>ENA-UOYY01000537-UOYY01000537.1-food-metagenome-genome-assembly--contig:-NODE-537-length-11310-cov-4.913638_pt1 | contig 11310 bp, 10 predicted proteins | sample MGYA00249878_ERZ772714 | MGnify/ENA primary metagenome ERZ772714 (study PRJEB29005, sample SAMN08379454) | food metagenome | isolation source: cheese spiked with Escherichia coli O103 | study: EMG produced... | reverse complement strand
CGCGCACGGTGAAGAAGTTGCCCTGCGATTTTGACATTTTCTCGCGGTCAACCATTACCATCCCGGAGTGCATCCAGTAATTCACGTACTCGCCGTCGTGGGCGCAGGTGGACTGAGCGATTTCGTTTTCATGGTGCGGGAACATCAGATCCGACCCGCCGCCGTGTATATCAAAATGGTTGCCCAGCTGCTTGCAGTTCATCGCGGAGCACTCAATGTGCCAGCCCGGACGGCCCGCGCCCCACGGCGACGGCCAGCTCGGCTCGCCCTCTTTCGACATTTTCCACAGCACAAAGTCCATCGGGTTATGCTTGACGTCGACAACATCAACGCGCGCGCCGGCCTGGAGCTGATCGAGATCCTGACGCGACAGCTGACCGTAGTTCGGATCGGTCGGTACGTCGAACATCACATCGCCGTTATCGGCGACATATGCGTGGCCTTTGGCGATCAGCTGCTCGGTAATCTCAATGATTTCCGCAATATGGTGGGTAGCGCGCGGCTCCATATCCGGGCGCTGAATATTTAAGGCGTCGAAATCTTTGTGCATCTCGACGATCATACGATCGACCAGCGCCACAAAGCTCTCGCCGTTCTCATTAGCGCGCTTGATGATTTTATCGTCGATGTCGGTAATGTTACTCACGTATTTCAGTTTGTACCCCAGGAAACGCAGGTAGCGCGAAACCACATCGAAGGCAACAAAGGTACGAGCATGGCCAATGTGACAGAGATCGTAAACCGTAATACCACACACGTACATGCCGACTTCCCCGGCATGGATAGGTTTAAATTCCTCTTTTTGGCGCGTCATTGTATTAAAGATTTTTAACATCGAAGATTCCATGTAAACACGTGTGTGGTTGAAAACCGGGTATTCTACCCGTAATTCAAACCCGAATCAGCACACAATGCAAGGTGATCGCATCCTGCGGTTATGCTATAACAGCCCCCTATATCTCACCCGACTCCGGGTGCAGGCACCACAATCATCGGAACAGGATGCAAAAATGGTTACTTTCCACACCAATCATGGCGATATCGTAATCAAGACGTTTGACGACAAAGCGCCGGAAACAGTTAAAAACTTCCTGGACTACTGTCGTGAAGGTTTTTACGACAACACTATTTTCCACCGCGTTATCAACGGCTTCATGATTCAGGGCGGCGGTTTTGAGCCGGGCATGAATCAGAAAACCACCAAATCCCCCATTCAGAACGAAGCGAACAACGGTCTGAAAAACACCCGCGGTACGCTGGCGATGGCCCGTACTCAGGCGCCTCACTCCGCGACCGCGCAGTTCTTCATCAACGTCGCCGATAACGACTTCCTGAACTTCTCCGGCGAAAGCCTGCAGGGTTGGGGCTACTGCGTATTCGCAGAAGTGGTTGAAGGTATGGACGTAGTCGACAAAATCAAAGCGGTATCCACCGGCCGCAGCGGCATGCACCAGGATGTGCCGAAAGAAGATGTTGTGATCAAAAGCGTTACCGTCAGCGAATAATTCGTGGCGACGCTTTTTATTGCGGATTTGCATCTGCAAACGGAAGAACCGGCGATTACCGCCGGTTTTCTGCGTTTTTTACACGGGGAAGCCCGCCAGGCGGACGCCCTGTATATCCTCGGCGACCTGTTTGAAGCCTGGATCGGCGATGACGATCCGAACCCGCTGCATCGGCAAATTGCCGCTGCGCTCAACGCGTTAGCCGAGTCCGGCGTCCCCTGCTACTTCCTCCACGGCAACCGCGATTTTCTCGTCGGTCAGCGCTTTGCCCGCGAAAGCGCCATGATCCTGCTGCCGGAAGAAAAGCTTCTCGACCTCTACGGGCGCAAAGTGCTGATTATGCACGGCGATACCCTCTGCACCGACGACGCGGGCTATCTGGCGTTTCGCGCGAAAGTCCACAATCCCTTGATCCAGCGCCTGTTTCTGGCCCTGCCGCTGTTTATTCGCCGCCGTATCGCCGCCAGAATGCGCGCCGACAGCAAAGCGGCCAACAGCAGCAAGTCGATGGAGATTATGGATGTCAATCCGCAGGCGGTGGTTGACGTCATGGAGAAACATCACGTCCAGTGGCTGATTCACGGGCATACGCACCGCCCTGCCGTCCATTCCCTGGAAGCCAACGGCGAAACCGCGTATCGCGTAGTGCTCGGCGCCTGGCACAGCGAAGGTTCCATGGTCAAAGTCACGCCAGAAGACGTCGAGCTGATTCATTTCCCTTTCTGATAGCCTGCAGGCACTATTCCGAAAAATCCCCTCAGGCAACTGAATTGCTGTCTTTCCTTGCTCCCGCCAGGTTAATTTTCCAGCAAACCTCTCTCAAGGAACGAGCATGCAAAAATGGAGTCAGCCCCTGATTTGGGGAATGGTCATCGCCGTCATCGGCCCGATTATGGCCAGCTTTTTTGGTCTGGCGTTTACCTATCTTGGAACGCTGAGCGTAGTCTGGTTCGCCATTTTATTATGGATTCTCTATTTTTACGCGATTTATCTGCTCTGCACACGGCCGCACGATGAGCGCTTTGTGCAGGTATACATGCTGATTATGAGTATTCTTATGCTGCCCTGGGGGCTGGTGCTGATTTTTACCTTTTTCGCCAGCGCGACCGCCGCCCATAACCGCCGCGTTTCATCGAATACCGACGAGACAAAAGTCGGCTAGCCATGCGTACGCAACCGTTTTCCTTGCCGTCAGTTCATGCTATTCTCTGTGGCCTCTAAAGCAGTGTGAAACACACCCACAGGAGTTTTAAGACGCATGTCTTCCCGCAATAATTCGGCGCGTATCGCCATCGTGATGGGGTCCAAAAGCGACTGGGCTACCATGCAGTTTACCGCAGAAATCCTTGATGCCCTGAACGTTCCGTACCATGTCGAAGTGGTCTCCGCCCACCGCACGCCCGATAAACTGTTCAGCTTCGCCGAAGGCGCGCAAGAGAACGGTTATCAGGTGATTATCGCCGGTGCGGGCGGCGCGGCGCATCTGCCGGGTATGATTGCGGCAAAAACCCTGGTGCCGGTGTTAGGCGTGCCGGTTCAGAGCGCAGCGTTAAGCGGCGTTGACAGTCTCTACTCCATCGTCCAGATGCCGCGCGGTATCCCGGTTGGCACGCTGGCGATCGGTAAAGCCGGAGCCGCCAACGCCGCCCTGCTGGCGGCGCAGATCCTCGCCCAACATGATGCTGAACTCCTCCAGCGCCTCAGCGCCTGGCGTCAGGCGCAAACCGATGAAGTGCTGGATAATCCGGACCCGCGGGGTGCGGCATGAAGCAGGTGTGCGTCCTCGGCAACGGTCAACTGGGCCGAATGCTGCGTCAGGCCGGTGAGCCGCTGGGTATTGCGGTCTGGCCGGTTGGTCTGGAAGCCGACCCGGAAGCGGTGCCGGTTCAGCAGAGCGTGATTACCGCAGAGATTGAACGCTGGCCGGAAACCGCGCTGACCCGCGAACTGGCGCGTCATTCCGCGTTCGTTAACCGCGACGTCTTCCCGATTATCGCCGACCGTCTGACGCAAAAGCAGCTGTTCGATAAGCTGGCGCTCGCCACCGCGCCGTGGCAGCTTCTGGCGGATAAAAGCGAGTGGCCCGCGGTGTTCGCCCGTCTCGGCGAGCTGGCTATCGTTAAGCGCCGCGTCGGCGGCTACGACGGCCGCGGCCAGTGGCGTTTGCGGGAAAACGAAATCGCGCAGCTGCCGGATGATAACTACGGCGAGTGTATCGTCGAGCAGGGGATTAACTTCTCTGGCGAAGTGTCGCTGGTCGGCGCTCGCGCCCGGGACGGCAGCACGGTCTTCTATCCGCTGACCCGCAACCTGCATCAGGACGGTATTTTACGCGCCAGCGTCGCTTTCCCGCAGGCCAACGCCCGCCAGCAGGCGCAGGCGGAACAGATGCTGACGGCGATCATGAATGAGCTGGGCTACGTTGGCGTAATGGCGATGGAGTGTTTCGTCACCGCCGATGGCCTGCTGATTAACGAACTGGCGCCGCGAGTCCATAATAGCGGCCACTGGACGCAGAACGGCGCGTCGATTAGCCAGTTCGAACTGCATCTGCGGGCGATCACCGATCTCCCCCTGCCGCCGCCGGTGGTAAACAGCCCGTCTGTAATGATCAACCTGATCGGTACCGATCTGAACTATGACTGGCTGAAGCTGCCGCTGGTGCATCTGCACTGGTATGACAAAGAGGTGCGTCCGGGTCGTAAAGTCGGACACCTGAACCTGACCGACAGCGATACCGACCGCCTGAGCGCGACGCTGGAAGCGTTGAAGCCGCTGCTGCCGCCGGAATACGCCAGCGGCATCGTCTGGGCGCAGGCGCAGCTGGCGTAATTCAGCCCCGGCTTGCGGCGCGCTGCGCCTTAGCCGGGCTACCAGAGAGGCACTCCCCCGTAGCCCGCACAAGGCGCCGCCCCCGGGGGAAAAGCGCACGCTATTTTACAGTCTGCGCCGCTGGTAAGTTTCGCCAACGCATCAGGGCTTGATACACGTTCCCGCCAATCCAGCCAGAGTGTCATCAATGCGCGACAGCGCGCCAATCCACGCCCGCTTGCCCCGGCGGCGAACGTAACCGCTGACCGCCGCGATTTTCGGCCCCATCGCGCCATCGTTGCGGGCAAAAGGCGCCAGCGCTTCCGGCGTCGCTTCGCGAATAGGCCGCTGCATCGGGGTGCCCCAGTGCTCATACACCGCATCGGCGTCGGTGAGGATCACCAGCCCATCGGCGTTAATCTGCTCCGCCAATAGCGCAGCCGCGAGGTCTTTATCGATCACCGCTTCCGCGCCGCGCCCGCACTCCAGCACCGGGATCCCCCCGCCGCCGCAGCAGATCACCGCATGACCTTCGCCCAGCAGGCGCTCAATCGACTCGCTCTCCTCAATCCTCACCGGAGTCGGCGAGGGAACCACCCGGCGCAGATATTTGCCGTCACGCTTCATCGTCCAGCCGTATTCGGCTTCAAGCTGCGCCTGTAGCTCAGGTTCGTAAACCGGACCAATAAACTTCTCCGGGGCTGAAAATGCCGGATCGTTCGAGGCTACCGCGATGCGCGTCATCACCGTCGAGACCGGCGGCATCAATGCTTCCTGCGCCAGGCGCTGGGCCAGCATATAGCCAATCATCCCCTGGCTCTCCGCCACCAGCACGTCCAGCGGGTAAGGTTCGACATCGCCATAAGCGAGGTTTTGCAGCGACAGCAGGCCCACCTGCGGCCCGTTGCCGTGGACAATCGCCAGCCGGTACTTCTGCGCCAGGCGCGCCAGCGCCGGAACCGCGCTATCAATATTGCGGTACTGATTTTCCACGGTCAGCGCTTCCCCGCGCTGCAATAAAGCGTTGCCGCCGAGGGCAACCACCAGCGTTTTCATGATTTTTCCTTAGATAATGTGTTGCGCCAGCCAGAATCCCAGCAGGGTATCCGCGCCGGAGGTGTGGCCCATCGCCAGCAGGGCTTCGACGGCGGGTTCAATACGTCGTCCGCGCTGAAGCGCGTGAGAAAAATGCAGCAGCGGCGAGGCGAAGCGCCCCACGCTGGCATAGCGTAAATAGTTGACGCTCACCTGGGTCGTCGCCGCGTGCAGATCCCCGGATGCGCGAAAGAAAGCCTGCCCGCCGTGGCGCGACATCCGCCCCGCGCGCCAGGCCGCCAGCATCATGCCGATCAGCATATCGTCCAGGCTCGGCGTCAGGCCCGGCCCCTTTCCCAGCCACAGCCGCCAGTCAACGGCGTTCCCGCGCAGCGCTGAGGCAAAACAGTGGCGTAATTGCCGCAATTCAGGATGCAGTGGTGGATGAACCGCCTGCGACAGCGGCCCGAACAGCCCGGTCTCTTCCGGGCGATCCACCAGCGCTTTCGGTAAGCGAGCGCCAGCGGGCTGATAGCAAGGCCGCAGGGAGCAGCGTCTGCGCGGCGGCGACAGCAAAAGGTCATCAACCTGAATGCCATTTTCGCCCGCCGCAGGCAGAGCGCCCGCCCGCAGCGCCCCATGCAGGCGGATAAAATCGCGATGACGTAATACCCATCCGCCGGGACTGATGCCCTGCCCATGACGATGCAGCGTCAGCAATGCGCCGCCTTCAACATAGAGGTTGATAGTGCGCTGCCAGAGGCCGCCGGTTCGCCACGGCTGGCGATGGTCCGGCGCATCAACGCTGCCTGTCAGCGGACGGATAATCTGCATCGCGCGCTCCTTAGCTTACGCCCAGCTCGTCCGCCAGCGCTTCCAGCGCCAGCTCAAAGCAGGCCAGCGGCGCTCTGACGGTCCCGGCGCCAATCTGGCCGATCCCCGCCTCTTTGTGAGCGATGCCGGTGTTGATCAGCGGCGTAATCCCGGTTTCCACCACCCGGCGAATATCCAGCCCCAGACAGGCGCCCTGGAAATCCCAGCCCGGAATTTGCAGCTGCATATTGCGTTCAAGGAAGATTTCCGCCATCTCCTCGGAAACGGATTTCGCCGCCTCCATCCCGCCCGCGCCGACAAAGCGCGTGACGCCGGGAGCGGCGATCATCGCTGCGCCGCCGATGCCGAAGGTTTCGGTAATGGCGCTGTCGCCCATATCCGGGTTGGCCTGCTCCTGAGAGAAGCCGGTAAAGAACAGTCCCTGCGGGGTGTTGACCGGCGCGGTAAACCAGCGCTCGCCCAGCCCGCTGACGCGGATACCGAACATATTGCCGTTGCGGGTCATCGCGGTGACGATGCTGCCCGCGCGAATTTGCGCCCCGGAATCCATCGCCGCTTTACAGTAGGCCATCGCCAGGTTGAGGAAGAACTGATCGGTAATGGCGAGGAAATCCATCACCTCGGCAATCTGCTGCTTATTGTGATTAAGTCGCGCCAGATAAGGGGCCAGCGTGCGCATTAGCAGCGCGGAGGTGGCGATATTGCGCTGGTGGAACTCATCGCCCATGGTGATGCCCTGGGCCATCATCGCGGTCAGGTCGATGCCGCGTTCCATCTGTTTCAGCGCCGCGCTGAGGACCGGCATCAGCACATCGCGCATCCAGCGCAGGCGCTGCTGCACGTCTTCACCGTAGGCGCCGAAACGCATCACCTTGCCAATCCCTTCATTCAGGTTGCAATAGGCGCGGTTGCCTTCGGCGATGTTCTCCACCACCAGCATCGGCATATTCGGCGAGGTTATCCCGCCCATCGGGCCAACGGCGTTAACGTGGTGGCAGGGAATAAAGGTAATCTCGCCGCCTTCCAGCATCGCGTGGGCGGTTTTTTCATCCTGCGCCCAGCCTTCGAATAAGCATGCGCCGATACAGGCCCCCTTCATCGGGCCGGTCATCTCCTGCCAGCGCATCGGCGGCCCGGCGTGGAGCAGGGTTTTGTTCTGATTCAGCGCCCCGATTAAAGAACCCGCTGGCTGCACATCCAGCCAGTGCGGACGTGCATTACGAATTCGTTCTATTACTGCGTCATTGGCCTGCGCCACTGATGTAAACATAGAGACCTCTTATTGCAAACGTTCTAATAAACGAGCCAGTTTCTTATTCCCCCCGGCGATCGGCGCCCACTGATAGTGGACAACCGGCGTTCCGGCGGACTGTAAATCGAGCGCGAAGCTGCGCAGACCAGCGTTAATCACCGCCACGCCGTCCAGCAGGCTGGCGCGCGGGGCCAGTTCCGCCATCCGCTGCGGGCTAATCAGCGCGCTGGCGAGCAGCGTGGCTTCAGGAAGGCTATCGACCACCACGATCCCCGCATCTTCGAGGGAAGCAATCTGCCGGGAACGGCACTGCGGGTCGCTTTCGGTGCCGGTCACCGTGGCGATGATATGCAGCGGATGGCGCTCGTCTCTCACCGCCCACGCCCGCAGGCAGGCTTCCACCAGCGATTCGGCGGGATCGGCGGTCGCGCCGTAGCCAATCACCACGTCCAGCAGCAACACGCCGACCTGATTTTCCTTGCCCAGTTCGGCAATCAGCTGGTTGCGCAGGGAGGGGTCGATCATCGGATGCGGGCGGCCAACGGTGTAAAAATCATCGCCGAGATCGACAACCTGATGGCCCTGCGCATTGAGCATCATGCCCTGCGGATGATGAGCGTCAGGGGTGATGCCCAGCCGCTCGGCGAGCAGCCCGGCGGATTCCGCAGCCAGCGTGCCGCCGGTGTATAAACCGCGAATTTGCTTGCCCGCGACTGCGCTCAGGGTTTGCTGGTAACGCGCGACGCGCGCCAGCAGGCAGGCCAGGCGCCCGGCCTCATCCAGGGTGCGGGCGAACCAGACGTTTTCATCGCGGGCGGCGGGCGGCGCATAGCCGAGAAACAGCGCCACCACCGGCTTAGCGCTGCGCTTCATGGCGCTAATCACCTTCTGGCGCACCATCTCAGCAGGCGGCTTCGAGACAAAGGCCAGCACCTGGCTCTGCCCGTCCTGGGTCAGCATTTCCAGCGCCGTTTGCGCGCTGATGCCGCCCACCTCGGCGCTCAGGTCACGCCCGCCGAGGCCAATCGCATGGCTTATCCCTTCCCCGCCAAGGACGATTTGCGAGACCAGCTCCTGAATACCGGTGCCGGATGCGCCAATCACGCCAATGTTGCCGTCCGGCGTGACGTTGGCGAAAGCCAGCGGGGTTCCGGCAATCATGGCGGTGCCGCAGTCCGGCCCCATCACCAGCAGCCCTTTGTCGCGGGCGCGGGTTTTCAGGGCGATTTCATCTTCCAGCGTGACGTTATCGGAGAAGATCATCACGTTTTTCTCGCTGCTAAGCGCCTGATGGGCCAGCTCCGCAGCGTACTCTCCGGCAACCGAAATTAAGGCCATATTGGCCTGCGGCAGCTTTTGCGTCGCGCTCTGCCAGCGGCGAACCACGCTAAGGCTCTGACTCTGCCCGCTCCCCTGCGCCAGGGCGGCGAGGGCCTCATCAAGACGGGCGATAATCATTTCCGCCACCGACGCATCGGCGCAATCGGTACGGATCGCCACGCAAATATCATTCGGCGTCGCGGTGGTAAAATCGTCGTGCCAGAAACCGGTGGTTTCCAGCAGCGATTTATTTGCCGGTGTGCCCATCATCACCGAAACATCATCGACATTTTCTGACTCACTCAGCTTACGCGAAATAATCATTAAGCTGACTGAATCCTGAAAACAGCCCTTTTTTATAAAGGCATGGATCATAATAACTCCCCAATAATTGCACCCATTGCAATTGAATGAGCATGAATAATCTGCAATCAGGCTAACGAGATAAAATTATCGGCGGCGTGAGCCATATCACATGAAAATTATTACAAGACGCTTTCAAATAAAGCCGAAGGCATTAGCCCGGAATTTTCAATGAATAGATTAACCGGGTCCCTTCTGATAAACCCGCGGTGATTATTAAATAAAATCTAACTAACTATTTTTACCAATGCAGATCACAATTTAAGTTTATTTTCCCCGTATTTTAATCGTCAGTCAGGCTCTACACCGTCGTTAAAAGGAAGACAGATGAAAGTCAGTCGGGAAACACTTCATCAGCTTATTGCCAATAAGCTGAACAAAGCAGGGCTTACTCATAATCACGCGGATATTATTGCCGATGTGCTGGTTTATGCCGATGCAAGAGGCATTCATTCGCACGGCGCGGTCCGCGTTGAATATTATGCGGAACGTATTGCAAAAGGCGGAACTAACCGTCAACCCAACTTTACCTTTGAAAAAACAGGTCCCTGCAGCGGCATTTTGCATGCCGATAATGCCGCTGGTCAGGTCGCTGCCAAAATGGGCATGGAGCACGCGATAGAGATTGCCCGGGAAAACGGCGTCGCCGTGGTTGGCATTCGGCGCATGGGACACAGCGGCGCGATCTCTTACTTCGCCCGGCAGGCGGCCCGCGCCGGATTTATCGGGCTTTCGCTGTGTCAGTCGGATCCGATGGTCGTGCCTTTCGGCGGCGCGGAAATCTATTACGGCACTAACCCGCTGGCCTTCGCCGCCCCCGGCGAGGGCGACGATATCATTACCTTCGATATGGCGACTACCGTGCAGGCCTGGGGGAAAATTCTCGACGCCCGCTCGCGCCATGAAACCATCCCCGACAGCTGGGCGGTGGATAAAAACGGCGCGCCGACCAGCGACCCCTTTGCCGTCCACGCCCTGCTTCCGGCAGCCGGTCCGAAAGGCTACGGCCTGATGATGATGATCGACGTGCTCTCCGGCATTTTGCTCAACCTGCCCTTTGGTCGCCAGGTCAGCTCGATGTACGACAACCTCAGCCAGGGACGCGAGCTGGGCCAGCTACATATCGTTATCAACCCGCAATTTTTCTCCTCCAGCACGCTATTTCGCCAGCATATCAGCGACACCATGCGCGAATTAAACGCCATTACGCCAGCGCCCGGATTTAACCAGGTTTATTACCCGGGGCAGAACCTGGATATCAATGAGAAAAACAGCGCGGTGGACGGTATCGAAATCGTTGATGAGATTTATGACTATCTGGTTTCTGACGCTTTATATAACCGCTCTTATGAAACCCATTCCCCTTTTGCTCAATAAATTAAAATACAGGAGTTGCGTATGGCTCATTATTTTCGACAGGCAATAGAAGAGACCTTGCCCTGGCTTTCCTCTTTCGGCGCCGACCCGACCGGGGGAATTACCCGCCTGCTCTATTCGCCGGAATGGTTACAGGCGCAGCAGGCGTTTAAACAACGGATGAGCGAAAGCGGGCTGGAAACGCGCTTTGATGAAGTCGGCAACCTTTATGGCCGCCTGCCCGGTACGCGCTTTCCCGACGAAGTTATCCTCAGCGGTTCGCATATTGATAGCGTGGTCAACGGCGGTAATCTTGACGGTCAGTTCGGCGCGCTGGCGGCCTGGCTGGCGGTACGCTGGCTAAAAGAGACCTACGGCGCACCGCTGCGTACCGTCGAAGTGCTGGCGCTGGCCGAGGAAGAAGGCAGCCGCTTCCCTTATGTCTTCTGGGGTAGCAAAAATATCGTCGGCATCGCCAACCCGGCGGACGTGCGCGAGATTAAGGACGCCAAAGGCGTGGCGTTTGTCGATGCCATGAAGCAGTGCGGATTCACGCTGCCCGCCGCCCCGCTGGCGCCGCGCCGGGATATTAAAGCCTTCGTCGAGCTGCATATCGAACAGGGCCGGGTGCTGGAAACCAATAAGCAATCCATCGGCGTGGTCAACGCCATCGTCGGACAGCGCCGCTACACCGTCACCCTCACCGGCGAGTCCAATCATGCCGGTACCACACCAATGGGCTACCGCCGCGATACCGTTCATGCGTTTAGCCGCATCTGCTGCGAGTCTATCGCCAAAGCGAAGGCCCACGGCGACCCGCTGGTGCTCACCTTC
>ENA-UOYY01000536-UOYY01000536.1-food-metagenome-genome-assembly--contig:-NODE-536-length-11320-cov-4.852286_pt1 | contig 11320 bp, 10 predicted proteins | sample MGYA00249878_ERZ772714 | MGnify/ENA primary metagenome ERZ772714 (study PRJEB29005, sample SAMN08379454) | food metagenome | isolation source: cheese spiked with Escherichia coli O103 | study: EMG produced... | reverse complement strand
ATCTGACGAAGATAACCCGAATATTATCGAAGGCGCTTCGTCGTGGTTTGATATTCAGGCACCACACGACATCACCTTTAATCTTGATGGCGAACCGTTGAGTGGGCAAAATTTTCATATTGAAATACTTCCGGCAGCGTTGCGTTGTCGTCTGCCACCAGATTGCCCGCTTTTACGTTAAATAAAAGCAAGCGCAGAAGCAGGATTAGCAGACCGGCATCATCCCTGGGATCTTCTGCGCTCACCCTTTTTTGTTACGCAGCTACGGCTAACGCTGCCAGTAATTCATTCATCGATAAATATCTTGCACTCGCCGCATTAAAGCAGGTTTGTTGGGCATCTTCTGATACCACAATGGTGTTTATTCCTGCCGCCTGTGCTGCCTGAAAACCACTCACGCTGTCCTCTATAACCAAACAATCTGCAGCAGACAGTTGCAATTCTCGCAGTGCAGAAAGATAAACTGCCGGATGGGGTTTCCCATGCTTTTCGTCATCAGCACTACAAATCACCGAAAAATAATGCTGAATATTGAGTTTTGTCAGTACAGCATCGATCACCTGGTAAGATGAAGAGGTTGCCAGCGCCAGTTGATAGCCACTCCGGCGCAAAAAAAATAACACGTCCTGAACGCCTGGCATCGCTTCGCCCGTCCCGGCAATCAACGTAGTGATCAGGCGGCGAATCTCACTTTCCAACAGTGCGGGTTCAATGTGTAAATGACAATATTCACACCAGGTTTGGGCAATCTCATCCAGCCTTTTACCTTTAGTCAGTCTTATACACTCTTCGTCACTGACACATGCGCCCCACCTTGCCAGTGCTCCCTTTTGTGCCTCACGCCATAACCCTTCCGAATCAATGATGACGCCGTCCATATCAAAAATGACTGCTTTACAATTAAACATTGTTCCTCGCAATAAAGCCTGGCACCACACCAGGCTTGTCGTCATCAGGAAATGGTGGCGGTCTTCCCTTCACACACTTGCTGATTTGAGAATCCCGGTTGTTCGACGCGAATAAACGGGCAAATAATAAACGCTATCACATACAGGGTGGTGTAAGCGATAACCACACCAATAGTACCGAAATAAGGCAGAAGTACCACGGCGATTGCCGGAGCAAGGAAGTTGGACAACCCGGCTGAAAGGTTATAAACCGAAATAGCTGCTCCTTTATGTTTCGGTTCCAGTGCCGGGAAAACGGCTGCCATCGGTACGAATGCAGCAACAAAGATCCCCAGTGCCACCGCAGGTATCAGCGCCATAGCAAAGTTATGACCGAAATGTTGCGGCATGTAGTAGAACGCCAGGCTTGAAAGCGCCATTCCCACGCAACCAAACCAGCGAACAACTTTCATCCAGCCCATTTTCTCTGCCAGCACGCCCCAGAATACGTTAGAGAAGATGGTGGTAAAGAAGAAGACTGCCCAGACCTGCAACCACTCAGAGGTGGTAAAGCCCAGCTCATCAACAAACATCATCGGCATAATTACGGCGAATCCGAATAAAGATAAGGTGTTGATAATGCGAACAATACTGGAAAGCAAAATATTGCGGTTGGTATAAAGCAAAGTCACCGCACGGCCCAGTTCGCTAAACTTCTCTTTTGTGGTTAGGTTTTGCATATGGCGTGGTGTTTCTACTTTGCGCATAGAAATTAACGCAACAGCGCCACCAACCCCACAGAAGGCCAGCGCCAGCCATAATGTTCCCATTTCGCCAATAAGCGGAATGGTAAAACTGGGGATGTAGCTGCCGAATACGCCGATACCAATAGAGTAAACTGCCCAGAACCAGCCCAGAGCAGCACTGGTGCTGTCACTGCGTACGTTATGGACAATCGCCACAATAAAGGCGTAGAGGAACAGCGGATAGGCTAGGCCACGAATACCATAAAACAGCAGGATTAACCCATAGTTCGCCTGCCCCAGACCAAAGACCAGAAACAGCACGTGAAATACGCACCACAGCACAAAGCCGATAAACATGGTTTTTTGTGGCGTAATAATTTCGGCAACTACGCCGGAAACCCAGGCGGAAAGCGCTGCCGCCAGGCCATAGAGCGTAAAGGCAAAGGAGGCTTCTGCAGGCGTGAAACCCAGTGCTTTAATGTAATGCGACAGGAATGCCAGTTCAAAACCGTCTCCGGTCATAAAGATGGCAATGGCAATATATCCCCACACCAGATTTAAGGGTAATCCCAGCCATTGTTTATTTGTTAACGACATAGTGACCTCGTTTGTAGGATACAAAACGCCGCTCCGGTGCAAACACCGGAGGGCATTTGTGACAGATGTTATTGATTGCGATAGTTCAGGTCGTTGTGATACAGCGCAGTAAACTGCTGATATCGTTGCATCAGCGCATTATGACGTTCAGGATCGCTGCGCCAGGTTTTGAAGATTTCAGGTTTTTCACACACTGCCGCCAGTGGTTTTCCCGCAGCAAGACAGGCCAGACGCGCGGCTCCCAGCGCCCCACCCGTTTCACCGCCTTTATGCGTCACCACTGGCATATCGAGAATATCGGCCAGTAACTGCGCCCAGAATGGACTTCTCGCCCCCCCACCTACCAGCGAGCATTGCTCAATTGCCGTACCGCTTTCTTGCAGGACTCGCAGCCCATCGGCAATACCAAAGCTGACGCCTTCCAGCACTGCATATCCCATTAGCGCACGCTGACTGGAGTGTGTCAGCCCCCAGAACAATCCCCGGGCATGAGGATCGTTATGTGGCGTACGTTCACCAGAAAGATACGGGAGGAACATCGGTGCACTGGCTTTGTCTGCATCAGAAAGTTGGGCAATCTCTTCCAGTAACTCTGTTTCCGTTACCCCCACCAGACGGCAGAACCATTGCAGACAACTGGCGGCACTGAGCATTACACTCATCTGGTGCCATAAATTCGGTAGTACGTGACAGAAAGCATGGACTGCTGATTGCGGCGCAGGACGATAGGCATCTGTCACTACAAACAACACCCCGGAAGTTCCCAAAGAAATAAACGCATCTCCGGGAGAAACGGCCCCCACACCAATTGCGCTCACGGCGTTATCGCCACCGCCACCAGCAACTACAACCGAAGATGTCAGCCCCCAACGGCTGGCAACTTCAGGGGAAAGAGTGGCAGAAACGTCACAACCTTCCACCAGTTCCGGCATATTCGCCCGTGTCAGGCCACATTTTTCCAGCAACGAATCTGACCAGTCGCGTTTTTCCACGTCGAGCCACAACGTGCCAGCAGAATCCGACATATCGGAAATCTTTTGGCCGGTCATTTTGAAACGCAAATAGTCTTTCGGCAGTAAAACGGTGGAAATGCGCGCAAAGTGCTGCGGCTCATGGCGCCGTACCCATAGCAATTTGGGGGCGGTAAATCCAGGCATCGCCAGGTTTCCCGCTACCTGATGCAACTCTGGTGCGATCTCTTCCAGCTCCGCACACTCCTGCGCACTGCGGGTGTCGTTCCATAAAATCGCCGGACGAATCGCCTCTCCTTTTTCATCCAACAGGACGGCACCATGCATTTGACCAGAAAGGCCAATGGCTTTGATCGCCTGCCAGTGGTGACCGCATTTTTCCCGCAGGGTCGACATTAAATATTCCGTCGCTTCCCACCAGGCTTGCGGCGATTGTTCTGACCAGTGTGGATGGGGCCGCTGAATGGTCAGCGGCGCACTATGGGTGGCAACAATTTCATTGTTTTCATCAATGACCAGCGCCTTAACTTCCGATGTGCCCAGATCGATACCCAGATACATAACCGCCTCCTGGTTAGTTAATTAACGCGTAGACGTCAGCGATTTTTTCGCGCAACAACGCGGCAAAATCTTCACGTTCGGTTAAATCGCCAAACAGCGCTTTATCACTGGCATAAACAGCGACGGGATCGGCAGACTGGAACATTGCATGGACAGCTGGTGCATCAAGGATGCCATCCTGATATTCATAGGGCAGTTTGCCGTGATGCCACTGCTCCATGAATACGTAAAACAGTGCAGGTAACATGGCGGTGGCATTCGGGCGAACGCCTCGCTGGTAGCACTCTCGCAGTGTGGGGGCAATCATCGCCGGAATTTTCGAGAAACCATCCGCAGCGACGCGTTGGTTGGTGTCCTGAATATGTGGATTGGTAAAACGCTTGAGTACAACATCACGGTAGGTTGGCAAATCGATACCGTTATCGCCCAAGCAAGGAATGACATCTTCCGTCACGTAGCGGTCGGCAATCTGATAGATAAAATCGGTCATTGTGCTTTCGTGGATATATTTTTGACCGATTAACGTACCTGCCCAGGCGATGCAACTGTGTGAAGAGTTAAGAATGCGAATCTTCGCCTCTTCATAGGGGATTACCGACGCCACCAGTTCGACACCGACCTTCTCCAGTGCCGGACGGACATCACGGAAATTATCTTCCACGACCCACTGGATAAAGGTTTCGCCCATTACCGGCGCTTTATCGGCAATACCCGTTTGAGCCTTGATCCGTGCCGGAAGTTCTGCTGCCGGACGAGGCGTAATGCGGTCAACCATGGTATTCGGGCAAGTGGTATTTGTACTCAGCCAGTCGATGACATCCTGTTTGCCAGTTAGCTGGAGAAACTCAACCAGGCCATCATGGAAACGTTCACCATTATGGCGCACGTTATCGCAATTCAGCAGGGTTAGTGGTCCGGCGTTATTTGCCATACGCGCTTCGAGGATACGGGTAATAACACCGTAAATTGTTTTGCATCCCCCTTTAAGATCTGCCGCTAAATCAGGATTGTTAACTTCCAGTTTGTGACTGGTATTCAGGTAGTACCCGCCTTCGGTGACGGTGAAAGCAATCACTTTTGTCTTCGGATCTGCCCCTTCAGCAATCAGCGGTTGTAAATCTGCCTGCCACGGTATCAACTTCTGAATTGAGGTGATCTCTTCATATTCGCTTACCCCTTCCGGGCTGACGGTTTCCAGCACATAGCGACCTTTCTGTGCACTGAGTGCCTGTACGACATGTTCAGCATCATTACGAATATTGCCCGCAGCAATGCTCCAGCGTTTATCGCCCATCACCTGCAAACGGTGTAGATACCACGCCTGATGTGCGCGATGAAAAGAACCTAACCCGATGTGCAGCCATGTAAATTGTTCGTTCATTGTTTCGTTCTCCATTGACGTTATGGCTGAACTGTAATCGAACATTTGAGTTAATTAAGAGCGTTAGATCACAAAAGAACAATTGACCAAAAAAATTACAAATGACCAAATCAAAGCAATAAACTTGCCTCGCGGTAAAGCTATGGCCAAAATGACGCTAATCAGTTGCGGGATTTTCACGATTCCGCACGCCACTTTTGAGGTAGGGAAACGTGAACAAAGAAGATGACATCAGGCTCGATCAAAAAGTACGGGCGGCATGGATGTACTACATTGCCGGACTTAATCAGAGTGAAATCGCAAGTCAGTTAGGTACTTCACGGCCAGTGGTTCAACGCCTGATAGCAGCAGCGAAAGACGAAGGGATTGTGTCGATTGGATTGCATCATCCGGTTGCCAACTGTCTCGATTATGCCCAACTGTTAAAGGAAAAGTACCAATTAACCGACTGCAATATTATGCCGGTTTACAGTATTGAAAGTACGCTCGACAGCGTGACATTTGGCTGTTATCAACTGATGGCGCGTTACTTACAGGGTGACAAACCGACCATCGTTGGTATTGGTTCTGGCTTAACGTTGAAGAAAACCATTAAACGTATCGATTTTGATAGTCAGAATACCCGCTGTGTGGCGCTGATTAGCGCCATGAATGAACACGGGCAATGTAACTATTACGACGACGTACCGCTGCTTTTGGCGAGAAAAATTCAGGGAAAATATTACCAGTGGCCAGCTCCACGCTATGCTCAGTCCCGCGAAGAGTACCAAATGTGGTCAACCAATCGATTGTTCCGCAACGTCTCTACCGTAGCGCGTGACTCTGATGTTATTTTCGTGGGTATTGGTGCTTTAGGTCGTCAAAGCCCTATTTTCAAAGATGGCTTTATTGATGAGCAGCAACTGGAAGAGTTAACAGCACGCGGAGGCGTTGGTGAAATCCTCGGACGCTTTATTGATGCTGAAGGCAATGTTGTGGAAAGCCAGATCAACCAGATGATCACCAGCCATGATATCCGCGAAAGCAACTGCCCACGTATCGCAGCTGCCTGTGGTGAGGATAAACGTCCGGCGATCCTCGCAGCATTAAAAGGTGGGTGGATCAACGGTCTGGTCACCGATGAACACACCGCACGCTGGTTGCTGACACGTTAATCTCAGCTGACAACATTCAGGCTCGGAATGAGTTGTGGCGGTATCTCAATGCGACGCAGGGTGGTATCGCCAGAATCCACAATTTCAAACACTTTTTCGAGCATGGCGGGTACATCCTGACGAACCATATCGATATCGTGCCCGAGCAGAGAAACAAAAGGATCCCAGTCAAAACACCCCATTGGCGGTTGATTGGCTCCCGTCTGCCCGGTTTGCGCCAGCCAGCGAACCACCCCTTCAAGAGAGATTGTCGAGTTGACGAATAACCCGTGAAGCGATACTGCAGAGCTTTGGAAGACCTCTTTCAGTAATCCCTCTACGCGAGCAGAAGAGTAGCCGGTAACCAGTTTATGTTCATCCGGTACGGTTATCCCCAAAGCCTGATGGGCATCGACAAAACCACGTAAACGTTCAGCAGTATTGTTATCGCTTATACGTCCACCGACAAAAGTCAAAGGTGCCAGCTTGCCATAGCGTTTCTGGCTGTTGGCTAAAATTCTTTCCGTCAATAATTTCGCCCCCATATAGTTATCAGAAATGATCGACGGCGCCAGTGTTCCCGGCAGATCCAGATTCAGTGTCGGTACGCCCGCTTGCTGGCACATTTGGGCTATTTTATCCGGTTGAGTCGCTCCGGTAGCAATGACCCAATCCACCTGCCAGGAGAGCATGGCGCGAGCAGCCTCAATTTCCAGTTCTGGCTGTCGCCGCGTACAGGTGATGATTGGCAGTAATCCTCTGGCACGCGCCATCTCTTCAAATTTTTCGGCAATCGATCCAAAGTATCGGTTGTCATATTTCGGCACAATCATGCCAATAACGTTGGATTTTTTACTGCGCAGTAAACTTGCCTGCCGATTAATGGCATATCCCTGCTCTTCCGCAATACGGGTGACCTTCTCAGCCAGCTTTGCGCTGATGCGTCGCTTTTTCCAGTTGCCATTCAAAATAGCGCTTACCGCACTGGCAGAAACGCCGGTTAATTCTGCCAGGTCGTAAATGGTCGTTTTCTTCGTTTTCTCAACGCGTGTCACAAATTTGCCTCTTCATTTTGAATGTCTCTTGCTGAGAATTTAAGCAAGTGCTAGATCTGCTTCATCGATTGAGCAGTTTGCTTCACACGGCAGCTAAATTCCCGTTCAGTGCGTGCAAGCAAACAGAGACTATAAATTCGCCCTGGTAAAAGGATTATATGATGAATCACTCTGTGCCCTCTATGAATACTCCCCTTAATGGCAAAGTTGCAGCTATCACTGGCGCTGCGTCAGGTATTGGCCTGCAATGTGCAAAAACGCTGCTCGATGCAGGAGCAAAGGTAGTATTGATTGACCGGGAAGGCGACAAACTGCACAAGATTGTCGCTGAGTTAGGCGAAAACGCGTACGCGCTGCAACTCGATCTCTTCAATAATCAGCAAGTCGATAACATGCTGGCGGACATTATCGAACTGGCGGGTGGGCTGGATATTTTTCATGCCAATGCAGGCGCTTATATTGGCGGCCCAGTGGCTGAAGGTGATCCAGATGTCTGGGATCGTGTGTTAAATCTGAATATAAATGCGGCGTTTCGCTGTGTCCGTGCAGTCCTGCCGCATATCATTGCGCAGAGGTCGGGCGATATAATTTTTACCAGTTCCATCGCGGGCGTCGATCCGGTTATCTCGGAACCAAATTTGCCGTTCAGGCATTCGTACACACTACCCGCCGCCAGGTTTCTCAATATGGCGTGCGTGTGGGTGCGGTGCTGCCAGGACCAGTAGTCACTGCCCTGCTTGATGACTGGCCAAAAGCCAAAATGGAAGAAGCCCAGGCAAATGGTAGCCTGATGCAACCGATTGAAGTGGCGGAATCAGTATTGTTTATGGTGACCCGCTCGAAAAATGTCACCGTGCGAGATTTAGTGATCCTGCCTGGCAGTGTCGATCTGTAAGGGCGCAATCATGACAATAACCAAAACCGTTATTGGTGTTGATGTGGGATCAGGCAGTGTCCGCGCCGGGATTTTTGATCTCAACGGATCTCTGCTATCCCATGCCACAGAAAAAATCACGACTACGCGGCGCAGCGGAAGCCGCGTGGAACAGTCCAGCCAGGAGATCTGGCAGGCGGTCTGTTCATGTATTCGTAATGCGCTCACTCTGGCAGACGTTTGTGCACAAAGTGTGGCAGGCATCGGTTTTGATGCCACCTGTTCTCTGGTGGTACTGGATAAAAACGGTGATCCATTGCCTGTCAGCCCGGAAGGAGATGCAAAGCAAAATATCATTGTGTGGATGGATCACCGCGCCACCGAACAAGCAGAGCGAATCAATGCCACTCACCATCCGGTGCTGAACTACGTCGGTGGTAAAATTTCGCCTGAAATGGAAACACCGAAAATTCTCTGGCTGAAAGAAAATATGCCAGAGATCTACGAACGTGCCGGACAATTTTTCGATCTGGCCGATTTTCTGACCTGGCGGGCTACCGGTGATTTAGCGCGTTCAGTATGCACTGTTACCTGTAAATGGACGTGGCTGGCACATGAAAATCGCTGGGATCCAGATTATTTCCGCACCATTGGCCTTGCAGAGTTAGCGGATGAAGATTTTATTCGCATTGGTCATCATATTGTTTCTCCCGGAACACCTTGTGGAAATGGTTTAACAGCACAAGCCGCGGCAGAGATGGGATTACTCCCCGGCACACCTGTCGCTGTAGGGTTAATTGATGCTCACGCTGGTGGCATCGGTACGGTTGGCGTAGAAGGTGGAGCGCTGAACAATCTCGCGTATGTTTTCGGCACTTCTTCATGCACCATGGCATCTACCACTTCTCCCTCGTTTGTACCGGGTGTCTGGGGGCCGTATTACAGTGCGATGGTTCCAGGTCTGTGGTTAGTTGAAGGCGGGCAAAGTGCTGCGGGAGCAGCTATTGACCAGCTACTTGATTTCCATCCGGCTGTTGAAGAAGCTCGCGAAATGGCACAACGTGTGAATCAGCCCCTCCCCGTCTGGCTTGCTGATCGAATCCTCGAAAAAACGGCGCAACCATCAGATGCTGTCGCCCTGGCGAAAGGGCTACACGTGGTGCCGGAATTTCTCGGAAATCGCGCCCCCTTCGCAGATCCTCATGCCAGAGCGGTAATTTGTGGCCTGGGTATGGAGCGAGATCTGGATAATTTACTCGCCTTGTATATCGCTGGATTATGCGGAATTGGTTATGGTCTGCGCCAAATTCTCGACGCTCAAACAGCGCAGGGAGTAGTGAGTAAAAATATCGTTATTAGCGGCGGTGCCGGGCAGCATCCACTGGTACGACAAATTCTGGCAGATACCTGCGGTATTCCGGTCATTACCACGCAATGCTGCGAACCGGTTTTATTAGGCTCGGCCATTCTTGGTGCTGTCGCCGGAAATATTGCACCTTCTGTTGGCGAAGCGATGCAACAATTCACCCATGTGGATAAATATTATTATCCGCAAGAACGCTATCAATCTCTTCATCATCGTCGATATGAGGCCTATAAGCAGTTGCAGCATACTGCAAAATTACTCAGAGACTAATTAACCAGCCGCCTGACGCTGTTTTCAGGCAATCACTAATAACGACTCACTCCGGTAATATCCCGGAGTGCATTCATCTGCACCCTAAAAACAGTGGTTGGGTTTGCCACTGCATCTGATAAGGGGATATATCGCCATCGCAGTATTTATGACTGGTGATGGTTTCGAACTCGCATTCTTATCGCACTATATTAAATCGTTAGGCTTCACACCTGCGGAAGCCTCTTTTGCCTTTACGCTCTACGGCCTGGCGGCTGCCCTTTCCGCCTGGGTTTCTGGGGTAGTAGCGGAAATCATCACGCCGCAAAAAACCATGCTGATTGGTTTTGTCCTATGGTGCGTATTCCATGTTCTGTTTCTGGTCTTTGGATTAGGACAGGCAAACTATGGGTTAATCCTGCTGTTTTACGGGATTCGTGGTTTAGCGTATCCGCTATTTCTCTACTCATTTATCGTCGTTATTATTCATAACGTGCGTAGCGAAAATTCCAGTTCTGCTCTGGGTTGGTACTGGGCGGTATATTCAGTAGGGATCGGTGTTGCTGGCAGTTATATTCCCAGTTTTACGATACCGATTATGGGTGAAATGGGAACCTTATGGCTGGCACTGGCGTTCTGCTTTGCTGGCGGTGTCATTGCCATGATCTCCTTGCGTCATGTTAAAACGCCTGGACATATGCATAATTTAACTCCCCGTGAGAAGTTTGCAGAATTAAGTCGGGCAGTAACTTTACTTTATACCAACCGCAATATTTTTCTCTCCAGTATTGTGCGCATTATAAATACCTTATCGTTATTCGGTTTTGCGGTCATTATGCCAATGATGTTTGTGGATGAACTGGGATTCACCACCTCTGAATGGTTGCAGGTCTGGGCGGCATTTTTCTTTACCACTATTTTCTCTAATATTTTTTGGGGGATTGTGGCAGAAAAAATGGGCTGGATGCGTGTTATTCGCTGGTTTGGTTGCCTCGGGATGGCAGCATCAAGTTTAGCGTTTTACTACATGCCGCAATACTTTGGTCACAACTACTGGATGGCAATGATTCCGGCGATTGCTCTGGGAACTTTTGTTGCTGCATTTGTGCCGATGGCCGCTGTCTTCCCGGCACTGGAACCAAAACACAAAGGTGCTGCAATCTCGGTTTACAACCTCTCTGCGGGTATGTCTAACTTCCTGGCTCCGGCAATTGCCGTGGTGTTATTACCGTGGTTTAGCACTATCGGTGTGGTCATTGCCTATACAGCATTGTATCTATTGGCCTTTGTCCTTTGCGCATTCATTCGCGTTGAGCAGCCAGGATTCAGTTCTGCGCCAGTGACTGAGAAGGCATTGAATATCTCCTGAAAAACGAAACGCATCAGGCACTCATCCTCTCCCTCATGGGAGAGGATGATTTCACATCAGGCAATAGTGACTTTGTTATCGAGATAAACGTCCTGCACGGCGTTAATCAGTTTCACGCCGTCAGCCATCGA
>ENA-UOYY01000529-UOYY01000529.1-food-metagenome-genome-assembly--contig:-NODE-529-length-11389-cov-4.064673_pt1 | contig 11389 bp, 7 predicted proteins | sample MGYA00249878_ERZ772714 | MGnify/ENA primary metagenome ERZ772714 (study PRJEB29005, sample SAMN08379454) | food metagenome | isolation source: cheese spiked with Escherichia coli O103 | study: EMG produced... | reverse complement strand
ATTTACGAGCCGCACCAAAGCGAGGGGCTGCCGCGGCTGCGCCAGACGGGGCGCCTCGTCAATGCCCAGTATCGGGGCGGCAGCTCGGCGCTGGCGGAACTGCTCGCCGCCCGTCGCGATCTGCTGAGCGGAGAAATTGCCAGCAACGACGCGGAGAAAGCGCTCGCTGATGCGTGGGCCGCCATTCGTTACCTTATTCCTCAGGATGTTAAATAATGAAGCCAAAATCTGTTATTACCCTTGTGGCGCTGGCCATCGCCCTGGCCGCCGCGGGCGGATACTGGCTCGGTTCGCGAAACGCGCCGACGCTTTCCGCGGACGGGGCTCAGACCGAAACGGGCCGCAAAGTGTTGTACTGGTACGATCCGATGACCCCCGGCACCCGCTTCGATAAACCGGGAAAGTCACCGTTTATGGATATGGATCTGGTGCCGCGCTACGCCGACGAAGGGGCGGGAGAGGAGGCCGGGAGCGTGCAGATTAGCGCCCGCCAGCAGCAAAACCTCGGCGTACGCACGGCTGATGTTGCCCGGCGGACGCTGGCGCAGAAGCTCAGCGCTTTCGGTACCGTCGCGATTGACGAGCGCAGCGTTGAAACGGTTCCGGCGCTGGCCAGCGGCCTGATCGAGAAACTTTACGTCAACGCCTCCCAGCAGTTTGTGAAAAAGAACGAGGCGCTGGCCGAGCTGTGGATCCCGCAGTGGGCGGCGGCGCAGCAGGAGTATCTGGCGGTGAGGCTGCTGGGCGATAGCGGTTTAACCGTCGCCGCGCGCGGCCGTTTGCAGCTGCAGTTTATGCCGGAAGCGATTATCCGCAGCGTTGAGCGCAGCGGTAAACCGCAAACCCGCATAACGGTACGCGCGCCGCACGATGGCTACGTCAGCAAGCTTGACGTGCGCACCGGCGCGCAGGTCACGGCAACCCAGCCGCTGTTCGAGCTGGCCAGCCTCGACCCGGTCTGGATCGTGATTGATTATCCGCAAAGCCAGGCCAGCCTGCTGCGCGTAGGTAGTCAGGTAACGGCCGCCACCAGCAGCTGGCCCGGCACAACGTTTCAGGGAACCGTCAGCGAGCTGCTTCCCGACCTCGAAGCGTCCTCGCGTACTCTGAAAGCCCGCGTAGTGCTCAATAATCCGCAGCATCAGCTCAAAGCGGGCATGTATTTGAACGTTGAGCTGGCTGAGGCGCAGCAGGGGCGCGAGGTGCTGACGATCCCGGAAGAGGCATTAATTGCAACAGGCACCAGCAACCGGGTGCTGATCGCCGACGGCGAGGGGTATTTCCGTCCGGTCGAGGTGACCGCGGGACGAACGCAGGATGGTCTGGTTGAGGTAACTTCCGGCCTTGAAGAGGGGCAAAAGGTGGTCACCTCTGGACAGTTCCTGATTGACTCCGAAGCCAGCCTGCGCAGCGCGCTGCCGCAAATGGCCGGGCAGAATGAAGAGATACAAAGCTACTCGGCGCAGGGCGTCATCAAGGCGGTGAGCGATGAGGCGGTAACGATCGCGCACCAGCCGGTCCCGGCGCTGAAGTGGCCGGCGATGATCATGGACTTTGCCATTACGCCGCCGCTGCGGGAGCAGGTGCGTCCCGGCGAGTCGGTGATGTTTCATTTCGTGCTGACCGATGAAGGGGCGCGGGTGACCTCAGTGATGCCGATGAGCGGCGCTAAGGAGCAGCCATGATTGCCGCCGTTATCCGCTGGTCGTTGCGCAACCCCCTGCTGGCACTGCTGGCGACGCTGATTATGGCCGCCTGGGGCGTCTGGTCGATACAGCAGGCGCCGCTGGACGCGCTGCCGGATCTTTCCGATACCCAGGTGATCATTCGCGTCAGCTATCCGGGCAAAGCGCCGCAAATTGTCGAAGATCAGGTGACCTATCCGCTGACCACTACCATGCTGTCGGTGCCGGGGGCGAAAACCGTGCGCGGTTTTTCCATGTTCGGCGATGCTTACGTTTACGTACTGTTTGAGGACGGTACCGACCCGTACTGGGCGCGCTCCCGCGTGCTGGAGTACCTGAGCCAAATCCAGAGCAGCCTGCCGCCGGAAACCAAAGCGTCGCTGGGGCCGGATGCCACCGGCGTCGGCTGGGTATTTGAATATGTGCTCACCGACAAAAGCGGCCAGCATAGCCTCGGCGACCTGCGGGCGATTCAGGACTGGATCCTTAAATATGAACTGAAAACCGTACCGGATGTTTCGGAGGTGGCCAGCGTCGGCGGGATGGTGAAAGAGTATCAGGTGGTTCTTAACCCAGACCGGCTGCGGGCGCTGAACGTCACTCACCAGCAGGTGATTAGCGCGATCCAGAGCGCCAACCAGGAAGGCGGTGGCTCGGTACTGGAACTGGGTGAAGCGGAATATATGGTGCGCACCACCGGCTACCTGAAATCCATCGACGATTTTAACCAGGTCGTTATCGCCGAGCGCGGCGGCGTGCCGGTGCTGCTCTCCGACGTCGCCAGCGTGCGCCGGGGTCCGGCGATTCGGCGCGGCGTCGCCGAGCTCAACGGCGAAGGCGAGGTGGCGGGCGGCATTATCATCATGCGTTCGGGCAAAAACGCGCTGACCACCATTGACGCGGTGAAGGCCAAACTGGCGGAAGTGCAAAAAAGCCTGCCCGCAGGGGTAGAGATTGTCCCGGTGTACGACCGCTCGCAGCTGATTAAAAACTCGGTCGAAACCCTGACCCATAAGCTTATCGAAGAGTTTATCGTCGTGGCGGTGGTCTGCTCGCTGTTTCTGTTCCACTTCCGCAGCGCGCTGGTGGCGATGATCACGCTACCGCTGGGGATCCTCGGCGCGTTTATCGTGATGCACTATCAGGGCGTCAGCGCCAATATGATGTCGCTCGGGGGGATTGCGATCGCTATCGGGGCCATGGTCGATGCGGCAATCGTGATGATTGAAAATATGCATAAGGTGCTGGAGCAGTGGCGGCACGAGCATCCCGAACGCCAGCCGTCTTCCGCCGACTACTGGCAGATTGCCCAGCACGCGGCGTCGGAAGTGGGGCCTGCGCTGTTTTGCAGCCTGCTGATTATCACCCTGTCGTTTATTCCGGTGTTCACCCTCGAGGCGCAGGAGGGCAAGATGTTCTCGCCGCTGGCCTTCACCAAAACCTGGTCGATGGCGGTGGCCGCCGGGTTGGGGATAACTCTGGTGCCGGTGCTGATGGGCTACTTCATCCGCGGCAAAATCCCTGATGAAAACGCCAATCCGCTCAACCGCTGGCTGATCCGCGCCTATGAACCGCTGCTGGATAAAGTTCTGCAGTGGCCGAAGGCGACGCTGGCGGCGGCGGGGCTGCTGCTGGTCGCCACGCTGTGGCCGCTGGCGCAGCTCGGCAGCGAATTCCTGCCGCAGATTGACGAGGGCGACCTGCTGTACATGCCCTCCACGCTGCCGGGGATCTCCAGCCGCGAAGCCGGACGTCTGCTGCAGCAAACCGACCGCCTGATCAAGACCATCCCTGAAGTGCAAAGCGTATTCGGTAAGGCCGGACGGGCGGATAGCGCCACCGACCCGGCGCCGCTGACCATGCTGGAAACCACCATTCAGTTCAAGCCGAAAAGCGAATGGCGGCCCGGCATGACCATGGATAAGCTCATTAGCGAGCTGGACAATACGGTGAAGGTGCCGGGCATCGCCAACGTCTGGGTGCCGCCGATTCGTAACCGCCTGGATATGCTGGCGACCGGTATTAAAAGCCCGGTCGGCATCAAAGTGAACGGCAACAATCTGGCGGAGATCGAAAAAACCGCCGAGGAGATTGAGCGTATCGTACGTAACGTACCGGGGGTGACCTCGGCGCTGGCGGAGCGTCTCGACGGCGGTCGCTATATCGATATCACTATCGACCGGGTGAAAGCCGCCCGCTTCGGCGTGTCGGTGAAGGAGCTGCAGTCGATCGTCGCCAGCGTGGTCGGCGGCGATAACATCGGTGAAACCATCGAGGGGCGAGAACGTTACCCGATCAGCGTCCGCTATCCGCGCGACGTGCGCGACTCGCTGCAAAAGCTGCGCGATCTGCCGGTGGTGACCAGCGGCGGGGCGCAGGTGGCGCTTTCCGAACTGGCGGATATCGCCATCACCGACGGCCCGCCGATGCTGAAAAGCGAAAACGCCCGCCTGTCGGACTGGATCTACGTCGATATTCGCGGGCGTGACCTGAAATCCGCCGTGGACCAGATGCAGCGTGAGGTCAGCGAACAGGTCAAGCTGCCGGAAGGCATCTCGCTGACCTGGTCCGGGCAGTATGAGTATCTGGAGCGCGCGACGGCAAAGCTAAAAATCGTGCTGCCGTTTACCCTGATGATTATCTTTATTCTGCTTTACGTCACCTTCGGTCAGGTCAAAGACGCGCTGCTGATTATGGGTACCTTACCGTTTTCGCTGGTAGGCGGCGTCTGGCTGCTTTGGCTGCTGGGCTATAATCTGTCGGTGGCGGCCGCCGTGGGCTTTATCGCGCTGGCCGGCGTGGCGGCGGAGTTCGGGGTGATTATGGTGCTCTATTTAAACCAGGCGATCGCCAAACGCCGCGGACGGCTTGATGACCAGACGCTCAACGAGGCGATTCATGAAGGGGCGGTGCTGCGCGTGCGCCCGAAAGTGATGACCGTGGCGACGATTATGGCCGGGCTGCTGCCGATTATGTGGGGAGGCGGCACCGGATCGGAGGTGATGCAGCGTATCGCCGCGCCGATGATCGGCGGGATGATCACCGCGCCGCTGCTGTCGATGCTGGTGATCCCGGCAGTCTATCACCTGACGCACCGTAACAAACGCTAAAGTACAACGCCCGGGCCAGGCGGCTCGGGCGTGAATCAGTCGGCGTTCTTAAGAGCTTCCGCGCGTTTGGCGGTTGCGTAAACAAAGTCCAGCATCGGCTCAAGGTCGGTATCGTAGCCGGCCTGAATGATTTTACCGCGCAGCCATTCGATCTCGCTGGTGATATCCGGGTGGAATATATTGTTGTCCTGCGCTTTGCGCAGCCATTTGAGCAGGAAATTATTTTTCCCGCGAACTCCGCCCGATTTCTTTGATTTTGCGTGCATTTTCAGCGCCACCAGAATGCAGTAATAGAAATGAACGCGCTGATTAAAACTTTGGTGCATGTCTTTATTTCCCGCCAGAATCAGGTTGCGGACGGGCATGGACCTTAAGCATGCGGTCTCTGATATTCACCCGTACCACCTACGCGCCGCTTGCCGGGCGCCGAGGCGATGGTGGCACGGAAGCCGAATTACAGTCAAATATTGATTAGTTTTATAGCAATATTTATTTGCGTCGATCGCCGCCTGACGGTCAGATTTATGCCCCGATGTGCAGCCGTAGTGAACACAGAAGGCTGGGCAAGTCGCGCGCGGCAGAGTATAAAATTTGTTAACGCATCATGGACAACGACGGGAGAGGGTATGGAATACGATTTAGACGGAATGGATGTACTTTTTGTCGCCGGCTTTGGGCCAATAACGCAGTCGGCCGCAGCCAGCCGTGACTTCTATGTCGCCGCGCTGGGGCTACCGCTCAAACCGATGCCCGGTAACGAAGCCTATCTGCTGACCGAACATGATGCCCTCGGCGGGGTAAAACATTTTGCCCTCTGGCCGCTGGCGCAGGCGGCGCGCTCCTGTTTTGACGCCGATAGCTGGCCAGACTATCTGCCGGTGCCTCAGGCGTGGATCGAGTTTGAAGTACGCGATATCGATTCGGCAACCGACGCGCTGAAGGCCAGAGGCTATCGGCTGCTGGTGGACAACCGCATTGAGCCGTGGGGGCAAACCGTCACGCGTCTGCTTAGCCCGGAAGGGCTGCTGGCGGGGATCACCGTGACGCCGCGGCTGCGCGAGGGCAAAGCATGATGGCGGCGGAATTGATGACTGAAAGACTCCTGCTGATCCCCTTAACCGCAGACGATGCGCCGCAAATTCAGGTTCTCTTTCCACAGTGGGAAATCGTGCGTTATCTTGCCGCCGGTTTTCCATGGCCGTTCCCGGAGGATGGCGCGTCGCGCTATGTCAATAATGTGGCTTTACCGGCCGCAGCTAACGGCACCGCCTGGTTTTGGACCATTCGCCTTAAAACGGCGCCGGAGAGGGTAATTGGCCTGATTACGCTCTCTGATGAAGTGGATAACAACCGCGGGTTTTGGCTGGATCCGCGCTGGCACCGCCAGGGATTGATGACCGAAGCCTGCCGCCGGGTGACCGATTTTTGGTTTAACACGCTTAACCGGGAGGTGCTGCGCGCGCCGAAAGCCTGCGGCAATAGCGGGTCGAAAAAGATTTCGCACCGTAGCGGTATGCGGCTGATTCGTGTTGAGAAAAAGCAGTTCATCTGCGGTCTGCTGGAAGCCGAACTGTGGGAAATAACCAAAGCGGAATGGAATGCATTGGCTGCCCAAGCTCCCGCGTCACATAGGGTGACAGGATGCTGATTTATAACGTATTCGGGCGTCATATTGGCGTCCAGCGTCAGGGCGAACGCTGGCACCTTTTCCGCGTCGATCTTAACCAGGGGAAATTTTCGCCGCTGGCCGCGGATATCATCCCGGACGATCTTACGGAGGCGGAAATTCCCGGCTGGCTGGGGGATATTTTTCACGAAGCGGCAAGCCCGCGCCATCCTGACGTCCGTCTTGTGGTTTAGGACTTAGGTCGCTACAAAGTGCGTCTTTTTTATAAATACCTTTTTTAACGAGTTAGATTTGTGTCGAAATTATTCCGGCAAGATATTCGACTCGTTGTTTTAGGATAGTTGAGGAGAGTGATCCAGGAAATTCGATGGTAAATGTTGAAAACAAAGCATCATTATATTCTGCAATATCAAATTCTAGCTTACAGACACTTATTACTGCTTCTTGTATAACATCCCCCGTTTTGAAAGAGCGGATGAATATCCCTGGGAAACATTTTTGTCAAACATTAACATAATGCTGCACCCCTTTAAAAGCGCCTTTTTCTAGTTCCGGGGCATAGACTCAATACGCTTCAAGTTGCATGTTCGGGCAACAGTGCAGCCCAAACCTTAAGGGTATAAAGCAACACGCGCAACATGCGACGCCTGGTATGGCGAGTATTGGGTTTTCTGGCATAGATTATTGATATTACAACTTTATTTAGGATATCCATGGAAGTGAGTAATCAGTTTTGTAATGCCCTTAAAGAAATTAAAACGCAATAAAATTTTATTAAATCTTTCATATGTTATTGATTTTTATTGATTTATTATCTTGTTGTTATTTTAATTGATTTCGTTTTTGCAATTACTTTAGCTGGTGGTATAGTTATTACAGACCACAGAAGGTAAAGGGATTATGCTCATCATGCGACCAAAAGAAGTTCCAGCACCGACAGCCAGTACGATGTACAGAGATGAAAGTAGAGGTTTGCTTTCCCGTAAAGTCGTTATTGTTCTGGGTTTGCTTAGCGCCGTTGCTGCATTATCCACTGATATGTACTTGCCTTTATTCCCAGCTATCGCCAGTGATTTGCATACGACGCCTGACAAAGTTCAGCTTAGTATCACCGCTTTTATGGTGGGTTTAGGAATTGGGCAGTTATTCATTGGCCCATTGTCCGATCATTACGGCAGACGTAAATTATTGCTAGGCGGGATGACTCTATTAACCATCGCTTCATTAGCTGGCGCTATATCTACGAACATTCAGCTGCTTATTGTTACGCGATTCTTCCAGGGATTGGGAGGCGCGGCTGGTATCGTTCTTTCCCGGGCAATTATTTCCGATCTGTGCCCGGGGACTAAAGCCGCTCGATATTTTAATCTGGTGTTAGCGATACAGGGGATTGCCCCTGTTATTGCACCATTACTTGGCGGCGTGGCTGCATGGTTTATCTGGCCGGTGGTTTTTGTTTTTATGGCTGCAATATCATTAGTCTCCACCTTGCTCAGCAGTCATTTTATTAGCGAAACCTTACCCCGCCATCAGCGATTACCTTTCAACCTCAACGAGTTTATCAGTCAGTTTATCGAGCTGCTTAGTCATAAGAAATATATTGGTTATACTTTAATTTTTGCAATCCAGTTCGGGGCGCTATTTGCTTATATATCAGCATCGCCGTTTATCTATCAATCGGCGTTTGATTTATCCTCAGGGGAATTCGCTGTAATATTCTCTATCAACGCCGCAGTGATGATGTTTGGTAGTATTGTCAGCGCTCGATATTTTACGAAATTTGGCGAAGATAACCTCATAATAGTGGGTGTAATAAGCACGCTGGTGATATCTATATTACTTTGCATTGTTAACTATATTTCTCATTTCCAGTTTGAGATTGCGGCGGTACTACTGTTAATAATGATGTTTACTATGGCTTTGACATTTGGTAATGCCGCGAGTATGGCCATGGCGGCATCTTCACATTTAAAAGGAACGGGTTCTGCTATTTTAGGTGTTTTTCAGTTTGGTATCGCTGCGATAACCCCATTACTGCTTGGATTTGGCGACCCGTTGTCATTACTGCCGATGTCGCTGATTATAGCGGGATGCTGTTTAATAGCCATCATGGCATTATTATTGACAGGTAAAAAAGGATAGTGTGATGAATACACATGACGCTATAAAAATTATTGGCGCAAGACAAAATAATCTGCAGGATATTGATTTAGAGGTCCCTAAAAATAAAATAACAGTTTTCACCGGTGTTTCCGGGTCGGGAAAAAGTTCTTTGGTATTCGGAACTATCGCGGCAGAATCTCAGCGTCAGCTAAATGACACGTTTCCTCCTTTTATTCGACACCGTTTACCGCATTATGGTAATCCTGAAGTTGATGACATTGAAAACCTGTCGGTGGCCATTATTATTGACCAAAAACGTATTGGTGGCAACGCACGTTCAACGGTGGGCACCGCATCAGATATTTATACCCTGCTACGGCTACTCTTTTCTCGTGTCGGCGAACCTTTCGTAGGTTATTCGAATGTTTTTTTTTTGATTTTTTCTGTGGGGTTGTGTGCGTCATGTGTCGGGTTGGGGATTGCCTGTACCATTGATATCGACCAACTGATTGATTCAAATCTGTCATTAAATGCAGGTGCTATTCGTTATCCTTCTTTTGCACCGGGTTCATGGCGCTGGAAACGTTATGTTTATTCAGGGCTTTTTGATGCTGATAAAAAAATCGCGGATTATTCAAAAGAGGAACGAGATATATTACTTTATGCAGATAATCTCACTCCTGAAGCACCGTTAGCCGGTTGGCCTAAGAGTGCAAAGTTTGAAGGCGTCATTACACGCTTTACGCGAAGTTATTTGAAACAAGAAACTAAAGATACTAAAACTGAGGAATTTCAGCGAGTCGTTAGTTTGCAGGTTTGCCCTTCTTGTCAGGGCATGAGGCTCAACGAGAAAATACTTTCCTGCAGGATTAGAGGGAAAAATATTGGCGAATGCGCAACGCTGCCTGTCACAGAGTTAAAGCTGTTTGTAGAAAAGCTCGATTATCCTGAAGTCAGGCCGCTGCTCGAAGCATTGCTGGAAAGGTTAGATGCAATGTGTGCAGTAGGCTTGGGATATCTGGATTTGAACCGGACGACTCCTAGCTTATCGGGCGGTGAATCCCAGCGATTAAAAATGGTCCGGCATCTGGGAAGTAGTCTGACCGGGATCGTTTATATCATTGATGAACCCAGTACCGGGCTTCATCCAGCAGATATTGTGAAACTGAATGTTTTAATTGGCAAACTACGTGACAAAGGCAATACCATTCTGATGGTGGAGCACGATCCCGACATGATAGCGATAGCCGAGCATGTTATTGATTTAGGGCCAGGAGCGGGTAAGCAAGGCGGGAATATTGTCTTTGAGGGCGACCTGTCGGCACTTAAGCAGTCCCAAACCTTGACGGGAAGATATTTCTCTTCACGGGCAGAGATAAATAACAGACCGAGATGTGCCAAAGGTTATATTTCGGTAAGAAACGCCACATTGCATAATCTACATAACTTATCGGTAGACGTGCCTTTGAGCGTTATGGTCGCTGTGACGGGGGTCGCTGGGTCGGGCAAAAGTTCATTCGTCATGGGAGCCCTGGCGCCACAATGTCCGGAGGCGATCGTTATCGATCAAAAACCGATACATACTTCGATTCGATCGCATATTGCTTCCTGGTGCGGTGCATTTGATACGATCCGTTTACTGTTTGCCGAAAAAAACCATGTGTCAGCGTCGTGGTTCAGCGCCAATGCCAAAGGCGCCTGTCCGGAATGTCATGGGCTAGGAGTAATACAAACCGATCTGGCATTTATGGATACGGTTACGTTGCCCTGTGAGGCCTGCCAGGGGCAGCGCTATAGCCCACAGGCGCTAAAATATCGTTATCAGGGGAAAAATATTGCGGAGGTATTATCCCTGTCGATTAACGATGCTGGCGATTTTTTCCTGAATGAGCCACAGCTCAGGCCAATTTTTCGTAGTCTGGTCGAAGTCGGGTTGGGATATTTGCGCTTGGGGGAATCGTTAAATCATCTTTCAGGCGGTGAATGCCAGCGGCTGAAGTTAGCCTCACAATTAAATCATGATAGTGACATGTATATTTTCGATGAGCCAACCACCGGACTTCATCCCAGTGATGTTGCCTCGCTGCTGAAACTCTTTAACCGACTGGTAGATCGCGGAAACACCGTCATTATTATTGAACATAATATGGAGTTGATCGCTCAGGCTGACTGGATTATTGATATTGGACCCTATGCCGGGCAAGAAGGGGGAAAATTACTGTTTAGCGGTACACCTGAATCGATGCTGGCCTGTCGCCATTCTTTAACCGCGGAGTGGTTGCGCAAACATTGCCAGGTGGAGTGAGAAAGGGTGGTCGGGACAGCCAGAAGAGACTGGCAATAATGTGATGCATACCCATTATTATACGGATGTATTGTCCCGATAATCTTATTAGTCTACAGGCCAGTGGTAATCGCGATCCAGCCAGCCATCCAGGTCATAATCCATCATACATTGTTCGGCAAAACCTTTATATTCTTGTACCTGCCCCGACATCTGTGCGGCGAGCAACAGTTCGATACGGACATTTTCATGACTGCCGGTATAATTTCGTTCATAGAGTTCGTGTCTGCTGGCGAATTCTGTTCCTACCGAGTCCCAAATTAGCTTCATGAGCTTGACCCGTTCCACGGCATCCATACCGTTGGAACCGCGCATATATTTTTTCAGATAAGGCTCCAGTTCCGGCGCGGCAAAATCTTTGGCATGCGAATTGATATAAATAAGCGCGCTGCCAAGATCTTGCTCAATAATTTCTCTGATCCGTGGATAGCCGAGACTCATAAACCAACGGTAGGCTAAACCATAATCCAGATTAGGCAGGAGGGCGCCGTTGTGCCAGGGATTCGGCGATTTAGCCATT
>ENA-UOYY01000525-UOYY01000525.1-food-metagenome-genome-assembly--contig:-NODE-525-length-11472-cov-3.328808_pt1 | contig 11472 bp, 8 predicted proteins | sample MGYA00249878_ERZ772714 | MGnify/ENA primary metagenome ERZ772714 (study PRJEB29005, sample SAMN08379454) | food metagenome | isolation source: cheese spiked with Escherichia coli O103 | study: EMG produced... | reverse complement strand
AAATTTGCCAGAAGTAGCGTTGTCCTTGCCCTTGAAATGGAGGGGGAGAATCCCCTCCATCACCCCTTCAACAGGTATTGGCGCAAGCAGGAATCGAGTTTGAAGGGAGCTGCATTGCAAATTGTTTTGCGAAGCATCGCCAGTAAGATGGTACACGAATTGTGCTTCATAACATTAAAGCAGGGCCTGCCCTGCAAAATGACCAATCCCCATAGACAAAAGCATAGCCATGGTACTCCAGAACGTAATTCTTATGATCGCCCTGACAGGAGAGGCTTTACTCAAAACCGAAGATATATAGCCAAGGACCGCCAGTGAAAAAAGGGTGGAAAGGATTATCAACAAAAAAGCCAGTTTCAGAGGGGAGAGCCATGCCACGATTAAGGGTAACACCGCACCAGCGGAAAAACTCAGGGCAGAAAAGACAGCTGCCTGTAGGGGCTGTGCAGAATTTATATCCGTCAACCCCAGTTCTTCACGGGCATGAGCATCCAGGGCATCTTTGACCATAAGTTGCTCCGCAACCTGCCGGGCAAGCTCTGGCTCCAGTCCACGTTGCATATAAAGTGAAGTCAGTTCCCGCACCTCTCCCTGATAATCAGTTTCCAGCTCCCTTTTTTCCTGGGCAAGTGCTGCGTTTTCGGTATCCGCCTGAGATGAGACGGAAACATATTCCCCTGTAGCCATTGACATAGCTCCGGCAACCAGTCCTGCAACACCTGCAAGTAAAACACCGGAAGGACTGCTATTTGCAGATGCAACCCCAAGAACAAGGCTCGCTGTCGAAACAATTCCGTCATTTGCCCCCAGTACAGCTGCCCTCAGCCATCCCACTTTTTCGATACTATGTCGTTCAAGATGCATATATTTTTTCCTTCAAATACGCATACTCATCGGAATTACGGATAAATAGAAAATGCATTGACGGATAAATGCGCGGTTATAGTCTGTTTTAGCCAACCATTACAGGGCATCTTATCCATCATAAACCTACAGCACTATTCGGTAACGGGATTTTTCCTTTGGCTACGAACGGTGAGGAAGATATGCAGCAACCCCATCGCACCATGTGCCCAGAAATAGGTTTCAATAAATACAGTCAGAAACTTATGCACATGCAGGACGGTTTCTGTCAGCACAGGTGACGTGCCAAGAGCAGTATTGAGAGCAAACCAGAATCCACCACATAATGCAACGCCCAATAGTGCAAGTACACCAAGCCCCTGAACCAGAGCAGCAATCCCACCAGCATGAGCTTCAGGAAGACGGAATGATATCAGCATTTTGATATCTTCAACCACACCTCGAAAATCAAGGACCACCCAGGCAAAATAGTAACGAAATCCTCGTTGTGTCAGCATCCATGCAAGCATGACAAACCCAAGGACAATCAGTGATAACCCAGTGAGAGTATAGTCACTAAGCGCATCGCTTTCGGTAAGGTTTGAATTAATAATCTGCAATAAAATCAATACAGCTACGATGATATGCAGCACACGTAGAAATGGTGTGTTTTTGTGAGGAAGAGCATTACGTAAATTTTCGTTCATAATTTAGCCACTTTTTTAAGGTTGGTTGACCACTCAATATTATGCCTTTTTATTAATGATAACCTTAACTTCTCAAAACCAAGATGCACTCAGTAATATCCAAACCATGTTCAAAGGCCCAGTACTCGACAGGTAAATTCAGGTTCCTGAGTGGTTCTTATCGTCGCCAGATAGCCACGAAACAACGCAATGCTGTACAGAATGCTTATATCTGAACGCTTGAAATTCCAAAAGCGACGTGGATCGTACGGCACTTAATCCGACGACCGATGAAGAGTGCAGCCATGACAAAATCCATTCACCAAGCCACATTAGGTGACGTCGGAAATGATCTTCTTACGGCAAAGCACATGGCTTAGAATCCCTGTTCCAGCCTCGAAGAGGATACTGATGATTTATTTGCCGGAAAAAAGCATCTTAATGAGGGTCTCATACCGATGATGAAGACATTACGGGCATCAGTGTGTTAATCAACGGGGAGCAGGTCATCATGACCAACAAACAAAACACAGACTGACGCGTGACCACCAAATATAATTTGGCCCCCTGAATCCACCCCGCGCAACACCAATAGGTACTTAACTTATGTTGAGGCAACAAACTAAAATATGTAGCATTGATAATGCATGTTTGTTACCCCAACATTTTTATATGTATTTTGCAGATAAGATAACGTTGTGAAATTTCCTCACCAGTGCATAGCTATCTGCTTGATTACAGGCACGTGTATCATGTCAGTTCAGGGATATCTTTCCAGCATATCTACCTTCACCGAATAATTCCCGGTCTCAGTCAACACCTAGTTTATTGTGGTATTTTCTCATCAGACTGCCTAGTTTCTGTGCTGCAATTTTCCCGGCGTCAAGACCTTCCTTCTCAGCGGTACTTTCAACGGCAGTTACCTCATCAATTAGAAGTGACATGCCTGCAACATACGTTTCCCTGTCATACCCTTCTACAGGGCTGTTCAGGATGGACTCTGCTGTTGCTTTCAGTTCCCGCATATCTTTCCTGAAGGATGTAACGTCCTCCTCCTTAAGTGCTGCGCGGTAGCTTTTATTCATCATCTTCATGGCATGTTCAACACCGTCAGAACCAGCCATTACACAGGGGGATAAAAGAAGGGTGGCTCCTATCACAACAGTACGCATAATTTTTCTCATAATAGCCTCCATATTGTTTACTCTCGTTTTCACAGTCAGAAGGGGTAATATTGCGCTAAAAAATAATCCCTTGCCTATGTTCTCATAAAACAGCAGCATTCATATTATTTTTCAGGATTATTTGCCCCCGCAACCAGGACTATTATCACCTTTAAAATAAGGGTCAACATGTGTCATAACATTTAAAACATGATGATTATCTAAAACTGATTTCCTGGCCAAAACAGCAATGTCATGTCCTACTTTCACTGATAAATCACCATCAATTTCCAGATGAACATCAACCACAACAAGGTCCCCCATTTTTCTGGTCTTGAGGTCATGGATGCCTTCGACCCCAGGCGTGGACAATAATGTTGTTTTTATACTATTTTCAGTTTCAATATCCACGGCCCTGTCCATCAAGTCATGAAGCGAATCTGACATAAATGAATATCCCATTCTGGTCACAATCAGTCCCACAACCAGTGCAGCTACCGGATCAAGCAATTTAAACCCTGATAAACTACCAATAATACCAATAGCCACCACCAAAGATGAGGCGGCATCAGAGCGGGCATGCCAGGCATTGGCAACCAGCATAGTGGATTTTACTCGGGTTGCTACTGCCAGCATATAGCGAAAAAGAAGCTCTTTGATAACCAGTGCGGCTAAGGCCACCCACAGAGCAACAATATGTACCTGAGGAATATCATCTGGTTGTTGCATTTTATTTGCTGCTGACCATAACATCCCGATGCCAACAATGAATAAAATTGTCCCCAGAATTAATGATGCACCATTTTCATAACGATGATGCCCGTAGTGATGGTCATCATCGGGATTTTTTTTACTTTTATGATTAGCAATAAGCACCACAAAGTCTGAAACTAAATCAGACAGAGAATGGATACCATCCGCAATAAGCCCCTGAGATCCGGAAAATACGCCAGTAATCACTTGCCCGGATGTCAGAAAACAATTAACAAGCACACTAACCCATGTGCTTTTACGGGCCGCGAGGAAACGCTCATGAGAACTAATATCAATATCATCCGTAAGTTTGTTTACCTGCACCTGAAACTCCTAATAACAGCATCTACAGTTAATACTAAGCAGCCAATACTACCCGGCCAAGTTCAGTTTTGGTATATGAAATTTTGAGGTACTGTGGTGAAAATATAAAAATGGTGAGATTTATTCCTGTAAAGACCGCGCCATGGTGGCGATAACATCTATTTATCATAACGCCTGAACATTAATTTATTCTGAACAGAAGAGAGAAGAAAAGTTGACAGTTATCACAACTATACACTTACGCCCAGTGTGGATGGGTTCAACAAACTAAAATTGCAAACCCGATTAACTGAGGAATTGAGCGCTCTCGAAGAGGAGTTGCTTTCGGGTAGCTGTCAACCATTGCAAAATGGTAAACAACATCCTTTGGGTCCCCAACTGTGTGGCCACTGTAGTGACTGTGGTGGGTGATAGAACTGGTCACATTGATGCCAGACTTTTTCGTGCCGCATGTATGGCACACTGAATTTGATTAAGACCTGCTGAAATGAAACCGGAGTGCTTCAGCTACAGAAACTGACCAAATCGTATACCCCAAGCAAGATCTGAATACCATCCGAACAATATCTCTTTTAGGTATACCTGATAAAGACCATGATACAAAGTATCAATAGGGTTAAATTTGACTCTATTGACAATAAAAACACGCACTGTATCATATGGGTATCAATTTGATATTTAAAAGAGAATGTATAATGAATGTCCGTATCTATTGCCGTGCATCTACCGAAGGCCAACATGCTGATCGTGCATTAGTTAGCCTGCGCGAATTTGCGCAAAGCAAAAACTGGCAAGTAGCCGGAGAATACATTGAGAATGCCAGCGGTGCGAAGCTGGAACGTATGGAACTGATGCGCCTACTTGCGGAAGCACAGCCTGGCGATTTGCTTCTAATTGAAGCGATTGACCGTCTCAGTCGTCTTCAACATGAAGAATGGGCTGAACTCAAAGCTACGTTGAACAGTAAAGGGCTGGTGATCGTATCAATGGACTTACCGACCAGTTGGCAGATGGTTGAAATGTCCGGTAACGACCTAACCAGTGGCATTCTTCGGGCAGTCAATGCAATGCTGATCGATATTCTTGCGACAATGGCACGACAAGATTATGAAACCCGACGTAAACGCCAAGCACAGGGTATCGCAAGAGCAAAACAGGCTGGTTTGTATACGGGGAAAGAAAAAGATATGGAAGCCCGTGAGACTGTTCGCGAAATGCTGGCGCAGAACGTTAAACCAGCCCACATCATGAAAGCGGCAGATATCAGCCGTGCCACGTTTTACCGAATCAAGAATGAGTTAGGAAAATAATTATATTTGTATTAGCTCGGAAGAGTGTTCTGACAGAATGCATTCGAATCTGACCGTCCGCACTGTTCGAGAAGCAGAAGTTTACAGCTCCAACCACTTAATTTTTAACTTCTTGTCCAGATTATCGTTGACACGCAAGTCTTTCAGAATAATATCAATAAAATTCATAAGGCATTGAGTATCCTGTTTTCGAGGAAGTTAGATAAAAGTACCAAGTGGAAAACGCTGTAAACCAGTTCAATCTGATAAGCTACGCTGCAAAAACGCTCATGCCTGATTTATATATATTCGTCATTGGTCGCGCTGGCCTTAAGGACGACTGGATTCAGGTCACGCTCTCAGGTCGATGCTGCGAAGTCCATTCCACTAAGACAGATGGTGCCGCAGAAAAAAGATAATAAATATCATTTCCTTCGAGGGCTGTAGTCTGAGCAATAGAAATCGGCATTTGGTGTGGTTTTATAGTAGCGGTCTACTCTTTGGTAAGCCGTTAGACGTAACTGAAACGGATATAGGTTTAAAACACCAGTCCGAATAATTCACCAAGTAACAGCCGGAAGCTTATCAGGACAGGTCTTCAATGCGTCGTGAACTAGCCGCCAGAATAGTGTGAACATAAATTGCACGCGAATCTTACTTACTGAAAAAGGATAATAATGTATCTGTCTAATTTAAGGATAGCCAACTTCCGAAATTTCGAGACGGTAGATATTCCCCTGGATGGTAACATTGTTTTGCTGGGTGAAAACAGAGTAGGTAAGAGCAACCTGCTGTTCGCTATCCGCCTTGTGATTGATCCAACATTACCTGATTCAGCCAGACAGCTAAAATTATCAGATTTCTGGGATGGTTGCGATTTATCCACTTCCCCTCAAATTGAAATACATCTTGAGTTCGCTGATTTCGACAGCGACGCTTCACTCTCAGCGCTGCTAACCGATTTTCGCATAGCAGAAAACCCAGCCTTGGCGAGACTCAGCTACGTCTTTCGAAAGAAGGAAGATATTGCAGGAGAACCCAAGTCAAGTGAGGATTGTGAATTTATCGTGTTTGGCGGTGGTCAGGAATCACGCACCATCCCCAGTCGCGTTCGTCGCCGGATAGCCATCGATATGCTAGATGCCTTACGAGACGCTGAAGCGCAACTCGCATCATGGCGTAACTCTCCGTTACGTCCTTTACTTGAAGATGCGTTCGGTTCGCTAAGTCGAGTAGATCTGGACAGGGTTGCCAGCGCCCTTGAATCAGCAACGGGTACAATGGAGGCATTCACTCCTATTAAGAATCTTGAGGAATCTCTGCGTGGTGGCATCCTTAATCTTGCCGGTACTGCTCACGATCTTAATGCGCGTCTTCGTTTTGCACCAACAGACCCGCTCAGATTGATGCGCTCACTATCAATGTTCATCGATGACGGAAAAAGAGGAATCACTGAAGCAAGCCTCGGCTCTGCTAATGTGGCATTAATATCTCTTAAACTGGCTGAGTTTGCCTGGCGCCGCGCCAAGAACGAACGAAATTTCTCACTTCTCTGTATTGAAGAACCTGAAGCACACCTGCACCCTCAACTTCAACGGGCTGTTTTTGATAAGCTCTTTAATAATGCCGATAAGGCGCAGTCACTGATTGTAACGAGCCATTCCCCAACTCTGGCAAGCATTGCTCCGCTTCGTTCAGTTGTACGCCTTTGTAGAGATGATTGTGGGCGTACTCACGCTTTTTCCCTAGCTAAACTTCCTGTAACAACTGATGAACTCGATGATATTGAGCGGTACCTCACTGCAACCAGAGCGGAATTACTTTTTGCCAAAGGAGTTATATTTGTGGAAGGTGATGCTGAAGAGGTTTTAATTCCGGGATTTGCAGAAGCCATGGGACTCAACCTTGACGAGCTTGGTATCACTGTATGTAGTGTTGCAGGAGTGAATTTTGAACCTTACGTTAAGCTTGCAGGCAGTTTGGGTATTCGCATAGCTGTTATAACTGATTGGGATCCACTTGACGGAAGCAAACAACCTTTGGGAAAAGCACGAGCCATTAGTATCTGGGATGCTTTCTGTGCTGTCCGTCCAGAAATGCACAAGCTTAGTGCTGAAGAGAAGGCTTGGTTTGTGGATAAAGGTTTTGAGGAGTGTAGCGACGTATGGAAAAAAGCCGGTATATTTCTTAGTCCGCAAACATTTGAAGTTTCTGTAGCAAATACCCCAATCCTGAAAGACGCGCTACTTAATATTCTCGATGCGCAAGGTTTTGGATCACTTAGATCCTCCAGAATTGCCTCCTGGAGAACCGGTCAGGATCCAGAGCCTGCGCAACTCCTCGCGATGATATCTGATATTGGAAAAGGTCGGCTGGCGGCGAAACTCAAGAAAAAAGCCTCCGGCTTAGCACCACCGGAATACATCGCAGCAGCGATTCAGTATGTGGTGTCCAATGTCTGACCGGCACGCACTGTCAATGGCGTTAAGTGAGCTCTCATCGAATAAAGAGCAGTATGGCGCTGCCACCGAGCAAGGACACTGCGTTGTCATTGCCGGCCCCGGTAGTGGTAAGACAAAAACGCTCACGACCGCCATGGCGCGAGCCTTGATGGATGATATTACTGATCCTCGAGGCGTTGCCTGCATTACTTTCAATAATGAGTGTGCAGCTGAACTTGAAGAACGTCTGTCTTGCTTTAGCATTGCCTGCAGCGAACGAAACTTTATTGGTACTGTGCACAGCTTTGCATTAAACCAAGTTTTAATACCCTATTCGCGCTGTATACCTGGTTTGCTACCTAATGACTTTCGAGTGGCGACACGAGACGAGTGCCGTGCCGCAGTTGAGGCTGCTTATCTGGCAAAATTTGGCGCAATCGGGGACCCTCATACCCGGTGGAAGTTTGCAGAAGAAAAGCGGCGTCGGGACGTTAACCGACTGTTACCATCGTGGCGGAGTAACAACCCGGAGCTTGCAGATTTCATCGAATTATATGAAGCACATCTTAGGCGTTCAGGTCTTATTGACTTTGATGATATGCCGCTAATCGCCTTCCGTATGCTCAGAGAGCATGACTGGATCTGTAATGGTATTCGGTCTCGCTATCCCGTCTTATTCGTAGACGAATATCAGGATCTGGGACATGCCCTTCATGAACTAGTGTTGCTGCTGTGCTTTGATGCCGGAATACGGCTTTTTGCGGTAGGTGATGCTGACCAATCCATTTATGGATTCAATGGTGCAAATCCGCGATTGTTGGATAGCCTCGTTTCACGTGCAGATGTGAAAACGTTCCGTCTTCGCTTCAACTATCGGTCCGGCGCTAAAATCATTAGGGCATCAATGGGAGCACTGGGAGAAGAGCGTAATTATCGTGGGCCAGATGGAACGGCAGAAGGAGAAATAGGATTTCACGGAGTAGAAGGTGATTATGAAAAACAGGCACGTTATATCGCTCAGGATTTAATCCCCTCCCTGACAGCACGGGGATTTAAACCTGAGCGCATCGGAGTACTTTACCGGGCAGCTTGGCTCGGAGATAAAGTTGCGGATGCGCTTAAAGCCGAGGGCATCGCACTCATGCGTACTGACACCAATGCATTAATAAAACGCAATTCACGCCTTGCCCGCTTCATCGAGGCCTGCAGCCAGTGGGTAACAGGGGGATGGAAAGAAGCGTCCCCTGCCTTTAATTTGCTGCTGGGTCAGGCACTTTCTTTAGTCTATGGCCGCCGTGCAAGCCGTACTGAAGAACAAGTGCTCACCGTACAACTCATCACATTTTTACGAAGCGGAATTGATCAGGCTGAAACTGCTCATCAATGGCTTTTGCGATTCGACAAAGAACTTATTTCCGGCTGGCAGATAATCACGGAGAATCCCCAGGTTGAGTGGAATGTTGTTAAAGAGCTACTGAAACGAACCGATCCTGCATTAAAGCAAGATATGGCTCTGATCGTATTTGCCGGAAAGGAAGAAAGTACCAGACGAATTACACTGAGCACTCTACATAGTGCAAAAGGCCGAGAATTTGATGTCGCCATTATGTTTGGCGTTAACAAGTATGATTTTCCGGGTAAACGCGACCTTGTTTCAGACAATGCATTACGCGAGGCACGGCGGTTGTTTTATGTCGGCGTTACACGACCACGCAAAGAGTTGCACATGGTTTATAGAAAAGGTGAACATTCCCCTTGGATTGCGGAACTCTATCATCGCAGCCAGCAGACTTAGCATCCGGTCTGACGAGTGGTTCAGTCGCTATAAGTCATAGCTTACGAATAATCGTGAGTACCGTATAGTGGATCGTCTGCTTCTGCAGTTCTTTATCGCCATGAAACTATCTTGTGACCCAGGAGCCAAATAAGGAAAGATTATTCACTCAGATAGCGATTTACCTGCACCCCATTGGCTAAAATTAATCGCCGTAACAGTAACAACGTCCGCTGCAGGCACGGAGAGGAATGTTAAATTTAGTCCGGCTCTTTACCAAAGCTGAGTCAGGCCAAATCTGAGCCAATATTTTTTTCGATTCTGACCGGGCAGGTTCATTGAACAGAGAGTTCTTAAGGATGTGGATACATAAAACATTCACTTCGTTAGTGTACATTGCTTCAAACGTTAAAGTGAGGTACTGAATTACGAGCGAAGCGAGTTCCGTCAAGCGAAGCGAAGACGGATAGTTAATGCTGGTTAAAAAACATACGGAAATGTACTGTTTTCTCTATATATAAAATATAAATATTATAAACAGTACATCGTACACAGACACTCACTTCGTTCGTGTCCCTCGCTGCGCTCGGAATTTTGAAGGAATGTATTATTCTATAAGCAAAGCAATTATCGTTGAACTCTCATGCAACTGACCGAAGCATAAAGTTAACCAGTAACAAATCATGCCTTAAAACGCCCTGAGCGAGGCTGTAAGCAATTTTCATGATGTGGGTAATGCGATTGCATGTCTCGGGAAGAAAAACGCTCTACGGGCTTCCTGTGCGATATTTACGAATTCAGTGCTTTACGACTCAATTTCGATGTTGAGTACATGCGTGTTCCCTTCCCTGTTTGCGCTTTACCGCGTTCTTTTGCCAGGTAAGAAAGCCAGAAGACCGGACCTTCGAGTGTTGAAGGATTTTCACGATGAATGACGTAGTGATCTGGATAGTCTTTAGTGGCTTTAGACAAGTTTACCAGCGTTGCTTTACCACCTGTCAGTTTCATCCAGATTTCCGTAATAATACCAGCGATCCCTCTTTCTGGCGTTCCAAACCATCTTACCGAACGATGTGGAAGTGCAATCCAGCAATGGTAATGGGGTTGTGAAGCCTTTTCCTGTTCGCAAACCCAACCGTAAGCAAAATCGATGATAGGTTCTGATAAACCGTTGTTTCCAGACTCCAGGCGGTCACGCAATCGTTTGAACAGGTTGCGTATGTATTTGTTACCTGCTTCAACAGAAGTGAACTCAGGGAGGTGGAGATCAAAACGGGTAAGGAACACTCGACTGTAGCGCTTCTGGATTGCTTTCAGTTCGTTGATTGTTGACATAAGTATGTCATGCCGAACACCAGAACCGATTCTGGTGTTAATACGGTATTCGTGGCCATCATGAACAAAGGAGTTGCCATTAATTGTTTTGTAACGTCCGTGTTCATGGTAGACGGTACGAAAACTTGTTGCCGATAAAACCGACGATTCGAATAGGGTTTGTGATTGTTGCATCATTGTTAAATTAACCTTTTTGTATTCAGAAAGAGATCACACCTCCTACATAGTTACTACCTAAAACCACGGTAAAACGATGGCATTTGCGATAGCGCAAAGCCGCCTTGCATCTGACGTTGGGGATGTTTTCGAGGAGAGAAATACTACGGAACAAAGTTTACGGAAATATTTATAATAACTCATTATCATATCAGAAGGAGTAAAAGGGGGCAACGGAAATCATGCCTTGATAAAAGAGGGATGATGATTGTGTGGGGTGTTGGTAACAACGGAGAAATTCAAAGGGATTTACAATCTTGTCTTTGGCTTCCTTCCGGCATACACAGTTGAGTGGGAGCTGTAATTTTCAACATTGCAGTAACCTGATTGTTCACAGTGTACATCGGCAAATATCAATTATACCTATTACACTTCAGTGAATACCGACGGCAACGTGATTGACTTCGTGGTGTTCGGTATCCTGCATGGTCTTTCCACCAAGTGGTATCTGGTACCGGTCGTGGCGGCCATCTGGTTTGCGGTGTACTACGGCATCTTCCGCTTCGCCATTACCCGCTTCAACCTGAAAACGCCAGGCCGTGATGTTGAAACAGCCACCAGCGTCGAACAGGCAGTTGCAGGAACCGTGGGCAAATCCGGCTATAACACCCCTGCCATTCTGGCGGCGCTGGGCGGTGCGGATAACAT
>ENA-UOYY01000521-UOYY01000521.1-food-metagenome-genome-assembly--contig:-NODE-521-length-11562-cov-7.461545_pt1 | contig 11562 bp, 10 predicted proteins | sample MGYA00249878_ERZ772714 | MGnify/ENA primary metagenome ERZ772714 (study PRJEB29005, sample SAMN08379454) | food metagenome | isolation source: cheese spiked with Escherichia coli O103 | study: EMG produced... | reverse complement strand
AGCTGATCCTCTCCGGGGCCGACATTGTGAAAGTGGGCATTGGCCCGGGCTCCGTTTGCACCACGCGCGTGAAAACCGGTGTGGGTTATCCGCAGCTGTCTGCGGTAATTGAATGCGCTGACGCCGCGCACGGTCTGGGCGGCCAGATCATCAGCGACGGTGGCTGCACCATGCCAGGCGATGTGGCGAAAGCCTTCGGCGGCGGCGCGGACTTCGTGATGCTCGGCGGCATGCTGGCCGGCCACGAAGAGAGCGGCGGTACCGTGGTGGAAGAGAACGGTGAGAAATTCATGCTGTTCTACGGAATGAGCTCTGAATCTGCGATGACCCGTCACGTGGGTGGTGTCGCGAAATACCGTGCGGCGGAAGGTAAAACCGTGAAGCTGCCACTGCGCGGCCCGGTCGAAAACACGGCGCGCGATATCCTCGGCGGTCTGCGTTCTGCCTGCACCTACGTGGGGGCTTCCCGCCTGAAAGAGCTGACTAAACGCACGACGTTTATCCGCGTTCAGGAGCAGGAAAACCGCGTATTTAATAGCCTCTGACGGCTACGGCTGGCGCGCGTCCGTGCGCCAGCATTACCCCGCGCTCATTGCATCCCCCAGATGGAAAATTGGCAGATACATCGCCACCACCAGCGTGCCAATAATCAGACCTGTCACGACCAGTAGCAAAGGCTCAAGAAGCGCCGCCAGATTGTCTGCCTGCTGAAATGTCTGTTCCGTATGATGGCGGGCCAGATTCATCAGCATCACATCCAGTGAACCCGATACTTCTCCGGTGCGAATGAGCTGAATACACAGTGGCGTAAAAACAGAGGCCTTCTGGAAGGAGGACCACACGGGCATCCCCTGTTCGATATCGCTGCGTATCTCACGGAGTTTCTCCTGCCAGTAGCCACTCTCAACGGTCTCCTCCACACTCTCCACTCCTTGTAAAAAAGCAATTCCAGCCTGCTGGGTTAATGACAGCACGGTAAAAATTTGCCCCAGTTTTTGCCCACGCATCAGCGTGCCCATCACCGGTACGTGTAATAAGACATACTGCCAGCGCGGATGCCGCCGCAGCTTACAGGCGATGACAACCATTGCCACGAGCAGGGCCAAAAGGGTGAGCATATGCGCCTGAACCAGGGCCGCCAGCCCCATGACTGCCTGCGTGAGCAAAGGGAGCGGGGTGTTGAACGTTTTGTAGATTGCAGCAAACTCAGGCAACACCAGCGTGACCATCGCCAGCACCACGAAAACGGCCAGCGTCAGGATGATCAGCGGATAGCGCAGCGCTTTCTTCACCTTTACACTGAGCTGCTGCTGGGATTTTTGTTGCTGCGCAAGCTGACGGCAGCAGGCTTCGAGCTTACCCGTCAGCTCACCCGTCTTCACCATCGAGACATAAAGGGGGCTAAACACCTCTGGCCATTTCTTCATGGCCTCTGACAGGGCGCAACCTTCGCTCAGGTCATCAGCAAGACTGTGCAGCAGCGCCTGCCAGTGCTTCAAAGGATGCTGTTCCGCCAGCATGTGCAGGCTTTGGGACAGCGTGAGTCCGGCCTGTAGCAGCGTGACGAGCTGGCGAAAAATATCGTAGCAGTGTTGCACCTGCCATCGGTGTCGCTGCTGGCAGCGTTTTAGCGCCAGCGGGTGCAGCTGTTTAAGCACCAGAGCCGTGTAAGCTGCGTTACGGTCGATGGCCCAGAGGGTGCCGGTTTGCACCTCCCCCTCGGTGGTCAGGGCACGCCAGCGCCAGAGCGAATTAGCAGCCATCGGGCATTCCCAGGACGCGCAACAGCTCTTCGAGCGTGGTCAGCCCTTGCTCCACGGCCATGCAGCCGTGCTCAAACAAAGATGTCATTCCCGCCTGACGAGCGCTTGAACCAATCACCTCCGTGCTTGCTCCGCTGGCGATGGCCTGCCGCAGCGTGTCGTCGATGACGAGCACTTCAAAAATGGCTACGCGACCATAAAAACCGTGGTAGCAGCGTTCGCAACCGGTGGGTTGCCAGCGAGGAAGCGGCCGGGGCCACAGCGTGCGAGGTAATTCGGTGTGGCGGCTGGCTTCCTGTCGGCAGTACGGGCATAAACGACGCACCAGCCGCTGGGCAATCACCATCGAGAGCGCCGAAGAGATCATCCAGCGCGCGACGCCCATCTGTTGCAACCGTACCAGCGTTTCAGTCGTCGAATTAGTATGAAGGGTGGACAGCACCAGATGCCCGGTTTGCGCCGCCTTAATGGCAATTTCTGCCGTTTCGCCGTCACGAATTTCACCCACCATAATGATGTCAGGATCCTGCCTGAGCAGGGCACGCAGCACGCTCTGGAAGGTCAGCCCCGCGCGCGGATTAATCTGCGTCTGGTTTAAGCCTGCAAGCGGGATTTCAACGGGATCTTCCACGCTGCAAATATTAACGTCAGGGGTATTTCGCGCCTGTAACGCGCTGTACAGCGTCACCGTTTTCCCGCTACCGGTCGGGCCGGTGACCAGAATCAACCCCTGAGGGCTGTTAAGCGCCCCGGCAAAACGGGCCTGCTGGTCTGCACTCATCCCCAGCAGTTCAAGCTCCAGTGCCTGCTGCACCTGGTGAAGCAGACGAAGCACGATTTTTTCTCCACCGCTACAGGGAAGGGTTGCGATACGAAAAGAGACGGGGACGCTTGCCAGCTCCACCGTAAACTGACCGTCCTGCGGCAGGCGGCGCTCCGCAATATCCAGTTGGCCCAGCACCTTCAGGCGTGCGGCAAGAGTCGTACCGAGGGCGGCGGAAACCGGCGGTTGCGGGTAGAGAACACCGTCGATTCGCAAACGGATCTGGTAGCCGTGCTCCGTCGGTTCAATATGGATGTCAGAAGCCCGCTGGTTCACTGCCTGCTGCAACGTTGTACTGAGCACGTCAGCGGCTGAGTTTGGCACTATTCCCGGCAGGTGTGATGATGAGAGGGACTGAAGCCGTTTTTCCATCCGCTCGGCCGTCCAGCACTCGATATCAATACGCTTCTGTGTGGCGAAGCGTAACGCTTCCATCAGCTCAGAGGCAGGATTACCCACCACCGCAATGCTGATCATCTCGGTGTCGCTTGCGAGTAGCAGTGCGTGATGGCGCTGACAGAGCGTCATAAGCTGTTCGGTGTTCATTGTCCACTCCTGTCAGTTGTTGTCGAAGCGGAAAACATCTTCACAGGCTTGTCTGAGCGCCGTGTCGGACGCAATGTTGCAGGCACGCGTCCAGCCCGTCATACCGTTACCGTCGCTCCAGATCGGTGTCATGAGTACTTCAAGTCCGTTAAGACTCTCCTGTCCTGTTAACGATACGACCCCCTTCGCCACGCTCATCGCTGAAACGTAACGCGTGGTTGTCGGGGAGGGGATGCCATTGGTTCCTGCGTCGCAGCGATCCACACCACCACGATCCAGGGCGCAAAGCTCAATAGCGGTGCGGTAGGGGATGAACGTTTGCAGCATATCGGTGAGCGCTGCTTTTCGCAGGTAGTTCTGATAGGCCGGGATGCCAATCGCGCTCAGGATGGCAATAATGCCAATGACCACCATTAGCTCAATCAGGGTAAATCCTTGTTGTCTGTTCATATCTGCTCCTTACGTTAAGTGGCGCTACTGTGGCAGTGTCGGCGCGCAGAAACGAGGGGCAAAAGCGCGAACGTGAAAGGGCTTTCAGGGAAATGATTCAGTGTTGCAGAGAAGGACAGCGTAATTGCGAGCGGTTTCGTATTTCCCCTCTCCGGGCGGAGAGGGGAAGATCAGTTATTTGAAGCGCATCGAGAGGTCCAGGGCACGTACGTGCTTGGTCAGGGCGCCAACGGAGATATAATCGACGCCGGTTTCAGCAAATTCGCGGAGGGTGTCGAACGTCACGTTGCCGGACACCTCAAGCTGCGCCTGGCCGTTTGTGCGTTTGACCGCTTCACGCATCTGCTCCGTGTCGAAGTTATCGAGCATGATGATGTCAGCCCCCGCTTTAATGGCCTCGTCCAGCTCATCCAGCGTTTCCACTTCCACTTCGACCGGCACATCCGGATGCAGCCAGAAGGCTTTTTCCACGGCCTGACGTACCGAGCCAGAGGCAATAATGTGGTTCTCTTTGATCAGGAAGGCATCGGATAGCCCCAGACGATGGTTGGCGCCACCGCCGCAGAGCACGGCGTATTTCAGCGCGGTGCGCAGGCCCGGCAGGGTTTTACGGGTATCCAGCAGCTGCGTGCGGGTGCCTGCCAGCAGGTCAACGTAGCGGCGTACTTCACTGGCAACGCCAGAGAGCGTTTGCACAAAATTGAGCGCGGTGCGTTCACCGGTCAGCAAGACGCGGGACGGGCCGTCCAGCTCGAACAGTGGCTGATTTGCCGTGACCGCATCACCGTCCTCAACGTGCCATGTTACCTGCACCTCGTCGCCCGCCAGCTGGGTAAAGACCTCCTCAACCCAGCGTTTGCCGCAGAAAACCCCCGCTTCGCGGGTGATGACTACCGCGTGCGACCGTGTCTCTTTTGACAACAATTGGGCGGTAATATCGTTATCGGCGCTGACGTCACCGCCGAGGTCTTCTCTCAGGGCATGGGCAACGCTTGCCGGGATATCACTATTAATACGTTCCAGAAGCGCGTCACGTCGGTGGTCGGGGTTATAGCGGCGAGGCGGCATGATAAAACTCCAAATTGGTAACGAATCATAATATTGAAACATGCTACTCTGAACCGAGTAACAGCACCATAGATAAGGAGTTCCAGCATGTTGTTAGAAAACGGATGGCTGGTGGACGCGCGACATGTACCGTCGCCGCACCACGATTGCCGCCCGGAGGATGAAAAGCCCACACTGCTGGTGGTTCACAACATAAGTCTCCCGCCAGGTGAGTTTGGCGGTCCGTGGATCGACGCGTTATTCACAGGAACGATAGATCCCGATGCTCATCCTTACTTTGCTGAGATTGCGCATTTGCGCGTATCGGCGCACTGCCTGATCCGCCGTGATGGCGAAGTGGTTCAGTATGTTCCTTTTGATAAGCGAGCCTGGCATGCCGGCGTGTCGATGTATCAGGGGCGCGAGCGGTGCAATGATTTCTCCATTGGAATTGAACTGGAAGGAACGGACACCACGCCTTACACCGATGCGCAATATCAGAAACTGGTTGCTGTGACGCAAACTTTAGTGGGGCTTTATCCCGCCATTGCAGACAATATTACGGGGCACAGCGACATCGCCCCCGAAAGAAAAACCGACCCCGGCCCGGCGTTTGACTGGTCCCGGTTTCACGCCATGCTTACCACGTCGTCAGATAAGGAGATAACATGACGTTGTTTACCATGCTGCTGGTTATGATCGCCGAACGCCTGTTTAAGCTCGGCGAGCACTGGCATCTGGATCATCGGCTGGAAGTGTTATTCCGCCGGATCAGGCATTTTTCCATGCTACGCACGCTGCTTATGACGGCAGGTGTGATGGTGATTACGTTCCTGTTGCTACGCTCACTTTACGGCCTCTTTTTCAACGTGCCGCTGCTGGTGGTATGGATACTGCTGGGCGTGTTGTGTATTGGCGCGGGCAAGGTGCGTTTGCACTATCACGCGTATCTGAAAGCTGCTTCCCGGGATGATGTCCACGCGCGCGGCGCGATGGCGAGCGAGCTGACGATGATCCACGGCGTACCGCCGGACTGCGATGAACGCGAATTTCTGCGCGAGCTACAAAACGCGCTGCTGTGGATTAACTTCCGTTACTACCTGGCGCCGCTGTTCTGGTTTGTGGTGGGCGGTCCATGGGGACCAGTACTGCTGATGGGCTATGCTTTTCTGCGCGCCTGGCAGACCTGGCTTGCCCGCTACCTTACGCCGCATGAACGTCTCCAGTCCGGCATTGATGCCATTCTGCACGTGCTCGACTGGCTTCCGGTGCGACTGGTCGGCGTGGTCTATGCCCTCATCGGTCACGGTGAAAAGGCGTTGCCAGCGTGGTTTGCCTCCCTTGCAGACCGCCATACCGCGCAGTATCAGGTCTTAACCCGACTGGCTCAATTCTCGCTGGCTCGCGAGCCGCACACGAATAAAGTCGAAACGCCTAAAGCTGCCGTCTCGATGGCGAAAAAAACGTCGTTTGTGGTGGTGGTGATTGTGGCGTTGCTGACGATTTACGGCACGCTGGTCTGACCCAGCGCGCCGAAGCCGTTACAGCGTATCCGCAGGCGGGATGCCGAAATCAGGCATCCCGTTGTCGTCCCAGCGGACGAGCTTCAGGCGAGTGTGGCGATTCGGATCGTAAAGCGGATCGCCTTCAATTTCAGTGTAGTTTCGCGCGTGGTAGACCAGCACATCGTCGCCTTCCGGCGTCTGCGTAAAGCTGTTATGGCCTGGTCCATACTGACGGTTTTCGTAGCTGGTGACGAACACCGGGCGCGGGGATTTATGCCAGTTAGCCGGGTTTTGCGGATCGGCATCTACGTCTATCCACAGTAATCCCATGCAGTAATTCTCGTCGGTGGCGCTGGCGGAATAGCTGATAAATAGCTTATCGCCATGGAACAGCACCGCCGGGCCTTCGTTGACCCAGAATCCGCGGCACTCCCAGTCATATTCCGGTTTACTGAGCATCACCGGCTCGCCTTTCAGCGTCCACGGATTTTCCATTTCACACAGGTAAAGATTGGAGTTACCGGAAATGTCCGGGGCTTTTTGCGCCCACAGATACCAGCGTTTGCCCTGATGCACAAAGGTAGTGGCATCCAGCGCGAAGGTGTCAAACGGGGTTTTGATTTGCCCTTTTTCCACCCACGTACCGGTGAGCGGATCGCGATCTGCGCATTCAATGGCGAACATGCGATGCTGGAACATCCCGAGTTCGTCGAGCGCCTGGGTATGTGTGGCGGCAAAGTAGATGTACCACTTGCCGTCGATATGATGCAGTTCCGGTGCCCAGATCAGCTGGCTCATCGGGCCGGTGTCGGGCTTGCGCCAGACAACTACCTCTTCGGCATTGCCTAAATCTTCCAGCGAGTCCGCGCGGCGGATCGCCAGCCGGTCATACTCCGGCACGGAGGCGATAAAGTAATATTGTCCTTCGTGACGCAGGATATACGGGTCGGCGCGTTGTTCAATAAACGGGTTTGGCCAGGTTTGCATTCGGCTTTCCTTATTTAGTCTCAGCGGCTTTAAATTCCTGATAGTCGCTCAGTTCACGATAGTTGGTGCGACGCTTCTCCAGATCGGACTGGATTTGCTTCATGGTCTCACGGTCCACTTTCAGCAGACGTACAACGCCCGCGGTAATTAAATATCCAATGCCAGGAATGACGGTAAAGAGCAGCACAATGCCGTTGATGGCATCCGCGCTCTGCGCTTTTGCGCCCGCGTCATAACCGTACCAGGAGAGCAGGAAGCCAACCATCGCCCCGGCAATCGCCAGACCCAGCTTCAGGAAGAAAATGTTGCCGGAGAAGCTTATCCCGGTGATACGTTTCCCGGTTTTCCATTCACCGTAGTCGTCCACGTCGGCCATCAGTGACCAGTGCAGAGGGGATGGGATCTGGTGCAGGATATTCAGCAGGACGTAAAGCACAACAATGGTTGTCGTCGCTTTCGGGTCGAAGAAGTAGAAGGCGCAGGAGAAAATCGCCAGCGCGATGTTGGTCCAGAAGAAGACCTTCAGCTTGCACCAGCGGTCGGTCAGCACTTTCGCCAGCATACTGCCGAACATCATGCCGACAACGCCCAGGCTGATAAACAGCGTGGCGAAATGGGTGCTTTGCCCCATTACCCAGGTGACGTAATACATGGTGGCCGCCATGCGGATAAAGCCCGGGCAGACGTTGCAGCGCGACAGAAGGAGAAAACGCCCCCTCAGGACATTCATCCACACAACCTTCAGGTCGTTTTTCAGTTCGTCGTGGGTTTGTACAGCCGGGCGAACGCGCTCGCGCACCGTGGCGAAGCAGAACAGGAACATGCAGGTACCAATCAGCGCCAGCACGGTCATCGCCATCTGGTAGCCTTTGGCTTTGTTATCCCCACCGAACCAGTCGGCCATTGGCAGGAGCGTAAGCGACAGCAGCAGCGTGGCGATACCGACCATAACAAAACGATAGGACTGGCAGGCTACGCGCTCTTTTGGGTCGTTGGTGATCACGCCACCGAGCGAGCAGTACGGAATGTTGATGGCGGTATAGGTCAGCGACAGCAGGAAGTAGGTGACAAACGCATAGATAACTTTGCTGTTATAGCTCCACTCTGGGGTGGTGAACATCAGGATGCTGAACAGCGCATAGGGGAAGGCAATCCACAGTAGCCATGGACGAAATCGGCCATATTTGCTGCGGGTACGGTCGGCAATCGCGCCCATGATTGGGTCCGTTACGGCGTCAATCACGCGAACGGACAGCAGCAGTACCCCAACCAGCGCAGGCGCCAGACCAAAAATATCCGTATAAAAATAGTTAACAAATAACATGATGGCGCCAAAGATAATGTTGCATCCGGCGTCACCCATGCCATAGCCGATCTTTTCTTTTACTGACAGTTTGTTGTTATCCATCGACAGATCTCCGGGTTTCGGTATGGAGAGAATTATTCGCTGGCAAACGGATATATGCGTTGCAATATAAGGGCGGTGATATGGAGGATTTTGCTGTTGGCGTGAATTTGTGAGGAAGGTAACAAGACGCTGTACCCGCAACCGCGGGTACAGCGAGAAAACACTTAGTGCGCTTTCACCGTTTTGGCGTTTTTCTGTTTCACCATATAGCCCACGCCGAGGATCGCAATCCACACCGGGATGAGGTAGACGGAAATCGCCATGCCTGGCGTGATGAGCATGATGACCAGCACGGCCGCCATGAACAGCAGGCAAACCCAGTTCCCCAGCGGATAGAGCAGGGCAGGGAAGCGCGTGGTTACGCCCTGCTGCTGCTTGGCGCGGCGGAACTTGATGTGCGCGAGGCTAATCATCGCCCAGTTGATCACCAGCGCGGAAACCACCAACGCCATCAGCAGGCCGAAGGCCGATTCCGGTGCCAGGTAGTTAATCAGAACGCAAAGCGCCGTCACGACCGCCGACACGATAATGGTGTTAACCGGTACGCCACGTTTATCAACGGTAAGCAGCGCTTTCGGTGCGTTGCCCTGTTGCGCCAGGCCGAACAGCATACGGCTGTTGCAGTAAACGCAGCTGTTATAAACAGAGAGCGCGGCGGTCAGCACTACGACGTTAAGCGCGTTCGCCACGAAGGTGTCGCCCAGCTCGTGGAAGATCAGCACAAACGGGCTGGTATCCGCCGTGACGCGTGTCCATGGCAGCAGGGAGAGCAGGACCGCCAGGGAGCCCACGTAGAAGATCAGAATACGGTAGATAACCTGATTTGTGGCTTTCGGGATGCTCTGCTCCGGGTTGTCGGCTTCCGCGGCGGTGATGCCCACCAGCTCCAGACCGCCGAAGGAGAACATAATGATCGCCATCATCATTACCAGGCCGGTCATGCCGTGCGGCAGGAACCCGCCCTGTTCCCAGAGGTTGCGTACGGTTGCCTGCGGGCCACCGTTGCCGCTGAAGAGCAACCAGCCGCCAAAAATGATCATCGCTACAACGGCAATTACTTTGATAATGGCGAACCAGAACTCCATTTCCCCAAACACTTTCACGTTGGTCAGGTTAATGGCGTTGATCAGCACGAAGAAGACTGCCGCAGACGCCCAGGTGGGGATCTCCGGGTACCAGAATTGAATGTATTTACCGACGGCGGTGAGTTCCGCCATAGCAACCAGCACGTAAAGAACCCAGTAGTTCCATCCGGAGGCGAAGCCCGCAAAGCTGCCCCAGTATTTGTAGGCAAAGTGGCTAAAAGAGCCTGCAACCGGCTCCTCAACGACCATTTCCCCTAACTGGCGCATAATCAAAAACGCAATGAAACCTGCAATTGCGTAACCCAGAATGATGCCCGGACCGGCCGACTGGATAACGGACGCACTGCCCAGAAACAGGCCAGTACCAATAGCACCGCCCAGGGCAATGAGCTGAATATGGCGGTTTTTAAGGCCGCGCTTTAGCTGATCGCCATGCTGTTGAGCTTCCATTTGAAACCTCGTGTGTGGTTGTTATGTTCACGCTGTGCGTGTGTAATTATGAAAGTCCATATTCTGTATTTATTTCTTTACGGTTAACGATACCGAAAAAAGCGGAGATGGCTTCCGTTAGCGCCAGAATAGTGGTAAGTGCCAGCGAATGCACCTGCTTTATGAAGGGATGATGACGACTTGAATAAAAAGAAACCAATTGTAAATCGGTACGTTAACCCCTCATACCCCAACCTATAGAATAGAAATGCGTCATAAGTGGACGAATTTTCATATTTTGCCTTGTTGAATCGCTTCAGATTGCAAAATCCCTCGTTTAAATATGGTTAAAACTGCCCCTTTGGGAGTAATCATTTCATTTGTGCAAAGTTACATTCCTGAAACGTTAGTTCTGTAAGGTTGTTAAAATGTGCCGGGTTTCCTGATTTCAATCAAAACCAATATGGACAGAAGGTGAATACTTTGTTACTTTAGCGATACGAACATGAAATTGGTAAGACCAATTGACTCCGGGCAAAAAGGCGTAAGACAGGGAATATGGCCTACAGCAAAATTCGCCAACCAAAACTATCTGATGTGATTGAGCAGCAGCTGGAGTTTTTAATCCTCGAAGGGACACTGCGCCCGGGCGAGAAACTCCCGCCAGAACGCGAGCTGGCAAAACAGTTCGACGTTTCACGCCCCTCTCTGCGTGAGGCGATTCAACGTCTCGAAGCAAAGGGCCTGTTGCTCCGTCGTCAGGGTGGCGGAACCTTTGTGCAAAACAGCCTGTGGCAGAGCTTCAGCGACCCGCTGGTAGAACTTCTCTCTGACCACCCAGAATCCCAGTTTGATCTGCTTGAGACCCGTCACGCGCTGGAAGGTATCGCGGCCTATTACGCCGCCCTTCGCAGCACTGATGAAGACCGCGTACGTATTCGCGAGCTGCATCAGGCCATTGAACGGGCACAGCAGTCCGGCGACTTAGACGCCGAATCCAGCGCCGTTGTCCAGTATCAAATTGCCGTCACCGAAGCAGCGCACAACGTGGTGCTCCTCCATCTGCTACGCTGCATGGAGCCCATGCTGGCCCAGAACGTTCGTCAGAATTTTGAATTGTTGTATGCCCGTCGGGAGATGCTCCCGCTGGTAAGCAACCATCGCACCCGAGTATTCGAGGCGATAATGGCCGGGGAACCGGAGCAGGCGCGTGAAGCGTCGCACCGCCATCTGGCTTTCATTGAGGAAATCTTGCTGGACCGCAGCCGTGAACAATCGCGTCGCGAGCGTTCATTGCGCCGCATACAGCAACGAAAGGATTAAGCGCCAGGTACTTTTAGAGCGCGGCAACTAAACGCAGAACCTGTCTTATTGTGTTCTTAACCGAGAGCACAATGGGACAGGTTCCAGACAAATCAACGTATTAGATAGATAAGGAATACCCCCATGTCAGAACGTCTCCAAAATGACGTGGATCCGATCGAAACTCGCGACTGGCTACAGGCGATCGAATCGGTCA
>ENA-UOYY01000511-UOYY01000511.1-food-metagenome-genome-assembly--contig:-NODE-511-length-11831-cov-4.987007_pt1 | contig 11831 bp, 10 predicted proteins | sample MGYA00249878_ERZ772714 | MGnify/ENA primary metagenome ERZ772714 (study PRJEB29005, sample SAMN08379454) | food metagenome | isolation source: cheese spiked with Escherichia coli O103 | study: EMG produced... | reverse complement strand
AAGTCGATGTCCTACCAGGAAGCGATGGAGCTTTCCTACTTCGGCGCTAAAGTTTTGCACCCGCGTACTATCGCCCCTATCGCCCAGTTCCAGATCCCCTGTTTAATCAAAAATACCGGCAATCCGCAGGCTCCGGGTACGCTTATCGGCGCCAGCCGCGATGAAGACGACCTGCCGGTGAAAGGGATCTCCAACCTCAATAACATGGCGATGTTCAACGTCTCCGGTCCGGGGATGAAGGGCATGGTTGGCATGGCGGCGCGGGTGTTTGCCACCATGTCCCGCGCGGGAATTTCAGTGGTGCTTATCACCCAGTCCTCTTCCGAATACAGCATCAGTTTCTGCGTACCGCAGAGCGACTGCGCCCGGGCGAAGCGGGTGATGGAAGATGAATTTTATCTGGAGCTGAAAGAGGGGCTGCTTGAGCCGCTGTCGATAATGGAGCGTCTGGCGATTATTTCCGTTGTCGGTGACGGTATGCGCACGCTGCGCGGCATCTCTGCGAAGTTCTTCGCTGCGCTGGCCCGCGCCAATATCAACATTGTCGCCATTGCCCAGGGTTCTTCCGAGCGCTCTATCTCCGTTGTCGTCAGCAACGATGACGCCACCACCGGCGTGCGCGTGACCCACCAGATGCTGTTCAATACCGATCAGGTTATTGAAGTGTTTGTCATTGGTATCGGCGGCGTCGGCGGCGCGTTGATCGAACAGATCAAACGCCAGCAGAGCTGGCTGAAGAGTAAGCATATCGATCTGCGCGTTTGCGGCGTGGCCAACTCTCGCGCTTTACTGACTAACGTACACGGCCTGAACCTTGAACACTGGCGCGACGAGCTGGCGGAAGCCAAAGAGGCGTTCAATCTGGGCCGACTCATTCGTCTGGTGAAAGAGTACCATCTGTTGAATCCGGTGATTGTCGACTGTACCTCCAGCCAGGCTGTGGCCGATCTGTTCGCCGTTTTCCTGCGCGAAGGGTTCCAGGTGGTCACGCGGAACAAAAAGGCCAATACCTCTTCGCTGGATTACTATCATCAGCTGCGCCACGCCGCGAGCAGCTCACGGCGTAAGTTTTTATACGACACCAACGTCGGCGCGGGGCTGCCGGTTATCGAAAACCTGCAAAATCTGCTGAACGCGGGCGATGAGCTGCTGCGCTTTTCCGGTATTCTGTCCGGCTCGCTGTCGTTTATCTTCGGTAAGCTCGATGAGGGCGTGAGCTTCTCTGAGGCGACCAGGCTGGCGCGTGAGATGGGCTATACCGAACCGGATCCGCGCGACGATCTTTCTGGCGTTGATGTCGCGCGTAAGCTGCTGATCCTCGCGCGTGAAACCGGACGTGAGCTCGAACTGTCTGACATTATCGTGGAACCGGCGCTGCCGGCGGGGTTTGATGCCAGCGGCGATGTCGACAGCTTTATGGCGCGGTTGCCTTCTCTGGATGATGAGTTTGCCTCGCGGGTCGCCAAAGCGCGCGATGAAGGTAAAGTCTTGCGCTATGTCGGTAATATCGAAGAGGATGGCACCTGTCGCGTCAAAATCGCCGCGGTTGACGGCAACGATCCGCTGTTCAAAGTGAAAAACGGCGAGAATGCGCTGGCGTTCTACAGCCACTATTACCAGCCGCTGCCGCTGGTGCTGCGCGGTTATGGCGCGGGGAACGATGTGACGGCGGCTGGCGTTTTCGCCGACCTGCTGCGTACCCTGTCATGGAAGTTAGGAGTTTAAGATGGTCAAAGTATATGCCCCGGCTTCCAGTGCCAATATGAGCGTCGGGTTTGACGTGCTGGGCGCTGCGGTGACGCCGGTTGACGGCACGCTGCTGGGGGACAACGTCTCCGTTGAGGCGGCGGCGAGCTTTAGCCTGCAAAACGTGGGTCGCTTCGCCAGCAAGCTGCCGACGGCGCCGCAGGAAAACATCGTCTATCAATGCTGGGAGCGCTTTTGCCAGGAGATTGGCAAGAAGGTACCGGTGGCGATGACGCTGGAAAAAAACATGCCGATCGGTTCCGGGCTGGGCTCCAGCGCCTGTTCCGTGGTCGCCGCGCTGGTGGCGATGAATGAGTTCTGCGGCAAGCCGCTCAATGAGAGCCGAATGCTGGCGCTGATGGGCGAGATGGAAGGGCGGATTTCCGGCAGTATCCATTACGATAACGTCGCGCCGTGCTATCTTGGCGGGATACAGCTGATGCTTGAGGAAAACGGCATCATCAGCCAGCAGATTCCGTCCTTCGACGAGTGGCTGTGGGTGCTGGCCTATCCGGGGATTAAGGTCTCAACGGCGGAAGCGCGGGCAATTTTGCCGGCGCAGTATCGCCGTCAGGACTGTATTGCCCACGGTCGTCACCTGGCGGGCTTTATTCACGCCTGCTATTCCCGTCAGCCTCAGCTGGCGGCGAAATTGATGAAAGACGTGATTGCCGAACCGTATCGTACCAAACTACTGCCGGGCTTCAGCGAAGCGCGTCAGGCAGCAATGGAAATTGGCGCGCAGGCGTGCGGCATTTCCGGTTCCGGTCCAACCTTGTTCGCATTATGCGATAAACCGGAAACCGCGCAGCGCGTCGCCGACTGGCTGGCTACGCACTATCTGCAAAATCAGGAAGGCTTTGTTCATATTTGCCGGCTGGACACGGCGGGCGCTCGAGTAGTGGGATAACCAATGAAACTCTATAACTTAAAAGATCATAACGAACAGGTCAGCTTTGCGCAGGCCGTCACCCAGGGGCTTGGCAAGCATCAGGGGCTGTTCTTTCCGCACGATCTGCCGGAATTCAGCCTGACTGAAATCGACGAAATGCTGCAGCAGGACTTGGTGTCGCGTAGCGCGAAAATCCTGTCGGCATTTATCGGCGACGAGATCCCGCAGGACGTGCTGCAAGCGCGCATCGGCAACGCGTTCACCTTCCCGGCGCCGGTCAGCAAAGTGCAGGACGATGTCGGCTGCCTCGAGCTGTTCCACGGCCCGACTCTGGCGTTTAAGGACTTCGGCGGCCGCTTTATGGCGCAGATGCTGACCCATATCGCCGGCGACAAACCGGTCACTATCCTCACGGCAACCTCCGGCGACACCGGCGCGGCGGTCGCGCATGCGTTCTATGGCCTGCCAAACGTCAAAGTCGTCATTCTCTACCCGCGCGGCAAGATCAGCCCGCTGCAGGAAAAGCTGTTCTGCACCCTTGGCGGCAATATTGAAACCGTGGCTATCGACGGTGATTTTGATGCCTGCCAGGCGCTGGTTAAGCAGGCCTTTGATGATGAAGAGCTGAAGGTCGCTCTGGGTCTGAACTCGGCTAACTCAATCAATATCAGCCGCCTGCTGGCGCAGATTTGCTACTACTTTGAAGCCGTTGCTCAACTGCCTCAGGAAGCCCGTAATCAGCTGGTTATCTCTGTACCCAGCGGTAACTTTGGCGATCTGACCGCCGGCCTGCTGGCCAAATCCCTGGGTCTGCCAATCAAACGCTTTATCGCGGCAACTAACGCCAATGACACCGTGCCGCGCTTCCTGCAGGACGGCAACTGGTCGCCGAAAGCGACTCAGGCCACGCTGTCCAACGCCATGGACGTCAGCCAGCCGAATAACTGGCCGCGCGTGGAAGAGCTGTTCCGCCGTAAAATCTGGCGTCTGAATGAGCTGGGCTACGCGGCGGTGGATGATGAAACCACCAAAGAGACCATGCGCGAGCTGAAGGCCATCGGCTATACCTCAGAACCGCATGCGGCGATTGCGTATCGCGCGCTGCGCGACCAGCTGCAGCCGGGCGAGTACGGCCTGTTCCTCGGCACGGCGCATCCGGCGAAATTTAAAGAGAGCGTGGAAGAGATTCTGCAAGAGACGCTGCCGCTGCCAAAAGAGCTGGCCGAACGCGCAGACCTGCCGCTGCTGTCGCATAATCTGCCGGCCGATTTTGCCGCGCTGCGTAAGCTGATGATGGGTTAAACCCGAGCCCGCGCTCCCCTGCTGCGTTATCCGCGGCAGGGGAGTTTTCTTTTACTGCTCATGGCGTTTAAAGACCAACTCCCCTTTGCCCGACGCGTCGGCGTCAAAGAAATAACCTTCGCTGTCAAAGCGGGTCAGCTGCTCCGGCTTCGTTAAACGATTTTCAATGATGTAACGGCTCATTAAGCCGCGCGCTTTCTTAGCGTAGAAGCTGATCACTTTAAACTTGCCGTTTTTCTCATCGAGGAACACCGGCTTAATCAATTGCCCCTCAAGCCGTTTGGGTTTAACCGACCTGAAGTACTCATCAGAAGCCAGATTCACCACAATATCGTCGCCCTGGGCTTTCAACGCCTGATTCAGCTTATCGGTAATCACGTCTCCCCAATAGTGATACAGATCTTTGCCTTTCGCGTTCTCAAGCTTAATCCCCATTTCCAGGCGGTAAGGTTGCATCAGATCCAGCGGGCGCAGAACGCCATACAGGCCGGAAAGCATTCGCAGATGCTGCTGGGCAAAATCGAAATCAGCCTCGCTAAAGGTTTCTGCCTGCAGGCCGGTATAGACATCCCCCTTAAACGCCAGAATCGCCTGACGGGCGTTGTCCGGGGTGAAGTCTGGCTGCCAGTCGTGGAAACGAGTCGCGTTCAGGTCAGCCAGCTTGTCGCTGATACCCATCAGTTTGCCAATCTGCGGCGCCGACAGCTGGCGGGCAATACCGATAAGCTCCTGAGAGTGTTCCAGCAGTTCAGGTTGGGTATAACGCGTCGTTGCCAGCGGGCTTTGATAATCGAGCGTTTTTGCAGGTGAAATCAGAATGAGCATATCCAGTCCTTGCGGGAAATTTTTGACGACTTTAGCAAAAAAACGTCATGAGAGGATCGATAGCTGCGATTGCCGCGCTATTCGCGCGGCAGGTTGTCCCAGGTACCCGGCACCAGCTGCTGATGAATCTCAGGGTAGCGGGTGACGTCAAATTCCGGCCGCTGGCCCAGCCGCCGCTGCCGCAGGTAATCACTGGCAATGATGCGTACCGTCGGCGAGAGCAGCAGGATAGCCGTCAGGTTGGTTATCGCCATCAGCGCCATGATGGTATCCGCCATCTGCCACACCACCGGTAGGCCGATCATCGCCCCGGTAGCAACCATGCACAGCGTAAGCAGACGCAGCAGCCAGATATTACGGTCACTATCCATGCGGAGAAAAATGAGATTATTTTCGGCATAGATATAGTTTGCGACGATCGAGCTGAAGGCGAACAGCAGCACCACGATAGCGACAAAGCTGGAACCCCAGTCGCCGATGAGGTTGTTCATCGAGTGCTGAATAGCCTGAATGCCGTTCACCGCTTCTCCATTGCCGTCTCGCGGCGCCAGCATGATGATGACGGCGCTGGCGGTACAGATCACGATGGTGTCAATGAAAACGCCAATCATCTGTACGATCCCCTGCGCCGCAGGGTGAGGGGGCCAGGAGGCAGCGGCGGCAGCGGAATTAGGCGTTGAGCCCATCCCCGCTTCATTGGAAAACATCCCGCGCTGAAAGCCGCTGGTTAGCGCCTGGCTGATGGTATAGCCGACTGCGCCCGCGGCGGCCTCTTGCCAGCCGAAAGCGCAGCGGAAGATGGTTTCAAAAATCGTCGGCAGGGCGGTGATATGCCACAGGCCGATGACCAGGCTGGTCGCCACCCATAGCAGGGCCATCACTGGCACAAGCCACTGCATCATTCGCGCTACGCCGCGAATGCCGCGAACGATGACCAGCAGGGTCAGAACCGCCAGGACGCCGCCGGTAATCGCCTCAGGTAAATGAAATGCATACGCCATGGCATGGGCAACGGAGTTGGCCTGTACGGTATTAAAGATGATCCCGTAGGCCAGCAGCAGAAAAATGGAAAACAGCACGCCCATCCAGCGCATACCGAGTCCCCGGGCCATATACCAGGCGGGGCCGCCGCGAAACTGCCCGCGGGAGTCGCGCTCTTTATAAAGCTGGGCGAGAGAACATTCGGCGAAGCTGCTGGCCATACCGAGTAGCGCCGAGAGCCACATCCAGAAAACGGCGCCGGGGCCGCCTGCGGCAATGGCCAGCGCAACGCCTGCCATATTGCCGCTGCCCACGCGCGCCGCCAGGCTCATACACAGCGCCTGAAAAGACGTTAAGCCGCCGGGCTGCGGCTGAAGGCTCCTTTTCAGACTTTTGCTGAACTGACGGATATAACGGAACTGAATGAATTTTGTTCGCCAGGTAAACCAGACGCCGGCGCCCAGTAACAGGTAAATCATTACCGAGCCCCAGAGTATTTCATTGATAAACGACAGAAAATCAGGCATCAAGCATCCTCTTGCCCATATCGGTGCGCGAGTGTAAGCGCTACCAATCCAGTGACAATCCTTTAGTGTTCAGGTAATTAATTGACCCAGTTTATCACACTCTGCGCTCATGCATTGTAGGCGGTTGCGCTGCCCCGGCAGCGTGTTATCATCTTGGCAGACCGGTTACATCCCCTTAACTGCTGTTTAAGAGAAACACTATCATGACGGATAAATTGACCTCTCTGCGTCAGTACACCACTGTCGTAGCTGATACCGGAGATATCGCGGCAATGAAGCTGTATCAGCCTCAGGACGCCACGACTAACCCTTCTTTGATTCTCGGCGCGGCTCAGATCCCTGAGTACCGTAAGCTGATTGATGACGCTGTTGCATGGGCTCGCGGCCAGAGCAGCGACCGCGCGCAGCAGATTATCGATGCTTCCGATAAGCTGGCGGTGAATATTGGTCTCGAAATTCTTAAGCTGATCCCTGGCCGTATTTCCACCGAAGTCGATGCTCGCCTGTCCTATGACACCGAGGCATCTATCGCCAAAGCTAAGCGTCTCATCAAGCTGTATAACGATGCCGGCATCGGTAACGACCGCATTCTGATCAAACTGGCTTCGACCTGGCAGGGCATCCGCGCCGCCGAGCAGCTGGAAAAAGAAGGCATCAACTGTAACCTGACGCTGCTGTTCTCCTTCGCTCAGGCGCGCGCTTGTGCGGAAGCGGGCGTATTCCTGATTTCTCCATTCGTTGGCCGTATCCTCGACTGGTACAAAGCCAATACCGATAAGAAAGAATACGCGCCGGCAGAAGATCCGGGCGTGGTTTCGGTAAGCGAAATCTACGAATACTACAAACAGCACGGCTACGAGACGGTGGTTATGGGCGCAAGCTTCCGTAACCTCGGCGAGATCCTGGAGCTGGCTGGCTGTGACCGCCTGACCATCGCCCCTGCGCTGCTGAAAGAGCTGGCGGAAAGCGAAGGCGCTATCGAGCGTAAACTGGCCTTTAGCGGCGAAGTTAAAGCGCGTCCGGCTCGTATCACCGAATCCGAGTTCCTGTGGCAGCACAATCAGGATCCGATGGCGGTAGACAAACTGGCGGAAGGTATCCGCAAGTTTGCGATCGACCAGGAAAAACTGGAAAAAATGATCGGCGATCTGCTGTAATCCCGCATGTGGCCGACGCCCGTCGGCCACATTAAACTGTCTGCCTTGCTCCCCTTCGGTGTATTATTCTGTTTATTGATACTGTTTGAACGGAATAATCATGAACACCTTACGAATCGGCTTAGTTTCCATTTCCGATCGCGCCTCCAGCGGCGTCTATCAGGATAAAGGCATCCCCGCGCTTGAAGCGTGGCTGGCCCGCGCGCTCTCCACGCCTTTCGAATTGCAGACCCGCTTGATCCCGGATGAACAGGTTATTATTGAGCAAACGCTGTGCGAGCTGGTGGATGAAATGGGCTGCCATTTGGTGTTGACTACCGGCGGCACGGGCCCGGCCCGTCGTGACGTCACTCCGGATGCGACGCTGGCGATTGCCGATCGGGTGATGCCCGGCTTTGGTGAGCAAATGCGTCAGGTGAGCCTGCACTTTGTACCGACGGCCATTCTTTCTCGTCAGGTTGGCGTTATCCGCAAGCAGGCGCTGATCCTTAACCTGCCCGGCCAGCCAAAGGCGATTGAGGAAACGCTGGAAGGCGTGAAAGATGCGGAAGGTAACGTGCTGGTGCACGGCGTTTTCGCAAGTGTACCGTATTGTGTACAGCTACTTGAGGGGCCTTATGTGGAAACAAACGGCGAGGTAGTAGCAGCTTTCCGTCCTAAAAGCGCCAGGCGTGAAACATTATCCTGAATTTATCGTATTCCTGATATAACCTGCATCACCAGTGGTGTGTTGTTTTATTTACGATATAGTGTTTTTTACTTTACACAGTACGTAGAATAACTTCATACCTCTGGATGATTGCCCGTTATGTCACACTGCACCCGACCTCTGAATCGACAGGATTATAAAACGCTGACGCTAGCCGCCCTCGGCGGCGCGCTGGAGTTTTACGATTTCATCATCTTTGTCTTCTTCGCCGCCGTCGTCGGCGAGCTATTTTTCCCAGCGGATATCCCGGAATGGCTGCGCCAGGTGCAGACCTTCGGCATATTTGCGGCGGGCTATTTAGCGCGTCCTCTTGGCGGCATCATTATGGCCCACTTTGGCGATCTGGTCGGGCGTAAGAAAATGTTTACTCTGAGCATTTTACTGATGGCGCTGCCTACGCTGGCGATTGGCCTGCTGCCCACCTACGCGTCGGTGGGCATCGTGGCGCCGCTTTTGCTGCTATTTATGCGTATTCTTCAGGGGGCGGCGATTGGCGGCGAAGTCCCCGGCGCCTGGGTTTTTGTGGCGGAGCATGTACCGGAAAAAAGAATCGGTATCGCCTGCGGGACGCTGACCGCCGGCCTGACGGTTGGGATCCTGCTGGGATCGGTCGTGGCGACGCTGATTAATACCAACCTGACGCCGCAGGGTATCCATGAGGGCGGCTGGCGTATTCCATTCCTGCTGGGCGGCGCGTTTGGGCTCGTCGCCATGTATCTGCGCCGTTGGCTCCAGGAGACGCCTGTTTTCCTCGAAATGCAGCAGCGCAAGGCGTTAGCGCAGGAGCTGCCGGTTAAGGCCGTCGCGCTGAAGCATCAGAAAGCGGTGGCGGTCTCAATGCTGCTGACCTGGCTTTTATCCGCTGGCGTGGTGGTGGTGATCCTGATGTCGCCGGTCTGGCTGCAAAAACACTACGGCTTTGCCCCCGCCATCACCCTGCAGGCGAACAGTATCGCCACCATCATGCTGTGTATCGGCTGCCTGCTGGCAGGCCTGGCCGCCGACCGTTTTGGCGCCAGCCGCACGTTTATTGTCGGCAGCGTATTCCTCGCGGCGGCAAGCTGGGCTTTCTACCATCTTTCCGGCGCTAGCCCGCAGCGTCTGTTTCTGCTCTACGGTACGGTGGGCCTGTGCGTCGGCGTGGTAGGGGCGGTTCCTTATGTGATGGTGCGCGCGTTCCCGGCTGAAGTGCGTTTTACCGGGATTTCATTCTCTTATAACGTCTCTTATGCCATCTTTGGCGGCCTGACGCCGATTGCGGTGACCATGCTGATGGGCGTTTCGCCGATGGCGCCCGCGTGGTACGTACTGGCACTGTCGTTTATGGGATTGGGGCTGGGGATTTGGCTACGCCAGGGACTGGATGAGCAGGTCGCTGCGCCGAAAGCTGAACTGCAGCGCCTGCCGTAAATCGATAGGGCTTACTTCGCCGCTCGCGGACGGGCGGCGAAGTTAATTAATGCTTTTCGCCAATTGGCAGAACGGTACGGCCAAACTGTTCGTTCAGCACTTCACCCATCGCCAGATAGATGGCGCTGCCGCCGCAGACCAGACCGACCCAGCCTGCAATCTTCACAATGCCTTCGTTATCAGCCAGGTGACCAATCGCCAGCAGCGCGAACAGCACGGTCAGACTGAGAAATACAAACTGCAGCATACGCGCGGCTTTCAGGGTGCCAAAGAACATAAACAGGGTAAAAATGCCCCACAATCCAAGGTACATACCGAGGAAATGCGCATTAGGCGCTTCTGCAAGCCCCATTTTCGGCATCAAAAGAATGGCAACCAGTGTCAGCCAAAAAGCGCCGTAAGACGTGAATGCGGTTAAACCAAAAGTGTTGCCTTTTTTAAATTCCAGCAGACCGGCAAAAATCTGCGCAATGCCGCCGTAAAAAATGCCCATCGCCAGGATAGCTACATCAAACGCGAACAGGCCGCTATTTGCCAGGTTAAGCAGAATGGTGGTCATGCCGAAGCCCATCAGGCCCAGCGGTGCCGGATTAGCCAACTTAGTGTTGCCCATAATTCCTCAAAATAATGATTAGAAAGGGAAGCATTCCCCGCCACTCAGCGGCGGGGCGCGGCATAATAATTAGGCGCTGCGTTACTGTCTATGATCTGGCGGGGTATTTTTCACCAATTTCATTTTTCACCTGATGAAGTCTGGTCATTTGCCTCAAACAGGCAATATGCAACACGGCCGGAATGGTCACGCGATAAGCGCTGCCGCTCACGGCTTTGACGCCATTAAACGCGGCGCCGAGAGGGCCGCCAAGTCCGGCTCCACGCACCAAACCGTGGCCGATTACGCTAACGGCGGCGTGCGTGCGGAGGATCTTCGTCAGCCGGGCCTCGAGAAGATGCGAGACGCCCTGCGCCAGCTTATTCGTCTGTAGCAGAAAGGGGAGTATCTCTTTATGCTCGTTGACCCGACACTCAACGGCAATGAAAAAGTCAGCCTTCTGCCGATCGTCCATCTTCTTCCAGCTATGTTCCAGAAAATGCTCCAGAAGATACTGCTCGATTTCCGGCGTAGACATCTGTTTTTCTACTTTGATTTTTTTCCTCTTGCAGACGTCCAGCAAAATTTCCCGGTAGAACTTTCCGTGACGACGCAGCGTGTTGGCGATGCTGTCGCCGCCAAAGTGCTGGAGCTCGCCGGCAATAAGCTGCCAGTTGCGACGATAGCGCTCAGGATGCCCGGCCATCGCCTGAAAATTTTCATTACGCAATAGCGCGCTTGAAAGGCGCGGCTTACCATTCTCATTGTGGGTCAGAATTCTGGTGAATGTTTCCAGATGCTCTTCGCTGCAGCGATGAAGAAAAGAGAGGTCTTCATCATCCAGATAATTAATTTTCATAAATCTCAGATAATGTGAACAGTGATATTAATCGTCGCCAATGATTTTTAGCGAAGCCATGTCAGAAGAGTTAATAGTGTGGCCGGATAAAGCGATTTTTTTAACGCAGCGCTTGTTATCGTTGTCGCTATTAATGTTAATCCAGTCGCTGGTTGCCCCTTCTTTGATGGTTGACGGCACGCTGAGGTTCTGACTGGCGCTATTGCTGGCTTTAAAGTACACCGTCGCGCCGGAAAGCTGGATATCGCCGCGATCGGCGGTGAGCTGGATTCGCTTAATCACCCGGCAAACCGGCAGCTTCAGGGTGAGATCGTTAGTCTCATTTCGCGGCATGGCGACAACGCCTAAAATTTTATGATCGTTAGCGGAAACGGATGTGATTAACGCGGCGCTTAACAATAATCCTGCTGATATATGAATGAGTGATTTCATGAGGATTTCCTTATTATTTGATGTGTTATCAGTGATAAATATTTTATCACCAGAACTTTATTGTCTTTAGCGCGTAATCATTGCGGATTATGTCAATTACAATATGAATGAATTTTAATTTAATTATTTTTATTCATTATATATTGTGCATTTTTAAACCCGCTTTTCGGCCTTCTTCTGATGCCCGGTCCCCCTCTGCGGCAGGATCAGGACAAAAATTTTTTGTATCCCCCCCTTGATGAAGCGGCGGGTGACCCCATCTTGTAGTCAACCGCAGTGAATGAACCTGAAAAAAAATGATGTCTGGGCAGTTGAAACCGCACGTTTCGCCCTTATTACAGGTTCACAACCACATGTTGACTGAATTTTTAGTGGAGACGTTTAGATGGGTAAAATTAT
>ENA-UOYY01000504-UOYY01000504.1-food-metagenome-genome-assembly--contig:-NODE-504-length-12017-cov-54.820264_pt1 | contig 12017 bp, 12 predicted proteins | sample MGYA00249878_ERZ772714 | MGnify/ENA primary metagenome ERZ772714 (study PRJEB29005, sample SAMN08379454) | food metagenome | isolation source: cheese spiked with Escherichia coli O103 | study: EMG produced... | reverse complement strand
CCTGTTCCGGCTTATCTACGGATAGCGGCAGTCCCAAGCCGCAGCAAACGCTTCCAGTGCCTGCTGGCCTGCCTCTTCCGTGGGAACCTGATAAATGGATGGAGGCAAAGTTGTGAGTAGTTGATATTCTTTTCAGCAGGTTTAAGAATGCTGTTTTTTCATTTCGCGGCTGTATTTTTATACCATTTGTTTTTGATGTGTTGCTGTTTTGTTTTTGATGCAATACACAAATTTAACGGCAAATATACAGAACTGTTTGATGCGCTTTTTGTTGAGTTATATACTCTTAACGTCCATGACATGTAACACCTATAAATTTTCTCCCTTGGATACCTTCCTGTCATACATTTGTATGGCAGGTTTTTTTTAGCAATAGGGGGATGCGGACGATTTCCTGGACTCTCAGGAGATGAAACATGTTTACTGAAGAACAAAAAATTCGCGCCATTGAGCTTTATTTCAAATATGGTAAGAAGCTGGATAAATCATATTCAACCAGTCTGTGTGATAACGCCCACTGGTTTCTGCGTTTGTGGTGATTCGTACCCCATCTTCTGTTTGTCCTGTCATTTCAAGATAATTTTTCATGTTATCTTGGAAGTTATCAGAATAAACAAAATCTTTACCGGTATTGTAAGGCGGATCGATATAAATAAGCTTAACTTTTCCAGCATAACTTTTTTGAAGAAGCTTCAACACTTCAAGGTTATCACCTTCGATCATGAGGTTTTTAGTGTTATCCCAATCAACACTTTCAGCTCTACATGGGCGTAAGGTGCCACGGGAAGGGGTGAGAGCAAGCTGGCAAGCCTGACGTTTACCATGCCAGTTCAGGCCATAGCGCTCTTCTTTTTTGTCTACATTCTCACCCAAAAGCTGCTTTAAAACATCAAAATCGATATTTCCTTCATTAAATGCCTCTGGAAACAATGAATTAAGTTTAAAAATATTATCTTCAGTGACATTCATTGATTGTAGTTCTGGCATATCAGAAGTTATTTTTATCATAAAATTTTTCCGGCATCTGCTTGCAATGAGCTTTCATTCAAATTTGAGCAAGATTCTACGGTATGTAGTCATAGCCATCAACCAATGATGGCTATTCAAGTATATTTAAAACAAAGGGTTACATGCTGTTATGTAATTTGATATCAATCGGTTAGGCTTGATTTTCTAAGCCAACACGAGTAGCTGTTGCAAACTCAAATGGTCTGACCATACCGTTGATATTTGCATCAAGAAAATCAGCCTACCATTGCAACATCAATCGCCGTTCTTCCAGATGTTCTGCGTTATAGATATACGCCGCCCTTACCGAATTACGTTCCATGTGGCTCATCTGACGTTCAACCGCTTTATCTCGTACTATTCGAGCCTGTACATAGATTTGTGTAATTGCCTGATTTTGATATGTTCAATTTAACATCAAATGAAGGTTAAATTATGGATGACAAACAATTGCAGGCTCTGGCTAACGAACTGGCCAAAAATCTCAAAAACCCTGAAGATCTCAGTCAGTTCGATCGCCTGCTCAAGAAAATCAGTGTTGAGGCTGCTCTCAACGCTGAACTGACTCACCATCTGGGACATGAAAAAATCAGCCCAAATCGGGAACCAACTCCCGTAATGGCGATTCCACGAAAACCGTCACCACTACCGACGGGCCGATGGAATTACGTACTCCACGTGATCGTGATGGTTCCTTCGAACCACAACTGGTGAAGAAAAATCAGACCCGCATTACCGGTATGGACAACCAGATCCTGGCGCTGTATGCCAGAGGGATGACTACCCGCTAAATTACCTCAGTCTTCAAAGAAATGTACGATGCAGACGTCTCTCCGGCGCTGATATCGAAAGTCACCGATGCCGTAATCGACCAGGTTGTTGAATGGCAAAACCGTCCTCTGGATACTGTTTACCCCATTGTTTATCTTGACTGTATCGTCCTGAAAGTACGGTTGTACAGCCGGGTTATCAACAAATCGGTGTTCCTGGCACTGGGCATCAATATCGAAGGTCAGAAAGAACTGCTGGGTATGTGGCTGGCCGAAAATGAAGGGGCGAAGTTCTGGCTGAATGTGCTGACTGAACTGAAAAACCGCGGTCTGAACGATATCCTTATCGCCTGTGTGGATGGCCTGAAAGGCTTCCCGGAAGCGATTAATGCCGTCTACCCGGAGACGCAGCTCCAGTTGCGCATAGTACATATGGTACGCAACAGCCTGCGGTTCGTGGCGTGGAAAGACTATAAAGCGGTAACCCGTGACCTGAAACAGGTTTACCGCGCAGCCACGGAAGAAGGCGCGTTGCAGGCGCCGGATGCGTTCGGGAAGGAATGGGATGCACGGTACCCGCAGATAAGTCGCAACTGGCGGGCAAACGTAAGCGGCTCGTCAGAACCGTATTGATATTTACTGAGAGCTCAGATCAACTTTCCAGGGCAACAGATCGCGTACCCGGTTTGCCGGCCAGTCCTGGATATGTTCAATGACGTAACGCAGCCATTTTTCTGGCTCTACATTGTTTGCTAGGGCATCACTACCCCCTGACGAGCACTGTACTGTGGTATGCAGTTACAGGGGGCGTGTGCAGCCACACCTGAAAGCAGTGAGTCGTTCACGGCATTCAAAAACACGTGCCTTTCGTTCGCCGTTCCTGTGATGGCCGGCATCATTTGCTAAGCCGTTACCGACGTTATTCCCTCCGGGACACGCCTCTGGTTGAGGCTTTGCCCGGAGCAATCGAATGAAAATAAGATAAGTCACCGAAAGGGAGGATGTAGTCAACCGGGGGAACAGTAATAAGCCGTCGTGCTTTTATCGTACAAGTGTGTTGCGTTTTGCACCGAAAATACGATAGAGGTCGTTTATGGATTCCGCAGGGAGTGCTGATTATTATTCACTGGCAGCAGACAGCGATGTGTGTGCAGGCATTCAGGGGGATGTTGTCAGCAGAAGGGTGCGTATAGCAGATTGTTGTTATACATGGCGTATGAAGTATTACCAATCATGCGGAGTAGTGTGGCGAGGGGCTGTATGAGAAATCGCCACCTTCTTGTCAGAGAGGGAACGCTACCATGAAAGTCAAAAGCGATAACGCAGACCGGTACGATCGGTAGGTAAAACTGTAGCGGTGTGCTGCCGACGAGGTCAGAATAATCTGCGCGTTTTTACGCCAGCGCCACCGACGAACATCAGGAGATTGAGGGGAATTTGGCGGCGATAAAGACGTAGAAGAGAAAAACGGGCAATTTGCCGCATGCCCACAGAATCAGTGAGATCGTTAGCGACAGCAAAATGATCGGCAGCCAGCGGCGGCCTGCAATATCGGGATGAAGGAGATCCTACGATCTCGATGCAGCACCTGATATGTACGATCAGTAAATAGAGTACGAAACAGAAAACACGACGATAATAACGCTGGCAGCGGTGCCTGTCAGGCAAACGCCCACACGCAATAAAATAAATCAACCATCGCAGGGCCGTGATCATCCGCATACACCGCTGATGACGCGTCTAAAAACGCGTCAATATGACTTCCCCGGAACATTACCTCATTTCAGGGTATGGAGAATTTTTAACATCGAGTTATCTATTGTCTGTTTGACTTTCTCGTAATAGATCGGTTCAGATAATGGCGAATCCCAGGTATGAATATCGTTCTTATTAAAAGGAATGCATTTCATGGCTACTGCCTTTAACTGTTTCCCTTTTTGCTCATACTCATTGATATCATTAATGGTAAATTTCAAACTCTCTTTTCTTGCTTCTGTTATTTCAGTTGGGCATACCAGCTTTATATCTCCTAAGGTAAATGTACTGACCCCAGTGATGAAAAATCTCTCGGGGATTTCTGTATAGTGCCGAGTATTCCAGATTAAGCCATTAAACATACTATGAGAATGAGTTTTATTTTCGATATAATACTGATGCGTTCTCCAGTCACTAATGCCTGAGAGACTCATTACCATATTAATGATCATATTTGGGATAGGGCGATACCACATACTGAATACAGTAATTACAACTGGTATGCATATTAAAACAACTATGAATCCAGTGAATTTATCACCATTTCTGCGCTCATTAAGATGTATGGCACCAGGCAGAATGCCAATAGTAACAATAGCTGCTGTTAAGGCAAGGAGCATTAGCATTTCAACCAAATCACTTGTCCCCTCACTAAAATCAAGTTGGGTAAGCAGAAATAACATAGGTAATATTTGAACGATCCCGGGAGTCATAAATTGCAAGGGTAAAAAACATAACAATCCTGGTTTTATTGGTAATTTCTCATAGTTATCAGATTTATGCCAACTAAATCTCTTTGTTTTAAATAGATTAAAATAGGATACAAAATAACTAAAAGCAAGCATCAATACAAAACCGGTGATACTTATGGAATAACCATTCCATCCATAAAGATAGTAAATATAGTAGCCAACAATTATACTACAGCATATAAACAAGCTATTTAGATAACAAACAGTAGAAATTCGATGTGGTATGCTTGAATAATTTTTGAAATTATCTTCATGTAATGTGTAAATGAGGATTAGAATAAAAGAGGAAATGAAAATTACTAAGCTAAACCCAGAAAACGATACTATTATAAAAACAAAAATGATACCTATGGCTGAACTGAGGCTTACAGTATCAAAGAAAATATCTAATCTATCTATGTTTGACAGATAGAACCATATAACAGCCATTGTGCATCCAGTAATAAATGTAGATGAGGTTATTACTGAAATAATGAATTTTTTATTCAACAGCTTTATGACAGATTTATTCATAATCCGAATTCCATACCTGATAAAATTCGTATTGTAGTGAGGACCGATTTTTTGAGCAACTTATAACCATCGCTTAAAGCTACTTGCTACCATACATGCCGTTATCCCGAACCATAAAGCGCTTGGCAGTAACATCAACATCACAGACAGATACTGCGGTTGCGCCAAATAAAAGAATGGCGGATAAGGTCGGCGGATTGCAACGTGATGCTGTGCTGTAGGATGACTTCTGCGGTCTCGTCCAGCGCCAGCCACTCCTGGTGGATTTTGTGTGGGGGCATGGTGTGTTCCTTTTTGTGTTGTTGGTTGCGTATAGTGCTTGTTGATGATGAAAACCGGTGTGAGATATTTTTGCCAAAACAACTAACACTGATCAGTGTAGGTAACGAGCTTTTCAGACATAATCTGGTGATGATTTACACTGGAAAAACAGGACGTAACACTGAATAGCTCTGGAGACGATTTGCTTGAAGTGGCGTGCTATTTGTTGAAAGAAGAATTTCTGATGATACCTCCTTTTAAAGGAGGCTAAAGGGAGAGGAGAGAGCCCTGTTGAAATCAACAGGACTTAATAGCTCCTCTCCGAAGGGCAAGGAGATCACCCGTGCGCCTGGTTAGGTGAAGAAGTACTCAGCGTGGTTGCAGACAGTTATCTTCTTTCCAGCCGTACAGCCACTCCATGCCGCGATAAAACTCTGCCTGCGATTTCCCTTTCCACAGCAGGTTACGAACCTGGCGTTCTACTCCCGCGGCGTGATAAACCCGTCCCATCTCACGGGTCGACCAGACAATACGCGCGGTGCGCGGAATACGTACCGACTCATACAGCGCAAAGGCTTGCGCCGCATCACCCTCACACTGCGCCAGCGCCTTACCCAGCGTTACCGCGTCTTCCAGCGCCATACAGGCACCTTGCGCCATATATTGCGCCACTGGATGGGCTGCATCGCCCACCAGCGTAATGCGGTTAGTGCCCCATTTCGCGACTGGTTCACGGTCGGCAGTTGACCAGCGTCGCCATGAAGTCGGTTTATCCAGCATCTGGCGCGGACGCGGGTGAATCCCCTCAAAGTAAGAGAGCACTTCCTCTTTACTGCCATCCTTCACGCCCCACTCTTCCTGCTGGCGGCTGTGGAATGTCACCACCAGGTTATACTGCGTGCCGCCGCGCAAAGGGTAATGCACCAGGTGACAGTGCGGCCCCGCCCACAGTACCGGTGCGTTAATGCGCAAATCTTCCGGCATATCGGCACAATCGATAACCGCACGGTAGACAACATGTCCGGTGACACGCGGCGCATCGCCCAATAAGCTCTGGCGTACCACTGACTTCACGCCGTCACAGCCAATCAGAATATCGCCGGTCCAGCTATTGCCGCGATCGTCAAACACGGTGACATCGTCTTCCGTCTCGCGAATATCCACGACGTTGGTGGAGGTGTGATATTCCACGTCCGGATGCGTCAGTACCGCTTCCCACACCGAGGCGTGAATATCAACCCGGTGGATCACCGCGTAAGGACCGCCGAAATGGTCACGAAAGGCCTGCCCGGTTTCAATGCGCACCACTTCTTCGGCGTTCACCGCATCCATCATGGTAATGTGATCGGTAAACACCGCGCGCTGGCGGGCAACTTCGCCGACGCCGAGGCTGTCCAGCGCCGAAAACGCATTTGGCCCCAACTGGATGCCCGCGCCAATCTCACCGATCTCATGCGCCTTTTCCAGCAGCACCACTTTGATCCCCAGGCGGGCCAGTGACAGCGCAGTTGCCGCACCGCCGATCCCGCCTCCCACAATTACTGCGCGTGTCACTTTCGTCATTATAGTTCTCCTGGTCAGGCTGAAATTTTATCTTGTTGATTTTCTGGCGCTGCGGCAATGAACGCTGGCAGCTGTGTGCAGGCGTCGTACACCGCTTTGCAGCGTGGATACCCGCTCAAATCGCAGTTCATGCGTAGCGCGTTTGCCCACTGCGGGACAAGGCAGCAATCTGCCAGCGTCGGCGTCTCGCCCACACAAAATTGCCCCGACTGGTTCTGGCGCAACAGTTGTTCCACCGCGCTTAACCCTTGCCGGATCCAGTGCGCATACCAACGTTTTTTTTCTTCTTCACTGACGTTCAGTTCTTCGGTCAGGTAGCGCAGCACGCGCAAGTTATTCAATGGATGAATATCACAAGCGATGGCATAGACAATTTCCAGCACCTTGTTGCGGGCCGGTTCTTCCTGCGGCACCAGCGGAACTTGCGGGTAGTGCCTCTCCAGCCAGTCAATAATCGCCAGCGATTGTCCGAGTGATTCGCCCTCGTCAGTCAGCAGCGTCGGCACCAGCCCGACCGGATTCATCCGCCGATAGGCCAGTTCATTTTGCTGACCAATGCGGATATTCACCCCTTCGGTCTGGTAATTAATGCCTTTCAGCGCCAGCGCAATGCGTACCCGGTACGATGCTGAACTATTAAAAAAACTGTACAGCTTCATCATGCACCTCAGACAATCTTCACCGCGATAGGGGTTAAGCCCTCGACGTTGCCCGTGATCACATCACCTTTCACTACCGGGCCAACTCCTTCCGGCGTACCGGTGAAGATCAGATCGCCCGGTTGCAGCTCAAAGAAGCCTGACAGGTAGCTGATGGTTTCATTCACCGACCAGATGAGATGGCGAATATCGCTGCGCTGATGATCTTCGCCGTTAACCTGTAACCAGATTGGTGCGTTATCAATACCGCCGGTTTCGCTGGCTTTGTGCAGCGGTGCGATGGGGGCCGAGAGATCAAAGGCTTTGCCGATTTCCCACGGACGGCCCATCTGGCGCATTTCCATTTGACGGTCACGGCGCGTCATATCAAGGCCTGTGGCATAACCCCAGACATATTCATGGGCCTTTTCCAGTGGGACATCGCTGCCTTTTTTACCAATCGCCACCACCAGTTCAATTTCGTAATGATAGTTATCGGTCTGCGCCGGATATGGCAGCGCCAGCGTTTCGCCAGCGGCGACCGGAACAACGGCATCTGCTGGTTTGCAGAAGAAGAAGGGTGGTTCACGATCTGGATCAAAGCCCATTTCGCGGGCGTGGGCGGCATAGTTACGCCCGACGCAGTAAACGCGACGCACGGGGAATTGTTTATCACTGCCAACAACCGGTACGGTAACGGGCGCTTGTGGTTCGAATACATATTGAGTCATTTTCTCTCTCCCAAATTAATAACGCGCTTCGCGGAACAGCCCCAGGGCTTCCTGTACCGGTCTGTCCGAAAAACTGAATAAAACGGTATCTTGCGTAGTCTGGAATGACACGCCGTGCCAGGTCGGCACCACAAAGATATCTTTTGCACTAAAGGTGAAGATTTCATTGCCGATGGTGACTTGTCCGCTACCTTCCACTACATGGTAGATAGTGCTGTCAGTGGTGCGCGCCACGCGGGAGGAGAACCCTTTCGGTAGCAGTTGCAGGAAAGCGCCCATCGACGGCATCGGATAGCCGCCGGTGACCGGGTTGACGTAGCGCATTTTGTAGCCATCCCATTCGTCGGCATCGCCCATGCGGGTTAAATCGTGCAGCACTTCGCGGCTGCGGTCATAACGATAGTTAAAGATCGGCGAGGAGTTCCCCGTCTGATGGCGCAGCGGCAACATATTGGCAGCGTAACGCGGCAGGTAATCGCCCTCTTTACGCGTTACCGGTTGTTGATCTTCCGGGTAATCTTCGGCAAAACCGCAGCCCAGAGTGTTCACTAATGGCAGATCCAACCCATCGAGCCAGATAACCGGTTCGTCGCCAGGGTTGCCGTGATCGTGCCAGCGCCACTGCGGGGTCAGGATAAAATCGCCCTCATTCATTGGCGTGCGTTCGCCGTCAACGGCGGTAAATGCCCCTTTGCCTTCAACAATAAAACGCAGCGCCGACTGGCTATGATGATGACTCGGTGCCACTTCGCCCGGCATGATCAGTTGCAAACCGGCATATAAAGTCGCGGTGATGGAAGACTGCCCTCGCAGCGCCGGGTTTTCCAGTACCAGCACGCGGCGCACCGCCTCTTTCGCGCCAATCAGGCTGCCGCTCTCCAGCAGCAGCGGGCGGATCTCCTGATAATTCCAGTACGCTGGCGCACAGTTAGCGTTGGGCGTTTTCGGCACCAGATGGTGCAGTGACTCCCACAGCGGGGACAGGTTTTGCCCGGAAATATGCTGATAAAATTGCTCGCGGCTTTTTTGATTGTTATCAGTCATTGGGATGCTCCTTATTCGTTCACAACGCCTGCGCGAGGCAGTGAGTCAGGGACAGAGGTCGACTGGCGAACCACGGTAATCAGCAGGGTTAACATCACCGCACTGATCGCCGCAGGCACAGCGATAATGAAAAACAGGGTGTCGAAAGAGAAATTCATCGCCATCATCACGCCGCCAGACAGCGAACCAACAATCGCGCCGCAGCGGCCGATAGCATTTGACCAGCTCACGCCCGTAGCGCGACTTTGTGTTGGATAAAGTGTTGCGGTCAGCGCATTCAGCCCCACCTGCGATCCGCTAATGCCAATGCCAGTGCCGAAAATCGCCAGCGCCATCAGCCATAATCCATCCTGGCTTAAGCCAATCATCACGATGCATATAGCGCCTGTGGCATAGCTCAGCGCCAGTACGCGGAAAGGATTGAACTTATCCATCAGCACACCCAGCGCCAGCGCGCCTAACGTACCACCAATCTGGAACGCGGCGGTGACCCAGGACGCGTGTTGCAGGTCGATGCCGCGATGGTTCAGTAGCGTCGGCATCCAGCTTGAGAGCAGGTAAATAATCAGCAGGCTCATAAAGAACACTACCCACAGCATCAACGTGATGGGTAACTGACGTCCCATAAACAGTTGACGAATGCTGCCTTTTGTAACGGAGGCTGATTCAATGAGATAAAAATGGGTATCGACATAACGCTCGCGGGTGATGGCGCTGACGGTTTTCGCAATCACCGCCTGCGGTAGCTGGCGGCGCACCTGCCAGCGTGGCGATTCCGGCAGAACTACCAGCAGTGCGACAAACAGCATCAGCGGTAACACGCCCCCCAACACCAGAATGCCGTGCCAGCCGATCACCGGCACCAGCTGCGCACTGACAATCCCGCCAAACGCCGAACCCAGCGTAAAGCCGCAAAACATCAGCGTCACCAGCGCGCCGCGGCGGCGGGCAGGCAGATACTCCGAGGTCATGGTGATGGTGTTCGGCATCGCGCCGCCCAGACCCAGGCCGGTGAGAAAGCGCAGGAAGACCAGAGTTTGCAGATCCGGAGAGAAAGCCGAGGCGAGGCTTAACGCGCCAAACAAAAAGACGCACAGCTCAATCACCCGCTTGCGACCAAAGCGATCGGACAACGGGCCACAAAGCAGTGCGCCTGCGGTTAACCCCAGCAGACCCGCGCCAAAAAGCGGGGCGAGATCGCCTGCGGTGAGTTGCCAGTGAGTGCGAATATCAGGGGCGATAAATCCGATAGCCGCGGTGTCAAAACCATCGAGCATTACCACCAGAAAACAGCAGATGATAACGCGCCACTGCATCTTGCCGACCGGAGCAGCATCGATAAGTGCTTGTAAATCACGTCGTTGAGTCATAGTAAATGCCTCAGTGCAGGTAAGGTTGATGTTTCTTTTGTTTTGTATATGTTGCGATATTGTGATTAAAGAGATGGGATGTACAATGGCATTTCGGGCAGAGAGATAACCTGGAGGTTATGGCAAATGGCGAACTGGGCGCAAAAATTAAAACTACATCACCTTGAAATGCTGGTGGCGCTGGGTGAACAGGGCAATCTAACCCATGTCGCACGAATGATGAATATCACCCAACCTGCGCTTTCGAAATGGTTGTCACAACTCGAAGATGAGATTGGAATCACACTTTTTGAGCGGCACAGCAAAGGATTACGTCCGACTGAAGGCGGCAAATTGTTATTGCAACATGCCCAACGGTTAATCAATGACATGGAGCGATCGCAACATGAACTGGCCCGTTTTAAACAAGGTGGACTGGTCGGCAGTCTGAAAATTGGCTGTTCTCCCGTCGCCACTGACTGCGTATCCCAGGCGATTTTGCATTTGCTTACGAAGATGCCAACTCTACACCTGAATATCGAAGAGAAGGTGATGACCCCATTGCTGCAAGATCTATTGGCAGGTTCTGTCGATGTGGTCGTTGGGCGAATTGGCGGTCGCGCATTGCAGCTGCCACTGAATTATCAGGTGCTGTACACCGAGCCGGTATGCTTTGTCGCCCGTCCTGAGCATCCACTGGCGAAATACGCCACCCTCAGCTGGAATGATCTTGCTAACTGGCGGTGGATAGTCTGGCCGACAGGTACTCCCATCCGCATCAGCATTGATAATGCGCTGGTAGACCACGGCGTGATGCTGCCAGAAAACACGATTGAGTCGGCGTCGATGAACGTCAGTACCAACCTGTTACAAAGCAGCAATATGATCTCTATTTTGTCATTACGCCTGGCGCAACGTTATGCCAGCCAGGGACAACTGGTGATACTCAACCTGCCAAAGATAGAACAGAAAGGTAGCGTCGGTGTGTTCTGGCGCAATAACGAAACGCCTTCTTATGCTTTAAGTCAGTTTCTGCACTTTTTACAGCAGAATTAGTGTGCTGAACTGGGCACTCGCACGATGTTACTTCCCTGTAATTCAACTATGCGTAATTTTTCGGGGAATCGTGCACTGTGATAAGGCGTGATCTTTCATGGGGTGAAAATCCCACCAGGTGACTGTCGTTCCAGCCGGTAGCAGTCAAAGCAGTCGTGTGGGTAACAAAGCGGCTGATGTATTTGGTGAAGAAGCTGTAGGTGTTTCAGTGAGTATACAGGTCATAATGTGAGTGAATCTGAGCAGGCCTCGAAAGAACCAATTGGAAGGACAACCCATTAGGAATTCCCAGAAAACAAGACAGGCATAGTGAGATATGATCTAATTGATTGTGCTAGCAATTTCAAGGATATCACCACTATGCCTGCACGTTCATTATGCCAAAAATTCCTTAAAAACATACTGGCCACTTTGCATTTCTACCATCAAAAATCACTGATTGACGCAACAAATGCTGTAATAAATGGCGCTTCCCTCACGCTTAGCAGCATCGGGCGTCATTTAACCAGACAGCATTAGTTAGGAAGCGTTTGCTGCGGCTTGGGACTGCCGCTATCCGTAGATAAGCCGGAACAGG
>ENA-UOYY01000478-UOYY01000478.1-food-metagenome-genome-assembly--contig:-NODE-478-length-12569-cov-55.226946_pt1 | contig 12569 bp, 15 predicted proteins | sample MGYA00249878_ERZ772714 | MGnify/ENA primary metagenome ERZ772714 (study PRJEB29005, sample SAMN08379454) | food metagenome | isolation source: cheese spiked with Escherichia coli O103 | study: EMG produced... | reverse complement strand
CACGACGCCCACTTCGTCCGGCGGGGTAACATTCGCAAAGCCATTTCCCTGTGGTTAGTTTTCGTACTGCCATAAAAAGCCCTCATATCAGAGGGCTAAATTTAACTGTATATGTAACCAGTAATCAATGTGTGATTACTATGAAACATACATTGCTAAGCAACATGTAGTTCATCGTTGGCGGAAGTGGCTGCTTTGCGCTCCTGCTCAATAGCTAGAGACTCTCTATATTCTTTCGCCTCTGCAAACATTGTCCAGTGGGCGTTGATGTTCATGTCTTCAATAACTGATTTGATTTCTTTTAAATTTACGTTAAAAAACTCTTTTCGTGAGTTAATTTTATTGACCTGCTTTTCGTTGAAAACTTTATGCAGATGGTTTTCTAATGATGGTGCATCATCACTATAAATCATCGCATGAACATCGAACGAAAAAGGAACACTAGCATCTCCGAGTTCACGAACACGATCAAGTGGTTCAAGGCGGCGTGTCATTCCAATTTTATATACATCTTCGCCAAATGAACCAATATTACTAATGATATAGACGTGGCCTGATCTGGTTTGTTGAGCCATAGAAATAGCTCGTTGATTTTTAGCTTCAGCTTCTTCATATTTTAACTGTAGTTCAGCTATTTTTTGCTCTAAAGCTAAGCGTTGTTCTTCATTTGCAAGCATAAGTTCTTTCGTTGCTTTATTTATAGCTTGCTGAATAGCTTTTTCTTCTTTTTCAGCTTCTTTTATCGCTTTTTCATATTCTCTACGAGCTCTTTCCTCTTCACGAAGCTGTTCTTTAATCCTTCTTTGCTCTTCTTTTTCTTCGAGCATAATTTCATTAACTGCTACACCCCATTTTAGCTCGTTGAGTCTTGCCTGAAGATAGATGTCACTTATTTTTGCGGACCTAAAGGCAGAGCCATTGTAATTTACTAGTTGAAATGCATCTTTTATTTCTTGGGAAAGTTTTCCAAAATTGTTGTGTTTGACTTTTGATAAAATACTGTCAACTCTTCCATTGAAGGCATCCAAAACAAAGTTTATGGCAGTATTACGCCTGTTTTGCTCAACATAATCACACGAAGCAGCTTTATTAGTTTTTATTAATGATTTGGTTAACTCTCTGGCTTTTTGTAATTCCTTGCCTGCATCTGTAAATTCATAATTTTCTGCCAGCTCATCAAGTACACTACGGTTAGGGATGATCCATTCATCACCATAACCTTCAATTTTATTTTTCATTGATTTTGCAACTGCTTCATATTTTTCTGCAAACTCTTTAGCTTCATATGCTGAACCAGCAATCTCCTTTGCTCTTTCTTCTGCATCAGAAATAATTTTTACTGCATTGTCATTAGCATTTAAGATTAGCTCATTTGCTTTATTATTAGCATTATCAAGACGTTCTTTGGCTTTCAGGCGTGCATCGCGAGCGTCTTTGGTGATTGCTATAGCTTCGCTATTAGCGTTGCTTATTGTCATCTGAGCTTGATAATTTGCTTCGTTTACTGTTTTAGCCGCCTTAATTTGGGCTTCATCTATTTTTTGCTTGGCTATTGAGTCCGCATTTTTTATCTTATTCTCTGCATCCATTACTGCGCTGTGCAATTCTTCGTATTGCCACAATGGTGCTGCTCGCCCTTCAAGCTCTGATAATTCTCGTACGGTCTGTGCTAGTTTTTCTTGATTTTCAATCAGTTGGTTAGAAAGGGCTATGTTGTTAGCTGTCAGGTTATCTATAGCCGCTTTGTGTTTTTTACTTTGTTTAAATAATATTACAGCTAGAACAGGGGCGAGAAATGCTAATAAGAGTATAACGATGGCAAATGAATTCATTTTAAAATCCTTTTACTATATTAATTCGAGACTATTGTACTTCTTATACAAGCAACCACTTCAATATCAGAAAATGCACATTCAAAGCTATTCTCTGCTGTTGTAATTTTAATCATTCCTTTAGGAAGCCTTGTGATTTTTCGAATGGAATAGGTTCCGTCGATATTGATTAACCAGTTTCCATCAAGTACTTCAGAAAATTTTTGATCACAAATGTATGTGACGAGTCCATCCTGAACAACAATTGGTGATGAAAGGTTTGCAGGAAGAAATGATGAATCGAAGACATATGAACCGTCTTCAATCATTTTGCCTGCGGCAAGGCGAAACTTAACAAGCTCTTCTGTAGCTGCTGTCAGCGAGCTTTGCTTAAGGCCTTGTCCGGTAGTTAACCATTTGAGGGAGGTTCCTGTTTCAAGAGCACATTGGATTATCCAGTCAGCAGGAAATGTATCCCGCAAATACCTGTTCGCTAGTGTGCTTTTTGATACTTCCAAGTGATCAGCTAAAGCCTGTCGTGTCGTAAAGCCATAGGCTTCGACTAATCGCTCAATCGCAGCCTTACCACCTTTATTGGGATTTATTTTGATCTCACTTGGGTACTTTGATGTTGACATATCTCTTTTGCGATCCTAGTATCAGTTTTGTACCCAATTGGGTACTTGTCACGATTACTACAGGCTCACCACAAGCCAATAGGAGATGTTGCATCATGACCCCTAACATTTCAATAACTCTGAATACGCCACACGTCACAATCGAGCGTTATAGCGAACTTACTGGTCTTTCAATCGACACAATCAACGATATGTTGGCGGATGGTCGCATTCCTCGGCATCGTCTTCGTAAAGACAAGAAAAGAGAAAAGGTAATGATCAACCTTGCTGCTCTTACCGTTGATGCACTTACTGATTGCAATGTTGTATTCAACTAGTTCCATTTTGGGATACATCAGAGGTGTCGACCATGTTTGATTACCAAGTTTCCAAACATCCACATTTTGATGAAGCCTGTCGTGCATTCGCATTGCGCCACAACCTGGTGCAACTGGCAGAACGTGCTGGCATGAATGTGCAGATTCTGCGGAACAAGCTGAACCCAGCTCAACCTCATTTATTAACCGCACCAGAAATCTGGCTGCTTACCGATCTGACTGAAGATTCAACGCTGGTAGATGGTTTTCTGGCACAGATTCATTGTCTGCCATGTGTACCGATTAATGAGGTGGCAAAAGAGAAACTGCCACATTACGTCATGAGTGCAACTGCAGAGATAGGGCGTGTCGCGGCAGGTGCGGTGTCTGGCGATGTAAAAACCAGTGCAGGCCGTCGTGATGCGATCAGCAGCATTAACTCTGTTACACGACTGATGGCGCTGGCTGCTGTTTCATTGCAGGCCCGTTTACAGGCTAACCCTGCGATGGCAAGTGCAGTTGATACCGTAACTGGTCTCGGTGCTTCATTCGGATTGCTGTGAGGTGCTTATGCTGACGAAAGAACCATCATTTGCATCGCTGCTGGTAAAACAAAGTCCGGCAATGCACTACGGTCACGGCTGGATCATGGGTGAGGATGGTAAACGCTGGCATCCATGTCATTCACAAGATGAATTGCTGTCTGAATTGACCACGAGGAAACGGAGAAAGTCAAAATGTATGCAGCGGAAAGTGAAGTGGTTTATCAGTTTCGTTACAGAGGGGAGAGTTATTCAGTACCTGAAGATGATTTGCTCTGTTGTTATCCGTCGTTGTCGGGCGATGGCAGTTACTTTTTCACGCTAAAGGATGGGACGTTTTTACGGGGAGAGCAGGTTAAAGAGACGATACGAAAAAATGTATCTCCTCTTGAGCGTTACCGTAAGAACAAAGAACGATAGTTGCGTTTTGGGGATATGAATTATGGCAATTAATGGCGCTGCGGCGACTGTTCCATTAAGCCCCGGTGAACGCCTGAATGGACTTAATCACATTGCGGAGTTAAGGGCGAAAGTATTTGGCCTGAATATTGAGTCAGAGCTTGAGCGGTTTATTAAAGATATGCGTGATCCACGGGATATCAATAATGAACAAAATAAACGGGCACTGGCTGCCATATTCTTTATGGCAAAAATTCCAGCTGAACGTCATAGCATCAGCATTAATGAGCTGACCACTGACGAAAAGCGGGAGTTGATTAAAGCAATGAATCATTTTCGTGCAGTGGTGAGCTTATTTCCCAGACGGCTAACCATGCCGAATTAACCAACTAATGAAATTAATGGCGTAAACCCGCCGGGCATCCCTTTATCTAAATTCAGGAGAATTGATTATGCGTAATATTGAAACCCTCACGACTAAAACCGGACCGGATGACGCAGGGCTTAATATTTTACTGACAGAGGCTCGTCTGGAAGAACGCCGGGCAAGGGCTGAAGCAATGGCTGCTCGCCTTGATAGCCTGGCGTGTCATATTACATCCCGCCAGCTAAACCACGTCGAAGCGGCAGAACTGCTGCGTGTGACTGCTGAAGCAATCCAGAACGAAGCGCAGGAGATCCACTAATGGCTGATGCAATGGATCTCGTACAGCAGCGCGTTGAAGAAGAACGCCAGCGCCATATCCGTGCAGCCCGTGCCAAATCACCGGGCGTGTCACGCGTACTTTGCATTGAATGTGAAGCGCCAATTCCGCCAGCACGACGCCGCGCCATTCCGGGAGTGCAGCTTTGCATTACCTGTCAGGAAATCGCAGAACTGAAAGGCAAACATTACAACGGAGGTGCTGTATGAGCACTATCCTGAAATGGGCGGGAAATAAAACCGCCATTATGCCAGAACTGAAAAAATACCTTCCTGCTGGCCCGCGACTGGTTGAACCTTTCGCGGGTTCCTGTGCTGTGATGATGGAAACGGATTATCCCAGCTATCTGGTTGCGGATATTAATCCTGATTTAATCAACCTCTATAAAAAGGTTGCTGCTGATTGTGAGGCGTTTATATCTCGTGCCAGAGCTTTATTTGAGGAAGCAAACAGGGAGGTGGCTTATTACAACATAAGGCAGGAGTTTAATTATTCCACTGAAATTACTGATTTCATGAAAGCGGTATATTTTCTGTATCTCAATCGTCATGGTTACCGTGGGTTATGTCGCTATAACAAGAGCGGGTATTTCAACATTCCCTACGGTAATTATAAAAATCCGTATTTCCCTGAAAAAGAAATTCGCGCATTTGCAGAGAAAGCCCAGCGGGCAACGTTTATCTGCGCTAGCTTTGATGAAACGCTGGCGATGTTGAAGGCGGGGGATGTGGTGTATTGCGATCCGCCTTATGACGGTACGTTTTCCGGCTATCACACTGATGGTTTCACTGAAGATGACCAGTATCACCTGGCATCCGTTCTTGAACATCGGTCATCAGAAGGACATCCGGTCATTGTTTCTAACAGTGACACATCCCTGATCCGTTCGCTGTATCGCAATTTTACTCACCACTACATCAAGGCAAAACGCAGCATCGGTGTAGCAGCTGGTGAGAGTAAATCTGCAACAGAAATCATCGCTGTTTCCGGGCCGCGCTGCTGGGTGGGATTTGATCCTTCGCGTGGCGTGGATAGTTCTGCCGTGTACGGAGTGCGTGCATGAGCCATGCTGATATGAACAACTGCAGCGGCTTTAACGAGGTCGCCGCAGCATTCTCATGGAACAGCCCGAAAAAGGCCATTAACCCTTATCTGGACCCGGCGGAAGTTGCGCCGGTTTCTGCGCTTTCAAACCTGATCACTCTGTACGCTACCGATAACGAGCAAGAACAACTGCGCCGCGAGGCACTGAGTGATCAGGTCTGGGAGCGTTATTTCTTTAATGAATCCCGTGATCCTGTCCAACGCGAAATGGAGCAGGATAAGCTCATTAGCCGGGCAAAGATGGCGCATGAGCAGCAGCGTTTTAATCCAGACATGGTCATTCTGGTGGACGTCAACGCCCAGCCTTCCCATATCAGCAAGCCGCTGATGCAACGTATTGAATACTTCAGCAGCCTGGGCAGGCCAAAGGCTTATTCCCGCTATTTACGTGAGACGATTAAGCCATGTCTGGAACGACTGGAGCATGTACGCGACAGTCAGCTATCTGCATCTTTTCGCTTTATGGCAAGCCATGAAGGGCTGGACGGCCTGCTGATCCTGCCTGAAATGAGTCAGGATCAGGTGAAACGCCTGTCCACCCTGGTAGCTGCGCATATGAGTATGTGCCTTGATGCAGCTTGTGGTGATTTGTATGCCACCGATGACGTTAAGCCAGAAGAAATCCGCAAGACATGGGAAAAGGTGGCAGCGGAAACCCTGCGTCTGGATGTCATCCCACCTGCGTTTGAGCAACTCCGTCGGAAAAGAAACCGCCGTAAACCCGTGCCCTATGAACTCATTCCGGGTTCGCTGGCGCGTATGTTGTGCGCCGACTGGTGGTACCGGAAATTATGGAAAATGCGTTGCGAATGGCGGGAAGAGCAGTTGCGTGCTGTCTGCCTGGTCAGCAAAAAAGCATCTCCCTATGTCAGCTATGAAGCCGTGATGCATAAACGTGAGCAGCGCCGCAAGTCACTGGAGTTTTTCCGTTCTAATGAACTGGTGAACGAAGAGGGCGACACGCTGGATATGGAAGACGTGGTAAACGCCAGCAGCAGCAACCCGGCGCACCGCCGCAATGAGATGATGGCCTGTGTTAAAGGTCTGGAGCTTATCGCGGAAATGCGCGGTGACTGCGCCGTTTTCTACACCATTACCTGTCCGTCACGTTTCCATTCTACGCTCAATAACGGCAGACCAAACCCAACCTGGACAAATGCGACGGTAAGACAAAGCAGCGATTATCTGGTCGGCATGTTTGCTGCATTTCGTAAGGCGATGCACAAAGCCGGGTTGCGCTGGTATGGCGTGCGGGTGGCTGAGCCGCATCATGACGGTACAGTTCACTGGCACCTGTTGTGTTTCATGCGCAAAAAAGACCGCCGCGCCATTACTGCATTGTTGCGTAAGTTTGCCATCCGTGAAGACCGCGAGGAACTGGGTAATAACACTGGTCCACGCTTTAAATCTGAGCTGATAAACCCGCGCAAAGGAACGCCGACAAGCTACATCGCGAAATACATCAGTAAGAACATTGACGGGCGTGGTCTGGCTGGCGAGATCAGCAAGGAAACGGGTAAATCCCTGCGTGATAACGCTGAATACGTTAATGCCTGGGCGTCTCTGCATCGTGTTCAGCAATTCCGCTTCTTTGGTATTCCGGGGCGTCAGGCTTACCGTGAACTTCGCTTGCTGGCTGGTCAGGCGGCAAGGCAACAGGGTGACAAAAAAGCAGGTGCGCCGGTACTGGATAACCCGCGTCTTGATGCCATTCTGGCTGCTGCTGATGCTGGTTGTTTTGCCACCTACATCATGAAGCAGGGCGGCGTACTGGTTCCCCGCAAATATCACCTCATCAGAACCGCTTATGAAATCAACGAAGAGCCAACCGCCTATGGCGATCACGGTATTCGTATTTATGGCATCTGGTCACCCATTGCAGAGGGCAAGATCTGCACTCATGCAGTGAAGTGGAAAATGGTTCGTAAGGGCGTTGACGTTCAGGAGGCTGCAGCCGACCAGGGCGCTTGCGCCCCTTGGACTCGTGGCAATAACTGTCCCCTTGCTGAAAATTTGTACCAACAAGGGAAAGACAAATCAGCTGATGGAGATACCAGAACGGATATCACCCGTATGGATGACAAGGAGTTGCACGATTACCTGCACAGTATGAGCAAAAAAGAGCGCCGGGAACTGGCAGCAAGGTTACGCCTGGTGAAACCGAAACGGCGTAAAGACTACAAACAGCGAATTACAGATCATCAGCGACAGCAGCTCGTGTATGAACTGAAGTCCAGGGGATTTGATGGCAGCGAGAAAGAGGTCGATTTACTCCTTCGCGGCGGCAGTATTCCGTCAGGAGCAGGCCTGCGTATCTTCTATCGGAACCAGCGTTTGCAGGAAGATGATAAGTGGCGGAACCTGTATTAATTACGCGGGTTAACAATTCGTGCTCTTAATAATACCAGGCATTTCTGGCTGATGAACGTAAAAAAACGTTTTACATCAGAAAGATTATTATATACTGTAAATATAAACAGTGGTTATGTATACAGTATCGCTTTGGTGTCATAGGAGGAAAGATGCAGGACTATTTTTTGGAGTCTTTGAAGCTCCAGCGCATTGATTTTTTTCTTAAGCTTGTAGCGGCTAGTGAGTGTAGTGATGAAGAGAAGGGGCTGGCTCTGCAGTGGGTTTCTGAATTGACTGATGAACTCATGGCAAAAATCAGAACCCACGAATACAACCGCTCAATGGATGTCATCAGTTGAGGTGACTTTTATGCGCATTGAAATAATGATCGATAAAGAGCAGAAGATTAGCCAGTCTACCCTGGACGCCCTTGAATCCGAGCTTTACCGCAATCTGCGCCCCCTGTATCCCAAAACGGTAATTCGTATCCGCAAAGGTAGCTCTAACGGTGTGGAACTGACCGGACTGCAACTGGATGAAGAAAGAAAACAAGTGATGAAAATTATGCAGAAGGTGTGGGAAGACGACAGCTGGCTGCATTAAGAAACGTTGCCCCCAGGAGGATTCATTCTTATGGGGCTTGTTTGGGCAATGAGTGAAATAAGGCGTAAGGGGGCGGGCACTTTGATAAGTGATCTTCCGCTTTGTGCTGCGAGTACAACCGATGGACGCAACTTTCTCTTTGCTACTGCCAAATGTTTTTGGATTTAACCATCCTATAAATCAATCACCTCCTGCCTAGGAGGTGATTTAGGGATAACAATTAAAGATAGCCACTTGGAGTGGCTATTTTCTTAACGTTATGATTTCATTTTTTCGAATTTATTTTTTTGCAAAACAATATCTGTAGCTTCAATGGATTTTTTAAGTGAATCTAAAAGACGTTGACGTCTCTTAATTTTAGAGAAAGAAACCCTCATAGCAGCCTCTTGTTTGGGCTTGATGTCCACCAGTACATAATATGGTTTTCTGGCTCCGCGCTTAATGTTGTTACGCTTAAAACCTTTTCCTCTAATCGAAGCATTGGAATCAGCGATTTGTACAGGTAAAAACTCAAAACCACGTGTCGTCACTTTTGAACGAAATCTTTTAAATATTCTTGGTTCATGCTGTGCTCTCTTTGGTGTAGTCGAAAATAAAAAATGTTTCACGACAGTGGATTTTATCTCAGGATATTTTTCGAGATATTTTGAATTCAAGAGTGAGATGAATTTTTCAACTGGACTTATGTCAAGGTAAGAGCCGAACTTACTCTCAAAATACTTATCAAAGCTTTGGTTTTTATTATCATTAACAAACTTTGAAATATCAATTAGAAGTTCTTTCACGCCATTCTGACCAACTTCAGAAAGATATAAATCAATAATCTTTCCAAGATCATCTGAATCAAGTTCGCATACGGTATCTTGATTGAAGTAGGACCGTATGAAATTATCTAGTTTAGTATATTCTTTTGACATATATCACCCCTTAACAGGATATGCAGTGAGGATGAAATGAGGCATTCCGTTAAAATTTCCAACTTTCATAACTAAATTAATTCTTTTTGCAGTTAATATATTGTTTGGATCATCACGTTCAACGTAAGTGCCTACATCCTGTTCAATGTCTAATTCCCTTGAAAATCTAACATCTGCGCGATTGGGATCTTTATACCACTCTGTAAATTCCATAAGAAATGAATTGAACCACTCGGTAGCTGATAGTTCTGCAACTGATAAGTTTGTAAATGTTGAAGATACACGGAGTTTAGGAAATCGACCTATCAGGTAATTGGCATCCTTGCCAACATGTCTTCTAATTGTGTGTCCACCAGGTCCAGAATCCGAAGCTGCTTCATGAACTTTCAATTTGACGGGAGAGTATCCTGAGGAGTTTACTGTTGTCGATGTTGTAGCATGCTGTAGTTGTGATGTAGAAGAAAACATGTTCACCCTCCATGTTTTAGAATTGAGGTACAGTATATCGACGCTGCACATAACTTGTTTAAATATTTAGCCCTATGGTACACAACCATATTGCTTTTTATGCTGTAACTTCTGCTCTTCGTCCACAGCGGATTTTTATCGTTGTAAACCAGTATGTTTCGTTTTTCAAGCAGTTATCCGATAGGGATTTTCACTTCCCTTGGCAGCGCATGACTATGCTGCATGAATCCGCATGATCGTTTGAGGATCGTTTTTGCTGAGGCCCGCCAGAACTGGCGGGCTTTAGCTTATGTTATGCAGGTGCATGAAAATCACTCCATAAAGCGGGCAGGCGTGGCGGGGATACGAGCGCGCGCTATCACGTAAAATAGGCAAAATACTTCTGGAAAACAGAAAGTTGAAGTGATATGTTCATAAACACGCATGTAGGCAGATTTGTTGGTTGTGAATCGCAACCAGTGGCCTTAATGGCAGGAGGAATCGCCTCCCTAAAATCCTTGATTCAGAGCTATACGGCAGGTGTGCTGTGCGAAGGAGTGCCTGCATGCGTTTCTCCTTGGCCTTTTTTCCTCTGGGATGAAGAAGAAATGACAAAAACATCTAAACTTGACGCACTTAGGGCTGCTACTTCACGTGAAGACTTGGCTAAAATTTTAGATGTTAAGTTGGTATTTTTAACTAACGTTCTATATAGAATCGGCTCGGATAATCAATACACTCAATTTACAATACCGAAGAAAGGAAAAGGGGTAAGGACTATTTCTGCACCTACAGACCGGTTGAAGGACATCCAACGAAGAATATGTGACTTACTTTCTGATTGTAGAGATGAGATCTTTGCTATAAGGAAAATTAGTAACAACTATTCCTTTGGTTTTGAGAGGGGAAAATCAATAATCCTAAATGCTTATAAGCATAGAGGCAAACAAATAATATTAAATATAGATCTTAAGGATTTTTTTGAAAGCTTTAATTTCGGACGAGTTAGAGGATATTTTCTTTCCAATCAGGATTTTTTATTAAATCCTGTGGTGGCAACGACACTTGCAAAAGCTGCATGCTATAATGGAACCCTCCCCCAGGGAAGTCCATGTTCTCCTATTATCTCAAATCTAATTTGCAATATTATGGATATGAGATTAGCTAAACTGGCTAAAAAATATGGATGTACTTATAGCAGATATGCTGATGATATAACAATTTCTACAAATAAAAATACATTTCCGTTAGAAATGGCTACTGTGCAATCTGAAGGGGTTGTTTTGGGAAAAGTTTTGGTAAAAGAAATAGAAAACTCTGGATTCGAAATAAATGATTCAAAGACTAGGCTTACGTATAAGACATCAAGGCAAGAAGTAACGGGACTTACAGTTAACAGAATCGTTAATATTGATAGATGTTATTATAAAAAAACTCGGGCGTTGGCACATGCTTTGTATCGTACAGGTGAATATAAAGTGCCAGATGAAAATGGTGTTTTAGTTTCAGGAGGTCTGGATAAACTTGAGGGGATGTTTGGTTTTATTGATCAAGTTGATAAGTTTAACAATATAAAGAAAAAACTGAACAAGCAACCTGATAGATATGTATTGACTAATGCGACTTTGCATGGTTTTAAATTAAAGTTGAATGCGCGAGAAAAAGCATATAGTAAATTTATTTACTATAAGTTTTTTCATGGCAATACCTGTCCTACGATAATTACAGAAGGGAAGACTGATCGGATATATTTGAAGGCTGCTTTGCATTCTTTGGAGACATCATATCCTGAGTTGTTTAGAGAAAAAACAGATAGTAAAAAGAAAGAAATAAATCTTAATATATTTAAATCTAATGAAAAGACCAAATATTTTTTAGATCTTTCTGGGGGAACTGCAGATCTGAAAAAATTTGTAGAGCGTTATAAAAATAATTATGCTTCTTATTATGGTTCTGTTCCAAAACAGCCAGTGATTATGGTTCTTGATAATGATACAGGTCCAAGCGATTTACTTAATTTTCTGCGCAATAAAGTTAAAAGCTGCCCAGACGATGTAACTGAAATGAGAAAGATGAAATATATTCATGTTTTCTATAATTTATATATAGTTCTCACACCATTGAGTCCTTCCGGCGAACAAACTTCAATGGAGGATCTTTTCCCTAAAGATATTTTAGATATCAAGATTGATGGTAAGAAATTCAACAAAAATAATGATGGAGACTCAAAAACGGAATATGGGAAGCATATTTTTTCCATGAGGGTTGTTAGAGATAAAAAGCGGAAAATAGATTTTAAGGCATTTTGTTGTATTTTTGATGCTATAAAAGATATAAAGGAACATTATAAATTAATGTTAAATAGCTAATGAACAGCCCTAACGTTATGAACGCTAAGGCTGATTTTTCGTTAAAATTTATATGGTTTGAATTGTAATATATTATCTTCAAGCCATTTATTTAATTCCTGCATCCTTTTCTGTAAGGGTATTAATTCGTTCCTCACAAACACTAAACTCGCTTTTTCCACATCCCCAAACCCCCCGACATTATTTGGCATAATCCCCATCATTTGCGGTGGCACACGGTGCGCTGCCATCATGTCATCGCGGCTGACATTTTTGATATTCAGAAACCCGCGAAGAAAGAAAGCACCACGGTGAAGCGTAAGCGCAGAACTAAGAAGCAGAAGAAAGAGCCAGAAGCGAAGCAGGGCGATTACCTGGTGGGTACGGATGAAAACGTGCTGGTACTTA
>ENA-UOYY01000470-UOYY01000470.1-food-metagenome-genome-assembly--contig:-NODE-470-length-12709-cov-5.269243_pt1 | contig 12709 bp, 17 predicted proteins | sample MGYA00249878_ERZ772714 | MGnify/ENA primary metagenome ERZ772714 (study PRJEB29005, sample SAMN08379454) | food metagenome | isolation source: cheese spiked with Escherichia coli O103 | study: EMG produced... | reverse complement strand
AAAAAATACGGGCAGATATGGAAGCCTTCTTCGTAAAGATTCTGTAAGTTTTGTTTTGATTTCGAAAGGGCTTGAGCCCCTTCCTTACCCGTTTGCGGGGTGGCTGATGGTTCCAATTCTTGCAAATGTTCCCGCAAGTGCTTGTTTTCAATCTTTAATTCAGCGTTTTTCTCAAGGACTTCGGCAAGGACTGCTTTCATTTCACTGAGCCCCTCAAACGTCAATTTAGCTTGCTGTTCAATGTCTGATAACTGTTCATATAAGTCTTTACTCACCGTTGATATCCTCCCGATACGCTGGTTATGCGTTTTACTATGCAATTAACTTTAACGTTAAACTCTCTAAGACGTTTTGGCAACTAATATTTTGTTCAAAAATGCGTTGTGCTTGTAAAGCATATTCCGTCTGAGCGACCAACTGCGTGGTAGTCAACGCGGCGCTGGCCTGATTTAACTGACTTTCGTACGCACCAAAACAAGGTGTGGCACCTAATTCATAGCGGTAATTCAATAAATCTTGATACCATAAGCCCACCAAAGTTAAAAAGGTCTTCTGCTGTTGGCGATCAACTAATAATGGTAAAATTTGCGTCTGAATCTGCACAAATGCTTCTAAATCACGTTGTTCAACTTTTTGTGCCCACGCGGCAAGCTTCGCACTGACTTGTAATAGCCAATCATCCGCCAATAAGGTCTGTGCTTCAGCTAAGTCACTCGTCAAATGCACCAATAACTGCGCTTGTTGTGGCAAAATACCAGCTGCTTCAAACTGTTGTTGCACCATTTGTGGTGCCAATGCTGCCAGATCAATCACTTGAAGCCGTGATAAAATCGTGGGGAGCATTTGATTTTTATTACTCGTACATAAAATCGCGTAAACATTTTGCGCCGGTTCTTCCAAGAACTTCAACAAACTATTAGCCGCGCTGGCGGTTAACGTTTCAGCAGCTTCAATGATGAATAAGCGTTGACTGGATTCCATCCCGCTCTTAGCCACTTCTTGTTTCAAATAGCGAATATCGGCAATCTTAATACTCTTACCTTCCGGCTTAATTTCAATGACATCCGGATGATTATGCGTCAAAATCCGCTGACATTCCGGGCATGCCCGACAAGGTTGCCCATCTGGTGTCACTTGTTGACAGAACAGACGCAGTGCCAACCACTGTGCCAATTGTGTCTTCCCCAATCCCTGTGCACCAGCTAATAGATAACCATGCGCCATCTGTCCACGCGCGATAATCTGGGCAAACTGGGCCACAAGTTTGGGTTGAATCTGTTCAATTGTTAAACTGGCCATCGATTAGAAGCGGTGGAACTGTTCAATCGGCATCACAAAGACGGTTGCCCCACCGACTTGCACTTCAATCGGATATGACATTGAGCTATCCATCGTGGCATCCATATTAACAGGCGGTGTCATGAATTGTTCGCGTGCCTGACACGTTTTTTCAATAATCTTAAGCGCTTCAGGAACCCGTTCGTCTTCAATTCCGACGATAAACGTTGTATTCCCAGATTTTAAGAAGCCACCAGTCGTTGACAACTTGGTTGCCCGAATGTTGGCATCGATTAATTCGCTGCTTAATAAGTTGCTATCTTTATCCTGAACAATTGCTAAAAGTAATTTCATTTCAATCTCCCCTTTTCTATGCTGTGAATAAGTCTGGATATCGTTGTTCAATCACTTGCAGACATTTGGCAACAACTGTGTCTATATCTGCGGTCGCATCAATCGTTTGAATCCGCTCTGGATTATCTTGCGCAAGTTGTAAGTAGGATTGCCGAACTTTTTGGTGAAAAGCCAACTTCTCTTGGTCCAATCGATCATATTGATCCTGTCGATTCTGTTTAATCCGTTGTAAACCGACTTCAGATGGTACATCAAGGTATACCGTTAAATCGGGCGCTAATCCATTAGTGGCAAATAAGTTCATTTGCGCAACGGCTTCCTCACCGATGCCACGACCTGCCCCTTGATAAGCGATTGAACTATCCACAAATCGATCACAAATCACGATTTTGTTATCAGCCAACGCTGGTTCAATCTTTTCAACAATGTGTTGTCGCCGAGCGGCAGCGTATAACAGTGCTTCGGTGCGGTCATCCATTGCCGTATTTTCAACATCTAAAATGACATTGCGAATCTTTTCGGCAATCGGATTGCCACCTGGTTCGCGCGTAACAATGATGTCTTGGTTGCACTTGGCTTCAAGTAGCGGTACAACAGCCATCAACGCACTTGTCTTACCAGCACCATCCGGCCCTTCAAACGTAATTAATTTTCCTACCACAAAACAACCTTCTTCATCCATAGAGTTACTTCCATTTTACTTGATTCAACAAAAAACGTAAAGGGAAGAGTGCGTATCAGGCGGTTATGTTCTTGCGTTTAGCGTGCGACAGCAGACGTTTGAAACAAAAAAAGACAAAGTCACTCGACCTTGTCTTCACGCTGCGGCTGTCATCTGAATACCCGCGCTATCTAAATGTATTTCTGGTTGCTGCTTCTTTCGAAACTGCTTCGCCTGCTACTTTACGTTGGCGGGCTTGGCGGAATAAGAATTCAAACTTTGCTTGTTGAATCTTACTTTCCATCTCTAATTGGTCATCGAGTCCGCGGACGTTGTCTTGCGTCTTTTGGGCCATCTGCCACTTATCTTTGACTTGGTACACTAAATCCAATAAGGCTTGATCACCTAATTGTTTTAATGTCGGTTTTTTTCTACCAAACATCGCAAACCCACCATTCTTAAATTTCTTGACGCCCTTCAACCGCTTTTAACAACGTCATTTCATCTGCGTATTCAATATCGCTACCGACTGATAAACCGTGCGCCAAACGCGTCACTTTAATCCCAGCTGGTTTAATCAACCGCGAAATATACATTGCCGTTGCTTCCCCTTCAGGTGTTGCATTAGTAGCAATGATAACTTCTTTAGCCGGTGTTTTTTGCAATCGTTTAATCAAATTGGCGATGTTAATATCATCGGGCCCCTTGCCTTCAATCGGTGATAACACCCCATGCAAGACATGGTAGAGCCCATGATAATCATTCATCCGTTCCATCGACATGACATCTTTCGGTTGTTCAACCACTAAGATCATGTCTTGACTCCGCGTTGTATCGCGACAAATTTCGCACGGGTCTTCATCCGTAATGTTGCCACAGACACTACAATAATGCAGATCACGACGTGCCGAAATTAAGTTCTTGGCGAAATTCGTCACATCGTCTTCATTCATATCAATCGTGTAAAAAGCTAATCGGGTTGCGGTCTTGTTCCCAATCCCAGGTAACTTCATGTAGCTTTCGATCAGCTTCGCAATTGGTTCTGGATATTGCATCAATGCACTTCCTTAATGTCTCACTTAAAATGGGAGGCCTTTAGTAAATTTACCCATTTGGGCTTGTGTTTGTTTATCGATTTCAGTCATCGCTTCGTTAGTTGCCATGATAATGAGGTCTTGTAACATATCAACATCATCTGGATCGATGGCCTCTGGTTTAATGGCAATGTCTTTCATCTTCTTGTCGCCAGTCATTGTGACCACGACTAAATCGTTGGCTGCTTTGCCGACAAATTCTGTATTGTTGAGGGCTTCTTGTGTTTGCCCCATTTCTTTTTGCATCTTTTGCATTTGTTTCATCATACCTTGCATATTACCCATTCCGCGCATCTTCATTACTTCCTTTCAAATTTAAACGTTAATCTTTTTTAACAACCACCGCATCGCCAAACAAAGCTTGTGCTTGTTCGACAACGGCCGGTTTTTGTTCTGGTTTCGGCGTTGCTTCTGCTTCGTCATCAGTTGTTACCTGTTGACTTGGTACTGCGTGATTCTGTAAATATTCCTGGCGAATTTCTGGCCAAACATCGTGGGGCACTAAAACTACCTTGAAGGGGTTGCCAGTCAAACGATTCAAGCCGTTTTCTAAAATGTTCAAAAGGTCTTGATCATTGCTAGCTCGCTCGAATAAAATCGCGTAGTTAAACGCGACGACAACGCCACTTTGACTCGCCGCAACCGGTTCGGAAACCTTCATCACGGCGCGCTTGGTAACGTCCAACATATTCAACAGATCCGGCCAGACTTCTTTGAGATTCTCCAAATTGGTCCGCGTCGCATCTGCCAATACCGGATAAATCGCCTTACGGTTGACCTTTTTACTAATCTTCTTAGCAGGTTTGGCCTTTGGCTTGGCAGCTGGAGCACTCACTGGTCCCGCCGCTTCCAATTTTTGTAACGCCGCTTGTAATTGTGCAACTTGTTGACTCAATGCTGCGACTTGTTCATTATCAGCAGCTGGTGCGGCAACCATCGTAGTCGTTACTTGGGCTGTCTGGACTTGCGTCAAGCGGACCGTTGCGACTTCCAGATAGATTTCTGGATGGTTCGTGAAACGCAATTGCTGTTGCGTTTCATTCAGGATATCAATCACCCCGTACAACCGGTCAGCCGGCATCGCTGCACTGAGCGCTTTGAAGTGTTCATCCAATAGATCCATTTCACTTGCGGCGACTAATTCAGGTGCTTGTTGATACAACAGTAAGTCGCGCACATATTCAATTAAGTCTTCCACAAAACGTTGGGCATCTTTACCTTCAGCCAAAATCTGTTGCAACAATTGCAACGCTTGTTTAGGCGCATTATCCTGAATTGTTTGGACATAATCCGCCAACAACGCTTCGGTTAAGCTGCCTGTCACATCCAACGCATTATCCAACGTGACGTGATTGTCGCTAAAGGATAACACTTGATCGAGAATACTTAAAGCATCCCGCATCCCACCTTCAGCAGCTTTGGCAATCACTTTCAGAGCTGCTGGATCATAGGTCATTTCCTTTTGATCTAAAATATAAGCCATTCGCTTAAATAAATCAGCGGCCGTGATCCGCTTAAAATTAAAGCGTTGCGTCCGCGAAATGATGGTTGCTGGCACCTTGTGAACTTCCGTTGTTGCGAGGATGAATACCACATTCGTTGGTGGTTCTTCCAACGTCTTCAACAGTGCATTGAACGCACCAGTGGATAACATGTGGACTTCATCAATGATGTAAATTTTATAATCAGCTTGGGTCGGCGCATATTTGGCCTTATCCCGAATATCACGAATCTCTTCGACCCCATTATTAGACGCCGCATCAATTTCAATCACATCATTGAGGGCGCCAGCCGTAATGGCCCGACATGTCTCACATTCATTACATGGTTCGCCATCTTTTTGATAATGACAGTTAATTGCCTTGGCAAAAATCTTGGCAGCCGATGTTTTCCCTGTTCCACGTGGGCCTGTAAATAAATAAGCATGACTTGTTTGGTGCGTCATAATGGCATTTTTCAATGTTTGGGTCATTGTTTCTTGCCCAATCACGTCATCGAAACGCTGCGGGCGCCAAACCCGGTATAAAGCTTGATAGCTCATTTAATGACCTCCACCTTTGCAATTTAAAGTCCGATTCATTTAAAACTACTTGTTCCATTTTAGCATATTTTACCGTCAATTTTGATTGCGTTGTATGAAAAAAGACCCAACCGACAAAATTAATTGTCCGTTGGGTCTGGTTAATTTTCACAAAACTTAAGACACATGATAAAACAAACTTAGTGCTGCTTTCTTCCGAACCTGACACGATTCGTAGGCTCATCATTGTCTCAAGGCCTTTCGGCAATTCCTATTCTACCTGATTCAAGCATTAATTACCAGCCATTTTCTTTTTTTTACGGCGATTTTCGCGAATCTTTCTAAAAAAAGTCTGCAATAAACTCGCACATTCAGCTTCTCGCACCCCGCCAACCACTTCAGCTTGGTGATTGAACCGTTTGTCAGTTAATAAATTCATCAACGTGCCGGTCACACCAGCCTTAGGATCACTCGCGCCAAAATAAACTTTGGGAATCCGGCTATTGATAATCGCGCCTGCACACATGGGGCATGGTTCTAACGTGACATAAATCGCGGTATCTTCCAGACGCCAACTCTTTTCAACCATACAGGCTTCTTGAATCGCGAGAATTTCAGCATGTAACGTCGCATCTTGCGCGTGTTCACGAATGTTATGCCCCCGTCCAATAATTTGTCCGTCTTTAACAATCACGGCGCCAATCGGTACCTCGCCAATGATGCGTGCTTGGTTAGCTTCATCGATGGCGGCTTGCATCCATTGATCGATCTCTTGTTGTGTTTCACTCACGCGTTAGTCGCCCCTTTATTTTACTTCTCAACTATTAAAACACAGTCGCGCTAGTCGAGCAATTAAAAATGGTGCCGACGGATTGTCGATACCATTTTTAATTGCTCCATAAGCCATCCTCTTCCGTTTAACTGCAAAATGAGCATTATGGCAAGGACTGCCATAATGCTCATTTCACTGTTAATGCTCAAAGCCTGACCAACTCGAGTCGCACTCTATAGTTTTTCTTTCACCTTTGTTGCGTAAGCCATTAGTGTTTGGCGCAAATCATCCATCATATCTGGTAGATTGTCTGCGTGTTCTCCGAGCTTATCTTTTAATTGGGTTAACCTGTCTGCCGCAGTCAACAAGTTATTCACATCCGCATCGGAGAGTTGATCGACCAACTCTAACGCCTTTTGATTACCATGTAATTTGTCTTTTACAAAACTTTTAACTGCTAATCGTTTGCGATAGCGCGATACTTTATCGATTACTGCCTTAGAACCGACAAAAGCGGTCGTTGCGCCAACTGCTGCAGTCACCCCTACGCCGATTAAAATTTTATATCTGGTTTTCATCGTATCAACCTCCTTGTACTTTAATCATAGTTTAGCACAATTCGCCTGAATTTACCGCTTTCAACCCCGGTCCTTACTTTAATTTAATACTTTGGAGAATGTAATACCCCTTATCCTTATGAATAATTTGCACGTTGCCAAAAATGCTCATCATCGTTTTCTTCGCTGATGGGGCACCTTGTTTCTTTTGGATCACAACGTTCAATTCACCATCTGGTAATAAGTGATCATAGGCACCAGTCAAAATATTTTGCACCACATCTTTTCCCGCTCTGATTGGTGGGTTGGTGAAGATGGCGGCGTATTGATCCGTTACGTTTTGATATTCAGCTGATTCGAATACAGTAACGTTGGTAATCTGATTCAATTCACTGTTCTTACGTGCCAAATCCAATGCCCGTTCATTCACATCGACCATGTCGATTCGGCGCTCTGGTGCGAGCTTAGCAATCGTCATCCCGATTGGCCCGTATCCACACCCCATATCAAGCACTGGACCAGCTGGCGCTTCACTCAGATCGACCGCTGCTAGCAATGCCCGTGAACCGTAATCAACAGTGCTTTTAGAGAATACCCCGTTATCCGTTGTAAATTTAAAATTAAAGCCGCGTAATTCAAACGTCCATTGCCGCTCAGCGTGTTCAACGTCTGGATTTTTAGAATAGTAATACTCTGTCATCTTTTTTCCTCATTTGTCGTTAGTTATCTGAAAATTTCCCAATTTGAACTGACTTCAACAAACGACCTAGCAAGCCACCAGGATGCGGTTGATCCGCAACCCGTTGATTAACGACCATTAAAACTTGAACCATCGTGAAAATTAATGAGGTCCGTTTTTGATAAGCGATATATTTCGAACGCCATTCCGTCGTATATTTCTTCTTATAGGTCCGTAATCCCTGGAATCCGTAGAAGTGATAGCCGTATTCATAGATCAGATGAGCGATTCGTTCTTCAATAAAGCTAAACTCGGAAGTCCCTACATTTGCAAGAGGCGCCATGCCGAGGTTGAAGTACGTGTAGCCATCCGTTCGATTTTGTTCAAAGAGATTAATAAAGATCTCATCCATTATACCAGATGGCGTGTCTTGTCTGTGACGCATTAGATCAATACTTGCGACTTCTTTGGTTCCTGTTGGCATTTCGTTAGCGAAAGCAATTAATTGGTGATCGGCATTATAGACAACTGCAATTGGGGCTTTTTGGAGGTATGCTTCATCGAAAAAGCCTAACGAGAAGCCTTTTTCAACGCGACTACCCAACCAATCATCAGAAACCGCTTTGAGTTCTGCCATTAATTCGGCACTAAATGGTGGGTTTAAAATTTCAAATTGATAGCCTTCACGTTCAAACTTATTCATTAAGGCGCGTTCAGCCCGCCGTTTCTTACCAGTCATCGTGAAGTCCGCCAAACGGACGTAGCCTTCTTCACCAAACTTGATAAAGTCAAACCCGATTTCATGCAGTTGCATCGTTAATTCACTTGAAATTTCGTAGAACGCTAAATGACAATCAATCAAATCAGCGTCGTGCATCATCTGTTCAATTGCCGGTAAAATTTTAGCCGGATTTCCGACTGGTTCACCCATTACAATTAAGCGATCCGCTTTTTTACGATAAAGCAAGAATACCTGATCTTCTCCTTCTTCCTGATAGAAATAAACTGATTTATCCCGTAAGTATGCCAAATGACTGACCTCATTGCCGCCGTAAGTGTTAATCACGTTAGCAATTCGTGCTTCATCATATGGCGCTGCTATTGAACGGCCCCCTCGACTGAGATAACGGTAGACGAGATATAAGGTCCCTGCGGCAACCAACATCCCGATAAAACCAGCCAACCAGACTCTTTCGGATGGAAATAAAAGCGCTGTTGGTACGGGTTTGCGATGCCGTAAGTGTGGCGAATTGGCAATCCCAACAAAGCCGTATAACAAGAAGGCGCCCACGAAAAGTACACCATCCACAATCCGATCATTCCATGAAAATTCGATCCGTTCACGGTATAATTCGCGTTTCAATAAGAAACTAGCTACGAGCACAAAAGTTAAAAAGACAGCGAGTTTGATTGAGAAATCCCGCCATAGTGTATTGGTAATCGCAATCACCAATAGCACCATCAACGGCCAGAAAACTTTTTGAACGCGGTTGGCAACGCCGCGGGCTAAGGCCAACATGACAAACGCTACAATGATGTTTGTCACACGATCTAAGAAGAAGAACGTGTATGGGTAGAGCTGTCCAATCACTGTGTTGGTAATCGCAAAGTTCGGGACAGTTGCTACTAATAATAGAATGATGCTTGAAATATAAAGGAAGAAAACAATGAAGTGATGAGCGATTTTTTGCATCACCTGCCGAGGTAAGCCCTGTAAATAATGATTTAACCGGCTGCCTGCATCGTGAGTAAATAAACCAACGCCGACTAAAAACGGCACGATGTAATAAAAGACCCGGTAAAATGACAACCAGACAACGGCGTCCGCATTTTGAACGCCGACTGCACTCAGACCAAAGATCATGAATAAATCAAACGTTCCTAAGCCCCCTGGTACCATCGAAATAACACCAATGATGTTGGCAATCATGAAAAGTGGTAAGACTTGTAATAAGTCACCCTTAATCTCTAAGAAATAACCAATCGTTAAGAAAAAGCCGCCCGCAAAACCCCATTCTAAGAAAGACCCTAATGTTAGGCGTAAAACGCGTTGCATCGAAAGATCTTTGAAAAAGGCCGCATTTTTAAAGCGCGTACTAATCATCAGACCAGGGAAATACAACGAACCGCCCACTAGCCATAACCAGTAGTTGGCATACATCCCACCAATACCAAAGCCAAAGATCAAAACGACACTAATCAGACACCAGATTGACAGGCCGGCTAATAAGAACAGCGCAATTTTTGAAATCGCAATTAAGATTTCTTTTTGTGACGCTTTTTTACCATACAAATTGGCCCAAAAACTCGCACCAAACAACCCCCCCAATCCAGCAATGTTCGTAAACGTATTGACGATCCAACCAGATTTGACTTTATACCAGAATGAATAGTCCTCCGGCAGCAACTCCGCAATCACGAAATCATAATTGAGCATTGGCAAGACCGCCACAAACCCAATCACCAGCATCGCTAGCAAGGTCCACGGACTTTGTGTCGTTAAACTCGCTTTCAATTGTTCCCCGTTCAAGTCCCGGAAAATCCGGCCGACTTCTAGGATAACAAAGACCATCACCGAAAGGATGAAGATGCCTTTTAACAACGTTAGGTGTCGCTGAATTCCTTCATATATGTGTTTGCCCCATTTTCGCATATCAACCGCTCCTTAACTTAATTAATTTAATTATAAGCTATCCCAAGGCAAAACACAGTAAAATGACAATTATGTTAGATGGCTGTTAGATTATGATTTTCGCTTATTACTTACCCGGAGCACAATCCGATTCCCGTTCACCCGACAATCAATATCCTCTGATTGCCTTTTTAGTTCTCAACAGCAATGGCTGTCGCTTAAGATATGGAATCCATATTTAGCATCGTGTTATTTTGTGCAACTCGCCATTTATACTTTACAAAAAAATATGTAAAAAAAAAGAACCCCACATTAGTGGGGTTCTTTTAGAAATAAAACGTGCTTTCATTAACTGCTTTCTGCGCTTTGCTACATCAGTCAAATCACCGGCTGATTAGGCAAATGCTCAAAAACAACCCGTTAATGACGCACTTTATTTTGAAACGTGCCATTGGCGCTCTATTTAAATTATTTAAGTGTAACAATAATATACGTTACTCTATGGACGATACAATAGGCTTTTTAGCCCTAACTCTGCCTTTGGCAGGAATTTTGGCATAAAATTGAATCTAGTCCTGCACTAATTACATTTTGAGTAATTTCTTCAGACACTGTTTTATCTAATGCATTAAACCAGTGACTATATGTATTCAAGGTTGTAGATTTATCAGCATGTCCCATTCGTCTTGCTACATATAAAATATCTTTTTGTAAAACATTTATGAGATAAGAAGCATGACTGTGTCTCAAACCTTTTCCTGTTATCACCGGTACTCCAACTTCTTGAGCTTTTCTCTTGATAATTCGACAGATTGTTGATTTACAAAACGGTTCACCAAAACGTGAAATAATGAAATCTGTATCTTGATTGGCAACTTGATTTTTTCGCCAATTTTCCAATACTGATAGTGTCACATCATCTAATTCAATGAGACGTTCTCCTGCTGGTGTTTTGGTTTGGTCTTTACGATACCACTTCCCATTTTCATCCTTTTCCAAGGTTGTATGTGCTTTCAGGAATTTGTGTTCAAAATCTACGTCTTCCCACCATAATGATAAACCTTCACTCACACGAACACCTGTCATATAATATAACCAAATAGTTGTAAATCTCTGTAACTCTTCGTAATCTTGTAAATCAAATGATTTAATAAAGTTCTGAAACTCAACATAAGTCCAAAATGGAGTATCAGGGTGCTTGCCTCTAGGGTTACTAATGCCTTGCATGGCATTGATGAAATATATCCTAATCTCTCAGCATATCCCATACAAGCCTTAAATCGTGACCATAAATTCTTTGCATAATTTTCAGAATAATGTTCAATGATGTGCAATCTAAAAGACTCACAATCTCTAGCTGTTATGCCTTTTAAAAGTTTGGAGCCAAAATACTGAATAAATAACTTGTGATGTGGCAATGCAGTTTTATAAGTTACAGCCTGAACCTTTTGCTTATAGGCTCTTAGATAAATGCTATTCATGTAACTTTCAAATGTTATATTGTAATTTTCAATACGAAGATTATTATTAAACTCATATCTAATTCGGACTAGTTCATCATACGCTTCTTTCATTGTACTAAATGGTTTACCATACTGATTCTTTCTAGCTTTCTTTTGAACTCGTTTACCTGTTACTGGATCAATACCAAGATCAGCCTGATAAAATATCTTGCCATTCTTATCACAATAAACACCTTTGTACTTTTTCTGATTTTTCGTAGCCATCTTTAATTCTCACTTTCTAAACTTTCTTCAGAGAGTGAAATTCCGATTAACTCTTCTACTATATCTTTAGGAGCAATACCAAGTCTTCTATTGTCAAAGGGTGATTTACTCAATTGTACCGCATTATGGTCAACTTTGCGAGCTTCTTCAAACTTTTTTACTGCTATTCTTTTTGCTTCTCTAATAATATTTCTTGCCGTATGTTCCGGAAAACCAATATTCATTAAGTTTTTATATGTTACTGTTTTCATACCTCCACTCCTGTCAAAAAAATTATTTCCTCCGTGGGTATGACTGGTTAAATCACTCATGGGCATTTCACCCGCTGTCCTTTTTCGCTGGCAGCCTGAACGGTCAGAAGTATCATTATCCTTATTTGTAGTCATGGCAGATAGAGGACCATTCTATTTTATAGCTAATAGTTATCGCTCCTGTCACAGCGTATCAGACTAAAATGCTCGACAAATAAGAAAGTCCCACCTCGGTTTATTCAATTGTCAATGAACAAATCAAGGAGAGACTATTTTTTTGATGGATACCTATAAGGCAAATCCGTAAGACCTAATAGATAATCAACATTAACATCATAAAGATTTGAAATTTTTATTAAGACTTCCGCAGACAGTATTCTTTTCCCCCTTTCTATTTTCGCATAAGCAGAATGAGTAAAGGAAAGAATGCTAGCAACTTCTTTTTGAGTTAGGTCATTATCCTCTCTCAAATCTCTTATACGTTGGTACATCTAGCTTTCTCCTATAAAAAAGTATAGGATATTTTTAGACGTATTCTTTGAAATTGTCCTATTTGGACAGCGGTACTTAATTTGTAGACTTTTAAATTAAAATCACAACTATTTTCTAGTAATTCAAATGAAAAATAGATTAGTATATTGTTGCGAAAATATGAATTAACATAAATTTTCAGATTTTTTAAAA
>ENA-UOYY01000466-UOYY01000466.1-food-metagenome-genome-assembly--contig:-NODE-466-length-12737-cov-4.669453_pt1 | contig 12737 bp, 11 predicted proteins | sample MGYA00249878_ERZ772714 | MGnify/ENA primary metagenome ERZ772714 (study PRJEB29005, sample SAMN08379454) | food metagenome | isolation source: cheese spiked with Escherichia coli O103 | study: EMG produced... | reverse complement strand
GGAGGAGAGCGGTTTTTCAATTGCCTCAATGGCATCAGACGGATTCATACATGTGTTCCCGATGAAAAAAGACAAAACCCCGCACACCGGAAAGGCGACGGGGGATTCACGGAGATAATATCTGTCTGAAATTATTTAGGATGCAGGTATCTTCAGATAATCACACCTCCAGAATTTTATTCTTAATAGCTGAATAGTGGTATTTGGTTTCCCTGAGAGAATATAAAGGTAAATCATGCTGTATTGAGTTTGATTCTATTTGTACTGGGACAGGTATCTTCATGATTATAATCAAAAGTTGGGTGGAATGGTCTGACGCTCATCATTTTTTCGAATAAACTCACTAATTATTGTAACCATCCCAAAGGAGATGATTTTATGTATAATTATGGTGAATCATATTCAGAATACGACATATCATTATCTGACAATGAAAACTATGACGATGGCTATTATCGTGAACGCCCGTGTCCGGGGGAAGTTTTCGGCTATGATAATAGTGAGGATAATGATGAGGCGGCATCTGATTATGCACTAAAAATAAATGAAAACTCTGATTAATACGGGGGATAGTTGACAATAAGACAATTAATAACAGATATTAGTGAGTAAATATAATCAGGCACCCAATGCTTTATTTATTTTGGGGTGCCTGATTAAAATTTGAGGTGACATATGATAATTTTAATCAAAATAGTATTTATATATTAACTGAGCTGGTTACAAAAACGATATATTTTTATCCGCTACTGATATTAATTGAAGCGTTGAGTATGTTTTCCATCATCATCTATAGTAAACTACTAAAACCCCATCGATATATCAGCATGACGCATTGATATTTATCCACCGCCTGCGTCCAGTCATCAGATTTAACCAACTATAACACCAGCTCGAGATGTGGCAATTGCGGACGATCATCGCGATATATTCCATATCACGATTCTCACTTCCACCAACACAGTGCCGATACACTATGGTCATAAAGCGTTCGTCGGCTTTGTAAACGAAAGCACAACTGTTCACAGGAACTCTGCAAGACCGGCGAAATCTTCCAGGAAAACAGGAATATACAGACAGGGGCTCCCGGCTCCAGTTTTTCCCACAATGCCACTCACCAACCCATAGTCGGTTAGCGAGTGAATGTTTTTCAGGATTGTCTCAGACCGTTGTGTGGATAGAGTGTTGATACCTTCTTGTTTACTCATCTATTTTTCCGAACAAAAAACAACAACGGCAGACCTGCTGATTAGCCGTTATAGTCAGTGTGCTTGAGAAATGATATATATGAAATTATTAGGAATTATGTCAGCAGCAATAATTATCTTCAGTCCATAGGAACCCATTGAGTTTTGTAGAGTTACAATGCAAAATACATTACATTTACAGGCTCTGGCATTGAGGGCTTCACTGATGGTTTGCCTTAAAGATGAAACATTTTCTATACGTACATCTGTCGGTATTTATCATTTTCTTCGCCAGGCTGCTGATCGTGAGCGCCACTCTGTCGCCTCAATGCTTAAAGCTTTGGTTATAAATGATGCGAAAGCACACAGACTAACGCCGACTCACTCTAAAATATAACACTACTAAGTAGCTCACTTTTAGTACCTCATTTCACACAAACAGATGCTTGGTCAGGTAAAAAGTGAGACTGAGGCGAGGAATCCACCAATGAGTACAACCGAAAATCAAATTGAGCAGGATCTTATTGCCCGACTGACTGAACTAAAATACACACTGCGGCCCGACATTCGCGATCGTGCATCACTCGAAAAAAACTTTAGGGAAAAGTTTGAAACTCTCAATAAGGTGCATCTGACCGATAACGAGTTTCAGCGTCTGCTTGATGCTGTTATTACTCCTGATGTGTATAATGCAGCTCAGACACTACGCAATATCAACAGCTTCGAGCGTGATGATGGTACACCACTGAACTATAGTCTGGTTAATATTCGCGACTGGTGCAAGAACGATTTTGAGGTAGTGCATCAGTTACGCATCAACACCGATAACAGCCATCACCGCTATGATGTGATGCTTCTTATAAACGGTGTACCAGTTGTGCAGATCGAGCTTAAAGCACTGTCTGTTAGTCCACGTCGTGCTATGCAGCAAATCGTGGATTACAAAACTGAGCCTGGCAATGGTTACAGTAAGACACTGTTGTGTTTTATCCAACTCTTCATCGTCAGCAATCGTACTGATACCTGGTACTTCGCGAACAATAATGCACGACATTTCAGTTTTAATGCCGATGAGCGATTCCTGCCGGTCTACCAGTTCGCCAGTGAAGATAACAAAAAGATTACCCAGCTAGAAATTTTCGCCGACAAATTCTTAGCCAAGTGTACTTTAGCGCAAATGATCAGTCGTTATATGGTTCTGGTTGCCAGCGAACAGAAGTTATTAATGATGCGCCCCTACCAAATTTATGCGGTCAAGGCTATCGTCGATTGCATTCATCAGAATTGCGGAAACGGCTATATCTGGCATACCACAGGTTCAGGCAAAACATTGACTTCGTTCAAAGCGTCCACTTTGCTCAAGGATAATCCTGACATTGAAAAATGCCTTTTTGTGGTGGATCGTAAAGATCTGGATCGCCAGACTCGGGAAGAGTTTAACCGTTTTCAGGAAGGGTGTGTAGAAGAGAACACGAATACTGAAACGCTGGTGCGCCGACTGTTATCTGACGACTATGCCGATAAGGTTATTGTCACAACTATCCAAAAGTTGGGGCTGGCGCTGGACGGCACAAATAAACGTAACTACAAAGAGCGTCTGGAGCCATTACGAGACGCCCGTATGGCATTTATCTTTGATGAATGCCATCGCTCTCAATTTGGCGAAAATCACAAAGCTATAAAAGAATTTTTCCCTAATGCACAGCTTTTTGGCTTCACGGGAACACCTATCTTCGAGCAAAATGCCAGCTACCAGCAAATCGAAGGTCAACAAGCCAGTCTGCGTACCACCGACGACTTATTCGAACGCTGTTTGCATCAGTACACCATCACTCATGCTATCGAAGATCGCAACGTCTTACGCTTTCACATAGACTATTTCAAACCGGAAGGAAAGAACCCACCTAAACCCGGCGAAGGTATCGCTAAATCTAAGGTTATCGAAACCATTCTTTCTAAACACGATTCTGCGACCAATGGACGCAAATTTAATGCCATCCTGGCAACTGCCAGCATTAACGATGCCATCGAGTATTTTGAGTTATTTGACAGCATTCAGACAAAAAATGCAGAACAAAATACTGAATTTCGACCATTGAACGTAGCATGTGTTTTTTCCCCACCTTCTGAAGGAAACAAAGATGTTCAGCAGATACAGGAAGATCTACCTCAGGAGAAAGAAGATAACCAGCAAGACCCGGAAGGCAAGAAAGCTGCACTCGACCGTATCATTGCTGATTACAATACGCGTTTCAAGACCAATCACCGCATAAGTGAATTTGACTCTTACTATCAGGACGTACAAAAGCGTATCAAGGATCAACAGTACCCCAATACTGACTTATCTGCTGCGCAAAAAATTGACATAACCATCGTAGTGGACATGCTGCTTACGGGATTTGACTCCAAGTACCTCAATACACTGTACGTGGACAAAAATCTCAAACACCATGGTTTAATTCAAGCATTTTCGCGAACTAATCGCGTTCTCAACGATACGAAACCCTACGGTAACATTCTCGATTTTCGTCAACAACAAAAGTCGGTGGAAGGGGCCATTGCACTCTTTTCCGGTGAAAAAATTAATAACCCGCGTGAAATTTGGCTGGTAGATTCTGCTCCTAAAGTCATTGAGAATCTACAAACAGCCACACAGAAACTGGCTGACTTTATGCAATCACAGGGACTGGCTAATGCACCGGAAGAAGTCGCTAACCTTAAAGGCGATGTTGCCAGAGCACAATTCGTTAACCTGTTCAAAGATGTTCAGAGACTTAAAACTCAGCTCGATCAGTATACCGATCTATCTGAAGAGCAAAAACAACAGATCGAAAGGATCGTGCCAGCAGATCAATTGCTGGGATTTAAGGGCGTGTATCTGGAAACGGCCAAGTGCCTAAAGGAACAACAGGACAAAGACCAAACACTACCAGAAGTACAACAACTCGATTTTGAATTTGTACTTTTTGCCTCTGCGGTTATTGATTACGACTTTATCATGGGCCTTATCGCTAATCTGACTCAGCAGAAACCAGGCAAGCTCACCCTGAATCGCGAAGAACTCATTGGTCTGATCCAGTCCGATGCCAAGTTTATCGACGAACGTGAAGATATTGCTGCGTACATCCGTGGTCTGCCAGTAAATGAGGCATTAAACGAAAAACAGATTCGAACAGGTTTTGAACACTTCAAGGCAGAAAAGAAGGCGAAAGAACTCTCTGAGATCGCCGCCAGACATGACCTTGCACCAGATGCCCTGCAAGTTTTTGTTGATGAAATTCTACGTCGTCGTATCTTTGACGGTGAACGCCTTTCCGAATTAATGGCTCCACTGAATCTGGGCTGGAAAACACGTACACAGAAAGAGCTAGCGCTTATGGATGAACTGACACCGTTGCTACACAAACTGGCACAAGGGCGTGAGATCACGGGGCTATCAGCCTATGAGGAAGGGAAATAATGACAGCCATTTTTTCTAATAACATACACTGGAGGAGTAAAAATTTGAATTCGCATATCATCGCGAACAGCAAATTCATGTTCGTGGAAGTTAATACTCATGCGATCCCCAAATGCCAGCAAGAACAGATATGGGCACCGATGCCCTCAATTAGTGACGTAATGCCTCAGGAACAAGCTGTATGAGTGGAAGTAATAAACATATACTGGTACCACAATTGCGTTTCCCAGAGTTTAGAGATGCAGAAGAATGGACCACCTATAATTTAGGCCAACTGTCAAAAATTGTAACAGAGAGAGTGGGAGATAATGATTGTATTCCATATACAATCACATCTGGAGTTGGTCTTATCAGCCAACAAGAAAAACTGGGTAGAACTATTGCGGGTAATTCTTTAAAAAATTATATACTCCTACAACATAACGATTTCGCTTACAATAAGAGTGCAACAAAAGCATACCCACAAGGATATATTGCATGTTACTTAGGACATGAGCGTGCAGCTGTTCCTAATAGTATATTCACTTGTTTTCGCCCTACCCCAAACTTAGTCATACCAGCTTTTTTGAATAATCTTTTTGTTGCCAACTTACATGGGAAATGGCTAAAGAATCGCGTTGCTGTTGGTGCGCGTGCTAATGGTGCACTGCAAGTCAATAATAATGATTTAATGAACGTACCCGTACCATTGCCAACTGGTTCACAGTCACTTTCCGAACAAAAAAAAATCGCCGACTGTCTGTCTTCTCTGGATGACCTGCTCACAGCAGAAGTCCAGAAATTGAATGTGTTAAAAGAATATAAAAAAGGCCTGTTGCAACAGCTTTTTCCTCGGGAAGGTGAAACTGTACCACAGAAGCGTTTTCCGGAATTTCGAGGTACGGTGTCCACCTTGCCTCTAGAAACTGTTGCTGATTTTGTGAGCGAGAAGATCTCCATCAATAAAATCACTCCAGCTCATTATGTAAGTACAGAAAACTTGCTGTCTGACTTCGGCGGCATAAACTTGGCTACTAAATTGCCATCAGTTTCATCAGTTACGAGCTTCAGACCTAAAGACATTCTTGTTTCGAATATTCGCCCATATCTTAGAAAAGTCTGGCAAGCAAATGTATGTGGCGGAGCGTCAAATGATGTGCTTGTTATTAGACCCACTGAGCGTGTCGGATCTAACTACTTGGCTGTAGTACTCCGAAGTAACTTCTTCATTGATTATGTGATGCGTGGTGCCAAGGGAGTCAAGATGCCTCGCGGAGAAATTTCGATGATTAGACAGTTTCCAGTGCCGACCCCTTGCTCTGTTGAACAACAAAAAATCGCAGATTGCCTATCTTCGCTCGATGATCTCATCACCGCCCAAAGCCACAAAATCGATGCTCTGAAAACCCACAAAAGGGGCCTAATTCAGCAGTTATTCCCTGTACTGAATGAGGTCCCCGCATGACCTTGCAGATAACTTACAAGTCTGAGCAAGGCTGCGTTTCTTGGCAGGGGCACTGCGTGCAGAAAGACTGTGTATTTAATGATTTCCTGCAAGGGCCAGTGGCTGCTCGTCTGAATGATACGACAGACCATGATGCGCTGACTGAGCATCTTCGTGAGCTTAGCTTGACCGGCATGGGACATGATTCACTGGAAGAAGTCCTAGCAGCTGAGGTGCCTGAAACTCGTGACTGTGCCGTCGGCAAAGCATTGGCAGAAGCCGTGCTGGAGGCACTGCACGACGTGGTGCTTCCGTGGTATACCGAGTGCGGCAAGCGCAATCCTTTTGCCTCATTGCCCGACGCGAATATTGTGGGTTTCCAGCGTGATGACGAATCCCACCAACTGTCTCTGGGGGAAGTCAAATGTTCATCCGAAACCCTGTCACCACCACAGCTCATAAGCGGGCGCAGTAGCATGACACACCAACTGGATACTCTCGCCAGCAACCTTGCCAATCTCTGCCTGTTACTCAAATGGCTGCTATCATGGGGCAAAAGTACTGAGCATGAAACAGCGTTCAATAACGCCTGCACGCGCTATTTCAATAGCGGGAATCGTGATCTGGTATTGTTCGGCATACTGATTCGCGATCAGTCCGTAAATGAGACGGATTTACGAGCGCGATGTCGTAGTCTGGCTGGTCGTGTTTTTCAAGGCCAACTCGGTATAGTTGCTCTCGTCGCCAAAGATGAACGTGAAGTAGCACAAAAAAAGGGGTTTATTAACCAAAACACTGGCGACTTGAATTCTGCGTTGATTCAGATTATGCAGACGGCTGATGGATTGGAATGCCAGGGATCCATCGTATACCACCTCCCGGAATGGTCGAGCTTCTTACAATGTCTGACTCATACTTATCGCCAGATGGGGCAGCCATCGAATTTTGTGGATCAGATCGAGCAGGTGCTGCGTGGCACTTTTGGTTTCGAGAAATTACGTACATCGGATAGCCAGATAACTCGTTGTTTACTGGATGGTATCCATCGCTATGTCGATTATCTTGCCAGTCCTTCCCAACTTCTGAAACTGGTTGATAGTACTGGATTTTCACTGCAAAGCATCAGGACGGTGTTAACGCACAAAGGTGATCTGAGACCGGACTCCTGGAATCGAGAACAACTATTTAGCTCCGGTGACAATACCCTAAAGAACATGATGGGCGTGCTGATGCGAGTACCTGAATTGCGCGACAATCTGAATTCGGTGCTGGAAGGCAAATCACCTGATGGTGGCAAGCTTGCATGTATTCTAAAGGATTGGGGGAACGGAAAAGATATTGCTCATATCGCGAAGCAATATTTTAGTAAGGATGATACAGATGTTGTTACTGCCTTGACTAAATGCGGACAGAACTTGCTTGGTAAACTGACTCATACCACGTCATGAGGCCTGAATGCTTTGTTGGTAATTATCACGGCAGAACTGGATGATGCGTATAGCTGGTTATCTAATCTTTCATCGCAGGTATACGACGATGTTGCCACGGATGAGGCATTTTTACTGCGTCTTTTGGGAGTACCTCGTCGTGCTGCGCCACGCTTGGCTGAAGCCTTAAGATTAACGCGGGAGGATTCGCTTCCTGCCATTCGTCAACGTCTGGAAAAGCTACCAGAACAAGTTTGGAGCGAAGCTTTAGGTAAAACAAGAAATGGTCTATCGCAAGGCCAAGATGATTAAAGTTGGGGAACAGTGATGAGGCAGAATACACCACCTGTTTTTTCTGATCTTTTCATGCTGGCAGCTTATCTGCGCAGAGAACTGGAAAATAAAAAGACCATCTTGCTCTATGCCTATAATGGTACAGGGAAGACTCGACTGTCGATGGCGTTTAAAGATGCAGGTAAAAAAACGATTCACCGCCCTTTTTCGGTTGGTGATCATGTGGGCCAGCCGCTTACAATTACCGAAACGACCGGAGATACCTTATATTTCAACGCATTCACTGAAGATCTGTTCCATTGGAACAACGATCTAGAAGGTGATGAGGATCGCCGATTGCTGCTCAACAGGGATTCGCGATTTTTTCGGGGATTGTTTGAGCTGGAAATGGACAACCGTATACGCCCGTTATTGCAGCGTTATACAGACTTCGACTTTCGAATTGATACAGAAGAATGGGCGATACGCTTCTCACGAACTGTAGATGGTCAAATCATTGATAACATCAAGGTTTCACGAGGAGAAGAAAATATCTTCATTTGGTGTTTCTTCTTAGCTATCGTACAATTAGCACTTGATGGTGCAGATGCTTACCAGTGGGTAAAATATATCTACATAGACGATCCTATATCCTCACTGGATGAGCATAACGCTATCACAGTTGGTAACCATCTGGCACAACTATTGAACAAAGCTGATAACCCGTTGAAAGTGATGATCTCATCCCATCATCCATTATTCTTCAATGTCATGCACAATGAACTTGATGCTCGTAAATCCAGAAAGGTTGCAGCCTACTTTTTATCAAGATCACGGATTGATGGTAGTTATTCCCTGACTTATACAGGCGCGACACCATTCTTTCATCATGTTGCGATACTAACTGAGTTGTATAAAGCGGAGCAATCAGGTGAGTTATATACCTATCATTTCAATATGTTACGTTCAGTTCTGGAAAAATCAGCCAGCTTCCATGGTTTTTCAAATTTCTCAGCCTGCATTGCGCAGGATGTTGATGACCCCGAAAGGATTTTGCATTCGAGGCTCATCAATATTTTAAGCCATGGAAACTATTCGCTTTTCGAGCCTCAACCTATGCTCGAAGAAAATAAAACTTATTTCAGAAAGATTTTGCATGATTTTCTGAAACGCTATCCATTTAATCCTGATTTATTTCCTCAACAGATTGAGGAAGGTGAAAAGAAACTATGACTGAGTTTGAAAAACAAAAACTGGGCAAAACGCTCTGGAACATAGCTGATCAATTACGCGGCGCTATGAATGCGGATGATTTTCGCGATTATATGCTAGCATTTTTGTTCCTGCGATATCTATCGGATAATTACGAAGCGGCAGCTCAAAAAGAGCTAGGGGTAGACTACCCCAAACAAAAAGAGGGGAAACGTCAACCACCACTGACTCTGTGGTATGAACAAAATAAGCAGGACATTCCTGCGTTTGAGAAGTTAATGCGCCGTAAAGTGCATTACGTAATCGAACCTCAGTACCTTTGGACAAGTATTGCAGAGATGGCACGGACTCAACATGTGAAATTGCTTAATACATTACAGGCAGGCTTTAAGTACATTGAGGAGGAATCTTTCGCCAGTGTCTTCAGGGGGTTGTTCTCAGAAATCAATCTTGCCTCAGAAAAACTTGGCAAAACATATGGTGAGAGAAATGATCGCCTTTGTAAGATAATCAAAGAAATTGCTGATGGGTTGAAGCAGTTCTCTACCGACAGTGACACATTGGGGGATGCTTACGAATATTTAATCGGTCAGTTTGCAGCTGGTTCAGGTAAAAAAGCCGGTGAGTTCTACACACCTCAACATATTTCAGATATCTTATCTGCCATTGTTACGCTGGATAGCCAAGAACCTGCCACTGGGCAACGTTCACACATAGATAGCGTGTTTGATTTTGCCTGTGGATCAGGTTCATTGCTCCTGAATATTCGCAAGCGCATGGGACAGCACGGTATTGGAAAAATATACGGTCAAGAAAAAAATATCACCACCTACAACCTTGCACGTATGAATATGCTTCTGCATGGAGTGAAAGATTCGGAATTTGATATTTTCCACGGAGATACCCTTCTCAACGATTGGGATATATTACGCGAGACCAATCCATCCAGAATGCCCAAATTCGATGCGGTTGTTGCCAATCCGCCATTCAGCTATCGCTGGGAACCATCAGAAACATTAGCTGATGATGTGCGCTTCAAAAATTACGGTCTGGCACCTAAATCTGCTGCTGACTTCGCCTTCCTTTTACATGGATTCCATTTTTTAAAAGAAGATGGTGTAATGGCAATCATCCTGCCTCATGGTGTACTTTTCCGGAGCGGTACTGAAGCACGTATACGCACGAAATTGCTGAAGGATGGGCATATTGATACGATAATTGGTCTGCCTGCAAATCTGTTCTTCTCTACTGGTATTCCGGTATGTATTCTGGTGCTGAAAAAATGTAAAAAACCTGACGATGTATTATTCATCAATGCAGCAGAACACTTTGATAAGGGTAAACGGCAGAATCAGATTTCTTCTGATCATATAAAAAAAATTATTGATACTTACAAGTTCCGCAAAGAGGAACCACGCTACGCACGTCGTGTCAGCATGGAAGAGATTGAGAAAAATGATTTTAATTTAAACATCTCACGCTATGTAAGTACAGCTGAAGCTGAAGAAGAAATCAATCTTACTTCAGTACATGCAGAGTTGGTTTCTCTGGATAATCAGATAAAATCAGCAACTCAAAAACATAACGAATTTCTAAAAGAGTTAGGTTTACCTCTTTTGCCATAATTCGCATCATATTATTTTTACAAAAAAATGCCCTTTTTGTCGCAACAAGGGCATAAAAACTTATTGATATTAAATAATGTTCTGGGAGACTCATCTTCACAGAAATTTTCAGTCCAGTAGCATGATGTATGTAAGCGTAAACTGACCGCCGTATGTAGCCATTAAGCCAGTATTGGTAACGTAGGTACCCACCTTTTCAAATATTGCTCTTCGTCTACGGCTTTAGCTTGAATTTGAGGGTCGATTCTGTTGGCTAATAAGATTCTGTTGGCTAATAAGGAAATATAATCCACTCTTAGCCCTCGGGTATCAGCAAGTGAAAGTGTGGGAAAGACACCGAGTCCCATCATTGTCCGCTGCTTTGTTGTCGAATGTTGATAACGGAAACGCCAGAGCATTTCCCGCTGGATTTCACCATCAGGAAAAGTCCATCACCATCATGAAGCATTAGATCTTTCTCTAACGCTTTTCCGCGCGAAACTTCGGTGATGATCTGGGGGCATGTTGTCCGTGCCACTATGCCACTCCTTCATGAATTGGTATATGCTTTAAGGTATATCCCGAATTTTCCATATCCCGACGCACCAGTACTGGCGCGGCATGAGCCCTTCCATGCATCTGCATTAAAACCGCCTCCAGAAGCTGGCTGCGTGGCGGAGAGAGCATTACGCACTTCCCTGCCAATGATTTTAACTGTAATTTATATCAGTGGAGAGAACCCAACATTCAAATGAAATTTTAAGGAATAAAAATGAATTGCAAAACTATCATTCTACGTTTCAGAGATTTGGTCACCCCCGCCGGAGAAACAATCACTCTACATCAGGAAGTAATCAAATCTAAAGGTTCAGTTTGGTGGGGATGGTGGGCAAAGCCGGATGAAAGAGTTTCTTCTGAATTCATAAAAATCAAACAAAATTTGGCGAGTAAACCATTAGGTATTTTCCTTTTTGATAGTGGGCAAAAGAAATTGTATGAAGCCAAGTTGAAAGATATTTTTTTAAATGGCGATTTAGCTCCGTGTCCTGCCCCAGAAATGTCTCCTGCATATTATGCTAAGCAATGTTATAATTTATGGTTTGAATTATTTGATATAAATCAAATTAATGATGACGTAATTAATAATTACGCATACTCCGACAAGGTTAAAGATTTTTTTGATGACCCTACTTTATTTTCAGTATTCGATAACAAGCAGGTGTCAGGACTTAGGGAGTTAAGATTTCAAGACAGAACCATTTGGTTTGTTAATGAATATGACCCTAAAAAGCATGAATCTCATGAGATTTTGTTGAACGATGCAAACATTGGAATTCCCGGAGTGTTTCCAAAACGCCCGGTGGACTTACACAATGGAAAAGTAGTTTGGTTTTCGGATATCCATTTCGATGAAGATAAGGAGAAACATCAATTTAATCAAGTTAATCAATTGTCGCTTTCTAAGATATTAATTAGCAGGCAGGATCTCGACATAAACGGGATGATTATTTCAGGTGATTTAACGTGGAAAGCCACAAAGAAAGAGTTTGAATTGGCTACGAATTTCTTCAATGATATCTGTTCTGTTAAACGAGTAAAATATGATGCAATAGGATTTTGCCCTGGTAATCACGATGTCAGCTTTAGTAAAACACTTCCAGCTAAAGTAAAAAGAGCACTTAATAACTATCATGAAGCTCAAATGGGGAAGAAAAAAATCACTAAAGAAGAATGGAATATTCTTGCTGCAAGAAGTCTTTCTAATAAAAGCAAAGAAAACTATAAGGATTTTTTTAAATTGACAGTAGGCACAGAGCCTAACGAATTTCTTTCGATGGGCAAACGCTTTATTATTAGAAATCAAAAGATAGTTGATTTCTGTTTCTTAAACAGTAATTTTCTTCAGCAACATCAACTTGCTTTTCAAGGTCAAGGATTTGTCGGAGCAGAACAGCTTGATGATGCTGAAAAGAAAATGCTTTGGCAAAATAATGAGAAAATTAAAGGGGGATACCGGGTGGTTGTTTTGCACCATAATTTGTATCCTGTTAATTATACCTCAGAGCCGTATGTGAGTGCTCCAGCTAGTCTGGTATATGATACGGAACAAATAATTCAATGGTGCTTCAAACATGGAGATCAAAAGATACT
>ENA-UOYY01000439-UOYY01000439.1-food-metagenome-genome-assembly--contig:-NODE-439-length-13199-cov-4.997870_pt1 | contig 13199 bp, 10 predicted proteins | sample MGYA00249878_ERZ772714 | MGnify/ENA primary metagenome ERZ772714 (study PRJEB29005, sample SAMN08379454) | food metagenome | isolation source: cheese spiked with Escherichia coli O103 | study: EMG produced... | reverse complement strand
TATCGTTGCTCTGGTTGGCACCACCAAGTTCGTATATCGTCTGCCGCAGTTCTCCGTGTCCATCGCAGTACGCATCAAAGGCCGTACTGAAGTCGCCGTGGTTTACGATCCGATGCGTAACGAACTGTTCACCGCGACCCGCGGCCAGGGCGCGCAGCTGAACGGCTACCGTCTGCGCGGCAGCAGCGCTCGCGATCTGGATGGCACGATTATCGCCACCGGCTTCCCGTTCAAAGCAAAACAGCACGCGACCTCTTACATGAATATCCTCGGCAACATGTATACCGAATGCGCGGATTTCCGCGGCCCTGGATCTGGCCTACGTTGCCGCTGGCCGCGTTGACGGCTACTTTGAAATCGCGCTGAAACCGTGGGATTTCGCGGCAGGCGAGCTGATCGCCCGTGAAGCAGGCGCTATCGTCTGCGACTTTACCGGCGGCCATAACTACCTGCTGACCGGCAACATCGTTGCAGGCAACCCGCGCGTTGTAAAAGCCATGCTGGCCAATATGCGCGAGCATCTGAGCGAAGCGCTGAAGCGTTAATCTCTCACTGAATGAAAAGCAAAAAGGAAGCCGCGGCTTCCTTTTTTTATCCCGTTAAACCGGACGCAGGCCGCCGCCCGGAGGTATCGCACTACTCCACATCACGATAGCCGCCGCCAGCAAAATCACGCCGCCGGCCAGCGCCAGCGTCGCCCAGCCTACCTGCTTCCATGGCGCCGGCGCCCGGTTCGCGCTCAGCCTGACCGCCAGTTGACGGAATTCGTGAACCAGCAGCGCCAGCGCGCTAATGGTGAGCGAGGTTCCCGCCGCCATCGCCATCGCGGCCGCCATCCCCCAGCCAAATACGCCGATAACCTTACTGAACAGCAGCACCATAATGGCTCCGGAGCAGGGCCGCATCCCCATCGACAGCACAATCGCCAGCCGCGCCCGCCAGTCATCGCCGCTTTGCAGCTGTTCCGGCGCCGGTAGATGCTTATGCCCGCAGCCGCAGTGAGCGTCATGCACGTGATGCGGGGTAAAAGCGGTAAATTTCGGTCGCCGCAGCAGCATCCGCAGCTTTTTCAGCGCCCGCCAGCACAGCAACAGGCCCAGCGCGCCGACCAGCAGATAGCTTCCCTTTTCCAGCCAGAAGCTGCTCAGGTGCAGCGCTCTTGCCGGAAGACGTAGCAGGGTAAGCACGACCACCACTAAAGCGATGGCCACCAGCCCCTGCAGCAGCGAGGCGGCCAGGGTCAGCCCAATGCTGGATTACAGCTTCGAAGGATGGGACGCCAGCCAGGTGGTAATCACCACTTTACCGTGCCCCGGCCCCAGCGCGTGCAGGACGCCGTAGACGAAGCTAAACCCCAGCAGCGACAGCCCGGCGGCGGAGGGATTTTCCGCTACCGCCTGCAGAAGCTGGCTTAGTTCAAGATTCAGCGCGCGCTGCCAGACCGCGCTTTGCAGCAGCACCTGCGGCCAGGCCTGCCATAGCCAGAAGCCAGCCCCTGCCGCCAGCAGCAAAAAGAGCGCCAGCGGCCAAAGCTGACGCCAGCGCGGAGAACGGCTGTTTTGAGTAAAAATCAGCGACATTGCAGCGTCACCTTTTGCGCGAAGTAATTCCCCAGTTCCATATCCTCCGGCGGCGCATCCGCTTTATCCAGCGACTGCGCATAGGACAACATTTTTTCATTCGGTTTCGGCGTCATCATGTTTGCCGCGCAGATCGTTTTCATCGCCGCCGGCAGAGCGAAATCAGCGTCTTTGTCATAATACATATCAACGTAATAGGTCGGGTCGTAGGTTGAAAAGGTAAAGGTTTGCCCGGCCAGAGGCTGCGGCTTCGCCAGCGGTAGGGTAAAGGTGAGCACCGCCTGATGGCCGCTGCGCTCCAGGCCATAGCCGTCGGGTCGATTATCAAACTTTACCCGCTTGCCGTTATGCCATAGCTCGCTGAAATAGTGCTGGCCCAGCACGTTCGCCATCACTTCCGCCGCCAGCTTTTTCCAGATTTCGCTACCGGGTTTAGCGTTGCCCGCATCATAGAGCAGATCGGCGGAGGTGATTTCATCCATCGTCCAGCGCATTTTAAAGCCGGTGAGCAGGCCATTTTCCGCCACGACCTCCGTTTGCAAACTGATGAAACTGTGCGGATGCGCCGCCGCGGATAGCGATAAAAACATGAAAAACGCTGCGCTGACGCATTGTTTCACTCTCTTCATCTGTTCCTCACGTGAAAAATTCTGTGAACCGCGCCAGCAATCCTGATGTAAAGACGCGGGCGTGCCCTGCTCACCCTGAATACATTAACTACGCTTAACGAAAACCCTAACTGGAACTAACCGGATGATGACAGTGATTGAACCACCATCTGTGCTTTCCAGTCCACAGCGCCGTAGCCAGGTGCTCCTGATGTTTTATCTGCCCGGGCAATCCGTGACGCCCGAATGGCTGGGTAGCCTCACTCAGGTTGATGAGGATACCGCCAGGCAGGACATCGCGGAGACGGGACGCGAAATTCAGCGTTATCACCGCTTGACCCTGACTTCACAAGCGGACGGCAGCTATCGGATGGAAGGCGCCGCGCTCGATCAACGCTTGTGCCTGCTGCACGCTCTGCGCCGCGGGCTGCGTCTATGCCCGCATTTTGTCAGCCACCATTTTACCCCGGCATTAAAAACGCAGCTTAAACAGCAGGGTATCGCGCGCACGCTGTATGACGACACCAATCTCCAGGCCCTGGTGAACCGCTGCGCCCGGACCCTGAACCGGCAGTTTGACTGCCGCGACGTGCATTTTCTGCGTCTTTATTTACAGTATTGTTTACTGCAGCACCACCTTGGGCAGAGCCCCTCTTTCACCCACGAGCAGCAGCGCTGGGCGCAGGCCGCCGCCGAGTTTACCCTCGCGGAGGAGATTGTTCGTCACTGGCAGCGTCGGGTGGCGACGACGCCCCATGCCGGAGAACAGCTGTTTCTGACCCTGCTGTTTATGCTGCTGAAAACCCCCGATCCCATCCGCGACGGGCACCAGCAGGACCGGCGTCTGCATCTGGCCATCTCCGGGCTGATTCACCGCTTTCAGAACCTGGCGGGGCGTCCGTTCAGCGATGAGCAGGGTCTAAGCGATCAGCTCTATATACACCTCTCGCAGGCGCTACACCGCAGCGTTTTCGCTATCGGTATCGATAACGCGTTGCCGGAGGAGATTGGCCGTCTGTATCCCCGTTTGATGCGCACCACTCAGGCGGCGCTGGAGGAGTTCGAAGCCAGCTGGCAGGTCCGCTTTAGCCAGGAGGAAGTCAGTTTAATCGCGGTGATTTTCGGCGCGTGGCTGATGCAAAAAAACGATCTGCAGGAGAAGCAGGTGGTTCTGCTTACCGATGATAATCCTGACCTTGAGCAGTCGCTGGAGCAGCAGCTGCGCGAGTTAACCCTGCTGCCGCTCAATATCAAGTATTTGAGCGTAAGCACCTTTCAGAAAGAGGGCGCGCCGAAGGAAGTGACGCTGATCGTCACTCCCTATACCACGGCGCTACCGCTGTTTTCACCGCCGCTGTTTCATGCCGACGAGACGTTCAGCGCTCATCAGCAGCAGCAGATTTGCAAGATGCTCGAGGCCTAAGCCACCGCTTTTGGCCGCACCACCAGCGCCGGTAAGGCCACCAGCGCCATCACCCAGAAAACGCCCTGGTGCAGATGCTGGTAGAGAAAGCCGGCAAATACCGTCATTACCGCAATGCTGCCGCCCATCGCTACTGCGGAGTAGACAGCCTGCAGGCGGATCACTTCGCTTCCCTGGCGAGCCGCGATATAGCGCATCGCCGCCAGATGGCACACCGTAAAGGTGCCGCAGTGGAGGATCTGCGCGACGATAAGCCAGGGTAGCGCCGTCGTCCAGCCCATTAGCGTCCAGCGAATCACTCCGCACGCCGCGGACAGCAGCAGCAGATCGCGGGCACTAAAACGGCGGAAGACTTTTTTGCTCAGCGCGAAAATCACCACCTCCGCCACCACGCCCAGCGACCACAAATAGCCCACGGCGGAGGCGGAATACCCCGCCTCCTGCCAGTAGATTGCGCTGAACCCATAGTAGGCGGCGTGCGCCCCCTGCAGCAAACAGACGCAGGCGAGGAAGCGCCAGCTTTGCCGCACCAGCGTAAGCCAGGCCGACAGCCCGGCCGCTTCCTGGTGGCGGGATTCCCCCTGCGGCTGCACCGACGGTTTCAGCAGCATGCCGATCAGCATTGACGCGATACCGATGCTGAGCATCACCAGAATCATCCGGTAGTCATACAGGCTGACCAGCTTCCCGGTCAGTGCCGAGCCAATCACGAAAGCGATCGATCCCCACAGGCGCACGCGCCCGTAGTCCATGGTGATCTGCTTTTGCCAGGTATTCGCCAGCGCGTCGGTCAGCGGCACCAGCGGCGAGAAAAAGAGGTTAAAGCCGACGATAATCACCATTAGCCAGGCGACCTGGTGGCCGATCCAAAATGCGAGCGCGAAGAGCAGCGTCAGCAGCGCCAGAATGCGCAGAGAAGAGATAAGACGGGACGGGTCGCTGACCCGCGGGGCAATCAGCAGGCTGCCAAGAAATCGCGACACCAGCCCGGCGCCGAGCAGCATGCCGATCGTTTCCGGCGTCAGGCCAAGTCCGGAAAGCCAGACGCTCCAGAAAGGCAGGAAGATGCCGTAGCTAAAGAAGTAGGTGAAATAACTTAGCGCCAGCCAGCGCGTGGAGTGCAAGACCATAATTCCCTCCCGAATGGAGGCGACAGTCTGGCGATAAAGCGGGGCGGGTGCAAGATGCCCTCGCCCCATAAATGGCGCTACTCGCGCCCCTGAACGTCTATTTTTAGCGAAAAATTCAGCGTATCTCCGGCGCCCAAAACCCGCAGCCCCGGCTGGCCGTCCATGTTATGGGCGTTTACCGGGTGAGTTTGCGGCTCGAGGCAAAGGAACGGTTCACCCTGCATTCTGAAGAGCATCAACCACGAAGTTTGCGAAAGAATTGTGATAGTCATCACATCACTTACTATCCTCGCTCGTCCACTCCAGCCGGAATAGCCGACGTTCAGCCAGCGATCCTCACCGTACTGCGGGTGGCTGAAATCGGCATGGCCGGGAAGATGGCTTTGCCAGTCCAGCGGAAGGTGTTGTTCCCCTTCCGGCCAGTAGCCACCGGCAGTAAACTGCACCGTGCTGCGCTTATCAAAGGAGAAAAAGGGATGAAAACCGCAGCCGTAGGGGATAGGCGTGCTACCGCAGTGGGTAAGCGTCAGCGATGCTATCAGTTGGTTACGCAGCAGCTGGTAGCGGATCTGCGCCAGGTAATCGAAACCGCAGGCATGTTGCCGACGCAGCTGTAACACGCAAAAGTCGCCGTCGCGCGCAATGATATCCCAGCGCTGTAGCCACCCGTCGCCGTGGAGAAAAAAATGCGCGTCGGCGTGGTGACGAGGCAGGACTATCTCGCGTCCCTGAAAAATAAAGCGGTTTCCGGCGACGCGATTGGCCATCGGCAGCATCGGAAACATACCGCCGGCGGGATTTTCATATAGCACCGGCGCCTGGTATTGCCGCGAGAATAAACTTTGCACTTTGCCGCCCAGAGAAGAGACGCACATCCGCAGATGCGCGTTCTCCAGAATCCACTCTTCCGCCATTAGCGCGTCTGCTCCTGCTTCGCCGCATTAACGCCCGTATGGCGTTGCGCCAGCTGTTCTTCCAGGGCTTCGAGAGTTACCCCTTTCGTTTCCGGCACGTTGCGCAGAATATAGAGATAGCCGGCAGCGCAAATGACGCCATACAGCAGGAAGCTGCCCGCCGCGCCCAGCCCGGCATTAAGCAGCGGGAAAGTGTAGGTTAACAAGAAACAGGCAATCCACAGCGCCAGGGTGCCTAAAGACATCGCGAGTCCGCGAACGCGGTTGGGGAAGATTTCCGCCAGTAGCACCCAGGTGACCGGCGCCAGGGTCAAGGCGTAAATAGCAATAGCCGCCAGCACCAGCAACAGTACCGGCCAGCCCATAATTCCCATGGCGTAAGCGCCGGCAATCAGCACATAGATCAGCGTTAAGCCTGAAGCGCCAAGCAGCATCAGTTTACGGCGGCCGATTTTATCCACCAGCGGCAGCGCGGCGAGGGTAAATACCAGGTTTACAACCCCCGTCGCGACGATCGATTTAAGCGTGCTGTTAATATCGAAGCCCGCTGAGGCAAAAATCTCCTGTGCGTAGTTAAAGATGACGTTAATTCCGCACCACTGCTGGAAGACGGCGAGAACCATGCCAATGATAACGATCGGTTTAACCTGCGGAGCCAGCAGTGCGCCATAGGATACTTTATGGTTATCTTTTTCCAGCGTGTGCGCGATGTCGCGTAATATTCTGTCGGCATAGTCGGCGGAACCAATGCGTTCCAGCGCGGCTCGGGCACGCTCCGGCTTACCGGCCTTCATGAGCCAGCGCGGCGATTCGGGAACAAAAAACATCAGGACCAGAAACGCCAGCGCCGGAACCAGTTCCGCACCGAACATCCATCGCCAGCCCATCTGTCCGTTCCAGGTTTCCACAATCATCTGCTGCGTTGCCCCCGTCGCCACCGGCTCCGCAATCATCAGGTTGATAAGCTGAGCGGCCAGCACGCCAATCACGATAGTGAGCTGGTTGACCGCAACAAAGCGCCCTCTTTTTTCTGCCGGACTGACTTCGGCAATGTAAAGCGGGCTGAGAGCGGATGCCAGACCAATCCCCACGCCGCCCACAATGCGATAAACCACAAACATGTCGAAACTACTGGCGACCGCCGTCCCCCACGCGGAAGCGCTGAACAGTACGGCGGAAAGTATTAATGGCAGCTTGCGCCCGAGTTTATCGGCGCACCATCCCGAGATTAATGCGCCGAAAACGCAGCCCACCAGCGCCGAGCTCATTGCCCAGCCGGACTGCGCCGGGTCGGTAATGGAAAACCAGGCTTCATAAAACGGCTTTGCGCCGCCAATGACTACCCAGTCATAGCCAAACAGTAAACCACCGCAGGCGGCGACCAGACAGATAGTCCAGACGTAGCCCATTTTCAGATGTGTCTGCGCGTTATTCATAATGATTCCTCTATAAGGGAAACGCAGGGAACAGTAGGGTTCAGGCGGGCCAGGCCCGCCCGTTTCAGGTTCAGGAAAACATGCCGCTTTGCAGGGCGTGGCGAATCAGATGCGCCTTATCATGAGCCGGGTTCAGCTGCAGCAGTTGCTGCATCGCCTGCTGGCTGGCGGATAAGTTGCCCAGCCCCAGATGGCCCAGCGCTTCAATAAACAAACAGTGCTGCTGGTGCTGCTGCTGCGCTGAGACATCAAGCACCACCAAATCCGGGAGAGAGACGGCAAAAAAGTCGGCTTGCGGAACGTCATCCCGATGCTGCCCGGCCCAGGCGATAAAATTCTGGAAGTGCTGCTCGGCCTGCGCCGGGTTACCGCCCTTACGCAGCGCGATGCCCTGCCAGAAAAGGTAATCAGCGGGCTGATCGTTGTAGTAACGCCCGGCGTCCAGCGTTGAGCTTCCTTGTAGGGCAAGCTGGTAATATTCTGCTGCCTGCTGCGCATCCCCAGCCTGTTCCGCGCAGTAGCCCAGCAAATACCAGATATCGTTGTCCGTCTGCCCGGGCAGTCGCCCCTCCCCCAGATTATCGGGATAGCGTAATGCGTCTTTCAGACAGTGCGCGGCCTGCGTAAACGCCTCGCGTTCGATAAACTGCAAAGCCCGATGCAACTGATTGAGCAAATACTGACCGGTGATTCTCCCTTCCCCGCCTTCCCAGGGATGAAACACGCGCGTACCGAGAATAGCGGCGGCATCGGCATAATGGCCGGCCGCGTTCCACAGGCTTAGCAGCTCAGCGGTCAGATCGTCCCGCTTCAGCACCACCGCTTTGCGCGCCGCCAGCGTTTCCAGTCGTTCGTTTACCGGCGTACCCAGCGATTTTTTCAGGAAATCAAGCTCAAAGAGGAAGCGCGCATTTTCGGGCTCAAGCTCTACGGCCCGCTGCAGATAAGCCAGCGCCTGCGCGGCATCCTGTTGTTTGTTCCAGGCGTAGACCCCGAGCAGGCGATGAGCGGGCGCGTAGTCGGGAGATTTTTCCAGCGTCTCGCGCCAGCAGCTGACCGCCTCTTCATAGCGACGTTTGCTGTACCAGAAACAACCGAGCAGATAGCGGGCAAAAGCGCTATCGCTCAGAGTTTGCAGCATCCGGACTTCATCGAGCGTATTGGGGAAACGCACTTTTTGCGGATGGCAGCGCTCGGCTTCGGCAATTAACTGTTGCCGTTTATTCGCGTCATCACTTAACGAGGCGCGCCACAGCATCGGCAGCGCTTCCTGGCAATCCAGAACCTCAAGCACCTCCTTCGCCGCCTGCTTCTGACCGATGGAGAGCAGCCAGCCCGCCAGCAGGCTGCCGTTGATCCCTCTGCGCCCCGTTACCCGCAGCAGGTTCTCTCGCGCTTCGTCGCCGGGCTCAATCATCCAGCGCACGCAGTGCAGCGGATAGCTCAACGGGTATGGTTTAAGGCAGGCGAAAATATACTCCTGCGCCGCTTTCGTCCGCCCGCTCTTCGCTAACGCCAGCGCTTTCAGCCCCATAGCCAGATGGTTGCTGGCGTTGAACTGCAGGCTGGTGTTGACCTTTTCCAGCGCGTCGACCGTATCACCGCGCTTCATCGCCAGCCGCGCCAGCGCCCACCATGCAGCATCGCGGCAGTTACCGCTCCAGGAGGCTTTGTAATAGTGATCCCAGGCGCCTTGTTCATCTCCCTGCCTTTCCAGCGCGCTGGCAAGCAGCATACTGGCTTCGCCATCGCGCGGATTTTTATTCAGACGATGAGCGCGAAGTAGCGCGGCGCGGGCACATTGCTCCGCTAAAACCCAGTCGGCCTGGTTAAACGCCAGCGTCCCGAGAGCAACATTATTACGATAATCCTGCGGATCGAGGGCTATCGCCCGGCGATAGTAATCTGCGGCATAGCGGCTGGCGTGATTGTATTGTTCAAGATGCTGGCCGATAAAATAGAGCTCATCACCGTTGTGAATCTCTTCAGGCATCGCCGGCGCAGAGGCCGGTTCGGGCAGCGACGTCTGCTGAGTAATATGTTCGCAATAATCCAGCAGCAGCTGGTTGTCTGCGGTTTTTACCTTAATGGTCAAACGACCGGCGTCATTTTGCGGCAGCGTATGCCGCCAGCTCTCTCCCGGCTTCAGCGTAAGCTGAGTCTCATACAGCGGCTGCTTTTCCGCGCTGAGTTCAACAACAATATTTTCCAGCGGCGCAATGGCGTAAACGCCGAGCTGCAGCTGCTCAGAATCGCGAACCAGCTTCAGCGCCAGCTGCGTATTGGCATTTTGCACCATCCCCAGCTCGCTATAGGGAAGGAAATTTTGCACAAACACCTTCTCTTCATAAGGCGCAAGCCAGGTAAAGTCAGGCTGGTTATCGGTGTAGACGCCGGTCATTAGCTCAATATAGGGGCCGTTTTCATCCGTCAGATTGCGGTCCCACGCCTGGCCAAAGTCGCCATAGCCCCAGCTCCACTGTTTTTTGCCCGGCGAAACGTGGTGGTCGGCGACATGCAGTAGCCCACCGCGCTCGTCGTGGTGATAAGCGCCGACAAAATCGTAGTCCGATTTCTCCGCCATATACGAGGTGGGTACAGGAACGTTTTTATAACGGGAGATATCGACGCCCGCAGAATAGTCGACTTTGTAGTAGGTGCCGGTGGCAATAGGGAAAGCGGAAACATCACGCTTGCCGTGATCGAACACGGCGGTGACGTCGGGCGGAAAAACGCTCTGATGAGCATCGCCGCCTTTTACCGCCGGGTTGGCCCACCACAGGAAATGACGCGGCGTGGCGTTACCGTTAAAGACCTTGCCGGTAATTTCAATCAGCGCGCGGTCAGGATAAAGTGTAAACCCGGTCATGACCTGCAAACCGCGCATGGGCTCCGCTTCCCCCATCCATACGGTCTGCACGCCGTTTTCCCCGCACTGGATCGAAAAGTCGACCGGCATAAAGGTCGTCGGGCGATGATGCTGCGGCCAGTTGAACTCGATACCGCCGGAGATCCAGGGCCCCAGCAGCCCCACCAGGGCGGGCTTCACCACTTCATTGTAATACACGAAATCGCGCTGTTTAACCTTGTCATACGCCCGATGTATACGGCCACCGAGTTCCGGTAACAGCATAATTCGAATGAAATCATTCTCCATCCATACTGCCTGATAATCGCGCATCTCACGTTCGCCGGTCAGGGTGTCAATCACGCCGTAGGGATAGACGTTACCGGAAGAACCTTGATAAACGCGTTTTTCCAGAAACATGGGATTCGGATCCTCCGCCCCCGTTGTCCACGTAGGTAATGTAATTATTTCCTGCCAGACCTTAACCGAACCGTACATGACGCCTCCACTAAACAAAGTAAGGTAAAATTCGCTATAGGAGGAGTTTATATCGTCACTTAGCTGCTAAAATGCGCAATGCTCACGCAATATAGTTAAGGGAGTTAAGTGTATGCAGCGTACCGGTTTAAATAACGCCCGGGTCAGACAGACCAATAAATCCATTTTTCTGGCTCATCTCTGGCGGGAGAAGCAGCTGAGTAAATCCCAGCTTTCTCAGCTCACCGGACTCTCTATTCCGGCGGTGAGCAATATTCTTGAAGAGCTGCTCAGCGAGGGACTGATCGACCATTCCACGGAAAAAATGAGCAAACGCGGAATGAACAGCGGAAGCTACCAGATCCCCGCGCGCGGAGCCTGGACGCTATGCATGAATATCACGCCAACCAGTATTGAGTATCAGCTTGCCGACGCCCGTCTACTGGCAGTTGACGGCTGCCAGCATGTGCCCATCGACGCGCCTACGCCGCAGGCCCTGCTGGAGAGCATTATTGCATGCTGGCGGCGTATCCACCGTCTCTACCCGCAGCACAGTATTCATCTCGCGCTTGGCGTCCATGGTCAGGTAGATCCGATAACCGGCGTTTCACAAACCATGCCCCAAGCGCGCTGGAAAACGCCGATTGAAATAAAGTATCTGCTGGAAGAACAGCTCGGCGTGCAGGTGCGGGTAGATAATGACTGCGTGATGCTGGCGCTGGCCGAGAAATGGCAGCATCAGGGCCCACAACCGGATTTTTGCGTGATCAACGTCGATTACGGTATTGGCTCATCGTTTGTGATTAACGATCAGATTTATCGAGGAAGCCTCTACGGCAGCGGGCAGATTGGACACACGATTGTGAATCCTGACGGCAAGGCCTGCGACTGCGGCAGATACGGCTGTCTTGAAACCGTAGCCTCCCTCAGCGCGTTGAAAAAACAGGCGCGAATGTGGCTCAAAACCCAGCCTGAGGCGCAGCGCTCCCCGGAGCAGTTAACCACGGCATCGCTCATTGAGGCCTGGGAAAAGGGGGACGTGCATATTCGCGCATGGGTTGACAGCGCGGCCAACGCCATTGGCTTAAGCCTTTATAATTTCTTGAATATTTTGAATATTAATCAGATCTGGCTATACGGTCGCAGCTGTGCCTTTGGCGAACAGTGGCTGGAAAGTATCGTTAAACAAACCGGTTTTAATCCCTTTGACCACGGCGATACGCCGCGAGCGCACGCCACTCAAATCGGCTTTGGCACACTGACCCGCGCCCAGCAGCTGATGGGGATCGGTTATCTGTATGTTGAGGAGCAATTGCAAACGCTGCGTTAATCATCAGGGGGACGTGGCGGAGCGCAAATTTGTGTATTACGTTTAAATCACACGTCTCTTATAACGAGCTGATTATGAACACTCTACGCTACTTTGATTTTGGTTCCTCCCGCTCTCTGCTGCTGCTGATTGCGCGTATCGCGGTAGTGGTGCTGTTTATTCTTTTCGGTTATCCCAAGCTGCTCGGCTTTAGCGGCACGGTGCAGTATATGGCCTCCTCCGGCGCGCCGATGCCAACGCTTGCGGCCATCATTGCCATTATTATGGAGGTGCCGGCGGCCATTTTAATTGTGCTGGGCTTTTTCACCCGCCCTCTGGCGGTGATCTTTATTTTTTATACTCTTGGCACCGCGGTAATAGGCCATCACTACTGGGATATGTCTGGCGATGCGGTGCTGCCGAACATGATTAACTTCTGGAAAAACGTCAGCATTGCCGGCGCCTTCCTGCTGCTGGCAATAACCGGGCCCGGCGCTATTTCCCTCGATCGACGCTAATCTTCAGACGCAAAAAAGGCCGCGATTGCGGCCTTTTTAATTTTAACGACTACGATTACGCATAAACCGGGAAGCGGGAGCAGATGTCCAGCACTTTGCCCTTCACGCGCTCAATGACCGCTTCATCATTGATGTTGTCCAGCACGTCGCACATCCAGCCGGCCAGCTCTTTCACTTCCGCTTCTTTAAAGCCGCGACGGGTGACCGCCGGAGAACCGATACGGATACCGGAGGTCACAAACGGGCTCTTCGGATCGTTCGGTACGCTGTTTTTGTTGACCGTGATGTTGGCGCGACCCAGCGCAGCGTCAGCTTCTTTACCGGTCAGGTTTTTATCCACCAGATCCAGCAGGAACAGATGGTTTTCAGTGCCGCCAGAAACCACTTTGTAGCCGCGGTTCAGGAACACTTCGACCATCGCTTTGGCGTTTTTAGCAACCTGCTGCTGATAGACTTTGAACTCTGGCTCCATCGCTTCTTTCAGCGCAACCGCTTTGGCCGCGATAACGTGCATCAGCGGGCCACCCTGGGCGCTCGGGAATACGGCAGAGTTCAGTTTTTTGTACAGTTCTTCGCTACCGCCTTTCGCCAGGATCAGGCCGCCGCGCGGACCCGCCAGGGTTTTATGGGTAGTGGTGGTCACCACGTGCGCATGCGGAACCGGGTTCGGGTACACGCCTGCGGCAATCAGGCCGGCAACGTGGGCCATGTCAACGAACAGGTATGCGCCAATGCTGTCAGCGATTTCGCGCATTTTTGCCCAGTCAACGATACCGGAGTAGGCAGAGAAACCACCGATAATCATCTTCGGTTTGTGTTCCTGAGCCTGCTTCGCCATATCTTCGTAGTCAATTTTGCCGGACTCATCAATGCCGTAAGGAATGATGTTATACAGTTTGCCTGAGAAGTTAACCGGAGAACCGTGAGTCAGGTGACCGCCATGCGCCAGGTTCATA
>ENA-UOYY01000420-UOYY01000420.1-food-metagenome-genome-assembly--contig:-NODE-420-length-13719-cov-82.907128_pt1 | contig 13719 bp, 12 predicted proteins | sample MGYA00249878_ERZ772714 | MGnify/ENA primary metagenome ERZ772714 (study PRJEB29005, sample SAMN08379454) | food metagenome | isolation source: cheese spiked with Escherichia coli O103 | study: EMG produced... | reverse complement strand
CCGACGCGGTGATGGAGAGCGACACCTCGCTGAGACTGCGGGCGCAGCGGGCGTATGACGGCCTGAGTGTTGCTGGCCCGTCAGGTGCATACGAGTATTTTGCACGCAGCGCCAGCGGTCTGGTACGCGATGCGCGGGCCATCAGCCCGTCTCCGGCCAACGTGACGGTTTCCATCCTGTCCACTGAGGGCGACGGCACAGCAACGGAGGCGTTGCTTAATACCGTTCGCGCCGTTCTGAATGCAGAGGATACCCGCCCGGTGGCCGACCGCCTGACCGTACAGAGTGCCAGAATCGTGACATGGCGGCTGAATGCAAAACTGTACTTTTACCCCGGCCCGGAATCCGAACCTATTCTGGCCGCGGCGGAATCGTCGTTCAGGAAGTGGCTGGCTGAGCAGGGGCTTATCGGTCAGGACGTGGCGTTGTCCGCCATTGCTGCCGCACTGCATGTGCACGGTGTGCAACGCGTGGAGATAATCGAACCCACACAGAATATGGCCATCAGCGACATACAGGCGGCGCGCTGTGAGTCATTCACCATCAGCGAAGGTGGGCGTAATGAGTAATTCACTGTTACCGCCATCAGCCAGCAATTTCATGCGTTGTGCCGAAGCTGTCGGAACGCGCATTACAGACATTCCGGTAGACCTCAACACGCTGTGGTCGCCGGACACCTGCCCGGTGCATCTGCTGCCTTATCTCGCCTGGGCATTTTCCGTTGACCGCTGGGATCGCAACTGGCCGGAAGAGACAAAGCGACAGGTGATTCGTGATGCATGGCTGATACACCGACACAAAGGGACCATCAGCGCACTGCGCCGGGCCATTGAGCCGCTGGGATACCTCATTCGTGTGTCTGAGTGGTGGGAGTTCGGCGGAGAACCGGGAACATTTACCGTTGAAGTCGGCACGCTGGACAGTGGCGTGACGGAGGAAATGTATCTGGAAATGGAGCGGTTGATTGCTGATGCCCGCCCGGTCAGCCGCCACATGACAGGGCTGAATATCATTCAGGAGATTCAGGGAGATATTTTCGCGGCGGCAGCAACTTACGACGGTGAAGTCATTACCATTTATCCGGACGATTAAGCATGAGTACCACAACACGTAAATTTAAAACCGTTATCACCGATACGGGTGCCAAAAAATTAGCTCAGGCAGCCGCGCCAGATGGTAAGCCTGTCCGCCTGACTCATATGGCCGTGGGCGACGGTGGCGGCACGTTGCCCACACCAGACAGTAAGCAGACCCGTCTGGTGCATGAGGTGTGGCGACATACTGTTAATCGCGTCATCCTGGACGCAACACATCAGAACCGCATTATTGCGGAGCTGGTTATTCCTCCTGAAACGGGCGGATTCTGGATCCGGGAAATTGGTGTATTTGATGAGTACGGCGATTTGATCGCGGTGGGCAATACTGCGGAAAGTTACAAGCCAACCGTTGCCGAAGGATCCGGACGTGCACAAACATTTCGCACCATTCTGACCGTATCCAGCACTGCCACCGTGGCGCTTACCGTGGATAACACCATGGTTATGGCCACAGTGGATTACGTGAATGACAAACTGAAAGAACATGAACAGTCACGACGTCACCCGGATGCCTCGCTGACCGCAAAAGGCTTTGTTCAACTCAGTAGCGCCACTAACAGCGATTCTGAAACGCTGGCTGCAACGCCGAAAGCGGTTAAGGTCGCGTATGATCTTGCTAACGGAAAATATACAGCGCAGGATGCCACAACAGCGCGAAAAGGCCTTGTCCAGCTTAGTAGTGCAACCAACAGTACATCTGAAACGCTGGCGGCAACATCAAATGCAGTAAAAGCTGCCTATGACAATGCTGAAAAACGTCTGCAGAAAGCTAAGAATGGTGAGGATATCTCTGACAAAGACACCTTTACGAAAAATATCGGTGCCTGCCGTGCATATAGTGCAGAGCTGAATATTGGTGGAGATAGTGAAGCATGGACAACTGCGCAGTTGATTTTTTGGCTAGAGAGTCAGGGGGCATTTAACCATCCTTACTGGATGTGCAAAGGCTCATGGGCTTATGCAAGTAATAAGGTCATTACAGATACAGGTTGCGGAAATATTTGTCTTGCAGGTGCTGTTGTGGAAGTTATTGGCACCCGCGGCGCAATGACCATACGCATTACCACACCGAGTACATCCAGCGGTGAAGGCATCCCTAATGCTCAATTTACTTATATTAATCATGGTGATGCTTATGCTCCTGGCTGGCGAAGGGACTATAACTCCAGGAATAAGCCAACAGCATCAGAGATCGGGGCGTTACCGTCAGATGGGACAGCAGTATCGTCAGTTAATCTGGCTTCAAAAGGTCAGCTGACCGCCCTGACAGATAATATGCAGGGGGCCACAGGTCTGGAGTTATACGAGGCGTATAACAACGGATATCCAACAGCGTATGGAAATATCATTCACCTGAAAGGGATGACAGCCGTTGGCGAAGGTGAGTTACTCATCGGCTGGAGTGGTACAAGCGGTGCTCATGCTCCGGCATTTATTCGTTCACGACGGGATACGACCGACGCAAACTGGTCGCCGTGGGCGCAGCTTTACACCTCGGCTCATCCTCCTGCAGAGTTTTATCCAGTCGGTGCACCAATCCCGTGGCCATCAGATACCGTTCCGTCTGGTTATGCCCTGATGCAGGGGCAGACTTTTGACAAATCTGCATACCCGAAACTTGCAGTCGCTTATCCGTCAGGCGTGATCCCTGATATGCGTGGCTGGACGATTAAGGGCAAGCCCGCCAGTGGTCGTGCCGTATTGTCTCAGGAACAGGACGGCATTAAATCGCACACCCACAGCGCCAGCGCATCCAGTACGGATTTGGGGACGAAAACCACATCGTCGTTTGATTACGGCACTAAATCCACGAATAACACCGGGGCGCATACGCACAGTGTGAGCGGCTCTACAAACTCGGCTGGAGCACACACACACTCACTAGCCAACGTGAACACGGCTAGTGCTAACTCCGGTGCTGGTAGTGCATCAACAAGATTGTCTGTTGTGCATAATCAAAACTATGCAACATCATCTGCTGGCGCACATACCCACTCACTGTCCGGCACTGCTGCAAGCGCAGGTGCACACGCACATACTGTCGGTATTGGTGCTCATACGCACTCGGTTGCGATTGGCTCACATGGACACACCATCACCGTTAACGCTGCTGGTAACGCGGAAAACACCGTCAAAAACATCGCATTTAACTATATTGTGAGGCTTGCATAATGGCATTCAGAATGAGTGAACAACCACGGACCATAAAAATTTATAATCTGCTGGCCGGAACTAATGAATTTATTGGTGAAGGTGACGCATATATTCCGCCTCATACAGGTCTGCCAGCAAACAGTACCGATATTGCACCGCCAGATATTCCGGCTGGCTTTGTGGCTGTTTTCAACAGTGATGAGGCATCGTGGCATCTCGTTGAAGACCATCGGGGTAAAACGGTTTATGACGTGGCATCAGGGGACTCGTTATTTATTTCTGAACTCGGTCCATTACCGGAAAATGTTACCTGGTTGTCGCCGTATGGAGAGTATCAAAAGTGGAACGGCACATCCTGGGTGAAAGATGCAGAAGCAGAAAAACTGTTTCGGATAAGGGAGGCGGAAGAAACAAAAAACAGCCTGATGCAGGTAGCCAGCGAGCATATTGCGCCACTTCAGGATGCCGTAGATTTGGATATTGCAACGGAGGAAGAGGCATCGTTACTGGCTGCATGGAAGACATACCGGGTATTGTTGAATCGTGTTAATACAGCGGTAGCAGCGGAAGTTGAGTGGCCAGTCGCCCCACAATAAAGAGAAAAAGCCATCGATTGAAATATAGATGGCTTTATGTACTCTATTTATACAATACAACACCGCTCTTTTTAGTTATATATGTGCAGTTCGATGGTATATCTTTATTTATAAAAGACATTGCACCTATTTTTACATTATCCCCAATTTTACGTGATAATCCAATGATGCAACAATTAGCTCCGATATCAACGTTACTACCAATTTTTACTCTTGAACCAGGCATGTCACCATCTATCTGTCCAATGGTAGTATTCTGCCGTAACACCAGATTTTCACCAGCATCAACAGCAAAATGAACAACAATTCCAGCATGATGGGGAATTGTTAACCCTTTTCCAATATTTGCGCCCAATCCAATTTCACAACCAAATTTGTTAATTATTTTATTGTTTAACTTTTTGGCTGCTGTCTTATGTAATTTATTACCATTAATATACATTTCGTTAGCCAACCGCCACCAGAAAAGGAAATTCCGGTTACGCTGTTTTTTCTCTCTTAAAAGCCTCCAGATATCCATACGTTTCCGCCGAATTACTTCATATTTCCAGAAGTTTTTTAAATTAGTAGAGTTCCCAAATAAAACAAAGTGAATTGCCATTAAGTAAGACAGCACGATAATCTCCTTAATTATTATTTCAGACCACACATGTTATAAGGTTAAGAGATTATAAAATCCTGTTGTTTGTTATTCAAAAACAATTTTCTGAGAAGGACATACAACAGCAAGTCGCCAGTCACCTTCATCAGGAAATTGGCGACATACGTTAAATCAGAGCAGCCCCTTAACTGAGCTGGTCGCGCTATTAAGGGATGATGTCACCTTATCTTTGAAGCCGGACAACATATCGCTGAACGATGAGGATTGCAGGCGCTCCCGCAAATCCTCATCACAGCGTTCAAGAGTCAGTGAAAATTCTATCTTTTTCGCCTTACCGTAGCGATCAAACTCGGAACGGGTCGTATTCGTTTCGGTCAGGACATACATGCCGTAAATCTGCCCGACGCCATCAATCAGAGGCCAGGGGCGTCCTGTATACGCCTGCGTGGTCAGCAGCGACAGCGACACTTCGCCACCTGTAATTTCAGGATAAAGCACACCAGAAAGAACGATGCGATCATCACCTGCACCGATATACTGCCAGCTTGCTGAACGGTTAACGCGTTCATTTTTCACATGCCGCCAGCTTTTGTTTTGCTGTAACTGCTGATGCGGCAGTGTGCGCAGCTCAAAAACAAACATGCCGTAGATCATCATCATGGCCATGACTCCTCAATCTTTATCGTAAAAACTGCCACGCCCGGCACGGGCGCGCCGTTCCATTTCTGCCCTGACCATTTCACCGACCAGTTTCGCCAGTTCGCGGGGATTCTGCGTAACAACGTTATGCAGATGAACATGAATTTCACCACCAAATCCGGAGGCAACAGGCTCCCGGTTACGGGAAGTTACAGGAACTGATGCCACTGGAGATCGTATGGCCTCCGCCACCGGGCGGGAGCTGGCCGCAACAACAGGGACCAGCGCCGGAGGCAGCGGAGCCGGGACCACGGGTGTGATATTAATTGCGGGGGCAGGCTTACTGACCTGCGCAATCTTCCGCTCCTGCCACTCCCCACGAACAGCAAGTGCGCGGGGCAGGTTTTTAAAGACAATATCGCCGGGGCCAATGCGTTTTTTCGTCTCATCAACCAGCTTACCTGTGTTATCAGCAATTTTGCTGAGTCTGCGTAGCGTCCCGGTATTGCTGTCTGTGAGCGGTTTGTTGTCTTTGGGTTTATCACCTCCGGTGCCATTGCCATTTTCCACAGGCTTCGGCGGATTGATTTTCGCCAGGTCCCCCTGAAGCAAGGCAACCTTGTCCTGAAGAATGGCCGCACGCTGTGCGTCTTCGATTTTCTTGCGCGCCCTTTCCGCTTCATCCGGAAGGACGCCAAGTTTTTCAAGTATCCACGCCAGCGTATCCAGCAGCATTTTTGCAGGTGTCAGAACAAGTTGTAACGCACCGCCAAGAACGTTACCGAATATCTCGCCAGCACTGGTACATTTATCCAGCGTTTCCTTGCTGTACTCCATCGGTGACAGCAGCGATTTAAACCAGTTAAACACCCGGCAGATCCCACTCCCGATTGCGTCAAAAACAGGACCAAACCGTTCAAAGGTTTCGCGCAACGGGGTCAGCCTTTCCATAATCCCGCTGAACACCCCGGCAAAAAATGCCCTGATGGGATCCCAGTATTTCCAGATAAGAACGGCAGCTCCGGCAAGCGCAGCCACGATAAGACCAACCGGACTGAACAGCGCCCCGATAGCGCCTCCCAGTAAAGAAACGGAACCCGTCACCATTCCCCATAGTGCTGGCAGGACCCTGACAGCATTCATTGATCCGGTCAGGAGAGAAAAACCAAGACGCAGTTTTGCCAGCGGGCCAGCAAGCACACCAATAGCCAGCGACAACGAGCCAACCGTTGCAGTCATTGCCAGCAACGCACCGCCTGCTATCAGTAGCTGGCGCGTCAGTACCGGATGGGCCTGCGCCAGCGAGGTGATTTTTTCAAGCACCCGCGTGAGCCACTGCGTGACAGAACGCAGCGGACCGTCAACCAGATCACTGATGCGAATACGAAGACCTTCCCATGCGCTGTCGAGATTTTTCAGGTCCCCATCAAGATTATCGGCCATTACTTTTGCGACGCGATCGGCCTCTCCCCTTGCCCCCTGCAATTCTCTGGTCAGTTTTTGCAGCTCTCCTGAACCAGCCGCCGCAACAAGCGTCTGCAAACCAACGAACGCCTCTTCTCCGGCGATGTCCTTGAAGAAGGAAACCTGGTCCACCTGTCCGTATTTTTGTGTCGCCTTGTAGAGATCAAGCAGCACATCCTCCATCGGGCGCATTTTGCCTCTGGCGTCAGCAACTGACACCCCCAGCTCTTTCAGCGCATCAGCCGCAGCTTTTGGCGGTGATGCAAGGCGGGACAGACTTGCGCGCATGGCTGTACCAGCATCACTTCCACGAAGACCATTATTGGCAAGCATCCCGGCCATGGCTGCCGCTTCTTCAAGACTGATACCAAGTTTTGCGGCAACCGGACCGGTATACTTCATGGTTTCGCCCAGCGCGCGTAAATCAGTATTGGTCCGGGTGAATGCTGCTGTCAGCGTATCGCCAACACGGTCCATTTGATCGGCTGTCAGGTTGAACTGTGTGAGGATATTGGAGCCTATATCAGCCGTCTCGCCAAGTTCGACGCCACCTGCCAGCGCCATATTAAGAACACCGGGCAATGCGGCCTGAATGGCCTGCGGAGTAAAACCAGCCATTGCCAGAAAGCTCTGCCCACTGGCGGCATCACTCGCAGTAAACTGTGTTTCAGAGCCAAGTTTTAACGCCTGCTCACGCAGCGCCTTAAACTGCGGGCTGTTTTTGTCGATTCGCGTCAGTGCCTGAACGCGGGACATCTCTTTCCCGAACCCGATCGCAGGCTGCAAAAAACGCCCGGCAGCATAGCCGCCCGCCGCTGCCGCACCAATTGCCAGCGCACCACCTGTTTTCAGTTTTCCCGCGGTTTCCTGCGCGCGCGAATACCGCTCACGCGCCCGCGTTACACGCGCAAGCGCCTGCCGTTCGCGTTCAAGCTGGTTGTTGTACTGTTCGGTGCGTCTGATGGCCTGCTGGATGGTGTTATCGCTGCCTGTCAGGGAAATGCCGTGGCGTTTCAGCTCTCCGCCAAGCTCCCGCATTTTCTGAATTTCCCGTGTGCGCGATTCATTCAGGCGTTCAAGCCGGGTGCTTAACTGCTGCATCAGCTTTTGTTGTTTTTCGCTGAGCACTGTACCCGTGCGTTGTAACTGATTAAGGGCGTTAAGCTGGCGTCGTGCTTTCACGATGCCAGCATCCGCTTTACTGACAGCGTCACGGGCGCGCTCAAATGAACGCGCCTGACGCTCGAGATTTTTGATCGCCCCCTGCGTTCGCTGGATGGAGTCACCAAACTGCCCCATCAGGCGGCGGGCGTTTTCGGCAGGCCGGGTCAGCCTGTCAACGGCGCTGAAAGCGACCCGGATATCAAGAGTCTTCATTATCTGCATTCCCGCTGCGAAGTGCCGCCCGCTCGCGCCAGCTAACCACTTCGCCGGGCGTCATCATGAAGATTTCGGCGGGCGACCAGTTAAAAATGGCGGCAATATCCGCCACCAGATCTTCGATGTGCTCAAAGCACACCAGGGTGATTACGCTGCCGTCTCCTGCACGCTCTTCGCGCCAGAGTCTGGCTCGCTCATAAAATTTACAGCCACAGCGCACAACTGAATAAAATCGCGTGACGACATTTTTTTAATCATCACTTCATCCAGTCGTGGCGAGGTCACGCGAGGCAACAGCGTAAACATGGTATCCGCTTTCAGATTCAGCACATCAGACAGCGACAGACCACGCAGGGATCCAGCCTGCTCAATAGCCCCGGTGATCTCCACATACGTGATTTTTTCGCCACCACGCTCAATTGGTCGGGTCAGTTTTACGCCACGTTCGACAGCCATATCCTCACCTGCCGTCACATCATCCGCCACGGTGTTATTCCGGGTTTCAGTATCGATGTCTTTCATCAGTTGTCTCCTTTTCAGTCAGAGGCGACGCACTGCGCCGCCTGCATATTACTTATCAGCCAAGCCCAAGCGCGGAACGGATACGGTCAGGCACAATGTCCTTGCCGTCCTTCCGGTAGATGTGGTTCAACAGGTCGATTTCCCACAGCGGGCGATCGTTAACGCTCAGCTTGTAGTAGGTGTTTTTGACAGCGTAAGTGTGTGATGTGGCTTCGCCCTGTTTGGCTTCCCCCATATCAATTTCCGTCACACGTCCGCGCATTTCGACTTCATACAGGTCGCTTTCTGCATCGGTGTAGTATTCACCCGCAAAACGCAGCAGCGTGCCGTCAATCGTGCCGCCATACTTAAGGAACAGCGCACGAACAGCTCCTCCCATGACAAAACTCGCATCAAGCGCGGAGTCGTCCAGACCGAGATCAATACTTACCGCCCCCATCATGCCACCACCACGATAGCTGTCGGTTTTGCGCGTCAGTTTGGGCGGCGTGACGGATGTCACTTTACCCACTTCGTTTTCACCATCCACAAACAACGTAAAAAAGCGAAGATGTTTTGGTACAGCCATCAGGCACCTCCCAGCACCGCAAATGCGGGACCAAAGAATTCATCAGTAAACGTCTGGTAAAGCTCCATGTCTTCCAGCGGGGGAACGGGCGTATATTTGTAGCGAATACGCACACGCCCCTGACGTAAATCCGTGGTGCCGTTATCCACCACGTCATACCAGCACTCCGCGCCAATCAGTTTCCCGGCAGTAACCAGCGAATCCAGTTTTGCCCTGATGGCGCTGATAACATCCTTCACGTTCGCAGGCGTCAGTGGACTGTCGATGGTTTCAAACTGCGCTTCCGCAATTGAATCAGCCAGCACCTGTGCGGTTCGGGTATACACCTCAAAGATGTAGGCGTTCGTTTCCGGTGTGCGGTTGCCCCAGAAGCGGAACCCGTTGCGACGAATAATGGTCGTGATTTCTTTGTTGTTGAGGCTGTTGGCATCGCTGTCTTCGGCCTGCAACGACCAGAACACATGCCTCGACATCCCCAGCACATTTTTAACCGGAACGTTGGACAGTGATTTGTGCCAGCCCTGCTCATGGTCAATGTACGCACGAAGGCCGCACGCATAGGCAGGCGCGGGGAACGTTTCGTTTTTGCCACTTTTCGGGTTGTAGGCGATGAAGTCCGGCCATAAGAGCATCACCTCACGTTCGTTGAATTTCTGGCGGTAGGTAATCGCCTCAGCCATCGTGTTACAGCCGTAACATGAGGCATACACAAACGCGCGCAGTTTACCCGCAATCACGCACAGGGATTTTGTTACCGCCTCCGTGTCCAGCTCCGGCGCGGCCAGAATACGCGGACGGTATCCGATGCTTTCATCCTGCTCTGCAACAAGCAGCGCATACATCCCCGTATAGCTGCCGTCATCCTCAGAACCACCGATAACCAGTTGATCCTGCGTCTTTCCGTCTTCTTCTTTGTGTTCAGCCACGCGAACGACGATCACCTTTGTGCTCACCTGGTCTGCGATGGCCTTAAGCGCACGATAAAGCGTCCCCGTTGTCCCGCATTTTCCCAGCACGTCATTGACGCGGGTCAGCAGTGTGGGCTTGTTCAGCGGGAACAGCTTCGCGTCCGCATCATCCGCCGTTGCCACGATACCGATAACGCTGGAATCAACATCGTTAATCGCTGTTACCAGGTCGGTATTTTCCGTAACACGGGCACCATGAAAACGAGTTTCACTCATAGCTTCAGCCCCTTGTATCCGTTAAATGATTCGGCAACAATCATCACCCACCACGCGCGTAATCTCACCCCTGCGCCGTTCTCCCGACCCGGCGACAACAAAAAGCAGTAACCCCCTCCGCACGCACATGCGACCATGCCGCACAGGGAGGGAACAGATGACCGACACCACCATGCAATTGCTCAGTCAGGGCACAGACCCCGTAAAAATGCCGGATTTTGATATTCTCGCGGAGGGTAAAACGCTGTCCGGCGTGGCAGAGCGCCTGATGAGCCTGTCGCTGACCGACAACCGGGGATTTGAGGCAGACCAGCTCACCATCACGCTGGATGATGCGGATGGTCAGTTGCAGCTACCGCCACGGGGCGCGCGCCTGACGGTTCTCATTGGCTGGAAAGGAGAACCGCTGACAGAAAAAGGCACTTACATTGTTGATGAAATCGCTCACGAAGGACCGCCGGACAGGCTGACTGTTTCAGCCAGAAGCGCAGATTTTCGGGATGAATTTAACGTTAAACGTGAGGTGTCCTGGCATGATGTGACCGTTGAGCGTGTGGTATCCGCCATCGCTCATCGGTACGGTCTGAAACCGCAAATCAGCGAAATGCTGATGGATATCGAAATCGACCACGCCGACCAGACCGAAGAAAGCGACATGTCCTTCCTTACGCGCATGGCGGAAATGCTGGGCGCAATCACCACGGTAAAAAGCGGTAATCTGTTATTCATCATGCCCGGCGGTGGCGTGAACGCACAGGGCCAGCCGTTGCCATCGTTCGCCATCACACGCAGCAGCGGCGATCGCCATCAGTTCCGCATTGCTGACCGCGAGGCGTATACGGGGGTACGCGCTTACTGGCTTGATCTTAATTACGGGAAAAAGAAAAAAGTCAGCGTGAAACGCCGCAAACCGCCAAAACCCAAAAAGGAGAAAAGCAGCAGCCGTGAAGGTGATTATATGGAAGGCGCGGAAGGCAATGTGTTTGTGTTACGCAAGACTTATCAGAACGAGCAGGCAGCAAGACGCGCAGCGGCGGCAAAGTGGCAGCAGCTACAACGCGGAGCCGCATCATTCTCCATCACACTGGCACGCGGACGCGCAGAACTCTACCCCGAAATGCATGGCACGGTAACAGGATTTAAAAGCGAGATTGATAATCAGGACTGGATTATTGCAAAAGCCGAGCACACCATTGATAACAGCGGCTTTACCACGCAGCTTGAGCTTGAAGCAAAAATCCCGGAATGGATAGCGGAAACAGAATGAGCGATTTGGAGATATTAAATCAAACATGAGTAAATATTACCAATAACAGAGTGTACTTATTGGATGTATAGTTCTTTCATTTTTTAGGAGAAATTAAGAAAATTAACTCAATGTGCACCTTATAAAGGCGCACACTTTGTTTTGCATGTTAAAAATTATTTATTATGTGTTCAGCTAAATGATCATACTCACCAGCCATCTCATTCATTAGTTCTACCTGATTAACTGCCCATTGCCCCCGCCCACGAAGAGCATTCGTTGGCCTAACTCGAGACAAATAGCGAATAGGTATATTTTGAATAATACTATCAGGAGCCATAACGTTGAGGTCCTCAATCTTTCCAACTGGTTCATAATCAGTAAAATCAGGAACCGCGTTGTAAGATGAAATCTGTGAAAGCTGAGGAAGCATTTTTTCCTCTATCGCTTTTCTTATTGAACGGTGATGAACTGCATCTGCACCAACCTCTTGTTTAACATCATTTTGCTTTCTCGTATCAAAACCATTGAATATCCAACCGCCAAATTTAGGCATCCCTTTCTGAGATATAATATTATCTCGTGGGTTACCTGATAGATATCTTTCCTTGCCCTGCTCCCAATCACGTATAAATGATGGCAACATCTCACCAATCAGCCCTACACAATATGAAGAGAATAAATCAGGTGTGCATGGAACTAAAAAATAGTCCGAACAGTACAATGACGATCTAACAAGCGTATTGAATGAGGGAGGTAAATCTATTAGGACATAATCATAAATAACATCATTTTTCTCTGATGCTTTTTTTGTTATCAAATCTGGCAAAATAAAACGATATAACCCTGCGCCACTTATAACATCAGTGCCGACATTTAAAATATCTGAAAATGTATTAAGCCAAAAGTCTCCAGGAACAATATGCAAAACGCCTGCATCTGTCTTAGTCTTAGGTTCTGTTGTATAAACTTCACCTATAGTATTTTGTTGTATGTAAGGCAATGCAAATGCTTTAACCGTTTTTCCAAAAGGGAAATCATCTGAAGGTTCCAATAACTCTGAAAATTCCTCATCACCAATACATGCAATTGAGAGATTACACTGGGGATCAAAGTCTATTAATAAAACACTTTTTCCTTTATCTGCTAGCGATACTGCAAGATTCCAAATTATAGTTGTTTTACCAACACCACCTTTGTTATTAAAAATCGATATAGTTTTTGTCATTTACAACCCTTATTTCAGTGAAATTTTCGTTGAGAATCAGCATTTGTTTTTTTGCATAAACCACAATTCAACTTTGAGATTAACACAAGCCTTATTGTTATACATTAAAATCCTACTCAAATGACATCATTGAGATACTCATGTAATTTATTCGCCACGACAAAGCCTACTTCAGTGACTTGCTCAAAGCGGAGTTGCTGTTGGAATCTGAGTTGGGGCAACTTAGAATGGTGGCAGCACCACGTTAAGGGAGGTCGCTATGTTTCGTTGTCCGCTTTGTGGCGCATCTGCCCGTATCCGCACCAGTCGTCCTGAAAATGATTCAAACACCGTGCGGCAAAAGTATTACCAGTGTAACAATCTGGAATGCGGCGTATGCTTCTCAACACTGGAAGCTTTCCATAAATTCACATCAAAACACGCCTCCGGCGCTCTCTCTTCAGAAGGTATCCCGTGGCATAAGCTGCCAGCTTCACACAGGGGAAACAATCAGATGAGTTTGCCTTTACCTCAGAATTAATGGGCAGAATTGCCGGAGCAACAAAAAAGCGATAGATTACGCGCGGGTGCCTTTCGGCTGATGGTCGGAGGGAATACCCGAAGGCCAGATGTGGAAAGGCCCCGGAAAACATCTCTGTTTAACCGAGGCCCTAACATATCTACCTTAAGCAAGTGATAGGTTAGCGCCTCTCCAACAAAGGAGCAAGCGCTATGTCGCAAAAATCGCTTACGGCCATCACGTTCTGCGTGACGGTAATCCTCATCATCTGGATGCTGCACGGTTCGCTGTGTGAAATACGGATGAGCTTCTGGGGAGCGGAGTTTGCGGCGTTCTTACAGTGTAAGCAGTAAGGAAACCGCGACGGGGGAGTAATCCCCCGTCAATCGGTTGCCAGGGTAAGGTCGATAAGGCACCCTATCTTACAGACATGAACAACAAGCCCGCAGCGTAAAAACTGCGGGTTTTCTTTTTGGTATCCCCATCCATAAGCAATAGGCATAACAGATCGATGCAATAAATCCGATCGATAAAAACGATC
>ENA-UOYY01000403-UOYY01000403.1-food-metagenome-genome-assembly--contig:-NODE-403-length-14033-cov-4.482830_pt1 | contig 14033 bp, 8 predicted proteins | sample MGYA00249878_ERZ772714 | MGnify/ENA primary metagenome ERZ772714 (study PRJEB29005, sample SAMN08379454) | food metagenome | isolation source: cheese spiked with Escherichia coli O103 | study: EMG produced... | reverse complement strand
CGTTACCGTTACGGCCAATAAAAATCCGCCCGTTGGAGATGATCCCTGCGCCGGTCCCACGGTGTACGCGCACCAGAATGGAGTCTTCACAGTCGTGGCTCGCACCAAAGTAGTGCTCCGCCAGCGCCAGGCTACGAATATCGTGCCCGACATAGCAAGTGACTTTAAAGCGTTTTTCCAGCGCTTCAACCAGCCCCCAGTTTTCCACCTGAATATGCGGCATATAGCGAATGACGCCGCTTTCCGGATCGACCAGCCCCGGCAGGATCACCGAAATGGCGATTAGCTCGCGGATTTTGCGCTGACAGCTCTCCATAAAGGAGGCGATGATGTTGAGCAGCGCGTGTTCCAGCGTTTCCTGGGTTCTTTCCGGCAGCGGGTAGTGCTCTTCTTCGAGGGTCTTACTGCTTAAATCATAGAGCGTCAGGGTGGCGTCATAGCGGCCAAGACGTACGCCGATGGCGTGAAAGCTGCGGGTTTCGGCAATAATTGAGATGGCGCGGCGGCCCCCGGTGGAGGCCTGCTGATCGACTTCTTTGATCAGTCCGCGTTCAATAAGCTGACGCGTAATTTTGGTTACGCTGGCAGGGGCAAGCTGGCTTTGTTCCGCAATCTGGATACGCGAGATGGGGCCGTGCTGATCGATGAGCCGATAGACGGCCGCGCTGTTCAGCTGTTTTACGAGATCGACGTTACCAATTTGAGCCTGTCCGCCTGCTGTCATACTTTTACTTACTCAGTGACGACCTCGTTACCATTAACGATGGTCTTGGTGATTTTATAATCGCGGGTGAATGCGGTCAGGTTAGCGACCATCCCCGGGGCAATGCTGCCTAACTGTTTGTCTACGCCAATGGCGCGGGAAGGGTAGAGCGTCGCCATACGCAACACTTCATCCAGCGCAATGCCGCAATGCTCAACGAGGTTACGCACCCCTTCAATCATGGTCAATGAAGAGCCGCTGAGGGTACCGTTCTCATCTACGCACAGGCCGTTCCGGTAGTATATTGTTTTACCAGCAAAAATGAACTGCTCAATATTGGCACCCGCCGGCGCCGTTGCGTCGGTGACGAGGCACAACTTGTCGCCTTTCAAGCGTTTAGCGAGGCGGACGTTAGCGTAATCGACGTGCATGCCATCGACGATGATACCGCAGTAGACATCCGGTTCGTCGAAAATCGCCCCGGCCAGACCCGGTTCGCGGCCGGTAATATACGGCATAGCGTTAAACAGGTGGGTGGCAAACGTAATCCCGGCGCGGAAACCGATTTTCGCTTCTTTTAGCGTCGCGTTGGAATGACCGGCGGAGACGATGATACCTGCGGCCACCAGTTTGCGGATAACATCTGGTTCAACGCGTTCCGGCGCGAGGGTGATTTTGGTTATTACATCCGCGTTTTCGCACAGGAAATCGACCAGCACGGCGTCCGGTTTACGGACGTAATCCGGGTTATGGGTGCCTTTTTTGACAATATTCAGCCATGGGCCTTCAAGATGCAGGCCCAGCGCCTGGTTGGGATGCTTTTGCAAATACTCGCGCATCACGCGGACACCCTGTTTCATCAGGTCATCGCTGGCGGTAATGAGCGTGGGCAGATAGCTGGTGCAGCCGGAGCGTTCATTCGCCTTCTGCATAATTTCCAGCGTTTCAACGGTGACCGCATCCGCCGTGTCGTTGAACTGCACGCCGCCGCAGCCGTTAAGCTGGACGTCGATAAAACCGGGGGCAAGGATCGCACCATTAACCGAGCGCTGTTCGATCCCGGTGGGCAGCTCAGTCTGCGGACAGATACGTTCGATAAGGCCATTGGCGATAACAATCGCATGGTCATCCAGAATTTCATGACCGGTATAAATCCGGCCTTGGGTTAATGCATACATTACGACCCCCGGTTGTCAAAAATGGTTGTCCCGCAGGGTCTGCTGCGGGACGAAACTACATTACAGACCTTTGATATTTTCGGCTTCTAATTCGTTGAAATATTTCAGTGTCTTAACTTTCAGTTCCATAGTGGACGGCTCATCGCAGACGACAACCGCTTTCGGGTGCAGCTGCAGACAGGTGATGGTCCACATATGGTTTACGTTGCCTTCCACCGCCGCCTGCAGCGCCAGCGCTTTCTGATGACCCAGCACCAGAATCATCACTTCTTCCGCGTCGAGCAGCGTGCCCACGCCAACGGTCAGCGCGTATTTAGGCACCTGGTCAACGTCACCGTCGAAGAAACGGGAATTCGCTACGCGAGTATCGTGGGTCAGAGTTTTGATGCGTGTGCGTGAAGCCAAAGAAGAGGCTGGTTCGTTAAAAGCGATGTGGCCATCGTTACCCACGCCGCCCATAAACAGGTGGATTTTACCGTAAGAACGAATTTTTTCTTCATAGCGACGGCATTCTGCATCAATATCCGGCGCGTTACCATTCAGCAGGTTAATATTTTCCGCCGGGATATCAACGTGATCAAAGAAGTTGCGATGCATAAAGCTATGATAGCTTTCCGGGTGCTCTTTCGGCAGGCCTACGTACTCATCCATGTTGAAGGTGACGACATGCTTAAAGCTAACCTGGCCTGCTTTGTGCATCTCAACCAGGGCTTTATAAGCGGTCAGAGGCGTGCCGCCGGTAGGCAGACCGAGGACAAACGGGCGGTCCGCTGTCGGTTTGAACGCATTGATGCGGTTAACGATATGCCGGGCAGCCCATTTACCGACTTGTTCAGCTGTTACCAGGGGGATCAGTCTCATTGTTCACCTCTATAGTTAAATTAGAACCTGGCGGATTGGCGCCAGCATACTATTAAGAGTATCGCAGTAACTGCGCCGACCGGGGTCAATCCGTGTTGATTTTTTGAATGATAAAATAAGTTTTCGTTGTTAGCCAGTCAAAGGCGGAGGTGAATACGATATTTGGTGACTATTGTCACAAAAAATACCCATTTAATTTGCGAGACGAATTAATTTTTCAGACACTTTGCAGGTAAGTTAAAAAATTAACCAGGTTACACAATAATAAAGTGGCTTTAGTGAGCCTCATCGGGGTCTCATAGGGGGAATAAGATGAATATTTTAGGTTTTTTCCAGCGACTCGGTAGGGCGTTACAGCTCCCTATCGCAGTGCTGCCGGTCGCGGCGCTGCTGCTGCGATTCGGTCAACCGGATCTGCTTAACATTTCGTTTATCGCCCAGGCGGGCGGGGCAATCTTTGACAACCTGGCGCTGATTTTCGCTATCGGCGTCGCATCCAGCTGGTCGAAAGACAGCGCCGGCGCCGCGGCGCTGGCGGGGGCGGTAGGTTACTTCGTTTTGACCAAAGCGATGGTCACCATCAACCCGACCATCAACATGGGCGTGCTGGCGGGTATCATTACCGGTCTGGTCGGCGGCGCCGTGTATAACCGCTGGTCGGGCATCAAACTGCCTGACTTCCTGAGCTTCTTCGGCGGCAAACGCTTTGTGCCCATCGCCACCGGCTTCTTCTGTCTGGTGCTGGCAGCCATCTTCGGCTACGTCTGGCCGCCGGTGCAGAACGCCATTCATGCCGGCGGTGAATGGATTGTCGGCGCGGGCGCGCTCGGCTCCGGTATCTTTGGTTTCATCAACCGTCTGCTGATCCCGACGGGTCTGCATCAGGTGCTGAACACCATCGCCTGGTTCCAGATTGGTGAATTCACCAACGCTGCTGGCGCGGTGTTCCACGGCGACATCAACCGCTTCTATGCGGGTGACGGCACCGCGGGGATGTTCATGTCCGGTTTCTTCCCGATCATGATGTTCGGTTTGCCGGGTGCGGCGCTGGCGATGTATTTCGCAGCCCCGAAAGAGCGTCGTCCGATGGTCGGCGGTATGCTGCTGTCGGTGGCCATCACCGCGTTCCTGACCGGTGTGACCGAACCGCTGGAATTCCTGTTCATGTTCCTGGCGCCGCTGCTGTACCTCCTGCACGCCATCCTGACCGGTATCAGCCTGTTCGTTGCGACGGCGCTGGGTATCCACGCGGGCTTCTCCTTCTCCGCAGGCGCCATCGACTATGTTCTGATGTACAGCCTGCCGGCAGCCAGTAAAAACGTCTGGATGCTGATCGTGATGGGCGTCGTGTTCTTCGTTATCTACTTCCTGCTGTTCAGCGCGGTTATCCGCATGTTCAATCTGAAAACGCCGGGTCGTGAAGATAAAGTGGATGACGTGGTCACTGAAGAGGCCAACAGCAACACCGAAGAAGGCTTAACTCAGCTGGCGACCAACTACATCGCGGCGGTCGGCGGTACGGATAACCTGAAAGCGATTGATGCTTGTATTACCCGTCTGCGTCTGACCGTGGCGGACTCTGCGCTGGTTAACGACGCGGCCTGTAAGCGCCTCGGCGCTTCCGGTGTGGTTAAACTGAATAAGCAGACCATCCAGGTTATCGTGGGCGCGAAAGCGGAATCCGTCGGCGATGAAATGAAGAAAGTGGTTGCCCGTGGCCCGGTTGCCGCAGCGGCTGCAGCGGCTGCAGCGTCTCATAGCGCACCCGTAGCCGCTCAGGCAGTTAAACCACAGGCTGTTGCTAACGCGAAGACTGTCGAAGCGCTGGTTTCGCCGATTACCGGCGACATTGTGGCGCTGGAGCAGGTTCCGGATGAAGCCTTCGCCAGCAAAGCCGTCGGCGACGGCGTGGCGGTAAAACCGACCGATAAGATTGTGGTTGCGCCGGCGGCGGGCACCGTGGTGAAGATTTTCAACACCAACCATGCTTTCTGTCTGGAAACTGAAAACGGTGCGGAAATCGTCGTCCATATGGGCATCGATACCGTTGCGCTTAACGGCCAGGGCTTTAAACGCCTGGTGGAAGAGGGCGCGGAAGTGAAAGCGGGTGAGCCGATTCTGGAACTGGATCTTGAGTTCCTCAACGCTAACGCGCGTTCGATGATTAGCCCGGTCGTCTGCAGCAACAGCGACGACTACAGCGCGCTGGTTATCCAGGCAACCGGTAAGGTTGTTGCGGGCCAGACGCCGCTGTACGAAATTAAAGGCAAGTAAGACTCCTGAGTGGCGTTTATGCCTCAGCGGCGCAGCGAAAGCTGCGCCGCTTTTTTTTACCGCAAACACCCCCATAATCTCCTTCTGATCGCTATTTTGCGTAACTAATAGTTGTCTCTACGCCCTGCTTGTAAGATCATGTGCCGTTATACGTTGTTTACGCTTTGAGGAATCCACGATGAGTGAGGCAGAAGCCCGCCCGACTAACTTTATTCGTCAGATCATTGATGAAGATCTGGCTACTGGTAAGCACACCACCGTTCATACCCGTTTCCCACCGGAACCGAACGGCTATCTGCACATTGGCCACGCGAAGTCTATTTGCCTGAACTTTGGCATCGCCCAGGATTACCAGGGCCAATGCAACCTGCGTTTCGATGACACCAACCCGGTGAAGGAAGATATCGAATACGTTGAGTCGATTAAAAACGACGTGCAGTGGTTAGGTTTCCACTGGTCCGGGGATGTTTGCTACTCGTCTGATTATTTCGATCAGCTGCACCAGTATGCGGTTGAGCTGATCAATAAAGGTCTGGCCTACGTTGACGAACTGTCAGCGGAGGAGATCCGTGAGTACCGCGGCACGCTGAAAGAGCCGGGTAAAAATAGCCCGTACCGCGATCGCAGCGTGGAAGAGAATCTGGCGCTGTTTGAAAAAATGCGTAGCGGCGGATTTGCTGAAGGTAAAGCCTGCCTGCGCGCAAAAATCGATATGGCCTCTCCGTTTATCGTCATGCGCGATCCGGTGCTGTACCGCATTAAGTTTGCCGATCACCACCAGACCGGAAGCAAGTGGTGCATCTACCCGATGTACGACTTCACCCACTGCATCAGCGATGCGCTGGAAGGGATTACCCACTCTCTATGTACCCTTGAGTTCCAGGATAACCGCCGCCTGTACGATTGGGTGCTGGATAACATCAGCATTCCCGTGCATCCGCGCCAGTACGAATTCTCGCGCCTGAATCTCGAATATACCGTGATGTCCAAGCGTAAGCTGAATCAACTGGTGACCGAGAAGCACGTTGAAGGCTGGGATGACCCGCGTATGCCGACCATCTCCGGTCTGCGCCGCCGCGGCTATACCGCTGAATCTATCCGCGAGTTCTGCAAACGTATCGGCGTGACCAAGCAGGACAACACTATCGAGATGGCGTCGCTGGAATCCTGCATTCGTGAAGATCTGAACGAAAACGCCCCGCGCGCGATGGCGGTTATCGACCCGGTTAAGCTGGTTATCGAAAACTATCCGCAGGGCGAAAGTGAAATGGTGGCCATGCCGAACCATCCGAACAAGCCGGAGATGGGCAGCCGCGAGGTGCCGTTCAGCGGCGAAATCTGGATCGATCGCGCCGACTTCCGTGAGGAAGCGAACAAGCAGTACAAGCGTCTGGTGCTGGGTAAAGAAGTTCGTCTGCGTAACGCTTACGTGATTAAAGCGGAACGCGTGGAGAAAGATGCGGAAGGCAATATCACGACTATCTTCTGCACCTACGATGCCGACACCCTGAGCAAAGACCCGGCCGACGGTCGCAAGGTGAAGGGCGTGATTCACTGGGTGAGCGCGGCGCACGCGCTGCCGGTAGAAATCCGCCTCTACGATCGCCTGTTCAGCGTACCGAACCCGGGCGCGGCGGAAGATTTCCTCGCGGTGATGAACCCGGAATCGCTGGTGATTAAACAGGGATTCGCTGAGCCGAGCCTGGCGCAGGCGCAGGCGGAAAAAGCCTACCAGTTCGAGCGTGAAGGTTATTTCTGCCTGGATAGCCGCTATGCCACCGCAAGCCATCTGGTGTTTAACCGCACCGTCGGCCTGCGCGATACCTGGACGAAAGTCGGCGCGTAGCTATTCGCCATCATTAAGAACGCCGCTAACTGCGGCGTTTTTTTTATTCAGAATCAGCGAATTAAATTACCATATTTTCGCGATGCGAATTAATCTTGTTTACAGATTGTAATAAGCGTTATTTTTAATCCTTCCGGCATATCCCCTGAAATCAGGTGATCACTTTCATTTCTATTGATTTTCTCTGTTTTTGCAAGCACTTCCACGCTAAATGTGTGATGTCTAAGACTGAAACATAAAGACATAAATTATGTGCGCTTTGTCATAATCTTCATCTTTGGTCGGCGAAAGAGATTGATAATTCGCGTCACGAAAAATAGTCTATACCCAGTGGTTATGCGAATTTTTAGCGCACCACTTTTTTAGCAGTTTTATTTTATTTTTTTGCGTGTTGCCCTTTGGTGACCGCACTTTAAAACGTCAAAGAGGATATGCATATGCGTACGTTTAGTGGCAAACGTAGTACGCTGGCGCTGGCTATTGCCGGTGTCACAGCCCTGTCAGGATTTGCAATGGTGCCGGATGCAAAAGCAGAAGGGTTCATTGATGATTCAACGTTAACCGGCGGCATCTATTACTGGCAGCGTGAACGCGACCGTAAAGATGTGACCGACGGCGATAAATATAAAACTAACCTGTCGCACTCCACCTGGAACGCCAACCTCGACTTCCAGTCCGGCTATGCCGCCGACATGTTCGGTATTGACGTCGCTGCCTTTACCGCCATCGAAATGGGTGAAAGCAGCGAGAGCGGTCACCCGAACGAAATCGCTTTCTCCTCGCGTAATAAAGGCTACGATGAAGACTATTCCGGCGATAAGAGCGGGATCAGCCTGTATAAAGCAGCCGCGAAATTTAAATTTGGTCCGGCATGGGCGCGCGCGGGCTATATTCAGCCAACCGGCCAAACGCTGCTGGCGCCGCACTGGAGCTTTATGCCCGGTACTTACCAGGGCGCGGAAGCTGGCGCGAACTTTGACTATGGTGATGCGGGCGCGCTGAGTTTCTCCTATATGTGGACAAACGAATATAAAGCGCCGTGGCACATTGAGATGGATGAGTTCTATCAGAACGACAAGAAAACCAAGGTGGATTATCTCCACTCTCTCGGCGCTAAATATGATTTTAAAAACGACCTTGTACTGGAAGCGGCGTTTGGCCAGGCACAGGGTTACATCGACCAGTATTTTGCCAAGGCCAGCTATAAGTTTGATGTCGCCGGCACGCCGTTAACCACCAGCTATCAGTTCTACGGCACCCGCGATAAAGTCAGCAACGGCGGGGCTAACGATATCTATGACGGCACCGCGTGGCTGCAGGCCTTGACCTTTGGCTATAAGGTTGCCGACGTTCTGGATCTGCGTCTGGAAGGCACCTGGGTTAAAGCTGATGGCCAGCAGGGCTACTTCCTGCAGCGTATGACGCCTACCTATGCATCGTCTAACGGGCGACTGGATATCTGGTGGGATAACCGTTCGGACTTCAACGCCAACGGTGAAAAAGCGGTGTTCTTCGGCGCGATGTATGACATGAAGAACTGGAACATGCCGGGCTGGGCCTTCGGCGCATCCTACGTTTATGCCTGGGATGCGAAGCCGGGGAGAATGTCCTCACCTGATGCGTACTACAACCCGGATAAACGTCTGGAAGAGTCCGCTTATAGCCTGGATGCCATGTACACCGTTCAGGAAGGACGCGCGAAGGGCACGCTGTTCAAACTCCACTTTACGCAATACGACAACCACTCCGATATCCCAAGCTGGAGCGGCGGTTACGGCAACATCTTCCAGGATGAGCGCGACGTGAAGTTCATGGTTATCGCTCCGTTCACCATTTTCTGATGCCACTGCGGCGGGGAAAACCCGCCGCAATTTCCCGAGGTTCATGATGAAAAAGTTAATGCTTGTCGCCATTATGGCAGCAGGTCTGGTTGCCTGTACCCAGTCGCCAGCGCCTAAGGAAGACTCAAAGTTAAAAGATGCCTACAGCGCCTGCATCAATAGCGCTGAGGGCAATCCGGATAAAGTGGAAGCCTGTCAGAGCGTACTGAACGTGCTGAAACAGGAGAAACAGCATCAGCAGTTCGCGACCCAGGAAAGCGTGCGGGTTCTGGATTATCAGCAGTGCATCCAGGCGCGCAAAACCGGGAACGATCAGGCTGTAGAGGCGCGCTGCGACCAGATCTGGAAAGAGATCCGCAGCAATAATACACCGCGTTAAGCCAGACGGCGGCAAGCAAACGGGCGGAGCGAAAACTCCGCCCGTTGCTATTTTAGCGGGGTATTTCTGCCGGCCGGTAGCCGCGGCTCAGGCGTACGAAGAGCATTGCGGTAGCGGCGAATCCGCATAGCGCGGCGCACATCAGCCACCAGCCCGGCGAGCTTTTATCGCCCGTTATCTCTACCAGCGCGGTGGAAATTGCCGGCGTCAGGCCGCCGAAGATCGCGGTGGCGAGGCTAAAGGCCAGTGAAAAGCCGACGGTGCGGACGTAGACCGGCATCACTTCCGTCAGCGCGGCCACCATCGCGCCGTTATACATACCAAAGAAGAACGAGAACCAGAGCAGGACCAGCGTCATGCGGGTGAAATCCGGCGCGGCGGTGAGCCAGTGCATTACCGGCCAGGTAGTGAGCAGCGCCAGCAGGGTAATGCCCATCAGCACCGGTCGACGGCCTATTTTGTCAGAAATTGCCCCGCCGATCGGTAACCAGATAAAGTTGGAGATGCCGACTAGCATGGTCACCAGCAGACTGTCGCGGGCGCTCAGGTGCAGCACGGCTCTGCCGTAGGTCGGGGTATAGACGGTAATGAAGTAAAACGTTGTCGTGGTCATTGCCACCAGCAAGGTGCCCGCCGAGATGATGCGCCAGTTTTTGACAATTGTGCTCAGGATCTCCCGGGTATCAGGACGATGTTTACGCTGCAGGAAGGCTTCGGTTTCCTGTAACGAACGCCGCAGCACAAAAATCAGCGGAATAATCATACAGCCAATAAAGAAGGGAATGCGCCAGCCCCATTCGGCGATCTGATCGTGGCCGAGCGTTTCATTCAGCGCGTAGCCAATCAGCGCCGCCACAACGATAGCCACCTGCTGGCTGGCGGATTGCCAGCTGGTATAGAATCCCTTGTTCCCCGGCGTGGCGATTTCCGATAAATAGACCGACACGCCGCCGAGCTCGACGCCCGCCGAGAAACCCTGCAACAGCCGCCCGACAACCACCAGGATGGGGGCGAAAATGCCGATAGTCTGATAGCCGGGCACCAGCGCTATCAGCAGCGTCCCGCAGCCCATAATCGCCAGCGTCACCATCAGTCCTTTACGGCGGCCGATTCTGTCGATATAGGCCCCCAGCACTATCGCGCCGATGGGGCGCATCAGGAAGCCCGAACCAAAGACGGCGAAGGTGAGCATTAACGCCGCAAACTCGCTTTCCGCCGGAAAGAACGTTCTGGCGATGTAGGTGGCGTAAAAACCAAACAGAAAAAAGTCGAACTGTTCGAGAAAATTACCGCTGGTCACGCGGAGGATGGCGCCAATGGTACCGGCGCGCGATGAGGGTTGCGTCATAGGGTTTGCTCTCCATTGTCTTTATCTTGTTTTTATAGAGGTAAGAGGGGGGCTAGTCGCCTGCGACTGCCGCCTGTTTTCCGCGCCGTTTCTCAATCGCCCACTTGAGTAACGCCGCACAGCGATAAAATCCGTGGGCGAATTTTCCGTAAGGAAGGGTTAAAAACAGCGCCATCACCACGCCGAGATGAATGGCAAGCAGAATGCCCATCCACGAGGTGTCCCGTCCCGCCAGCAGGGCGAGGCCGGTGAAGCTGGTCAGCAGCAGCAGCAGGATAAAGGCGCGATCCATCGGTTTTTGCCGCGGGTCGCCGTGCAGCGGCGAACGACGAAGGTTCAGCCATAGCAGGCCTGCCGGGCCCACCAGCAGGCCGATTCCGCCAAGCGTGCCCAGCAGAACCGGTGCGCTGAAGAACGGGTAGGGCGCTTCCCATCCGGCAAAATAGTGATAGCCCGTGGCCACCAGGGTGGCAGCGAAACAGAGCAGAAAACCATAAAAGGTAAGATGATGGAAACGACGGCGCATCAGGGTAAACGCGTCATCAGCCTCGTTGCAGCCCTTACCGTGGCCGCCGTCGAGATATTTTAAGGTCAGCGCGTTATGCGAGGCTTCGGCGATATCAACGGCGTGGGGATGCCCCGGGGAGATCTCGCGCCAGAAACGGATCACGCCGGCCATCAGTAAGCCCATGGCCAGTACGAAGACCGAACCAAACATCCACGCCAGCAGGTTATGGGGAAAAATCTGGTAGAAATCGCCGGCCAGCGGCGGATGTAGCAGGGAGCCTTTGAGCCCCATCGCCAGCAGCAGAAAGAGGATCAACCCACCGACCAGCGCCAGCGCCGTGGTCACGCCGGCCCGACGATACAGGCTGCCGAAAGCCGCGGGCTGGGCATAATGTTGATAGGTTTCCAGCCGCACTTCCGCCATCGCCTTCGGGACATTAATGGCAAACTCATGCGGCGGCGCGTACTGGCAGGCATGCAGGCAGGCACCGCAGTTATGGCACAGGTTGGCCAGGTAGTTTATATCCGCTTTACCAAAAGCCAGGCGTTGGGTCATGGCCGGAAACACGGCGCAAAACCCTTCGCAATAGCGGCAGGCGTTACAGACCTGCATCACCCGTTCGACCTCCGCTTCCGGCTGGGTGATGATTTGCGCGTCAATGATTAGCTTTTCAAGCGACTTCATGGTGTCTCTCCTGCAGTGCCGCCCTGGCGGCTTGTTGGCCGGCAATGCGGCCGAATGTCGTCCCGATCGACATGCCCACGCCGGCGGTATAGCCTTTGCCCAGCACGTTGCCGGCCATCATTTCACCGGCAACGAACAGGCTTCGGCTGGGCTTGCCCGCAAAATGGACGGCGGCGTGTTCATTGACGTACAGCCCGAGGTAGGTGAAGGTGATCCCCGGTCGTAGGGCATAGCCGTAGTAGGGCGGCGTATCGATGGGCCGCGCCCAGTGGGTTTTCGGCGGCGTCAGGCCGGATGTCGCGCAGTTATCAAGGCGGGTATGATCGAACTGGCCGGGCGCGCAGGCGGCGTTGTAGCGGGCGATGGTTTGCGCCAGGCGTTCCGCGTCCAGCCCCAGCTGGCGAGCTAATTCTTCGATGGTATTGGCCTGGGCGCCGGGGAAAACGGGCGGCATAAAGTGGCCGATCGCTTTGCTGTCGATAATTGAGTAGCCGATTTGCCCCGGCTGGTGGGCGACCAGTCTGCCCCAGATGGCATAACGTTTGGGCCAGAAATCTTCCCCTTCGTCATAAAAGCGCCTGGCGTCACGGTTGACGACCACCCCCAGCGACACGCAGTCCACGCGCGTACAGATCCCGCCATCGTAGAGCGGCGCCCTGGCGTCAATGGCGACGCAGTGGGATTGTGAAGGATCGCCGATGATGTCAGCCCCGGCGTCAATCATAAACTTGAGCAGCACGCCCTGGTTGAAGCGGGTGCCGCGGATGAGAAAGTTATCGGCTGGCCATTCACCACGATCGTTCTGTCCCCATGCTTCACGCAGCCACTCGCGGTTAGATTCAAACCCGCCGGCGGCGAGGACGCAGGTTTTGGCGACGATCCTTTCTTCGCCCGCCAGCGCGGCGACGAATTCGCCGTTATCTAATTCGAGCGCCTGTACCGGCGTGTTGTAGCGGATCTTAACGCCGATCTGCTCCGCGCTGCGGTAATAGGCGTTGACCAGGGCTTTACCGCCGCCCATAAAAAAGGCGTTGGTGCGGGCAACGTGCAGGGCGCCGGAGAGCGGCGGCTGAAAGTTAACCCCGTGCTGGCGCATCCAGTCCCGGCATTGCGCTGAAGTGCGGATCACCAGCCGCGCCAGCGCTTCGTTGGTGTTGCCCTCGGTGACGCGCAGCAGGTCCTGCCAGTACTCTTCTTCCGGATAGCTGTCGATTAAAACATCCTGCGGAGCATCGTGCATACAGCGAAGATTCCGCGTGTGCTGAGAGTTTCCGCCTCGCCATTCCCGCGGCGCAGCCTCCAGCAGCAGCACGGACGCGCCGGCTTCCCGGGCGGTTAATGCGGCGCATAGCGCGGCATTGCCGCCGCCAATCACCAGTACATCCACCATTTTTGGCTCCATTACGCTTTGCTTGATTGTTAAATTTGTAATGGAAATGTATTCGTTTTGGCCGTAAGGACGCTATGGCGTATTGCTAAAGGGGGGTTTAGTGCGCGTAAAGGCTGGCGCCGGGCCAGCGGCCTGACTCCACGAGCTGACGCATGACTTTCGCCAGTATCACCCGCGCGGCAAGGCCCGCTGGGGTCAGTTCATCATCGGAAAGGCTGACGAGAAAGTTTGGCCGACTGAGTATCGGATTCTCGACGCCGATCACTCTCAGGGACTCGCCGTCGAGATGGGAAATCGCCGCCCCCGGCTGCAGCGTGGCGCCCAGTCCGTCGCGGACGGCGCGCATCAGCAGGGCCAGACCGTCGATTTCAGCCACCACATCGACGCTCAGGGCGTGCTCCTGGCAGATCGCCTCCAGCCTGCCGCGCAGGCCATGCCCCAGGCTTGGCATTATCAGCGGGATAGCGGCCAGTTGGCCAGGCGAGATGCTCGCTTCGGGAAGGGGGGCCAGCACGTCATGGGTGCCAATCAGAAACAGACGCTCTTCGAGAATCGGCCTGGCGCTCCAGCGCGCAAGCTTCTCCTTCTGGAACACGATAGCTAAATCAAGCTGGCGGGTGTTGATCATGCGTTCCAGATTACCGGAGAGGCTCTCGACCAAATGCAGGCGGACGTCGGCATAGCTTTCGCGCATCGCGTGAATAAAAGGTACCCCCAGTACAGAGGCGGTGCTGGGGGCCATACCGACGCTGACGTGGCCGGAAAGGCGCGCCTCGCGCGCGGCGAGAACCGCATCGTCGGCGTGGCGCAGCGCCAGCTGCGCCTGGGAGTAGAAGGCGAGACCAGCGCTGGTCGGCATTACGCCGCGCGATGTCCGCTGCAGCAGACGGATGGCGAGTTCGTTCTCCAGGCGCGCCATCTGTTGGCTCAGCGCGGAGACGCCGATATTCAGGTCAAGCCCGGCCCCGCCCAAACTGCCGGTTTCAATAAAGCCCACATAAAAGCGAAGCTGGCGAAGCTC
>ENA-UOYY01000375-UOYY01000375.1-food-metagenome-genome-assembly--contig:-NODE-375-length-15067-cov-5.308087_pt1 | contig 15067 bp, 15 predicted proteins | sample MGYA00249878_ERZ772714 | MGnify/ENA primary metagenome ERZ772714 (study PRJEB29005, sample SAMN08379454) | food metagenome | isolation source: cheese spiked with Escherichia coli O103 | study: EMG produced... | reverse complement strand
TTTTTTGTGTTATTTAGTTAAATAATCCTTTGAAGAAATTAGCCATGCTATCAAAGAGTTTTTGAATGAAGTTCCGATTGCTTTGGGTGTTGAGCTTATTGAAGATGTTTTTCGCACCACTTTGGATATTATTCATTAACTTACCGGCTTGATTCTTGAAATCATCCGAATTTAAAGCACCGGAATCTTGGATTTTAACGAGAACATTAATGATTTGTTGTTTTTGATTATTGTTGATGATGTTGGTGAGGTTGTTTTGTTCGAGTTGATTATTGACGATGGTAGTAATTTGGTTAACAGTCAGATTATTGCCCTTACTTGCCATGTCTTTTTTGGCACCTGTGACGGCATTATTCAATTGGGAATCTGAATAACCATCGGTGCCTTTATTAGCCTGTGTGATATCGCTGAGGGTGCTCATTTCGTCTTGAGCAGCAGTTACTTGCGCTTGGTTGAGTGAATCGCCATTTTCAGCGAAAGCGGCGTAAACGCCAGCTAAGGCGCCAGAGCCATCGATTGGAATGGCGGAAGTCACGTAAATTGTCGCATTCGTGACGCCGGCGGTTAAGGCCGCATTTTTATATTGGTTGGCTGTAATTGTGGTGATGTTGTTATGGCCATTAAAATCGATAATTTTAACATTGATGCCGGTATTGCTGTCATTTTTTTGAATTAAAGCACTTGAGTAGACACTTGAGTTGGCGTTAAATGTTTGTTGATTTTGATCAAGATATTTTACAAGTGTGGAACCGGTCACTGTTAGTTCACTGACATCTGTGACATTCGCGGCATTTTCCAGTGTCTTGAGGGTATCAGCTTTTTGGGTGCTAGAAAGGCTGGTCCCAAGAGTGGCAACGGGTTTGTCCCACGATGTGGTGCTGTCGGCAAAGGCCGGTTGTGCGCTCAGACCGATAATAGCAGTAAATGCAATGGGGATGAGGAACTTCAATTTATTAAACATAAGCAATAATCCTTTCTCAAAGCGAATGATACCTTTAGTATAGCCAATTCAAGCCGTAAAGTATCCGATTTTAACTATTTTTAGGAATTAAAGATGATTTTAAGGCTTTTTTAAGGTTGCTGAGTGGGGTGAATGCTACTAATGACCCGTGTATGGGTTAGTTTCTCGTAGAATAATTGTGGTCGTTTAGTCACCCAACTTAATAAGAAGTTACCGGTGAATAACAGTGGTGGTAAGAGTGAGAGACCGATAATAAAGAGATAGACGTCAAAATGTTGTTGGCCACTAGCAACAGCGGCATCCAGGGTGACGCGCCAGAGTTGAAAACTGGGAATGACGATGAAAAATAGGAGTAGCTGGCGCCAGAAGATCGCCCAACGAGGATGATGGTCAGCGACAATCTGTAGTTGCAGGAGAGATTGACCAGGTGTTTTGCCACGCCAAAAAACGGGGAGCATTAAGAAGTAAGCACCAGTTGCCAGGCAGTACTGAAGCATTTCTGAATGAATGGTGGGTAGTTTTAGTAATCGCCAGATAACAGCAATTGCAAATGTAATGATGCCTAACACACAGTAATCAACGGCAAGTGCCAATAAGCGCCGGAAGTAGCCCACTTTTTGACCGCGCGCATAGGCTGCTTGATCCAAACTTTCACGAGTGGGTAAGAAAAAGGTGACCAAGGGCTGGAGATAAAATCCAAGCAGCCCGCCAGAGATGTTGAGCAATAAGTCATCAACATCAAATAACCGATAAGGGCGAGGATAAATACCATACAGTCCGGAAAGTTGCGTGAGTTCAAAAAATAGGGATAACGTAAAACTAAGTAATAAGGTCTGTTTGAAAGACGTTTTAAAGAAGTAACGTAAATAAATGCCAAATGGAACGGTTAAAAAGATGTTAAACAACGGCTGAATGGTTGCCGCTTGTTTAAGTGTTGCGAGGTATGAACTCGGTTCGGTCCAAACGAAATGGGTTGAGTTGATAAACTCCCGGACAAACGTAAAGGGAACTAAGTTATAGCGCGGGGTGGTTAAATGAGCGACCACCGAGCGTGGGGGAGGGGAAGAATAATTAAGCAGTAAGCGGCTACCAAGTAGAACATGAAGCTGTAGAGAATTACACTACGCAGGATGGTTAGCGAACCATAACGATGATAGTGGTAAACTAACAGTGGAACGGTTAAGATGATTGCGACGAATGGAAAGGCAATTGCCACAGTAATGATATTGCTGACGTAAACCATGATGAACTCCTTTGGTGTTAGATGTGGTTATATTGTATTTTTTTAATGAACGCCTGTCAAAACAGGGATCATTGTTCGTTATTTACGTTCGTATTTTATCGGTTATATGTATCGTTAAGATTTTACTGAATAAAGGCTGATTAGAGATTTTAAAGTTCGTCTTTTATATTGATTTTGAGATAATTTGTTGCTACAATAGTTTTTGTGAGTTTTAGGGTTTAAATAGCGGATCTGAAGACGGATTCGAATAGAGGAGTATGTTTATATGACATCTGTAGTAGTTGTTGGAACACAGTGGGGCGATGAAGGTAAAGGCAAGATTACCGACTTTTTAGGTCAAAATGCTGATGCTATCGCGCGTTATCAAGGTGGCGACAATGCAGGTCATACCATTCAGTTGGGTGACACAACTTACCATTTACAATTAATTCCATCTGGGATTTTTAACAGTGACAAACTCAGCGTGATTGGCAACGGGGTCGTTGTAAATCCGAAGACCCTCGTTTCTGAATTGAAATATTTAACGGATCAAGGGATCAACGTGAGTCAATTAAGAGTATCAGATCGGGCACACGTTATCTTGCCATACCATTCTAAATTGGACGGCTTACAAGAAGCAGCCAAGGGTGATCAAAAGATTGGGACGACTAATCGTGGGATTGGCCCAGCTTATATGGATAAAGCCGCTCGGAGTGGGATTCGGATTGCCGATTTATTGGACAAGGAACTCTTTGCAACTAAATTAAAACAAAACTTAGACGAAAAAAATGCGCTCTTTACTAAAATCTACGGTGCTGAACCACTTGAATATGAGACAATGTTTGCAGAATATTATCAATATGGTCAAGAAATTAAACAATATGTTTGTGATACTTCAGTTGTTTTGAATGATGTTTTGGATCAAAAGGGGAATGTCTTATTTGAAGGCGCACAAGGCATCCTCTTGGATATCGACCAAGGTACGTATCCATTTGTGACATCATCAAACCCTGCCGGCGGCGTTTCAACAGGTTCAGGAGTTGGTGCTTCACGGATTGACGAAGTGGTTGGGGTGGCTAAGGCTTATACCTCACGCGTTGGTGATGGCCCATTCCCAACTCAGTTAGATGATGAAACTGGCGACTTCATTCGTGAAGCCGGTCATGAATATGGTACTGTTACTGGTCGCCCAAGACGCGTTGGCTGGTTCGACTCAGTTGTGCTTCGGCATTCAAAACGAGTGGCGGGTGTGACCCAATTATCATTAAACTGTGTGGATGTCCTAACTGGGATTAAAACATTGAAGATCTGTGTCGCTTACGAATTAGATGGCGAACAAATCGATCGTTATCCAGCAAGTCTCCGCGAATTAGAACGTTGCACACCGATTTATGAAGAATTACCTGGTTGGGATGAAGATATCACGGGTGCTAAGACGCTAGAAGACTTGCCAGCTAATGCGCGGCACTATGTTGAACGAATTCAAGAATTAGTTGATTTACCATTAGCAACATTTGCTGTTGGTCCAGATCGTGAACAAACAAATGTCTTATCTGCTATCTGGTAGGTATTGCTGAAAAAGAGTACAAAAAAAGAGAATGCAAAGTTCGTTTTCTAAACGTGTCGTTAAACACGCCAACAAACTTTCATTCTCATGGGTTTGGCACCAGTCAGTATTATACACACATTACCACTAAAAAGATAGTGGGAAAATTAGTTGGTTTAGAGGAGTCGTTATGGAAAGAGTAAGTCGTTTCTTCGGGATTGAAGAACAACATTCAACAGTGCAACGGGAAATCCTAGCAGGATTCACCACATTTATTTCAATGGTTTATATTTTATTCGTTAACCCGAGCGTTTTAGGTGATTCAGGGATGGATAAAGGGGCTGTTTTTGCAGCCACAGCATTAGCAAGTGCGATCGGGTGTTTCTTGATGGGGTTATATGCTAAATACCCAATTGCAACCGCACCAGCTTTAGGGATTAATGCCTTTTTCAGTTATTCAGTGGTTATCGGGATGGGTGTGTCATGGCAGACGGCCTTAGCGGGTGTATTTGTGGCTTCATTAATCTTCATGTTGATTACTGTCTTTAAGCTACGGGAAATCATTATTGATGCCATTCCGCGGAATATGAAACTAGCGATTTCAGCTGGGATCGGGATGTTTGTGGCGTTCATCGGTTTACACGGTGGTGGCTTGATTGTTGCGAACAAATCAACCGTTGTTGGTTTGGGGGACTTCTCGCAAGGGACGACTTGGTTAACTGTTTTCGGCTTAATCATTACCGTTATTTTAATGGTCCGTAAAGTACCAGGAGCAATCTTTATCGGGATGCTTCTAACCTCAATTGTGGGAGCCATCAGTGGCCTAATTAAGTTGCCAACACACTTTGTTGCAGCTGCGCCAAGTTTGAAACCCACTTTCTTAGCTGGTTTAAATCACATTGGCGATATCAACACCGTTCAAATGTGGGTCGTTGTACTCACTTTCTTATTAGTGACCTTCTTTGATACCGCCGGGACATTGGTCGGTTTAGCTGAACAAGCCGGCTTCATGAAAGATAACAAGATGCCCCGCGTTGGGAAAGCTTTGGTATCAGATTCAACGGCCATGTTAGCTGGGTCATTACTCGGAACATCACCAGTTGGGGCCTTTGTCGAATCGTCCGCTGGGATTGCTGTTGGTGGTCGAACTGGTTTAACGGCCGTTGTGACGGGTGTGTTATTCGTCTTCAGTTTATTCTTCTCACCATTATTGACGGTTGTCACGTCACAAGTGACGGCCCCCGCATTAGTGATTGTCGGTGTTTTAATGGCTCAATCATTGAAGAAAATTGACTGGGAAAAATTAGAAATTGCAATTCCTGCCTTCTTAATCGTTCTAGGCATGCCACTGACTTACAGTATTTCTGACGGGATTGCATTGGGCTTTATCGTCTATCCAATCACAATGATTACAGCTGGTCGTCGCAAAGAAATTCATCCAATTATGTATGTTTTATTCTTTGTTTTCGTGGTCTTTATGTACATCTTAAACGTAAAATAAACAACAAACGCACAGCCGAAAGTTTCGGTTGTGCGTTTTTATGTGTTGCTGTTATTAATTGCGAATCACAAGGATTTAGAGCCGGTAAATATAAAATAGTGTGTTACAATAGTCGTAAATACTAGTGAAGGGTTTAAACTGTTATGCAAAAAAAGACAAGAAACCGATTAATTAATGGCTTATTAGCCATTCTGTTAGGGGTTGGATTAGTGTTGGTCTTCATCAATCCAATCCGCAACCAACTGGTTAAAATGATGGCGCATCGTCAGATGGACGTCACAGCTGCTCAAATTAAGAAAAACCAACATAAAAAAGCGAGCTTTGATTTTGATAAGGTTGATTCACTCGATACAAAACAGATTGTGAATGCCGCTATTAAAGGCGATGTGATTGTCTTAGGAAAAGTTGCAATTCCAAGTGTCAAGATGGCTTTGCCAGTCATGAAAGGCGTCTCAGAGGACACAATGGCTCAAGGTGGAGGCACAATGAAACCTGATCAGCAAATGGGTGCAGTTAACAATTATGCTTTAGCAGGGCATTCTTTCCAAAACATCTTTCTGCCACTTGAAAATGTGCGCGTCAGCGATAAGGTCTACTTAACGGATATGGAAAAAGTCTACACGTACAAAGTTGATTACAAAGCTTCAATCAGTCCATACGACGTAAAAGTCATCGATGATGTACCAGGTCGTAAAATGGTGACACTGATTACCTGTGATAAAACGGTCCGCAGATGGTGTATTCAAGGTGAACTCGTGAAGACCCAAAAGGCAACAAAGAAAATGTTAGCTGTTTTCGGGAATTAACCCGGGAAATAAAAGACTGCCAGTGAGTTGAAATGCTTTAATAGCAGGGATGCAACAGATTTGTTGCTTGTTTTTGTGAGGGTTAATTCGTTAAATTAGGTTTATAGCGGAGGTGGCAAAATGTCAGTTGGGAATGCTTTAAAGGAAGCTAGGATGAATGTTGGGGTGACGCAGGAACAAGTTGCACAGAATTTGTTTGTTACACGTCAAACGGTTTCTAGATGGGAGCAAGATAAAAAATTACCAAACGTTCATGTTTTAAAAACACTTAGTGTGCTTTATGGTATTCCAATTGATTTCATGTCTGGCATTATTCATTATTGGGCTTGTGCTTTATCCAGTCGCTAAGAAGATATCAGGAATGGTTGTTAGCTTTGGTAAACAATATGTTAAATATAATCAAAAGGCTCTATACGCATAAACATAAAAACGTCATCCATTGGATGACGTTTTTTATTTGAAAATCATTGGAATGAGGCCACCTACTAAGAATAGAATAATCAATACCCAAATGGCTTTTCCGAGTGGGTGATTCGGGTTAATCGTTAAGCCGACCCCAATTGGCTTAGGGATAATTAAGGGCTGTTTAGCATGCGGTATAATCGGATAAAATTGGCGTGTTTTGAAGTAACTGAAGCCAATCAAAACAACCGCAACGCTTAAAGTTAATAGCCCAGACATTGATTCGGTTAAGACTGCAGGGAAAAAGGCGTGGACGAGTAAAATCACAAGTAATGTCCCTAATGAGAGTCCTAATCCCCAATCAACAACGTGGGATTGTTTGATTTGTTTAATCAGTTGATAGTCATCAGAGACTTGTTGGACATAATCATCGTCAGCCTTGAGCATGTCGTCAATTGTTAGAGAATAAAGTTCACTGATGGCAATTAACATGGGGACATCCGGATAGTTATTACCGGTTTCCCAATTGGAAATTGTTTGCCGCGTGGTGTGCAATTGGTCAGCAACGGCTTGTTGGGTTAAGTTCAGTGCCAGTCGGCGTTCTTTTAAAATGGTAGCAAGCATAATGGTTAAACCTCCCTAAATGATTAGCTCTAGCATAACGGTAGATTGTCAGAATGAAAAGCAAGTGGTGCTTGCAAAGTAGGAAATAGCTAGTTTTAAACGTGGGGCACTTATTTGGTGCGTGTTATTTTGTTAATTGTAAGCTATGATGCAATTATTGAGGAGGTGTCATCTTCGGACCTTTAGAGAGTAAAGAAGGAACTTATAATCTTTTTAATGGGAAGCAAAATATCCAGATTTATGGGGAGAAGACTCGGAGTCCTTTTGGTAATAAAACAGTCGCATTTGAGATCCCAGAGGATGCCTATCATGAGATTAATCTGATGGAAAAGGATATCTACTTAGCTGATCGAAAAGGCGGCAAGGTAAAGCTGTACGATCATCGGACACAGACGCAGCCGTATAGTCATGATCAAAAGAATAGTAAGCAGATATTAAAGTTGATGAAACAATATAAGGGTGTTGGCTACGGGGAAGAACTTAAAGAGCAGTCTAGAAACCATACATCATTGATGGATGGTTTTTTTAAGTTAAAAATAAAAAAAGTGATAATAAAAACGCAATTGCGTTTTTATTATCACTTATCATGTATACTTGATGGGTGGTCAGGGGATCGAACCCTGGACCCACGGATTAAGAGTCCGTTGCTCTGCCAGCTGAGCTAACCACCCATATGATGTCTCGCCTTACGACTTAAATATCATAGCATATTAAACAAACTTTTGTAAACAGTTATTTGTATTTTTTTTGAATAAAGTTACTGAGCGCGTAAGAATTAATCGTTATAGGGGTTAACAATGTCGTTAATCCAGTTGGTAGGAATTGACCTAATTTTGAATTGCCTTCTGAAAATGAGTATAATAGAAGGCAAAGCATCCACATTCAAGGAGGATCCGCACATGGCTAAAAAAATACTAGTCGTTGATGATGAAAAACCGATCTCTGACATTGTTAAATTTAATCTAACCAAAGAGGGTTACGAAGTCTACACGGCTTATGATGGTGAAGAAGCCTTACAACAAGTTGAAGAGGCTGTCCCAGATTTAATTCTATTAGATCTGATGTTACCGAAGATTGATGGGCTAGAAGTGGCCCGCCAAGTGCGTAAATCGCATGATATGCCAATTATTATGGTGACGGCTAAAGATTCTGAAATCGATAAAGTGATTGGCCTCGAACTCGGTGCCGATGATTATGTGACGAAACCATTCTCAAATCGAGAATTAGTGGCGCGAGTTAAGGCTAACCTACGCCGGCAAGGTACAACGAGTCAATCAGATAAAGAAGCGAATGAAGAAAATCACGAGATTAACATCGGGGATTTAACGATCCATCCTGATGCTTATATTGTGTCAAAACGGGGCGACAAGATTGAATTAACGCATCGTGAATTTGAATTGTTACATTATTTAGCCAAGCATATCGGCCAAGTGATGACCCGTGAACACTTGTTACAAACGGTTTGGGGATATGATTACTTCGGTGATGTCCGGACAGTCGATGTGACGGTCCGCCGTTTACGTGAAAAAATTGAAGACAACCCCAGCCACCCAGAATGGTTAGTGACACGCCGGGGTGTTGGTTACTACTTAAGAAATCCTGAGCAGGAGTAAATTTGCCGCATGAATAAGAAAATTCGGTTGCTACAATCGATTCATTTTAAAATTGCCATTGTGTTCGTATTGTTGCTGCTGGTAACGTTGGAAGTTATCGGCGCTTCTTTTGTGAAGCAACTGGAATATCAGAATGTGCGTGATTTTAAGCAATCCTTACAAGTGACACCCTATATTCAAAACCAACTCAGTAATGAGTTACTGAATAATAGTGGTAATGCGAACAAGAATATTAAAGAGATTATTGGCGATATGGGCAATTCTGCCGAAATTCAGGTTGTCGATAATAAGGGCACCATTCGAGGTGTCACGAACTTGAATAATCAAAGCACCGTTGGTCAAAAGACGCGTAACCCACGGGTGAAACAGGTTATTTACTCTGGGCATACCGAACAAGAAGTGGCATACAATGAGAGTCTAGGGAGCTATTATACAGCGATCCAACCGTTGACGAACCCAAGTGGGGATAGTAATGCCGTTGTGGGCGCCGTTTATATTCGGGCTAGTATGGAAGATGTTTACAAGAGGATTTCGTCGATTACCGTCATTTTCTTAACCTCGTCTTTAGTCGCTGGTTTATTAGGGATGGCATTATCGATTGTTATTTCCCGGGCAATTACCCGACCAATTGATGAAATGAAGAAACAAGCGATTCAAATGGCGCGAGGGGATTACTCTGGTCAAGTTAAGATTTATGGTCAAGATGAACTGGGGCAACTCGCGATTGCGGTCAATAACTTATCAGTCCGGGTTGAAGAGGCGCAAGAAGCGTCAGAGTCGGAACGACGGCGACTTGATAGTGTGCTCAGTCATATGACTGATGGGGTCATTGCGACTGATCGACGAGGCAATATCACGATTATCAATGAAACTGGCCAAGATTTTTTAAATGTGACACGCGATGAGTTACTGGGCCAGTCATTGCTTAAAGTTTTACGAATCAGTGATGAATATTCTTTGCGCGATCTATTAGAAACGCAACAGGAAATGGTCTTGGATTTCTCAGAACAACAAGATCACGACTTAATCTTGCATGTTGATTTTTCATTAATTCAAAAAGAAACCGGCTATATCACCGGTTTAGTTTGTGTGCTCCACGATGTCACCGAACAACAAAAGAATGAACAAGAACAGCGCGAATTCGTTTCGAATGTGTCTCACGAATTGCGGACGCCATTAACAAGCGTGCGGAGCTATATTGAAGCGCTGAATGATGGCGCATGGCAAGATCCAGAGCTAGCGCCCAATTTCTTAAAGGTGACCCAAGAAGAAACTGATCGGATGATTCGAATGATTTACGATCTATTGAGTTTGTCACGATTGGATCAAGGAAGGGCAATGATGAATCTCGAATATGTTAATTTAAACGAGTTCTTTGGGTATGCACTGGATCGGTTTGACATGATGATCAAGCGGGATCAAGAGCACGAAGATGATTTGCCTAAACTGACAACCAGCGCGGGCAAACTACCAACAGATGATCCGAATAAGAAGTACAGTATTACACGAGACTTCACTAAGCGGGATTTATGGGTTGAAATTGATACCGATAAATTTATGCAGGTGATCGATAATATCATGAATAATGCGATTAAATATTCACCAGATGGTGGCGTGATTACGTGTCGCTTATTGGAAACACATCGTCACGTGATTTTAAGCATCTCTGATCAAGGATTAGGGATTCCACGGAAAGACCTTGGTAAGATCTTTGATCGCTTCTACCGGGTTGATAAGGCCCGTTCTCGTAAACAAGGCGGGACTGGTTTAGGCTTGGCAATTTCTAAAGAAGTGATCGAAGCGCATCGTGGGCGTGTTTGGGTTGATAGCCAAGAAGGTAAAGGCTCGACATTCTACATTTCGTTGCCATATGAACCAATTGATTCTGATGGAGGTGATTGGGATGCGATTTAATAACTTTTTAATGCGCGTTATACTGATTGCTGCCATTATCGTCAGTATCGGGCTATCATGGCTAATCTGGACCAGTAACGCGCATTATGAGCGCCAAACGGACAGTCAAACCACCACTAAGTCAACAAGTCGTAAGACAGAACGAAAAATCGGTGATATCTTCTTGCCGACGCAACTATTGTGGCGGACAGACAATCAGAGTCAGTTGATTTATAACTCAAAAGAGAGTTTGATTCCACAGTTTAAAGCGACTTTAAAGCTTGCCAAGTCGGCACAGTTTAAGCAAGTTAAGCTAAGCGAAGACGATTATTACCAGGCAATTAGTGATGATCATACATTGACCCTTTTATATCCTGATAATATTTCGTACGCTATTTTTAAAAAGGTCTTCAGTTATCAGAATAATAATTTAGGTCAAAACGTGACATTCAATCGGATTCGAATCACGTTGAGCACACAGCCTAAGTTGTGGTTGATGAATGATCAAAGTCATCAAGTGTACCAAACGACACTCAATGTTTTTTCACAAGCTCGTGTGAAAAAGGTGCTTAAAAATGCCGATGTGCATTTGAAAGTGACCGAAAAAATGTTGAATCACAAGCCATTACTCTATGTGGCAGCGGATCAAACGTTATTGCCTTATAGTTATTTAGTTAATCAACAACCCGAAAATTATTACATCACAACGCTGTTGAATCAACAAAATATGGATAATATTGATACGAAAGAACAAGGCAATAGTGCGATTTATACGGATGGGACGGACAGCAATTTGTATAAACGCCTAACGATCAACCACGATACCGGTGAAATTTCGTTTGTGAAGTATGAAAATGAGAAATCACCAAGCACATTAACAAAGAGTTTTGAAGCCAGTTTTGATGCGCTTTTAAAGACAGGTAATGCCCTTTCAGGGATGCGTTTCTATAGTTATGATAAAGCAACGAATTCGACTGCTTATCGGACCTACGTTGAAGGATTCCCAGTCTTTTATCAGACTAACATTGGGAGCGTGAAAGTACAATTCTTACCAACTGGTCAAAAGATTGATTTTTCAAATTATAGTTTGCAAGTACCCGTTCCTGCTGAAGACAAGCAAGTCACATTGCCAAGTACCGAGTCTGTTTTGAATCAATTGACAAGTAATGGTTTCTTGCTAGAAAATGTGGAAAACGTGCAAGTCGGTTATGAATGGACCAAAGAAACCAGTAACGAACAAGTGATTGATTTAAATCCAACCTACTTTGTACAGTATAAAGGGGTTTGGCGTAGCTTATCCGCATTGATGGCGCAAAAAGCTGAATTAACCGAAGGGAGTTAGATGAATGGATTTTCGCAGAATTGAAATGATTTTTATCGCCATTTTTATTGCGCTGGATATCTATCTATTTGCCTCGCTGAAAGGCAGTCAGACAATAACGTCGACGGCGATTACTAGTGGTTCACAGACTAGCCAGATTATGAAGGATTTAAAAGACGATCAAATTTCAGTGAAGAAACTCTCCAAGCGCCGAATGGATGGTTATTATTTAGCCAGCCGACAAAAAGATCAGACATTATTAGAAACGGCGAGTGCCAAACTAACCGGTCAAACTGTTTCGTTTGATAAAGCGCGCATGACACTGACGAGTGAATTGGATAAACCACTGACTTACAAAAAAGAGAACCAACGCTTAGCCGTGGCGGCCTTTATGAAGGAACCAGACAACGTGATTCAAGCGGAGGACTACCGCTATTCACACGCATTATCGAGTGATCAACAAGTCGTATATGTGCAAAAAGTCCCAGGCGGGCAGATCATGGATGAACATGGTCAGTTGATTTTTACATTAGAAGACGGGCAGATTAGTCATTACACGCAAACTTACACGAATAAGATTCAAGTTTTGCGTGAAAAAGAAAGTACGAAGGTGACTGCTCAAGACGCGGTCATTGATTTATATACAGATAATGAGATTCCGAATAACTCACGCATTATGTGGGTGAAACTCGGATACAGTGCTTTGTTGGACGCCAATAGTAGTACGGTGTACGTGCCAGCTTGGCAAGTGGCCATTGAGAATAAGAATTCTAAGAGTGTCGTCGTTAAGCGGATTAGCGCCTTTACCGGTGCGCTGATGAAGAACCGTAGTGAAATTTAGTTGTTTTAGAAAGAGACCAAGGGGATAGAGCAAAACATGGTAGAAAAAGACGCAATGCAAGTCAGCATGCTCGCAAGCAGTAGTTCTGGCAACACAACGTATATTGAAACACCTAATCATAAAGTGTTAGTCGATGCAGGAATGAGTGGGAAACGCGTGCAAGATTTAATGCATAGTATTGGCCGCGATCTTAAAGATGTGGACAGTTTATTAGTGACCCATGAGCATCGCGATCATAGTAGTGGTGTCGGTGTTTTGGCCCGGCGATACGGAATAGACGTGTACGCAAATCAACCAACATGGGATGCGATGGCTTCGATTATTGGTGAAGTGCCTGCTGAACACAAGCACATTTTTGAAATGGGTAGTACCTTGTCAGTTGGTGATTTAGATATTGAAAGTTATGGGGTGTCACATGATGCGGCTGCTGCCCAATTCTACCAATTCCATCATAATAACCGTGCCTTTGCAATCCTGACCGATACGGGTTATGTCTCTGATCAAGTGCGTGGGACAATTGAAAATGCGGATGCTTATTTAGTGGAATGCAACCACGATTTAGAGATGCTTCGGATGGGAAAGTATCCTTGGTCATTGAAACAACGGATTCTCAGTGATACCGGCCATTTATCGAATGAAGATGGGGCATCCGCTTTGATGTCGTTTATGGGGAACCAGACTAAACGCGTTTTCCTAGGCCACTTGAGTCAAGAAAATAACATGAAGGAACTGGCCCATTTGACGGTTGCGTCGATCTTAAAGGAACATGATTATGGGGTGGGAACAGACTTTGAAATTCTAGATACTGATCCGGCAGTTGCTGATCCATTGTTTGCCGTGTAATTAGACTGAATAGAAGACATTTTAGTTGTTTTTGCGAAATAAGTTCGCTAAAATGCGGATTAGAAAAACAATTTAATATTCGTAACTTGTTCATAATTTTTTCAAATTTACATTCTATGATAGAGATAATCAATAAACAGAATTTATTAGAAAGTTTGGGTGAATTAGTATGAATCAGAATTCAGGATTAATGAAAACGGCTGTTGTTGCCGTTATCGCAGCACTAATCGGTGGTGGCGTTGCTGGTTATGCCGGTTCAAAGATGGGAAGTAACACTGTCTCAAGCACTGCCCAAGTACCAACTAAAGCAGGTGCCACTAAAATTAGTAATATCAAAGTCAACTCATCTTCACAAACAACAACTGCCTTTAATAAGGTCAACAAAGCGGTTGTGTCAGTTGTTAACTTGCAAAAACAACAAGATAATTCAGGCGATTTGAGTGCGCTCTTTGGCGCGGATAGTACCAATAAAAAAAGTAGTAGTAGTGAGCTTGAAGAATCGAGTGAAGGCTCAGGTTTAATCTACGAAAAGAAAGATGGTAAAGCCTACATTGTCACGAACAATCACGTTGTTTCTGGCTCAGATAAGTTGGAAGTCATCCTTAGTGATGGCACAAAAATTGATGCTAGCTTAGTCGGAACGGATGCCGTTTCTGATTTAGCCGTTTTAAAGATTGATAGTGCCAAAGTGACGAAGACCGCAACGTTTGGTGATTCTGACAGCATTAAACCTGGTGAATCAGTGCTCGCGATTGGTTCGCCTTTAGGCTCAGAATATGCTACTTCTGTTACCCAAGGGATTATTTCAGCAAAGAAACGGACGATTGATGTGACGGATGAAACAACCGGTCAAGCGACTGGCCAAGCAACCGTTATTCAAACTGATACAGCGATTAACCCTGGGAATTCAGGTGGTCCGCTAGTTAACCTTGCAGGACAAGTCATCGGGATCAATTCAATGAAGTTAGCTTCTAACGGGAGCACAACGGTTGAAGGGATGGGCTTTGCCATTCCAAGTAACGAAGTGGTCAAAATTATTAACCAATTGGTTGCAAATGGGAAAGTTGTTCGACCAGCGCTTGGGATTAGCGTCATCGATTTGACGAATGTTTCATCAACGCAACAATCATCAGTCTTGAAATTACCAACCTCTGTGAAGAGTGGGGTAGTTGTTGCATCAGTCAATGCCAACTCAGTTGCTAAGAAGGCAGGGATTAGTAAATACGACGTCATTGTTGGTTTAGGTGGCAAGGATGTCACAAGTGTTGCTGATTTACACACGACACTTTACAGTTACGATATGAATAGTACGGTTGAAATTCAGTATTATCATAATGGTGAATTGAAGAAATCAACAGTGAAGTTGACTGAAGCAGCATCAACAGATAGTACAACGGCAGCAAAATAAATTAAAGCCGCCAGCATCAATTAGATGTTGACGGCTTTTTTATTTTGGTTAAATTCAGACTAAAGTGGCAGGAATGTTAAGTTTTA
>ENA-UOYY01000371-UOYY01000371.1-food-metagenome-genome-assembly--contig:-NODE-371-length-15179-cov-54.423235_pt1 | contig 15179 bp, 18 predicted proteins | sample MGYA00249878_ERZ772714 | MGnify/ENA primary metagenome ERZ772714 (study PRJEB29005, sample SAMN08379454) | food metagenome | isolation source: cheese spiked with Escherichia coli O103 | study: EMG produced... | reverse complement strand
GCACAGGAGGAAACGTGGTGTATTTAAATATGGGGTAACTCTTTGATTTTAATGGGATAATAGGAACAAATTGTAGAAATCAACACATTGATATGTATATAAAAAAACTATTACGCAATCATTAGATACCCCCAAAAGTACCCCCAGACTTGCTTGTTGCTATCTAAATTGTTTAAAAAACATTCTATTGTTGTTGATACCACAATGTAAGAACCGCCTTGAAGCACATCAAGTAAGTTAGACGTCAAAATTGCACTTAGGGAATTTGTGTTTCAGGCCCAACCTTAGTGATGTTTGCCGTACAGCTCCCTTTATGATCATCCTATGATAAAGTTAAGCTCCCTTCGAAAGGAGACCGAAATGACGATAACGGCCTATTCTAGAAAATTTAAGCGTGAGCTGGATGCTAAGCAGTTGGAAAACCTTTTCGAACGTAGCAACTCAGATCCTTCTCTAAGTTATAGAGATTTTGTTAAAGAGGATGTTGAATGCCCGGCATGCAATGTTTCTGGTGGTTATTACGTTTCGGAAGGAAGATCTCTCAGTAACGGCAAAGTTGTAAAGCAAGCACACTTTGCATTTCGAGACAATCTAGGTAAAGACTCTCACCTCCCATTTTGTGATTTTTATACTGGCGATGATAAGTTGAACGTTGTTTCAAATGAAGGCCAAATTGATTTTATGCGCTCGGGTTCTGAAGCGACACGCTTAATAGGTCTTATGGTCTGTGCGGGAATTCAGGAGAAGATTTTTACGCAAGAAGATATACGTAACATGCGCCAATGGTTCTTAGATTTAAGAGAAAAAGGCACTTTTACATTTAATTTAAGCCCTCACATAATCTACCTTGCAAAGGCCTCATTGATTAGATATAAGAGAAACAATGATAATTATGTTGTCGATCTCAGCGCCATAAACAAAAGTTGGTTCGATATCAACGAGGAAGTATATCAATCTCTTTATTTCAAGCATCCTCAATTCTATCTAGACCGTCATGAGAATCCTGAGCTTTGGAATGTAAGACTTAAATCAGTAGTCAAAAAAGCAAGAACTATATTAATTAAAGACTCTGGGACGTCAACATTTGACAGATCAATTCTCAACGAAAAATATGAGATAGCTACTCGAATGGCGAGACTGATTCGAGACTACCACCCTCGACTCCGTATGATTATTAGTTACACCCCTACATCTATTAAAGCAAACAACCCACTCATGGCTTTATCTGCATTATTACTACATGTTTCAGATTGGAATATTCAGGAAAGCTGTAAAAAAATCCAAGCGATTTTAGCAGTTGAGAAAGTTGACGATAATTCTGCAGGAAACATTATTGGATTAAACCCATTCATCCACCACAGCGCTTGGGTTCTTGTTAAAGCGTTAAATGACTTACATTCTAATTTAGACAAAAAAATTGATTTTGATAAAGAATTCAACAAAGAAAAAGAGAGGCTTATGAAAATTTACTATCCAAATGGTCAATAACAAGTAAATTCTTATCTCTACAGCTAAATACATACTTGAGCTGTGTTCTTACAAATTTTAATGATTACCGCTAATATATCTCGGAGGTCAAATGAATATAACGGATTTTCTAAAAGGCTACAGAAACCACCCAATATTATTTGTTGGAGCAGGTTTCAGCATGAGATACTTATCAATTTCTTATAGCTGGCCGGCACTCTTAGAGAAAATTAGTATTGACCTGACAAATTCTAATGAACTCTATAAAGATCTTGTCAGAGAAAACAGCAATAAAGATGGTATTGTAGACCTTCCAAAAGTAGCAACGCAATTAGAGCAAATTTTTGATGCAACACTAAAAGCAGACAGGAACGGAAAGTTCAAATATATCAATGACTTATACTACGAGTCAGAAGATATATCCTCAAATATCAGCAGATTTAAAATCTATCTTTCACAGGTGGTTAATATCACAGATTTAAAATTAGGAGTTCAAGATGAAATATCTGAATTAGTAAAGGCCTCAAAAAACATTGCCTCTGTGATTACGACAAACTATGATAATTTTATCGAAAGTGCAATTGGTTATAATCCTGTTATTGGAAATGATATACTTTTAAGCAATCCTTATGGTTCTGTTTATAAAATTCACGGATGCGTTAGCAAACCAGAATCCATAATAATAACCAGTGATGACTATATTCATTTTGATAAAAAATATGAATTAATTCGTGCTCAACTCCTATCCTTGTTTATACATAATCCGATTATATTTATGGGATATAGAATAGGTGATCCGAATATAAAAAAAGTATTAAAAACAATATTCTCATACATACCACCTCGTTCTAAAATTGCAGAAAAAATAAAAAACAACTTCCTTCTTATTGAAAGAGAAGAAGGTATTGATAATTTAAACATTGTCTCTCACGATCTCGAAGTAGAAGATGCAGGGTTAATTAGCATTAATAAAATCGTTACAGATAACTTCTCAGATATATATAAAGAACTTGCTCAACTCCACTTACCAGTTTCGGTAATGGATATACGCAGAGTAGAGAGTATCTTTGGTAAAATAAAGGAAGGTGGAGACATAAAAGTAAAACTTGTTGGGGATTTGGAGACACTCAGAAATGATGAGCTTGTTCTAGCCGTCGGTTCTGTTAACTCTATAAAAATATACATGCAAACACCTCAGGAGATGATGGAAAACTATTTTGATCTAATTTCAAATAAGGAATCACATGTTGTCGAGTTGCTTGACAAGTTCACCATCAATAAAAGATCATATTTCCCAGCTTATGCTTTTCATAAATTCAGCCCAGGTGTTAAATGCTTAACATCATTAATGAAAAATCAAAAAAGATTAATAAATCTAAACTATTCCAGGTTACCCAAGAATCAAAGAATAGTAGAACATACCATTGAAGATATTTACGCTAAACATTCTGATAGTTATAGCAAATTACAAAATATTATTTTCTTCAATGCTCATGATGAACATATACCCTTAGAAGATTTAGAAAAACATGTCCGGGAGTTTAAGGACAAATCTCATACTGATTATCGGAAACTTTTAGCATTATATGATTACCTCGCATACAATGTATAATTATATAAACTATCATTGTGATTATAGTTAGGTAAAACTGCAACTGATGGTTTTATACGATTACTAGTTGCAACCGCAGTTTACAGATCACATCAACTGTAACTTAGAGCGTTTAGAGCAAAAAATTCCCGCTGGCTGTGCCGGCGGGTGACAAGTTTTGACAGGTGCTGCCAACGCTCTGCAATTGAAGCTTTCTGAAACGGTAGCGGTTGACACTTTCCCCAGGTAAGGCATAACAAACCATAACAGGCTGACAGCTGCCCTGCTTCGCATCAGTCCTTTACACGTTGGCTGCAGCTGTTGTGCGTGAGCGTTAAGATCCGTTAGGTTGAGTTGACACTTTTCCGCGAAAAACCTTAACAAAACTTAGCATTTCTAAGCATGGCAACTTGACACTTTTCACGATTTTTTCGGCCTTTTGATGTGGCAAACATGGCGCAAGACCAGTAATGGCGGGGCTTACAGCGAGGTTGACACTTTTTCGTGTTCAGAGTGTAAAGTGTCAACCTTGCAAGCTGCTCAACTTGACACTTTTTGCGGCCGTTAATGACCTGTTTTCTCCCATTCAGCCAGGGCGTTTAGTCCTGCCTCGCTCCATGATTCAAGTTCATCAGGATAATCACCTGCAACATAGCAGAGTTCACAGCGCAGCATACGAATTGCCAGCCAGGCATTACCCCGCAAATTGTATTGTTCAAAGTAATGCTGCCCGTCGCAATCCTCAAGGCAGATAGCACCATCATCAAGAAAGTGCACTTCCCAGCCTAATTCCCTGGTTGCATCCAGCACACACTGCTGTATGCCCTCGTCCGTTGCTGGCGCAGGAATTTTACCGTCTCTGGCCTTAACTGCTTTCCAGAACTCGCCCCACGTCATTTCCAGCGTTCTCTCTGGCCACATTTCAGAAACTGTGTCTTTTCCCTGTGCTGGTGGGCTGTTCCGCTGCTCTGTCGCTTCCACATCGATTTTTTTACCGGACATGACCACTTCGCCTTTCTCGATCCAGTCGTAAACTGTCTGGCGGCTTACGCCTTTGTGTTTGGCATATTCTGCCTTACTCATCAGCATTATGACTCACCCTTCTTTTTCCAGTTGAGCCAGCCGCCCGGATATTTCTTCCAGTTTTTCCAGGGCTGGCTTGCAGGCCGCATCAATAACGTCCCGGACCATTCCGGCAAGCTGCTCTTCTGCTGTCGGCGTTGTTACTTCCACACCCGATGGTTTCCCTCCCTTATCCCATACACCCAGCGGTACGAGGGCAACGTGATCGATAAGAAATGGCGTCCCCTCAATAAAAAAATTGTCCTCGCCCATTACATCAGGAACTTCTGCCCCACCGGACGCACCACAAAACACAACCGACGGGCTGGTGGATACCTCCCCCCGGGCTTTCTGGATGTAATCGATGATTTCCTGTCCGTAAATCCGGCATACGCCCCACACCTCGTCACCGCGAATATACGGCAACATGACGGTGCCAATAATGCGCGACCGTTCGCCCACGTCTTCAAGGGTTTTGCTTTCGGGATGGTCGATAATGACGGGGACTCCGGCGCAACGTTCCAGGAACTGCGGATTGAGATAAGTTTGCGGTGAACGCCAGACAAATTCTTTTTCTTCGGCGCGGTAGGCCATTCCGGTTCCTGTGATACGCAGGTTAACCAGCCACATGTTGGAAAACTGATAAGGCGACGGTAGCTGTCCGTCCCGAATCTGCTTCGCCGCCTCAATTTCTGTTAAAAGCATAATGTTATCCGGTTATAAGCAATAAGCCCCGCCAAATCCGGCAGGGCTGAAATCAGCACGTTTTTCATGCCCCCGCGAGGCTTGCAACGTTAATTTTGACCAGGCGACGGGGAGGGATTTTGAAGGCGTTCAGCCAGACGTTCGGATCTCCCTGATATTCAGTAATACGACGACCAGCTTCATCCATTCTTACGGTTTTACCCAAATGGCCCGGCGTGTTTTCCACGGCCCACTGAGCACTTTCCTGAGCAGCCTTGTAAATCTGATCTTCCAGCACCGCCAGCGTTGCAGAATCTGAAACGGAACGAATATCCACATCTCTGAATTTTTTCGCTATCCTCTGTGCGCCAATTAATGCACGCTTGCGGTAATCCATCGACTTTTCACCAGCAAACGGGGCCGGAGCGCGACGGCCCATATTGCTGTATGCGGAATCCGCTTTAGCCTGGGCTTCTGCCAGTGAGGATTCATCTTCGACTGACGCGACGATGTTTTGATTAGCGTTATCCTCGTCCGCTTTTGTGAAATCCTGCGCGGGGATCGCATTCAGCATTTCGATAATCTCCTGCGGAGTGCTGCCCTGCGACTCTGACAGAGCGTTAACCACCTCCATCAGTTTTAATCGCAAATCTTCTTTGCTTGCTGGCATTTTTACCACCTCTCTTTTTTCACCAAAAAATCACGACCATCAGGCCGGACGTTCTACGGGATAAAGCGCCCGCTGCATTAAACGCCGGGCGACCTCATGAATGCTCGGAGCAATCCCCAGCGGAGAATTGCGGCGTTCCTCGTCCTGGATGCGCTGTAATGCTTCAATCTGATCACGAGCGAGTAAAACGGGTTTCACGCTGGCTTTTCTCATAGTCATATCTCCTGAACAAAACAATGATTATGATTGCACAAACTGAAATGACGATCTACATCATTGCAATTTATGAAACGATAACGCATGATGATCGCGTTCTTCCCATTGACTTCAATCACCTGAAAAACAAAGCCCGCAACACTTCTGGCTGCGGGCTTTTTACTGGCACAAAAAAGCCGGGAAAAATCCCGGCCTCCGTCACTGACTGCAATTTTTCGATCCAGGATATTTCCTGAATGCCTTACCATTGGGCTGATGTAATCCCATTCAGGCATGTGCCCGGCTGATGGTTTCGCGCATCTCCCCGAAATTATCCTGCCTTGCTGGTGGGCGTGCTGCCTTGTGGATACATTCCGCGCGACGTTTTGCCGCCTGTTCCCGTGCCTTGTCATCATTCGCCAGCATGATGACCTCAGCCCACCGCGCCGCCGCTCTCCGGTACAGGCCACGCGCTTCCAGTGCTTCCGCTTTGCTGTCGTGAATCATGCGCCTGTTTTCTCCCTGGCTGCCCGGCGCTGACGTTTGCGCTTCTCATTCAGCGCCACCAGCCGCGTTTCTGCCTCCTGCTGTTCCTGTGGTGTCACTTCCCCACATGGCTGGCCTTTCAGGTCGTAACGTGCACCACCAGCCATTAAGGCGCGGTAATAGCGCGGAGACTGCGCATAAGATGCCAGCGTCGCACGTAATGCCCCCGGCCCGAATACCAGCCCCCTGACGGCGATATCCTGCATCAGGTCGTCGAATATCCCCACCTTAAGCGGCTTTGGTGCTTCCCTGTTGAATAAGTCAGGCCACATCTCAGTGAGGCGGTTAACGCGCCTGCGGTTTTTGCGCTGGCGTTTGGTCATATGCCGCCATGGTGTCGCCCCTGTGGGCTTCTGCTGCGCTTTCTGGTTACCGGGTATCACTTTATGTGCCGATGTGGTTTTATCCTGCTCCTGCGCCGCCTGCGTCGTTTTCTGCGGCGTGCCGTAAATGCCTTTCGGTTTTCTGTTAATGGTCAGCTTAGTCATGCTTTGCCCCATCGTTTTTACTGATTATTTCATGCCCGGAACTTTCATCTACCGGATACCACGCAAATGATCCCGGCTCATCAGAAAGCGCAAATTTTTTATCCGGAAGGTAAAGACATGAGTAATTTCCCTCTCCCGGACTAATAGGTTCCATCCCCATCTCGCCAGTCAGCAACGGTAAAACCATTTGATGCGTGGTGTGCCCTCCAGAAAACTTCACATCACAAAGCGCCCATGCTGCAATCGGACTATACCAGGCTGACCAGTCATCAGTATCGATAAACTTCGCCCACCAGCCAGGAACGGCAGGAGACAGGCTTTTGATTTTTACTTCATCACTCATACAAAAATTTCCGTATCAGAAATGGTTTGTTCACAATTTATTGCGTTTGTTGGTTGTCTCAAAACGTGGCATGTTGTCTCAAAATGCCTGCAAGTTGTCTCATTAAAAACAATAAATATTATTAAATAACATATATATAAATATATATGAGACAACTGAGACAACCGAACCAACCGAAACTATGTATTACGCGAATGGATACTATGTTATCGACGATACTCCAAAACTTATATATATATATACAGAACATGGCTGTCTCAGTTGGATTATTGTCTCAATGGATAAAATACGATTAAATATCAAAATGTTATTAGAACACACTGAGTCAACTGAGACAGAATCCGATAAAAAATGAGACAGCCACAATAAATCAAATGTTACTCTGAAACACTATTCGTCCAGCTCATCATCCATAAGTAACGCATACGCTCTTAACTGCTTACCGTTCAGATGTTTTATCCTGGGCGTTCTTGTTTGCCATCCTTTACCACTTGAAGGACGTTTAAGCATATTTGCCCCATGAAGTACTTTTGCCGCCTTATTAACATCGAAACCACTTGCCACTTCAGTCTTAAAAACAGCAGGGAGAACATAAAAAGTTATAGTGTCATCAATGTTTGATTTCCCTTTATTCTTATAACCAGCAAGATTATGAATATTCATCTGACTCAGTTCATCAAAATCAACAGGTACAAAACGACCAATACTATTTGCTGTAAGAAATGCTGTTGCCTGCTCAATAATCTGCTCATTTTCCTTATTGCCTGTTCCGAATACATTTACCCAGTCATTGAAGTTACGCTTTATTGCACTTCGGCACTTCTGAACATCCCAGCCCGTGACATGAGTAGAAAGTACCAAAGCAGCTTCCAGAATAGCGAACCGCTCCCCGACTCGATGAACCTGTTCTCCGTAACTATCCGGTATCAGGCGACGCCACCTTTCACGACAATCCCTCACAGTATTTTTAGCCTCCTGCTTATGACCTGCCAGCCATTTCACCCACTCACGCCCAACAATACCGTGATTTTCCAGCCATGCCGCTTTTAACGCGTCCGCGTGATCTTTACCATTACTGTATTCATGAAGTTTTGTTGCTTTCACCATCGGAATATTAAGCAGACGAACCAACTGACCGGCTTTTACTTTCACTCCTTCACTATTAAGAAAAGTTTCAACATCCTTTTCTCCAGTACTGATTGCCACTGTTCGCCAACGTTTAATTTCCCGGTTGCCGCCGTCCTTTGCCCCCTGCAATTTCCCGGAACCGTTAAACAGCGTATAAGCAGATGTAGCAACGTCGCGTGCATTTTCTGCCTGTCCTATTTCATCCAGCGGCAAAAGTCCGTCATTGTGTGCTTCAGCTTCATTTGCGATACCTAACGCCGTTCCGTACCAGGTTAATCTCAACGCTTCAGGATTACCCCAAATACTGGAAGCAATATTCTGTGTTGTTGTTTTGCCCGAGCTGGAGTCATCGAAAAGATGAACGCCAAAACCATCAGCCCCCACCATGCCAATTAACGGAGCTGCCAGTGATACAGCTACGCCCAGCATCATTCTGGGGTTGCCTTCCGCCAGTCTTGCCACTGTATTGCGCCAGCTTTCTGCCGTTCCTGCCATTGTGTAACCATTAACGGCCGCGCTTCTGCCCGTAAACAGCACTGGTTTTTCTGTTTCACCGATAACCGAACCATCGGGCATGATGTACGCGCCAAAATGCCAACCTGTGGTCGTGCTAAGCTGCCACTCCTCATTGCTACCATGTAGTTGTATCCAGTCAGCAAGAATTGCCCTGTAATTGCCTTTTGACGTGACATTAAGGCCTGACGCTTTTAGAATTCGCCAGCCATCATGCTCACCAATTCCTTCTGATGCTATTGCCATTGTGACAATTTCCTTACACCCAGCTTTTTTCCACCGCATAACACGGTAATGATCTTTTCCGATGCATCCAACCCCTAAAATTTCCAGAGGGTCACACAGCCATGTTTCAGAATGAAGTACGTCTCCTGTTTTTTGATCAACTTTCGGCGTTACCCAAAAAATACCATTTTTACGGCTCTGAACATGAGGTTTCAGGTCATCATTATTAAGCTGTGAATCGTATCCTTCCGATCCAATGCTCATTGGTAACGTAGTTTTTCGCTGAGTGTATTGCTCGCCTGTCAGCATTTCTCCGCGCTCCGCCTGTTCACGGATCCGTTGCAAGTAGTCGCGCCAGTTCTCCGGCTCCCGGTCGGTGATGCCTTTGTATAATTTCGCGTCCTGTACGCCAGCCAGCGCCAGCTTTTCAGCAATAGCATTGATCTGGATTGGCTCTATCTCCCCCGCGAGATAGACACGCGCAAAGCGGCGTTCATCGTCGACAATGCGGATATTCGCCAGGTCTGCCAGTTGCTTTGGCCCCAGGTAAACAGGAGGCACGTTATCGCCGTGTTTTCGTCCTTCGCTTTCAATCCAGTGTTGAGCATGGGCGTAAGCATCCGTCCCGGCAAAAATGATTACCTCAGTGAATTTATCCTTCGGATGATATTTTAAATTCGGTGCGTTTTTCACTTCTTACCTCCCGCAACCAACATTGCCCGGATTTTTTTAATATTCGTGGCTGCACGTCTCGCCACCGCCTGTTGTTTGTTTTCCACCAGAATAAAATCACGCTCAAACTGACGGCGCGGCATTACGCAGTCATATTCGTAAGCCTCACGGCGGTAGGTGATATTGCCTGGCGTAACGTGACGAATAACCACTCGTCCCCCACGTCTGGTGTCGCGGTAAATATCTCCGTGTCTGATTTCAGGCCGAGCGGGGCCGCTGGCAGTAAAGCCAGAATTTTTCTTTTTCATGGTTTTTTACTCCTGCGTCTTGCTCTGAATTACCTGATAACCGCAATTGGTCAGCAATTCGATAAATTCCGGCAATGTGCCGAAACAGCAATCATCACGCATACGTTCGCGGGATACCTCAACGCCGTTTTCATAATGGCTCACCATACGCCCGGTAAAATGCAGATCATCATCGTGATAGCACGTTGACGGATTAATCAGTCGCGCACGCTCTGCCAGTTCCAGCAATGCTTCAACACTTCCGGCAATTGCACCATCCGGCAGGTGGTAATTACGCACTATGCGCCCGTTCTCCACATGGACCAGTAGCTGCCCGGTAAATTTCTCGTCAAACTGAATGCAGTTAAGGTCAGAAATTGACAGGTTAATCATGGCGTACCTCCTGGCGAATACGGGCAGCGAATACCATCACGCAGCCATCAGGAGATTGCTGGCGTGCTTCCTGTTCGCTGGTAGCCTCGATGTGAATCACGCGCGGCTGTGCCGTGCTCAGGGCGATAAAACGCCAGATGTATTTATTCAGGTTGTGCGAGTCCCGCCCTTGCGGGTGTGTGGTATGATTTAACATAGCTACCTCGATACTATCGTTATCGTTGGTGGTTAGAAGCCCTGCGAGTGGTAACGACACTTGCGGGGCTTTGTCTTTAAGGTGCAAGTCACCTTTGAAGATTATGCTACTTTTAGGTGACTTGCACTTCAAGCCTTTTTTTATTTTTTTTTCTACGTATACTGAACGCCACCTAACAGTAAGGAGGCCAGTAATGCCAACGGGTACAACCAACAACAAATCACAACAAAAAACGGCTAGAATCCCTCTAGAAGTTTTAAGCGAAATGAATTTGGTCAAAGAGGAAAACGAAACAGACGCGCAGTTTATCGTTACAGCCATGCGTGGCGAGATCAAACGCCGCCAGCGTCGCAAGGCCAAAGAGCAGGAGTAACCATCACCAGCGCCGTGGTGTGAGGAACTCCGGCGCATTGCTATGCAGGAGGCCATTATGAACAATAAAAAGTTAACAAAAATACCATCACCAACCCGGAAGAGACGTCGCAAAAATATGACGCGCGAGCATGAATCAGACAGATTCGCGCCGTGTGCGTTTGTCCTTGAGACGTTCCTGAAAGAGTACAGGCGCACAAAATTAGGGCCACATACCTGGAAAACATCGCGGCATGGCGATGTTAAAGAGCAGGAATAGCCCACCAGCAAGCCAGCATATTCACCATAATGCCCCTCAGTTAAATCTAGAGTCATTGGTGCAAAGCTGACACATTGCCCACCAGCCGCAAATGTGGCATTGTTGGTGGTGCGTTCAAGTATGTAGCTTTCCCACTGGCGGCCCTCTGCGGTCGCCTTTGTTTTATCCAGAACGAAATCAGACATCAGATTGATCAGCACCTGGCAACCAGAAAAAATTGCATCAGTCGCGCCACCAGCAGTATTTTTTGCTTTCCAGACAGCTTGGCCAACGGCATTTTGCAGCGAAATATTCTGCATTTCTGGCTTACTGTGATAACAGTGATCAGCGCCTTCACTCTGTACGACCACAACGCTATAATCTGCCTCGTAGACAGTAAGCAATATGGCGCAGTAAGCGACTTGTTCACAAAGGCGCTCCGGCAACGGGGCGCTTTTTCTTTTTGTAACGGTCAGAGCGTTACACATGGCTGTTTTCCTCCATGCGACGGGCTAACCAACGCTGCGAAAGACGAATTAATTCAGCTTTCCGCTGGTGGTAGTCCTGGCCTAACTCAATCAGCGTGATATTGCTCTGCTCAAGGTAAGAAAGATGCTCAAGCTGCAACGTGCTCATGTGGTCGCGTGGTTCGCCTGTGATGCCGTTCGCCTGCGCCCACTGTTTTGCAGTCATGCCACCCAGCACGATACGCGCCAGCATATTGGCTTCCGTGGTGTAGTGGTGCTGTAGAGTGTTTTTACCCAGCTCAGCCCGGTACGCCTCCAGCGCGGCACACATTGGCTTAAAGTAGCTGGCAACTGTGATACGGGCTTTCAGTTCCCGGCGTAACACTGCGGACCGCACTGGCGCTACCTTGTGTAGCTCCTCCTCGCATTTGATAAAGTACTAACGAACGGCGCGCCCCTGTTCGGTGCGCTCGACCATCGCCAGTTCTTTCGCCATGTTGATAGTGCTCAGGTAGTCGTGCTCTACACGTTGGCGAGATTTTGCGCTCACCGGATTGGGGGAGGTCAAATTTTCTACGAATTCAAAATCCACGCCCTTTTTAAATCCGTACTCATCAATGCGTCCTTTAATCCAAGTTGTGAAATCACGCTTCACACCCAGCACCTTATGCAACGCTCTGGCGCTAACAATATTGGTTTCACGCCCGCCAATAACGCCGGAACTAACCGGGATAATTTCGCAGAAATTTTGTTGGCTCTGGTTTTCAGGCCGAACGAAGCCCTGCCCCTGTACGGGCGTTTTTCGCAGTTTCATAAAAACTCCTGCTATCGAATTAAGTTACTTTTTATTTGCTGGTGGATAGCTGGGACTTCTGGCCCCGTAGCCATTTAATCAGGTAGCTGTTCCGCGTGATTCCGCAATACGCTGATTAATCCACTCGTCAATTTCACTCTCAACGAAAGCAATCGCTCGCGAGCCAATTTTAACTGATGCAGGAAATTTACCTTGCCCCATAAGGCGATAAATCCATGCCTTGCTATATCCAGTTCTACGCTGAACTTCCGTTAAACGAATAAGCGTATTTGACATATATTTACCTCATAACGTCTACTCAATTTGACGAGGTAATCATGGCACAGAAATAACGAATATTTTAATGCTCTCAGGTCTAATGGTAATCGGGAATATTTTTACCCTAAGGGTAATAGTAAAATTGATGGGAAAGCATACAAAAATACCCTAAGGGTGAGGTCTGATTACCCTTAGGGTGAGACGCGAACAAAACATGAGATACCACTAGGGTAAGGCTTCATCGTTTGATAGGACAGGCGACAAGCTCAATAGATGCGGCCTGTCGGGAGGTAAAACCTCGTTTTTCAAGCTCAGTAGTAATCGCGCCCTGGTTTCCCCTAGTTGCGCGATCATTCTCTGGGTCGTAATTGGCCCACTCTCTGTTTCTAATATCGATAGCCAGATACAATGGGTCATCATCACGATACGCCTTTAGCAAAATCGGGCGCTCCTTTTCTAACTGATTTACCCGCGCCCTTAACGATTCATTTTCTTTTTCCAGCATTGCAATTCGGGATAAAAAATCATCATCTGTACGCAACTCTTTATGTTCAATATTGCTTCCTTGCGCCTCGTTATTTTCAGAAGAGTCAGCACATTCCAGATTCATTAACCCGTCAAGGATTTCTGGGAAAATTTCGAAAATTTCATTTCTTCTGAATCCCATTGCCTCAAATTCGGCATCTTCCCAATAACCAGATACCAGAAAACCACTCTCATCCCTCTCACAAGGTAAACAACCACGCTCCCTAACCGTATCCAGTTTTGCATAAAGAAAGTTAAAATCAGATCTCCACTCAAACGGATCCGAAGAATAAAGCTCCACCTCATTTAATGAATTTACTGTGTACAGGGTAATGCCTGGATTTACTGTATTTATTCTCTTGAGTATCCAGGTAATGACTTCTGAAATATTAGCATCAACAACTTTAAATACATCATCAAGAAAATCACGTAAATAAATAAACTCTTTTTTGTATTCATTTAATTCGGCATGAATATCAACCATACGCACACCTCTGCGCCCTCTACCGTAGTGGCTGTGCCAGTCCGCCGAGGTGTACGGATTTTCGGGAGCGACCCTAGACACAGCCTTTTCTTAATCGCTCAAAGTCTACTACTGTATACTCAACCAGTCACCCGCATTTTCCGAACTCACAATGCACCACATTTCCGCCATGCTCGAGCGAATCCATATAATCAGCGTACCACTGAAGCATTTCCCGCCGCCCATCCAGATATTGCGCATGGTTGTATGTGCCACGAATTGAGTTTTTATCGACGTGCGCGAGCTGCGTTTCTATCCACGCAGTGTTATAGCCCTGCTCATGCAAAATGGTGCTCATAGTGTGTCGGAAACCGTGGCCAGTAACCTTTCCGTTATAACCAATGCGCTTAAATACTTGGTTTATGCTGGCCTCACTCATTGTTTTTCTTGGATCATTACGACCAGGAAACATAAGCGGATAATTGCCAGTTAGTTCTTTAATCTGCCCAATAAGCGAAAGAGCCTGCTCAGACAATGGCACTATATGAGGGCGACGCATTTTCATGCGTGAGGCTGGTATTTCCCAGACCGCCTTATTGATATTGATTTCATCCCAAAATGCCCCGCGGAGTTCGCCGGTACGCAAGCCGGTTATAATCAGCAGACGAGCGGCTAAAACTACTAACGCGCTTCCTGTATATCCTGACAAAGCCTTGAAGAAATCAGGCAATTCCTTTGGTGTGAGGAAAGGATAATGATTGGAGTCATGCCCTTGCATCGCACTGGTGAGATCCGGAGCAGGGTTATACTCAGCACGGCCGGTGACTATTGCGTAACGGAAAACTTCCCCGCAGCGCTGCCTAACCTTTTTGGCCTTTTCTGTAGCGCCGCGCCCCTCAATGCGCCGTAGCACATTCAACAGTTCAAGCGGTTTGATATCAGCTATTGGTTTTTTGCCAATGTAAGGGAACACATCTTTGTTGAAAGCCTCCAGGATGTCTGAAGCATACCCAGCAGACCATTTTTTTAGTTTGCTGCTGTGCCACTCAAGGGCAATATCTTTGAATGTATTGTTTAACTGAGTTTCACGGGCAATCTTTTCTTCCCGTTTCGCTTCCATAGGATCGATACCCCCAGCGATCCCCCTTTTGGCTTCTTCACGTTTTGCCCGAGCATCGGCCAATGTGACTTCAGGATACACGCCAAGCGCTAACAGCTTCTCTTTGCCTGCTACACGATACTTGAGCCGCCAGTATTTGCCGCCATTAGGTTTAATCAAGAGATACAAACCACCACCATCAGCCAGCTTGTAAGGCTTATCTTTAGGTTTGACGGTGTCCACCTGGCGGGCGTTTAGTTTCACTTGGGGGTACCTCCTATAGACCGAACAACAAATACCCCCATAAGTACCCCCAAACGACCGTAGATTTCAGGGAACTTTAGTAGACGTAGAAATACTAAAAGGGGCTGTAAAGCGCAGAGTATAAGGGGTTTCAGTGAACTTTAGTAGACTTGGGGAAACGTTAGAATGGTGCCGATAATAGGAGTCGAACCTACGACCTTCGCATTACGAATGCGCTGC
>ENA-UOYY01000368-UOYY01000368.1-food-metagenome-genome-assembly--contig:-NODE-368-length-15287-cov-5.460741_pt1 | contig 15287 bp, 15 predicted proteins | sample MGYA00249878_ERZ772714 | MGnify/ENA primary metagenome ERZ772714 (study PRJEB29005, sample SAMN08379454) | food metagenome | isolation source: cheese spiked with Escherichia coli O103 | study: EMG produced... | reverse complement strand
CCATGGCTCCAGATGACAAACATGATCTCATATCAGGGACTTGTTCGCACCTTCCTTAGATTTTTCATTCAAAGACTCCATATTAAAGATACACATACCATAATAAATATGTGTTCTTATCAGATTGTCAATGTGATGAAATAATATCTACAAGCGAAACCTGCGCACTCAGAAATAAATTCATCTAAAAATATATTTTTGCAGCAAAGATTCAAGTTAGTTGCTATAGAAATAAAATTGTGCAACACATGTAATAGTGTTCACTAACCAAAAACATCTGGCACTCTCCGCGTTACTTATTTTTGTACTTTTGTTATTTTATTTTTACCTGTGATTTTTTAAGTCTGTTTTCAGGTCTTAACCTGTGAATTGTGCAACACATAACACTCTCTTATTTACCTGCTATTTTTATCAAATTTAACTATCCCGCCTGACGGCGGGAACAATTAATACTTCTTTTGCCCTTACGGGCCTTTTCTTTACGCTTATTTCATTCGAACGGTAGACCTATGCCATTAATCCAGATTTCGCCGCTTAATCCGGCGTATTGTTTTACAACATTCAATACATTTCGTATTAATTAATAGGGGGAGTTTTTACATTGGCTTATTTTTTTAAAGACAATGCCCACCTATACACTCACTTCGTGAGCGTGTGGGGTCTACCGACGGTTGCTGCCGCAGGCTAACACCGTTTCCTTCGGAAACAAGGTCAACGTCAACCCCGAAGTTTTTCTTACGTAAAACTAACATCAGCATTTATATTTGAGGTTATATTTTTAATGGCGATTTTTCATCTGGATTTTAAAATTGTGAAACGAAGCGAAGGCATGACTTCCGTTGCGAAAGCTGCCTACCATGCCCGTACACGCATTACAGATGATCGCATTGGTGAAACATATGATTTCAGCCACAGAACAGATCTTCATGGTCATATTATATTAGCCCCTGTTTCTGCACCTGCTCATATTGTTGAAAGTTCATCAGCACTATGGAATGAGGTTGAAAGAGTGGAGCGCCAAAGTAATGGTCAAACAGCCCGTTATTTTGATGTCGCTATCCCTGTAGAACTCAACAACGATGACAAGAAAAAATTAGTTGCCGAATACTGCCAGAAAAACTTTGTCGATAAGGGGATGATTGCTGATATCGCATTTCATGATTTAGACAGTAAAAACCCCCATGCACATGTTATGTTAACAATGAAAACTATCACCGCTGCTGGTTTTGGTAAAAAAGACAGGAGCTGGAATGATAAGAAGATGGTTGTTCAGTGGCGTGAGTCGTGGGCCACGATGTCGAACAGCTACCTTGAGGCCGCTGGGAGTGAGGAACGTATCGATCACCGTTCTCTCAGATCGCAATGTGCTGATGCCCTTACCCAAGCAGAAGAAGCATTCAGCGCTGAAGAAAAAGCATTCTGGCTTGCCAAGGCAACAGAAACAAACCGTCCAGCAATGCAGCGTGTTCATCGTGCCAAGTGGAATGACACCAAGTCACAGGAACAACGATCTGCTGAACAAGCCCTACGCAATCGTCAAATTGAAGAGGCTAAAAATGTCTATACGACATTCCGTGAACTACCACTGGAGATCGTGGTTGATGTCAGAAGCTTTACGATTACATATCTTGCTGAACCCGAAGAGATAGTCCTTCCAGACGACCCGGCAACAACAAAGCAGCAGCCGGTTATGACGACAGCAGCCATAAGCAGAAGGCCAGCAGTAAAATCTTACCGTGATCCCAATAAAGTCAGTAAGGTTAGTGCTGCAGGGAAGAAATCCCCTGTTCTGGTTGTTCCTGAACCAAATGCATCTACTAAACTGAAAACCGCCTCTTCCCTCAAAACCAGAGAAAAAAACCGCGCTCCCATGCACAGTAGGAAACAGACCAAGCCACGTCAAAATGGTCTGTTTAAGCGATTTACCTTACTGGTAGTAGGATATATAAGAGAGAAATTTGTGTGGGCCAGAAGGAAAGTAGACACTACTGACGCTGACCATGATAAGCGTATCGCAGAAAACTATGTCTTTGATGAAGTGTTGGGGATCCATGTTTCACGCTCAGAGTTTGAAAAACAAACCAGATTTAACAGTGCTGACAGCAAGGCATCTGTATGTGAAATCAGCTACTTACCTAATCATTCACAGCAAACTTTCGGTAATAGCACAGGTGAACTCTTTGAACCATCATCACAGTTAAAAAACATCTCATCTTCGAAATTAGGCTTACGGCAGTTTCACAATAAAATAAAATGAATTATAATAAATAATATTTTTCAGAAAAAATCATAACAGAAAGGATATATATGTTATCTAATATCAAGCTAAATAATTTCAAATCATTTTCTTCTGAAACTGAAATTCCCTTGGCTCCTATAACTCTTATATATGGGCCTAACTCATCTGGCAAAAGTAGCATTATTCAATCTCTTCTAGCTTTAAAACAAACACTTATTGGTAACAACAAAAATGGTGAATTTATATCTTCTGGTGAATGTTTAGATTTAGGTGATTTTGAATCTGTCATTAGCAATCATGATTTAGCTGAAAATTTATCTATTAGTATAGCATTCAAGAATGGAATGAATATTAAGGAATATAATGATGAATTTATGTTTCAACCAATTTTTGGTGCAGACGATATAAGACACTTCAGTACAACCTATAAATATTCCGAGGAAAACCCGACGACCAACTTGACTAGCAATAAAAATTACTTATCAGATTTCAAATATACTGTTACTCAATCAAAGTCAGATAAAAAGATATTTGGAATAGATGTATTAGGGAGCAAGTTAGGGAGTTTTTCTTTTGATAATAATGGATTTGATGATTTAGCCACGTTCTTCAACAGGCGTGATCGTCGCTCGAAAAAATTAGAAATACCAGAGTATTATAATGAACTTATCAGTGCAAAAATATTGATATCTCCTATACTATCAATTCCTATATATTCCCCCGTAAGAGAAGATTTTAATATAATAAGTAATTATTTTAATTCCATTGCTTATGAAATACGGCATGAGCTATTAAAAATTAACTATCTTGGGCCATTAAGAACTCACCCTAGAAGATTTTATTCTTCCGAAAGAGAAAATGTCAAAAAGAATAAGGGGCAGACAAATTTAGGAGCAGATCTTTATTATGGAGGGAGTTCAGGGCAAGAAAAAGTCAATTATTGGATGAATAAGTTTGATATCCCATATGAGTTAAGTGTAGAGAATATTGGTAATAATATTACAGGTAATATTATATCATTAATGCTTTGTGATACGAGAAATAACACAAGTGTTACACCTGCTGATGTGGGCTTTGGAATAGGGCAAGTTCTTCCAATAATCACATGTGCAGTAACTAAAAAAAATCAAACAATATGTGTTGAACAACCCGAAATACATTTGCACCCAAGATTGCAAGCACATCTGGCTGATTTATTTATTGAAACATCGAGCAATGCTGATGGAAACCAATGGATAATAGAAACTCATAGTGAAGCTCTAATGCTTAGACTACAGAGAAGAATAAGAGAGAAGAAAATAGATAAAAATTCTGTAAAAGTATTGTATGTTGATGTCGGAATGTCTGGAACGAGTGTCATGGAATTACCTTTAGATGATGAAGGAGATTTTTTGAAACATTGGCCAGAAGGATTCTTTGAAGAGCGCATGAAAGAAACTATGGGGATTGACTAATGTTAACAGAGTTTCATTTCGATGAATTCTATCTTGGAAGCAATGAATTTGATAGAGAAGATTCCATTTTCATCCATAAGAAAATAATAGATTTATGGAAAGATTTTGGCTGTTTAGTATACCCTAACATAAAAAAATCAGATTATATTGATTGGGTTAATGGCCTTGACCCAAAAATATCAAAATTATGGCTAGTAGCATTTTCACATTATAAAAAAAACCCCATGGCAAGTAATTATATGCCAGTATGTGATTTTCACACTCCTCTGGATATTGAAGAAACTTACAGTTCTGACGAACTTGATTTAATCATCATACCTAATAACTCTTCACTTATTAGTGAAATATCATGTACAACACATAATCTAGAAATATCAAAAACCAATGGGATTATGGATAGCACCAGCTTTGCTAATAGTAAATATTTATGTGAACAGGATATTGCAGAAGGCGATTCAATAGATGATATCTTAGATAAAAGATTCAAAAAATTAATAAAAAATTCTAAAGTAATAACCATAATTGATCGATATTGGGCCAAAAATCATGTGGAGGATATCTCTCGTAGAAAACCTGCGCTACTAAAAATATTAGATTTTATATATTCCTTAAAACAAAAAATAGCGATTACGATCTACACATCCAATGTTGACAGTTCAGATGATTATAAAGAAATTCTAAGCAACTATGTCAACCTTACATTAAAAAGAACAGTGAATTTTAGTAGTTTTATTTCATCTTTCGAAATTTCTATTTGCGACGACTCATTATTTCGTGAGCAAGGACATGACAGGTATATTGCGTTTGATGATAAGGTTTGCACCTTGGGGAGAGGTATCGCGATCTTTAGAGATTACCCTGTTCCTAACTGCACATTTAGCATAAAAGATATAAATCAAACTCAATTCAACTCAATCTTGACAAAACTTTCTAAGAATAGAAAGGCTGTAATATAATAATTTTCATGCGTTATAAATCGGTGATCAGCAAATAGATCACCGAAATTTACTTGCATAATAAAAACTATATCGGTCGTTTGAATACAATATTATCATCGAAAATAGCTGTGCAAAACTCCCATCCCACGATAGCCATTATCGGCAGACTGACGCTACCATCAGCCATACCAGTTTGCATAATAATGAGACAAAACAGCTCAACCGACAATTATTTGCTCAAGAAGACATATCACTTATGATAGAGTCCTCATATAAAACAGTGGATAAACAGTTTTTATGACCCAATGAAACTCTCACCGTTCGGGCTATCTCATATTTTAATCATATCTGCGATTTGATATCCTAAATTTGTGACCTCAAAGATTTCCCCTTTATGCCCTCTTTCAATTAGCAATTCATTATGAACTAATTCGGCAATAGCAGACTCCCATCGAGCGATTTCGCGTCGCTCATTTTTCTGTATGAAGTTTTTACCATTAGTTTGAATATCGGTTCCGCCAATATACCGAAGATGCATTACTGTTCCATGTCCATCTGAACTTGCTTCTTTCAGTAAAATTCGAGATTCAGCAGCTAGGTTTGGTATATTAACTTTTGATTCGACAATCTCAGTATTCGGAATCGATATTGAATCACAAAATAACCCATGCTCATTCACTTTTAATTGAAGATGTCGATAGAATTTTTGTTTAAAATCAGCATGACTATCATAAGTTTCATAAAGTCCATTACGCTGGCAAGATTGTTTGAATAAATTTAGATTCTGAACTTGCTCTAAATCAACTGAGTCTAAAGCAACAGGTTGGCTGGAAAAATACAGCATTGCTGGTTTCCCCGTATTTATATGCTTTTCAATTTCTTCAACAGTTCCACTCGAATATTCTGATGTAGCAGTACCAATGCGTGTCCAAAAAACACCAATTAGCAGATCACATTTATCAAGGACCTGATTATTTATAATAGTTTGAGCCGAGCCCCCCATTTCTGGAGAAGAATGAGACTCCCAACCAATAGGCAAAAGAACTATATTTCTTGTTATAGAATGAACTGCATTCCATTCATATATAACGTCTCGAATTATTGCTCGTTCTGATGCGACATCACCGGGTGACGCAATCATCACATTAAAGACCTTAGCGTTATAACTCATTATTGTTCCTCTTTAAATAAGATAAAATACCAAAGCTATAATTAGTAAACATTATCAGATTAAGTACCTGTAATCCAATGATAATGAATTGTATTAGTTATGCTTATTTCTTATGCAACAAATGATGACAATTATTCGTCAAATCAAGCGCATGATATCATTTAAAATACTCCGTTGATATCCCCTTTCCCATCGGTTTAATGTTTTGCCTTAACCCTCAACTTACGCATTTTTCTCACCAATTTCCTGCTAAATAGCTATGCAAAATAATGCCCTATCTTCATCCGGCCCTTGCAGGCAAGGCATTCATGCCCCCGACTCATCTTCTTCAGAGCAACAGAGGCATGTAACGATCCGACACCTTTTAGTTGGCTTTCCAGCCATTACTGGTCTTAACAAGAGATATGAGGCTTTCAGCAGGTTCAGTCATTCCTCTGACGCCAGCGAATGCGCTTTTATCTACCCAGCCCGGCACATCAGCTAGTTTCCACGTATACGACACGCGAACAATCTTCATGCCACTTGCATCGGCTTCTGTCCATTCTTTAATTTCAGCTACGGCACGATGACCCACACAGGCACCATCTTTGCGATCCCAGAACTCAACCTCTTGACCCTTATCCGTTACTTCCAGAACATCAACGTTGCTAAAGCCGTTAGACTCCTGCGAAACATCAAACAGTCCTTGTTCAGACAGACCATTTAAGATTTCATCACTTTCATTGTATCCGGCAGAGTGATAGCCACGATTGACCCGAACAGGAAAACCTTTATTAAACACGCGATCATTATCCTGTAGTGAATAGCACACCTTCGATTTTGATATCTTCGCGTTAATCGCTTTTTCAAAATCACCTTTCTCTCCACATCCCGCCAGTGCCAGAGCTGCGCCAGCAACGAGTAAAATCTTCTTCATCTGCGTATCCATCCTGATAATCCAAAATGTTGCCATGTGTTAATATTTTTCTGGTTAGCCGAGGTTTTTTGCGTGTTCAGACAGATATGACACAACAAAAGCACTGCCTAACCAATTGATAGGATTCAATTCTTTTTGAGGCTCGTCATATCGTTTAAAACGATCAAAAACAACCGCGTGATAGTTTTAATCTATCACAATTTAATATTCGATCGTTTTTAACAATTAATCGCCGATCGATACCTCACATTCAATCGCTGAAAACTATCAATAATCAATTATTGATCTTTTATATCGATCGTTTTTTTACGTTCTGATAGGCTTGAGAGGCAGGGACAAGAGCCCCAGACGCAGTGCGATCAGAGCCAGAAACCCTTTGAAGCTCTGCGAACAGATCGCATCCCTTTAACTCATTTACATGGAGGAAGTAAGAGTGGAAGCAGCAGGTATCGTATTTTTAGTAGTGCTCTTCGTCGTTATCATGACCGCAGTAGATATACAGAAGAAAAAGCACTACAACAGCTTCACTGAAGTTCTGGACGGCGACATTTTATCTTATGAATGCCAACGAACTGGGATCGTCATAGATACCAAACAGCGCACAATTCTTTTTTTCGATAAAGAAAAAGACAAGACATATTCTTATGACAATATCAGAGAGATCAATTATACGCTTTCAGAAGGTGGTAAGTTTTACGGCAATGGAACATTACGAGGTATGAACAATGCGGCTATTGCTAACTGGAGAGAACAACTTTCAGCTAATCAACGTTCTGGCCTAAATATTTTAACCGATGATATTAAAAATCCCATGTGGAAAATTAATGTTCCCTTGAAGAATAAAACCACTTCAAACCAAGAACTTTGCGAACGCTGGCTTCTTGTCTTCAAACAACATGTTTTTTAATCCGTTATCTTTAATTATTATCTACCTATGGGGCTAAAATGAAAAAAATGTTAATTGCTGTATTGGTTATTCTTTCACTTGCCAGTTGTACCGTACATGGTAATAAATCTCTTATAGATGAAACTCATCAGACGGTAAAGCTAAAGATCGTCAAGGGGAAAACCACTCAACAAGAGATCCTCACCGCGTTCGGAGAACCACAGACACGCGCCACGAATGACGGACAAGAGATGTGGAGCTACTCTAGTATGACGGGAGAAAGCCAGTTATCTAACTATGTTCCCGGCCTTGCTTTACTGACTAATAGCAGCACAGCACACATTAAATCACTGGATATCTGGTTTAAGGATGATGTTGTAGAGCGTTATAATTTTAGTCAGACAGCTAGTAAGACTTCGCGCGGTTTGATGGATTAAACATATTAATTCTTAGAGACAATAACACTGCTATTGCATAATACAGTATTATTGTCTTTTTAAAATCCCCCGAATAAATTTACAGGTAGGTAAGCTTCTCCAGTCTGAGATGAATGACGTCTTATACGTGTGATTATCTCATCGAATTTCATGCCACCAGAAAGAAATAAATATAAGTGACTAAAGTCTAATAATATTAGTGGAGTTCGGCTACCGGATGACTCTTTTATAGCAACAGAAGAATAACCGGATACAGAAATCATTACAGCCATTGTATTATCTGCCATTTTACTTACTTTAGCTTTTAATGAATCTATATCTGTAGCATCAGACTGTGATTTTTGAAATTTTAATTCAACAAGATAAGTTGTACCATCAATAGTTATGGCTCCATCTACTTGCCTACCATCAGTTTTATATGGCTTTTTACAAACGATTTCGCAGTAGTCTACAAGCTTAAAGAACCATTTTTCAAACTCATAGCCACCATTTTGTGTTCCAATTTCATTATGCAAACACTCAAACTCAGATTTTAACTTAATCAAATCTGTTTCGGAGCGTTTTATTTCAGCCCTCTCTTTTTCTGCTCGCGCCCTGAATTCTTGTTTTTCTTTTTCACTTTGATGCTCTTCATTTTGTTTTGTAATATAGGATTTCAAATCTCTTACAGCATTGGTTGCCGACTGGATCATTTGTAAGGAATCCTCCCAGCCTCTTAAATCAGGAAAAGAAGTCTGTTCAGAAAGATTAATTGCCATCAGACAAATAACATTATTACCTTTTGCATTACTTTGCAGTTTAGGGAATAAACGATCTAAGAAAGTCCTCTTTGACTCATCTTCCCTCCACGTTGAAATGAAGTTTTCGGAAATATGTGAAGACAATAAAAATTTCTTCAGCGCCGGTTTACGCCAAAAGGATCTTAAAAGAGCTTCGTAGACAAGTGAGATTAATACTGGTGTTGCTTTAATGTTCAAATCAATGTCCTTACTGGTTAGACGACGCCCTTAAAAAACGCTTGATACTCACAGAGTTAAGTCGCGAATTTTACCATAGTAAATATGAGGTTGATCAAGAGATAACGCAAAAATAGTAAGCAAGCATAAGCCCCGGCAGGCGTCATACTCACTGCTGTTCTATCCACGTATAATTTTCCCGCACAAGCGTAGCTCAGCAGGCTCAGCCATCTTAATACTACCGATGCGTATGGGTAGCTCACCTTCTCGCTGGCACAGCTTCTTAATGGATTGCCACTCTTCAGCTTCTGACTCCATATGAGCAGCAACCGAATCAAAAGCACCTTCGGCTACGACTATGGTAGGTTCTTTATCTGTTTCATTGTCAACCGATTCTGTTTCAGGCTCTTCGGCCAGTTCTTCTTCCAGCCCAGCCATACTCGCTTTCAGTTCATCAAGACTACTGGCGGCGTCTCTTGGCGCATAGAAGAACAGCCCACTGATGAAGATAGCTTCCATTACCTCACTGAAAGAAAACGAGGTATCGCCATAAACAAAACAGCTATACTTGGAACTCTTCACCCCTGATACGTTCTTCTTCAACAATCCGTCCTTCGACGAAGTCATCAATGTCTGTTTGCTATAGAGGATTACAGGCAGATTCTTTATCTCATGAACATCACCACTGATACTCCAGCGTTCTTTATCTCCTTTGATAAAGCCGGAAGCATCACAGCTACTTTCTATGTCAAACTCATCAGTCGGGAACCGCTCGCGATTAAAATAGGTCGAAAAATCCTCCCCCTCTTCCATATCCTGACGCTTGTAAGCGCGATAAACCGAGCTTCGACGGTCAATTCCGATCCATTCAATATTCCATGTCGTTGGCCCGGACGGTTTTCTTACCTCATCTATATAAGCACCAACATCTCTGTCCAGATAAGCCGCTAACAGTGCCTTCCACGGTTCTATTGCCAAGAAGATATTTGCCAGCGTTGTTCCTTCTTCAATCAGAACGGTGTGGTGGAAGAAACGGAGAAGAAAGAAGGGATCGGTATTGGCTATCGCGTTCTGGATGGAAAGCAATGGAACGGCAGTGGTTTCATCGTAATCGGACTGAAACCGCAGTATTGCATCGGAACAGAAAATTAACTTACCTTCCATCGCTCATCGCCTCCTGACGTTATCAGACAACGCATTTTACCAGAACACTGCCACTTATCGCATTTTACTTTTTGCTGGTTCATATTCATTGATATGTTCCTTAAAGATGCTTATCGCTTTTGGCAATGACTTGTTAAGTAATCCATTAATTTCCTGAGATGTTTTTCCGTTTCTGACTACCACGATATGTCCAAGAGTTAGATCCTGTCTTATCATCGGATTTAATGGTTCGATACCTATACTAATATCCGTGGTTTTATACTTAGCAACCGGATATCCAAGTAAACTATGGATTAAAATATTGCCGCTATCTGCAAGCCTTGATAACAATCTGTCGTTGCATATCGCTTTTCTTAAATCCTGTAAAACAGGGATATAGTGTTTATCCATATTCCCTGTTAAAGCTGTAGGTCTGTAGATTTTTGTTTTTATTTTTCGCGTGATATTTTTCCTCTTATTTTTCATTTAATACCATGCAACCAATCGTAATATCAAAAATATTTATTATGCTTTGATAGAAGTTTTACAACATCTGCGATTTTATAGTTTCTTCACTCATCTGTGTGAGTTCTGAAACCAAGCGAATATAGATATTTTTCAACCTATCTTTATCGCAACGACTTACAGACTCGGATAACAGATAATGGCTATAATTATTAATGCAAATATCATTGCCGTTTTCAAGAGTTAATTTCACCCCGTATTCTGTATCTTCTACTTTGTTTACAATACAGATCATAAATGGTGTTTTGTCATGGGGATGAAAGAGTGTTATCATTGTAATATTGTTCATTTTTATTTATTACTATTTAACACTACATCGTAAGCGTAAAAATCAAATATATTTTTGTTTTCTTCATAACTTTCCTTCTTGCCTTTAAACTTCTTTTTGAAAAAATCTTTACCTCTGTGCTTACGCACGGCTACGCCCTAAAACTGACATTTTGTATTTGATTTTACTACTATGAGGTAATAAACAAGTGTATTCGGTCATAGCCAGATCTATTTTCCTTTAAAATTTCAATTCGGATCCTATGTTTAAACATAGCATTCCCCCTCTGACATATAGCATTTGCTCTTAAACACATAGGAAAACTATATCTTTAGTAGCAGCACTTCGTGATTGTTGGCAACAATCACTTTGCTGGACAGGGCTTGTTCCTGTTAGTGATATTTTTTCATTAATAATTTCCTTCATATAAAATTACTGCCTGTAGTCAGTTATAAGCGTTTTAAGCACAAAGATGATTACATGCCCCCAACGTCTTACCAAGCTTCCTGTGCAGTTTATTAGCCTTCATCAAAGGCATTTACTTATATTCATTGATATTGCTTTTATCTGATATATTTAATAACTATTTATTGAAAACACATCCCTTGTGCTGGCGCACGGCTACGCCCCAGATACTGATTTGAAACTATTTTTCTTGATCACTTATAAGTCATTAATATTTTATCAATGGAAAACAAAGCGACCAGTATAAAGATCACTCCCTCAGCCAAGTTAGAATCCAGATCCTATGCTCCAACATAACATCCTCTTTCTGACATATAGCATTTGCTCTTAAACGCATAGGAAAACTATATCCTTAGTAGCAGCACTTCGTGATTGTCGGCAACAATCACTTTGCTGGACAGGGCTTGCCCCTGTTAATGATGGATTTATCCAAAAAAAGATCGCGTCGTAGACGCTAATAAGACAAAAGAAATCTTAATTAAGCACTCACAATAAAAGCAGCGGTTTGTGATTGTTCGAAACAATCACTTCGCTGATAGCAGTTATTAAGGAATACAACATCCCTTGTAAAACCACTAAAACATAACACAAAAGTAAAACTGGACTCTCTTAACTTCTTACTAATTATTTAATTATAAGCATAGTCCCGGACCAGTAAAATCGCGGCTTCACAACTTTTTTTCCTATGTTCGAACATAGCAAACTCCTATGTTCAAACATAGATCCGTCCTATGTTCGAACATAGCAAGATCTATGTTTGAACATAGTTTTTTTAACATATAACATTGTCATAAGAATATACTTTCTATTTTATTTATAGTTCTACTATTGACTTTCACTTTTTTGCATAGTATGAAAATAAATATAATAAAAATAATAAGAGAGAATAATATGAATACAAATGATGCTGACCTATTACACTTATTTGAATCATTAACTACAGAACAAAAGATTGATATCGCAAGACGCTTGCTACAAAACAAAGAAATAAAATCAACGACAGTTATTTCTTCTGAGGAAGATAAAGCTATATCGTTTTCACAACCTTATGTATTTGCTTTTACTTCCAACTTTCGTGTCTTCTCTGATCTTGACATATCCAAGAATGAATTCCGTGTATTAACCTATATCTTGGAGTATATGGAGTTTGGAAATTTGATCAATCTTTCGCAATCATCGCTGTGTAAAGCACTGAATATCGCCTCCGGTAATATGTCTAACATTTTTAAAAAACTCAGACAGAAAGGAATACTCGTCGAGCATCATGGTCATCTCTATATCAACTCTAACATTTTCGCTAAAGGAATGAGTCATCAACTGGATCAGAAACGTAAAGAACAGCTGAGCAACGCTCGCAATCTTTTCGCAGAAATAGAACAGTATCCAGAAAGTTATTCAGCTATGTCAAAAAGTGAAAGAAGAACCCTTTCCTTAGAAACTGAAACCAAAGAAATCTATACTGACGCATTTCTTTTCAGTAAGAAGAAAAAGAATAACGCTGTTCCTAATACCAACAATAGCATACATATTGATAAACCACGAAAAGTATATAAAAGAACAAAGGAAAATGAGGAAGCAAGAAGAAACTCTGTTGACACAGACTCTCATATGCAGAAAGTATCCTGATAAAATAACAACAACGAGGAAATAACAATGAAAAAACTACCCGGTTCGCTTGAGATTAAGCTCCACGAAAAATTATCCAAGAGTGATATACTAAATATATTAGCTGAACAAATGACCATGCTTGAGGAAACATTTGGCATTCAGGAGTTTAAGATTTTTTCCTACCTTGAATGCTACATTGGAGATAAGAAACAAGCATTATATTATAGAAGTCGCAACAGTGCCGTAGCCACATTCAAATTAAAGAGTATGGAATCCCCAGAGAATACCTCAAAACTCATCTCAAAAGAAAATAACCAGCGCATCGTTTCCTTTGATAAACAACTGGATATAGAGACAATATCAAACACGGTCCATCGTATACAAACCTGCAATCCCTATCAGGATTGGTCCAAGGGGATCCGGGTTGTTCCGGCTTGTGTTATCAGCAAAATGATCCAAGAGGAACGTATGCGTAAGCAGGATGAACAAGACCGAATTTACCGCCTCGAACAACAGCGCAAGAAAGAAGAGCAAATGCGTAAAGCAATAGAGAAAGATGAATATGAGCGTCCATTAAAAGCATTTATTTCTGTTAAAGTAAAAGAAAGTGGCTTATCGGAGAAGAATTTCAAAAAGCAGGTTTGTTCAAGCTGCGACTATCTGAAAGATCGTTCCACAAAATCAAGATATTTTACTGAAAGACCAGACTTGTTAGAAAAATATCTTAATGAAAGATTAATTCGCTATTCGATCAAAAGGCCAGATGGTAAAGTTGGTAAGGTCGAAATCTATACTGAAATGGGTGAACTGATTTTTGAACAATATAAAACACTTCAGCTCGCTTAAATATTATTAGATAGATAAGGTTCTGCTAGTTATAATCTCATAACAAAGAAAATAATTCACACCATAAATATATTACCACAAAATCATCATCATTACATATTATTCAAGCGCGGATACCTAATAATATAATTAAAACATGAGAACTTCAGCACTTATTACTTAATGAATTCTGCATAATAAGTATATTCTATATATATCATATGTAAGATTAAAGTTAAGTCATGCGATTTATTACTCATCCCTTAATGCAAGTGTCTTTTATCATCCTACAAAGGAAAACTCAAGCAAGGGCTATAACTTCCATCACCGTAACGGCTAATGATTATATGGCAGTAGGATATATGAAATGAAGAAGATATTAGTTATTCTAGCATTATCTGCACCACTAATTGCAAGCGCTAATCAATGGGACATTACGTGCGCAGGTGTTAAGCTTAATGTAATTAATGGTAAGAATGGTGCCTATGTGAAGAAAGGTACAGATATTTATCCCATAGTAGGTGGAATCAACAATGAAGGATACTCTACCAATATCTATGCTAAGTATCTCGATGTTAAAACTGCGAATGATAATATCGTTCCTGTTGATGCAAATGACAGCATTATCTTAAATGTTCAAGGAGTTGATGGGCAGTCAACATTTAGATTGATTGATGGTCGTGGTAATCACTCGTGTTCTCTAAATATTTTTAAGGCTGGAGAATAATAGAAAAATAGCTTTACTTCAGCCACCCATAGGTTGCTGTACTGATATAGCAACCTTCTCTGAATAAAATTATTATTGATGAACAAGAAAGATTTTAGAAGATAATGAGGGTTTGAAACTATAGCCCCTGAGGAGATGCCCGAATGCCTACTTGAAGATACAGAGTAATCGAGATTTTATCAAAGATTTTATATTAAACATTTCACTATAATTTGACACTTACACTACATCTCGTAATATAAATATATCCACTACTTTTATAACGAGGTCTTATATGAGAAAAGTAAAAACAGACAACAGTGATTTAATCCAGTATTTAGACACGATCAAAGAACTAAAAAATTATATTACGATAGAAGAATACAGGAATGAATACCGTAGGCTACGCTCTGATGATGTTCCTTTGATTAAAGCTCAGAAATTTAAGTCTGCCCATACCGAACTTCGTAGGCTGGATAAAAAGAGAGAATCTCTTATTGAATATTTTATTGATGAACTAAATCCCATCAGCAGTTCAAAAGCTAACACATCAGCGAAATCATCAGGTAATCTTGATCTATTTAACGAACGTGTATTATACCGTAAAGCCATTTCAGAAAAGAGTGATGAAGAAATAATTGCCTTGGTCATAAAACAGCGTACAGAAGCTGCTGTTGAGTTCCAGCGTTCCATAGAACAAAGTCTTGAGCAACTCTCTCACATCTCGTCAGAGTTCGAACCATCAAGCCA
>ENA-UOYY01000342-UOYY01000342.1-food-metagenome-genome-assembly--contig:-NODE-342-length-16203-cov-14.334531_pt1 | contig 16203 bp, 12 predicted proteins | sample MGYA00249878_ERZ772714 | MGnify/ENA primary metagenome ERZ772714 (study PRJEB29005, sample SAMN08379454) | food metagenome | isolation source: cheese spiked with Escherichia coli O103 | study: EMG produced... | reverse complement strand
ACCACTTTGTCTAATTCGTCAGATTCTGACCAGACGGTTCAGGCTGTACGCTTACTTTTGTCATATGAGCCACCTCTGACTGAGAGTTTACTCACTTAGCGTGTGTCCACTATTGCTGGGTAAGCTCATTATCCTGAAAAACCTGCCTCAGTAAGGATCCTCTTCCCCTTCTTTACGCGTTTTCAGCAACTTGAGGATCCACGTATACTGCTCAGGATGTGGACGAACGAAATTTTCAACCACTTCGTTTATCTGTCGCGCAATATGAGCATCACTCTTCTGTCGTATAGCAAGTGGCGGGCTGACATGAATAGTCAGATGATGGGTCTTTCCGTCATAAACAGGGAAAAGCGGTATTATCCGTGCACCACTGATCCTGCTGAGCCGTCCGATAACCGGTAAAGTTGCTTTATACGTCGCAAAAAAATCTGCAAACTCACTGAATTCCGGGCCATGATCCTGATCAGGAAGATAATATCCCCAGTATCCCTGCCGGACTGAGCGGACAAAGGAGGCAATACCGTCATTACGTGCGTGCAGTTTTCCTCCGAAACGACGACGAACACTGTTCCAGACATAATCCACCACCGGATTTCTCTGGTTATGAAACATCGCTGCCATTTTTCTGCCCGACGCAGCCATCAGCATTGCGGGAATATCCACTCCCCAGGCATGTGGCACAAGAAAAATGACCTTTTCATTGTTCTGTGCCATCTTCTCCACAATCTCCAGACCATTCCAGCGTATACGATGCGAAATTTTATCAGGCCCGGACAGTGCTAATTCAGCCATAAGCACAACGGCCATGGAGGCTGTTGCAAACATGGCATCAACGATATTCTCCTTTTCTTTATCACTGTACTCCGGAAAACAAAGCGATAAATTAATCAAGGCCCGTTGATGTGCGCTTTTCCCCAGACGCCCAACCAGCATGCCCAATTTTCCCAACAATGGATCTCTCAGTGCGGGGGGGACCATTGCAAACACACAGATAATACCGATACCTGTCCACGTCATCCAGTAACGGGGGAAGCATAATGTAAGGTTAAAGCGGGGAATAAACTCAGTTCTGATATTTTTCATATTTACCGGTATCTGCCTGCTTATCTCATTATGATAACAGAGTACAGCAGAAGGTGGTACCATCCCTGGAGGCCACCGGACAGCAGAGGAAAACACATCCTCCTGCCTTCAGAACGGAACCGAAGATAAGAAAATACTATGGCTCACCATACGGAAGAGTGTCGAAATCAGTGAGCCCATTCTTTTTATACGGATTTCCAATCCAGCGGGGGGTTTCCCTGAATTGCGGATTCACCAGAGAACGGGTCGGATCGTAACCATCGTATGTCAGTCCCGCCAAATCTGACCAGGTGTGGATCAGTTCAGCCAGACTGTATTTGCGGTCAACATACTGCGAAAAATCTCGCGGATGTGCAGCATGCCACTTTTCCGAGGTCCACAGCAGGAACGGAACAGTGTACATGGGACGTGTGGGGTTATCTTCATTCCGTCCCTGCGTTTTATATGGCGGAGTATCATATACTTCTTCACCATGATCTGAAAAATAAAGCAGAAAGCCGTCCGGCGCAGTTGCTCTGAAGTCCTTTATCAGACTGGCCACCACATGATCGTTAAACAGATTGGCATTATCGTAATCGTTATACACTTCCAGCTCTTTCGCATTTAATCCAGTGGGAATATGCCCTGTAATGCCATCAAACCGCCCCTGACCTTCCGGATAACGGTATTTATACTTAATGTGCGTACCCAGCAGATGCACGATGATCAGTTTCTTTGGTGCAGGGTCATTCAGCACTTCCCGGAACGGCTTCAGCACGTTAGTGTCATATTCACGCGCACTTTGTGTTCGCTGCTGATTCATGTAGTACTGCCTGTCCGTCTGGCGCGAAAATACAGTGAGCATGGTGTTACGGGCTGTGATTGTCTGCTGGTTGGTAATCCAGAATGTTTTATAGCCTGCCTGCTTCATCATGTTCATCAGCGACGGCTGCGTCAGATACAGATCAGGATTCTTTTCGTTGGCGAAAGTAAGGGCCTGTTGCAATGCTTCAATGGTGTACGGACGCGATGCCACCACATTATTAAACACAGTAAGACCCGGATCGGTTTTACGCAGTGCATCCAGCTCCGGCGTCGTTTCACGTAGATACCCGTATAAGCTCATGCGTTCGCGCTGTGTCGACTCACCAATCACCAGGACCAGTGTGCGTGGTCTCTCCCCTGATTCATCCCTGAGATTACCCAGTGGTGGCAGTGCGCTATTTTCATTCAGGAAGGTTGTCAGTGCATTCAGTTGCTGATGGTACTGATAATAACTGGATACAAACTGCCAGGGGGCAGCAGGCTCCATTCGGGATGCCAGTTTGCCTAGAGTATCATTCAGCGGCTCCTGTCTGATTAACGATTTCAGAACAACCGGATGCAGAAGCAGAGCATAAAGCAGCAGGAAAGAGACAATTCTCCGCCATGGCAAAGGAATATATACAGGACGCAGACGTGTCCACAGAAAAACGGACACCGCAGTATATACCAGCGAGATAAGCAACAGTTTAAGGCTGAAATACTGGCTGAAATATTCACCAGCCTCTCTGGCATTCGTTTCAAACATAACGAAAAGAACACTTTGAGAGAATTCATGACCATAGAGAAAATAATAACAAAGTGCTGCCAGCGACGTGCCCCAGAGAATGAAACCGACAACAGCTGCAATTATTTTTATCCGATCAGGATAGAGAAACACCGGGATCAACCACAGACAACTGAATAACAGTGAGTCCCGTATTCCATTCGTTCCGCTGTACCCACTGCTGAAGATGATGACCTGCAGGAGAGTGGAAAAAAAGCCAAAATAAAAAATTGCCCATCCCAGCGCACTCCAGCTGAAAGTAGGCCTGTTCTGTCCGGTATTTAAATGCATTGACCGTCCCCGTATTTAAACAATGTGATAAATTACTCCGTTACCGGAAAACCGCTGAACAAAATTCGGGCTGAAAAGAGGATCCGCCGTTATCTGTTACATTTCCCCTTAGCCTGACTAGCCAGAGACACAATGATCTGTGCCGTTCTGTTAATATCAAACCGGCACTCAATATCTTCTCTGGCGCTGGCTGCCATCATCCGGAAGCGTTCCGGTCGGGATAAAAAATCGCGCAGTGCGCCGGTCCATGCAGACACATCCCCCACGGGTAATAGCGTCCCTGTCACATTCTTCTGAATGACATCAGGGATCCCGCCCGTCTCACTGGCGATAACGGGCACGCCAGAGACTGACGCTTCAGCCAGTACCATACCAAACGCTTCATTTTCCGAAGGCATGACCACCACACTGGCAATCCGGTAGACCGGTAACGCTGGGAAAAGGGCACCTGCCATTAACACATCTCCGCTCATTCCCAGGTGTTCTGTCTGCTGACGCAGACGTGCTTCGTATTCTTCACGCCCGGCGCCCACCACGAGCCAGCGAAATGATTTCCCTTCCATCTTCAGCTGATACAATACACGCAGCATAAATTCATGTCCTTTTTCGGGACGTAGCATCCCCACCTGAACGATAAGCGGAACATTGTCTGCTGATGCAGCCCAGGCGTGGATATGCAGGGGTAACGGTCGCATGGCTTCATTATGCAATGCGGGCCAGTCGAAACCCGGTGGAATAACCGTTACCGGTGTCCTGACACCTTCCGCCATCAGATGCGCCATCATGGCTGAGCTAGGCACAACAATGAAATCACACAGATAATTCAGGGAAAACGTTCGGGTCTTACGGGTGATGTAGGTTTTTTGTCTGACAATACTGAAGCGGTGACAGCATATCAGACGGCTCAGTCCTGCTATATTACTGTCATGGCCACTATGGCAGATGACCAGATCAGGTTTAAATTCCCCGATAATCCGTCGAAGTCTGAGGATGGAAGGAAGGTGAAGGCTGTTCCTGAAAGGGATAAAAGTGACATCATGCCCTCTTTTTCTGGCTTCCGGAGCAATTTTACTTTTTTCCCTGCAGGCAAGTAAAACGGAATGTCCCTGCTTTTGAAGAGCAGTCATCTGGGCCAGTGCCTGCAGCTCCTGGCCCCCAATATCTGACGAAGATTCAGTGAATAAAATTTTCATCATTAATTATCTGGTAATCTTGGCCCCTTATGAAGAGCCAGTACTGAAGAAAAAAGTGGCGTTGTATAATAAAAAAGGCGTCGTTTCAGCCAGCCGGAATGTTCCCGCTCTTTGGTGCTGATACGCCCTATGCGTAATGAACCATTTTCAGGACAGTTCATTCTTCTTTCGGTTGTATATAAATAAGAGAAACCAAGCTTACCGGCGAGATTAATATAATCCCGATTATAATATCCTTCAGGCCAGCACAGATGGGAACTACAGAACCCCAGCTTTTCCGTCAGACATTGTTTTCCCACCAGAATATCTTCTTTCATGAGCCGGCACTGTTCAGCACGTGATACAGACAACCTGTCCCAGCGTTTATGTGAATGGGTGTGCACATGAAATTCAACCAGTCCGGAATCACGCATTTCCCGGACTTCAGACCAGCGAAGCATGACCTCATCTGAACGGTTATCGGCAATCAACCGTTCACAGTCGCGGTGAGAATATTCCTGCTCCTGCCTGCTACGTACGTTTCCCTTACCAATCAGCCCCGTAATGAGAAAAATATGTGCATGAAGGTTATATTCCTTCAGGACCGGCCATGCTCTGAGCCAGTTATCAAGATAACCATCATCGAATGTGAGCATGACACTCTTTCGTGGAAGCGTTCCCCCCTGATAAAAATATTCAAGCTCAGCAGATGTTACCGTCCGCCAGTTATTATCTGCGAGCCACTTCATCTGTTCACAAAATGTTTCAGGTGAGAGTGTCACAAGCCCCGGACAACGACTGACATGATGATACATCAGTACGGGAAGATGCCTTGCATTCAACATAAAAAATTATCGTCTGTTAAGCATTCTGAAAATATCCTCGCGTAAACAACAGTGAGGATCCATAGATATCACACATGGTGATATTATTGTGTAATCCCGGAATGGTCCGGAGATTACCGACAACAGGGATTTTTTAATATTTTTATCAGTTAATCAACCAGAACTTAAATTTCCCTTAACGCATATGCTCTTTTTAATCAGATTTTCTGTTTTTCAGAAAAAACAGAATACCGCAATTTCAGTAAACACAGCGAGAGATATCCGCCTCAGTAAAAAATCAGAAGATTATCATACTGATTTATTGCATAAAACCAGTCGAGTAGCGGAATTTTCTGCATCCGGATACCACTCCCCCTGAAAAATACTCGCACAATATCGCGCCGCATGCACTGATGGACCGGGCCATCGTGAGAATCTCTTGCATCGTAGATATTAACCACACCAGTGCCCCCCCCCAGAACAACAGTAATACCTGTAGCAGACCTGCCATAGAGGTTAAATAACCATTCATATCCCTCTTCTACCCATTCATCCCGAAGTTTCAGCCAGCGACGAATGGACTGTACCTCCTGTTTCAGCCGAGGGGCTGAGTTGACAAACCGTTTAGAGCCGCCGGATATTCAGGTTACCGGCCTGCAAATCAATATCAGACAGTTTTATACCTAATAACTCTGATGCTTGGACACCATGAAGATACCCCATAAGGAGCAGGCAGTGATTACGTTCCGGGTGTGGCACTTTAAAGACAGCACTGTGCAACTTATGAATCTCACCCGGGTTCAGATATTTTTGTTGTCCATTACCTGTCCTTATTTATTGAAAGTCGATATTAGTTTAAAAAGCTGCTAATCATGACACCATTACAGAAGTAAAATTAATTTATTTTAAACACATAAAATTGTTGTTCATTTATTTTTTTTTGCAAACATTCATGAACTGAAAAAACAATGGGTAAAACCAATAATATTGCATAATAATACACCTCCCTTATAAATAATGGAGAAGAAAATGAAAAGGCGGTATATCACCTATGCTGAACCTGTTTAGGATGCTGTGTAAATGCCTTTTCTCCGAAGTGACCGTCCAGGCGGTCACCGAATTCGATAATAAAGCGGCTCATTGCCATACACCAGTCCTTCAACGGCATCGTCCATTTCTGAGGCGCAGACTGGATAGCTAAAGTGTAGCGGTATTAGGAGCTGTTATTTAGTTCGAATATCGAAAATTTTTGTGTACGTTGGTCGTATCAATCTCTTTTTATTTGAATTAGTTTGATAACAGATTTTTGCAATCTGATAACTCATTTATTTATTGAGGGATAAATGCAATATTGTACAATATGTTTCCGTCATTAGCAAAAGAATCCACAAGGCGCTTGCACTAATGCATGGTAATGCCTCCAATTAGTTGAATTAGGGGTGAACCGCCCCGGGTTTCCTGGAGAGTATTTTATCTGTGAACTCAGGCTGCCAGATCATTATTTCCGATGGAAGCATAATAAGCTTTTTCTGCTTCTGCCGGAGGAATATGGCCCAGCCTTTCCAGCAATCGTCGATTGTTATACCAGTCCACCCACGTGAGTGTGGCCAGTTCCACTTCTGCACGGTTTTTCCAGCTCTTACGGTGTATTACCTCCGCTTTGTAAAGACCATTGATGCTCTCCGCCATCGCGTTGTCATACGAGTCGCCAGTACTCCCTGTTGATGCCAGTAATCCGGCTTCCTTAAGCCGCTGCGTGTAGGCCAGCGATACATACTGAGAACCTTTATCACAGTGATGGATAGTGCCAGACGGACGACGGTCCCATACTGCCTGCTCCAGTGCATCCAGCACGAATGTCGTTTCCATGGACGATGAGACCCGCCATCCCACGATGTATCCGGCGAACACATCAATGATGAACGCCACATAAACGAAGCCCTGCCATGTGCTTACCCAGGTAAAATCAGCCACCCACAACTGGTCTGGACGTTCTGCCACGAACTGACGGTTTACGCGGTCGCATGCGGCAACGGCTTTCCGGCTGACGGTAGTGCGGACCTTTTTACCCCGGAGAACACCGGCAAGTCCCATAACCGCCATGAGACGTGCCACAGTGCATCTGGCCACTCTGATACCTTCCCGTAACAACTGACGCCAGACTTTACGCACACCGTATACCTGGTGATTTTCATCGTATACGCGCTGTATCTCTTTCTTCAGCCAGTCATCGTGCTGCGCACGGGCACTGCGTTTATCCGGATGATGTCGCTGTTGCTGACAGTGGTAATACGTTGACGGGGCAATATGCAGTTCACTGCATACCGGTCCGACCCCGTACTGCTCACGCAGCTTATCCAGCAGTGGCATTATTTTTTCCAGAGGCGGTCGAACTCCGCCTTCGCAAAATAAGCGGAAGCCTGGCGAAGGATATCGTTACTGCGGCGCAGTTCACGATTTTCACGTTCCAGCTCTTTCAGACGCTGACGTTCAGCGGTGGTGAGTCCACCATCACCACTCCCGGTATCCCGCTCATGCTGGCGAACCCAGACACGCAGAGTCTCCGGCGTACAGCCAATCTTTGGGGCAATGGAACAAATTGCCGCCCACTGTGAGTCATATTCATCCTGACTTTCCAGAACCATACGAATCGCCCGCTGACGGACTTCGGGGGAAAAACGAGTATTTTTAGTCATCCTGTTTACCTCTTTCTCAGGGAGTTTAGTCTCCAGGATTTCCGGGGCGGTTCACAATGCTGAAAAACAAACATGCATAATAAGTCACAATTATGAATTGTGATTTCTTCTATAAAAAAGAGACCACTGCAATATGTGATCTATTGTATTATTTCATAATTGTTAAAGCCACTTCACAGTATGCTCACATTGTACGGATATATTCGTAATGTTTTTTATATCGAATGAACGACAGAAGTTGTGGAGATTTTATGAAAGTAATTAGCATGAAATTTATTTTTATTTTAACGATTATTGCTCTTGCTGCTGTTTTTTTCTGGTCTGAAGATAAAGGTCCGGCATGCTATCAGGTCAGCGATGAACAGGCCAGAACGTTTGTAAAAAATGATTACCTGCAAAGAATGAAACGCTGGGACAACGATGTTCAACTTCTTGGTACAGAAATCCCGAAAATTACATGGGAAAAGATTGAGAGAAGTTTAACAGATGTTGAAGATGAAAAAACACTTCTTGTCCCATTTAAAGCTGAAGGCCCGGAGGGTAAGAGAATGTATTATGGCATATACAATTGTGAGGAGGGATATGTTGAATATGCGAATGACTAATACACTGTTATAAAGGCTGCATAAAAAGGCCGGAATCCCGGCCCTTATATTATCGCTTACCACTTTCTTTAATGTGAATTTCACCAGGAAGCAGTATCTGGTACTCTTTACCAGAAAACATCGCCCCGAGCCTTGTGAGCGACTCTCCGATGATGCCACGGTGAGTGCTGGCGTTAAAATCGTATTTATCATCATATGAACGAACAACGCCTGTGCTGGATATAATTGCTCATTCTGTTGTTGATAGATAATAACTTTATCAAGTAATTTAATACTATCCATTCCATTAACTCTTTTTAAAGATAAAAACTGTATCATAGTTTGTTTAAATAACATAGATAATCTTTACAAGATCATTTCAGAAATCTATATCATATAAAAAGCCAATATGTTATTTATATACTAACGTTCACGTAAACTTTCATTAATAGTTTCCTTTAATGGACTAAGAAGATAGCTGATAACACTACGCACCCCGGTTTTTATTTCTGCCATAACAGTCATTCCAGCTGTAACAGGGATTTTTTTTCTTTCTCCCTGTATATCATTCCGATCAACAGATATAATCACGTTAAATACAAGCCCTGTATCCGGAACAGAAACAGAATCTGCAGTTATATTTTTTACTTTCCCTGTAAGGTAACCATGACGTGTATATGGATATGCATCTACTTTAATAACGACCTCCTGTCCAGGTTGTATAAAACCGATATCCTTGTTAAGTACAGATGCTGTTACTTCGAGAATATCATTATCAGGGACAATAATCATCAGCGTTTCTGCTGTTGTGACAACACCACCTTCTGTATGTATATTTAACTCCTGAACAGTACCACTCACAGGAGCTTTAATAAAAGATGATGCTTTTCTCTGCCTGTTTTTTTCAAGCTCATGCTCCAGCAACACAATGTTATCTGTTGATTTTCTGTGCTTCTCGATAATTTCACTTCTGAAGATATTCGTCTCCAGTGCCAGTTCTTCCCGCACAAGTTCTATTTCTTTTTCAAGTTGAGAAACCTGTGCAAGCCAGACTGCATGTTCATTTTTTGCCTGAATATAGCTATTTTCCTGCTCCATAACTGAATGTTGAGAAACAGCTTTTTTATTCAACAAATACTTAAAATCATTGAGTTTTCTTCCTTCCTGTGATACCTGATGCTCATACAGGCTAACACGAGCAAGCGCTGCATCCCGTTCAACTATTTTTTTATTTAATGTGAGCTGCTTTTGATTTTTTCTGTTCTGCCATGTCATGAATTGCTCTTTTATTAATGAGCTAACCCTCTGAAAATGTTCACCTCCCGCATTATCTTCTCCGCCAGGAAAATCTGTTATCCTTATTTCAGGAAGCTCATTCCGTTGTATTGATTCAGAAAGAATTGCGTAGCGATATTGTTCTGTTTTTTCATACAACAAAGATGCTTCTGATTTTAAAATATCAGATTCAACACCAGGCACCGTCAATTCAACTAATGGATCATTTTTTTTTACAAAAGAGCCATCTTTTACCATTATTTTTTCTACAATCGCATTCTCTATCGGTTTTATTTCTTTGCTTCTTCCACTATGAGTAAACTTACCATTTGCTACTGAAACCACTTCAACTTTCCCAAGAACAGATAAGAGAAGAGATATAATTACAAATAATAAAATACTCCATACAACAAAATGAGAACGTCTGGATACTGGTGTTTCAATGAGTTCAAGGTGAGCAGGAAGAAATGCATACTCATCTTTTTCTCTCACAGGAGCATCAAGTGTGTGACGAATTTTCCAGACATCAGAAAAAACCGTCTTATAACGGCAAACCAAATCCCATAAACCTTTCATGTAAAAGCGCATACGTTATGCCTGCAACTGATATAAATATGCATATAAACTGTCTTTTTTGGAGATAAGCTCTTTATGTGTGCCATCTTCAGAAATAAAGCCATTATCCATAACAATTATTCTGTTTGCATTTTTTACAGTTGACAACCTGTGTGCAATAATAATTACGGTTCTGTTCTTACATATTCTTGACATATTTTTCATTATTATATTTTCCGACTCATAATCAAGAGCACTGGTTGCTTCATCAAAAATAAGAATTCGAGGATTTGTAACAAGAGCCCGGGCTATTGCGATCCGTTGGCGCTGCCCTCCTGAAAGACCAACGCCCTGTTCTCCAACAATAGTATTGTACCCTTCTTTTAGTTCTGTAATAAAATCATGGGCACCTGCAAGTCTGGCTGCCTCAATAGCCTGTTCCATAGATACAGCCGGAGAAGCTAATGTAATATTATCGATAATACTACGATTTAATAGTATATTTTCCTGCAATACAACACCAATCTGGCGTCGTAACCATTCTGGATCTGCAAGTGATAAATCATGCCCATCAATTAAAATCTGTCCGGTCTCTGGTATATAAAAGCGCTGAAGCAGTTTTGTTAATGTACTTTTTCCTGAACCAGAACGGCCAACTATACCGATAACATCCCCCTTTGATATGTATAAATTAATATTATTCAAAATAACATTACCGTCAGAAGAATACCGAAATCTGACATTTTTAAATTCGATATCCCCCTGAATTTCCGGCAGTATATTTCTGCCTGACTTTTTCTCTACCGGTGTATTTAATACATCACCAAGGCGCTCAACAGAAATACCAACCTGCTGAAAATCCTGCCAAAGATGAGCCAGTCTGATAACAGGAGCAATGACCTGACCTGCAAGCATATTAAACGCGATTAACTGCCCGATGCTTATCTCTCCCGATATGACAAGATGTGCTCCCATCCATAGACTAATTACCATTACACTTTTCTGTATCAGCTGTATCCCCTGCTGCCCTGTCATTGCAACCAGATTTACCCTGAAACTGGAAGCAACATACCCGGCCAGTTGTTTATCCCATGTAGCAATCATCTGTGGTGATACTGCCATGGATTTAATTGTATTTATTGCTGTTACCGTTTCGACAAGAAAAGCTTGATTTTCTGCATTCCTGAGAAACTTATCATCAAGACGTCGACGTAATAAGGGTGATATAAACAATGACCATATAACATAACAAGGTAGTGACAATAATATAACCAGTGTTAATTGAGGGCTGTAATACCACATGACACAAAAAAATATTACAGAAAAAAATAGATCAAGAACTGATGTCAACGCTTGTCCGGTTAAAAAATTACGAATTTGCTCCAGTTCCCTTACTCTGGCAACGGTCTCTCCGACCCTGCGATTTTCAAAATATGAAACAGGCAATGCAAGCAAATGTCTGAATAACTTAGCGCTCAGTTCGACGTCAATACGACTTGTAGTATGAGAGAAAATATAAGTTCTGGCTCCGGTTAATATCACTTCAAAAAGTATCACTATAATAAATGCTATTGTGATAATATTTAACGTTGAAAACCCCCGGTGAACTAAAACCTTATCCATTACAACCTGAAAAAAAAGAGGTGTTATTAACGCAAGAAACTGAATAAAAGCAGAAACAGTTAACACCTCAAGTAAAATCCTCCTGTATTTCACAACAGAGGGGATAAACCAAGAAAAATCAAATTTAGCTAACTCTCCGACTACTGTTGCTCTTGACGTAACCAGAATGACTTTTCCCTGATACAGTTTTTCAAACTCATCCCGACTAAAAGTTAGTGACTGATGTTGTTCTGGATCATAAACAAGATAGCGTGATGAATCTTTAGTAACACGAGACAATATATAATGCTTACCGTCATCCCGCCATATCAACGCAGGTAAAGAAATTATTGACAATCTGGAAAAATGTTTTTCTACATATTTTGCTTTTAAGCCAATGGATTTCGCTGCCAGTAACCATTCAGTCACCCCAAAATCTTGTGTGTGGGTATTATACTGATGCCTTATAGTTTCAGCATTGACAGTTATATTATGATATTGTGCAAGCAATATCAGTGCATACAGACTATTATGAGAACTACATTTACTCATCATATAACGATGACCATTCCTCCTGGAATGGCCATCACCTCCTCTTTTAGTCTCAGACAGTTGTCGTTAAAGTTGTTGAGTGTGTGTTGTTTTGATGTAAGGATAAATTATATAAAGATGCTAATCGTTCATCACCTGAATCGAATCCTGAAACTGAAGAAATAATCTTATTAATATCATTGGCAACACTGGTGATATTAACCATGTTTTTTTCAGATGCTATATTACTGGCTTTTATATAACCTGACCGTTCATTATTATTATGAGGTATTTTATCAACTTTTATCTCTCGACCATCTTTATCTGTTATAACCTCAACAAGATGATTATCTGCTCCTGAGGCATCTTTCGCAAACCAGTTTTTAAATGTTATCCCATTGACATCATTTGACTCATTAAATGAAAGTACACCATTAATGGCTTTATTCATGATAAGATCATTTCCAACTCTCTTAAATGCGATATCATCAAAGCTAATATCAGATAAGTGCAAACGATCTCCTTTACCTCCTTCATCTGCAATTGTATGATGACCATAGTTTTGCCTATAAACATAAATATCATTACCAAAACCACCATTCAGATAGTCATTACCTTCCCCTCCATCCAGAAGATCAATACCACCACCACCATAAAGTTTATCATCACCAGTACCACCTGACAGAATATTATAAGCTCCGTGTGCCTGAAGCTCATCATTACCGCTTCCTCCTGTCAGATAATTATTACCATCCCCTCCACTCAATTTATCGTTTCCACTACCACCAAATAACTGGTCGTCTCCCTGTCCTCCGGATATATAATCATCCCCATCATCGCCGTATAGTCGATCATTACCATAATTACCTTCGATATAATCGTTCCCATCTGCGCCATGGAATATATCATTAAACTTACCGCCTTTGAATTCATCATCATGTTTTCCGCCAATGAGCTCTTCAACAGAATGAAGATTATCTATTACATCATAAGGAATTCCACCGGTTCTGAATTCAAAATCACGATATTGTATTTTCTCTGTTCGCTTCCCTACTGACACCTCCTGTTCCTTAACGACTTCCTGCAATACCTTCACGTCACCATACATATTTTTTGAAACTATATACTCACCAGGTTTTGATGCTCCTGTTGCATCAATTGTTAGTTTACCAACATCCGTCTTATTATAAGATACGGTATCATGACCTTCACCAGCAAATACTTCTGATGAGCCTGCTCCAGAATAAACCACATCGTCTTTATCTCCGAGCTCAGAAATTATTCTCGCCTGATAGTGTTTGTTATTCTTTTCAACAAACTGAATCAATTTTGAATAATCATATACACCTTTATGATTTTTTATGCCTTTTACAGACCATGTATCCTTACCATTTACAATAAGAGATGTCATATATTCATATTTACCACTCTGTTTTCTTTCTCTAACTTCTTCTCCTGGGGTAAATGTTGGTGTTATAAATGTCAAAACACTTGATACATTACCTGTTGAAAGGTCTATGGTCCCTTTTTGAGGATCAAACACTTGTTGTGTAAACTCCTTCGGTTGAGCCTCTAAAAGCCCTCCATTTTCCAGATAATTAATATATGCCTTACCACTCTGACTGCGATCAGCATTACGGGTTATGCCTGCAAGTTCACCGATCTTCTCATCCCAATGTTGCTGGGTTATTGCGACTGCTCTTTCTACTGCATGCTGACGAGAAAAATCAGCAAGCAAAGACAGAGAGTCTTCTAAAAACGCAGCATGTCTTGCGTCATAGCCATTCTCAAAATAATTTTTGCCATGCTCCTTTTCCCATTCATTGATCCGAGCAGCGAATTTCTCTGCAACGTGCTCAAACATAGCCTGTTTTGATGCTTCCAGAATGCCAGATATCGTACCGGTTAATGCACTCACCAGCATGCTTATCGGGGCCCCTATGAGGGATGCACTGGAGGCTGCACTAACTCCCGCAGATACAGAACTCAGGACAGTATTTATTGTTGTCAGGGCTGCATCTATAGCTCCGGTTTCTTTATGAAAGGCTGCGAGTAAAGCATCCCCTTCATAATTCAATTTTTTAAATCGTTCAGAATATGATTCAAGCTGCTTAGCTCGCTCAAATTTATCTGCAGCAGCCAGGAAAGAAAGAGGACTGATAGCCAGCATAACAGCCGATGTGATCAGACCCGCACTTGCAGCTGTTGTCGATAACCCCTGTGCCATTCTCTGAGCCAGAATATATTGCGAAACAGCTTTACCAACATTTCCAAGAACCTGAGTTGTCAGTTCTATACCCGCTGCAGCTTTTGTTCCTGTATGTGCGTCACTGTTTCCCAGAATAAAGCTTGCTGATACAGCAGAAAGAATTCCGGAGACAACATCCAGCCCATCCCCCAGGGAGCCCAGGTCTGGTAAATTTTGTAATTTCCCACCAACAGAACTTAAGCGAGGTTTACTGGATAAAAATGAGCCAAGCTGGTTAAGCTGCTCAGAAAATGAATCAACGGTACTGTTTATACTTGATACTGTATCTACAAGCTGATTAATAAGTTCAATACTACTTTTGGCAATATCATTCTGACTTATATCCTCTCCTTCCCGTTGTTTTCTCAGCAATTCATCAAGAGCCATGCCTGATAAAGCAATCCCCGTAAAATTCTGTAGTGCTGAGAGAACTGTTCCGGCTTTTCCCAGATTATTACCTACATTTTCAGCGGTTCCTCCTATTTTACTCCCAACTTTCTGATACTTCTGCAGAAGTTTGTCAAGTTGTGGTGCGAATATTGCAACACCACGTTCAGTTAATCCTACAACTTTTTCTGCTGCACCAAAAAACTGGTTTGCAATCGCTGTATCATCTCGTTCAGTACGGTGTATTTCTATTCCAAGCTCATCAGCAGCTTTGACCAACTCATTAATACCCACGCCCTGAGCTTCATAATTATCAGGTATTAATAATATGAGTTTTTTGCCAGCGGAACGTACGCTTGATGATGCTGTATTAAATGCTGATTTTGTAGTCAATGTCGCATTATTGAAAATGTTCTTTATTTTATTTACTGTCATATTAGTTTTCTTTCTCAATATTAAAATTAAAATCTTGTCTGTTTTTTACTTCAGACATAAGTTCATGATGGTATTGCCTGAATATTTTTGATGCCAGTTTTTTATCTATCCCCCCTCCATGAAATTCAGCTATTTTTCCTGTTTTACTGCTCTCATCTAACCTTATTGCTCTGAATAACTCATAAGGATACTTTTTCCTCATGTATTTATATAACTCCATGTTGTGTCCAAATGGAGCTATCCAGTCAATAAACCACTTTCTTTCTCCCGACATCCAGTCTTTTGCATACAAAGATGTTACATCATTTATATATTTTACCTCACATTCCAGATCTAAACTGGCCCAACTACAAAAAGCTACAGGAAGCTCATCCTTTATTAAGAGAGCAAATTGATTTGTCTGAATAGCAGGTATGACATTAATAGCAAAAACAGATAATGGCCATTTTTTATGCAGAGGAGAACAGGCCCATAGCCATGCAACCTTCCCCATGACGTCAAAAGCATTAGATTTCATAATGTTTAAATAAATAAGAAAACTCAGTAAATGTAAAGAATCCTATATAAAAGAACAGAAATTATATCTTTTTAAGCAAGAAGCATCTAAAAACAAAAAGCTACCGCAAGGAGAATCTCTCCCAACCAAAACAACATTAGCGATAATAATATATTGCCTAAACATTCTTACACATATCACAGCTAAGTTATATTATAACACTCAGATGATTGATTTGTAAGATAACGTATGATTTTCATATGAATAGCCACGTGACAAATGCCTTATTAAAGAGATTGTAAACAGAATACAGCAAACTATTTCAGTTACCGAAATGACGAGTTAATCAGTTTTGTTTACCCTGCAAACACAAAATCTAAACCTACACAGAAAAGCAAACCTTGAACCGCCCCGGGAATCCTGGAGACTAAACTCCCTGAGAAAGAGGTAAACAGGA
>ENA-UOYY01000325-UOYY01000325.1-food-metagenome-genome-assembly--contig:-NODE-325-length-16738-cov-5.491219_pt1 | contig 16738 bp, 17 predicted proteins | sample MGYA00249878_ERZ772714 | MGnify/ENA primary metagenome ERZ772714 (study PRJEB29005, sample SAMN08379454) | food metagenome | isolation source: cheese spiked with Escherichia coli O103 | study: EMG produced... | reverse complement strand
GGCCGACCACACGTTGGTGGAATTACTTATGATCCTGAACATGATCTCTTATGGGTTTGTGGCCGTAAGAAGGCACGTGCACAGCTATTTGCAATTAAGTTAACAACTATTCGCCAGTACCCTGCAGATCAGCCGCAAAAGCCGATTCAATACCAATATTCAACGTTGTTGAAGTCGATCACCCGGGCTTCACTTGTTAGCTATCACGATGGGGCATTATGGGTCGGCTATTTCAATATTTTCGGGGATAGTAACGTCCAGTCGTTTCAGGTTTCAGCGGTCATTAAGGGACGCGAAAAAGTCGGTGTTAAATTGACGGCGCGGAATATCCGCAGTAATGAACTTAAAAGTGAACAACGTTGGCAAGTAGTGGATAAGATTCAAGGGCTAACTTTTAGTGATACGCGGGCTTATTTTTCGCAGTCCTACGGGTTAGACGATTCATGGATTTACGTTTTTGCAACGACTGGGCGGCCCCAACAATTTACGCCAGAAAAGGCGCTACTTAAGATTCGGATGCCAGCTCATTTAGAGCAGATTACGTTGGATGGCAATCGGTTATATGCGGTTTTTGAATCTGGTGCCAAAGCCTATGCATTAAATGCTAAAACGCGGATTGGTCGGGTTGTATCGTTTGATATTGATACTCTGGTAAAGGAGGCAAAGCAAAATGATGATGCAAAAGCTCAGTAAGCGCACATGGGGATTAATCCTTGCGAGTTTGATCTTTGTGTTAACGCTTTTGAATACGAATCAACCACTGTTGCAATTATTTAACCTAGACTTTGCGCAGTTAGCCGCACAACCGTGGTGGTTACGTCTTCTAAGCTTTGCTTATTACTTGGTGTTAGTCATTGCGCTAGGATGGTGGTTGACGCGTTTTGATGGTTTATGGCTGGCACAAGAAGGTTCATTTGGGCTTCCTAGTTGGCGCAATATTCGTGGGGCTATCGGTGCAATTGTACTCCTTTGTGGCATTCCAATCGTTGGAGCCCTTTTAATGTATCAGGTACTGCTTAAATCACTTGAAGTCGGTCTAATAAATGATTACGCAGCCTTGATTTATCAGAACCAGGTCTGGCCGACATTAGCATGGTTCTTTTGTTGTCAGATATTATTCATTAGTTTGTACATGATGGTGATTATTACGACTGGTCAGCTTGTGAATACAATCTTACAAAGTCTACGGGTATCCGGTTGGTTCTTGCGCTTGTTAACGGTAGTCGTTGTCAGTTTTTTAATATTTGGCACGTTATCGTGGCTTGCGGTTCCAAGTCAAGAACTGCTCGATTGGGGCAGTTTATTGGCCTTATATCATTTTCAAAAGCACCGTAATTTTTGGACAAGTGTCGCGATTGTTCTCATTAGTAGCATGATTTATCTGATGATTTCATTATTACCAATTTTAACGTAACAATTCGGGAGGAACTTATATGCGCCGTTTAACATCATTTTTAAGGGCTAATTATCGGCTCTTTAGACAACATTGGAGTGTTTATTTATTACTGCTCGTCATTACGAATTTAATTATTGGCAGCTTGGTGGCACCGCTGTTTACGTGGCTTGTAGAACGGTTGGTGGCACTCAATGGCGTGACGTATTTAACCTACACCAATCTGGTGCCGGTGATGATGCGTCATCCGCTTTTACTGATTAGCTTACTAATCATTCTGGTCTTGATTTGCGCGGCAGTTTATCTGCAAATGACGTTCTTGTTGCGCAGTATGCGCCATATTCAAAAGCAAACACAAGAAACATATTGGATGATTTTTAAGGAAACAGTTCGGGGATTAGTCGCTTTACGGCCAACCACGATGTTGGTTGGTTTACTGTATTTCTTATTAATCTTACCCTTTGGACAGGTCCTCTTTAAATCAGCGTTGTTATCCAAGGTGACCGTTCCAGATTTTATTATTCAGGATATGTGGTCATCACCCAAAATTTGGGTCCCCATTATCTTGGTCTACGCGAGTGCATTAGTCCTTTCAATTCGCTTAATCACGTTTTTACCAGAAACGATTGCACATCCAAAGGCGCAGCTAAGAACCACGCTCAAACACTGTTGGCAAGCTACCCAATATCAGGCTTGGCGTATTTTTCTAAAAGGCTTTGTATTAACAACGTCGGTAGCAATTGTTGGAGTGGGCTTCCGCTTAATCTTGTTTGCTAGTCAACAGTATTACGATCAACACTTGCCACACCAGGCTTTATTTTTAGCCATTTTGAATCTGTTTATTTTAGAAATCGTCAGTCAGATTTTACTCGCATTAACGGTGGTACTAGTCTTACAGATTGTATTGAACCAATATGGTGAAGTTCCCGCAATGGCGACGGTTGTGCGCCAATCTAAGGTGAAAAAACGGACTAATTTGACGATTCTCCGCCAAATTGGCACAATCGGTTTAATTGTTATCGTGGCTGGTGGTGTAGCATTGTACAATTATGTCTATTTAGAGGGAATGTTGGACGATCAACCGGCCTTGATTTCGCATCGCGGGGTAGATGATGGTAATGGTGTGCAAAATACGATTCCAGCACTTGAAAAAACGGCGCAGGAAGAGCCAGATTATGTTGAAATGGATGTGCATGAAACCAAGGATCAACAATTTGTCGTGATGCATGACGATAATTTAAAACACTTGGCGGGTGTCGATCGCGGCGTCCATGACATGACACTTGCTGAATTAACGGCATTGACTGTCCGTGAAAATGGTCATTCTGCAAAGGTTGCTAGTTTTGATCAATATCTAGCAGCAGCCGAAAAGCACCATCAAAAACTACTCGTTGAAATTAAGACAACGAATGAAGACAGTCCACAGATGGTGCAACACTTTATCGATAAATACGAAAAACGACTTTTGAAGAATCATAACCGGATTCATTCATTAAGTTATCCGATTGTGGCGGAAATTAAACAAAAAGCACCCCAACTATTTGTTAGTTTTATTCTGCCGTATAACATTACATTCCCCCAAACGCCGGCTAATGGCTATACGATGGAAGCGACGACGCTCGACTCAGATTTTGTGGGTCAAGCACACGGCAAAGGGCAGACAGTATATGCTTGGACGGTGAATGATGAGGATGTGATGCAACGCATGTTATTTACAAGCGTTGACGGCATTATTACCGATCAATTATCGACGCTTAAAGAAGTGGTCAAGGAAAATAATGACCATCCTAGTTATGCGACGCGTTTATCAATTTATTCAAGTCAATTAGCCGGTTTCAATGGTGACGTAGAAAATTAAGCCAAAAAGGCCTTAGCAAAATCAGTTTGCTGAGGCCTTTTTTTGATAACGTTTTAAATGATAACTACTTGTAGACGGCGAGTGGTTTTTCCGATAGAGTTAATACTTATAGTTTAGTTGAGGAGTAGGATGAATTAATGCGGAACAAAATGACAATGAGCGACAAATTATTATATGGCGGGCTACTGGCAGCTGCGGGGGGCTTTGATTCTTACACTTATTTGGTGCACGGGGAAGTCTTCGCCGGATTACAAACGGGGAATCTAATTTTATTAGGAAGCCATTTGGGGCAGATGAAATGGTCCGTATTATTACGGCACATTACCCCGATTCTCGCCTTTATGTTGGGAACAATCTTAACGCGCATTTTACAACATCGGTTTGAAAAAGACGAATCGATTAACAAACGACAACGGATTATCTTGGGGATTGAAGTCTTGGTCTTAACGATTGTTGCGGGAATTTCACCGTATGTACCGGATATTGTTGCAAGTTCACTTGTTTCAATCATTGCGGCTGCGCAATTACAGGAATTTCGTGAATTGGATGGTGGCCCATTTACATCATTGATGATGACTGGAAATGTACGGACGATGGCGGAAAGTTTTTATGACGCTGTTTTTAAACATGATCGTAAGGCAGCCGATAAGGGCTGGCAAATTTTACGCATCATTATCAGTTTTACGATTGGTGCAGTGATGGTCGGACTATGTGTCTCATTCTTAGGAGAACGGACGTTGATTTTATCAGCATTATTCTTGTTGATGACGATGCTGATTTTACAATTAAATCCAGACAAGAAAGTTTAGCCTAGATATGTTACGCTGGAAGGTAACTTGCCAAGGAGGTTAATAGGTGTTCTTTTTAAAAGGAATCTTGATGGGATTTGCGTTTGTCGCACCAATCGGGATGCAAAATATTTTCGTTTTTAATAATGCCATGTCGAATACAACACGGCGGGCAGTTTTCAACAGTTTGTTCATCTGGTTATTTGATGCGCTCTTTTCACTCGTGGCGTTTTATGGGATTGGCGCACTGATTGTGCAAAACGATGCGGTTCGGTTAGCCATTATGGGAATCGGTGGACTTTTGATTTTATGGATTGGATACACCATTTTAAAAAGTGCCCGCAGTACCGTTACGTTTGGCGCGTTAGAACCAATGCCACTGGGGAAGGTTATTTTGACTGCATTTGTGGCGGAATGGGGTAATCCGCAAGCCTTGATTGATGGCACATTAATCCTGGGTGCATTGCGGCGTGGCATGACGAGTAGCGAGGCGATTCCATTCATCGTGGGGGTTGTTTCGGCAACCGCGACCTGGTTCTTTGGTATCGCCATTATCTTTAGCCTTTTCCGGAAAAAAGTTTCACCAAAATTCTTGATGGGCGTCAACTTAGTGAGTGCCATCATCATCATCGTGTATGGGCTTGGTTTATTGGTCAAAGTGGGGACAACATTGCTCTAGGAAGGGATATTGCTTTTTAATTTACCCTGTTGAATGGTATCCTTAAGTATCAAAACAAAGCGAGGTAGAACAGGATGCGCAAAACAACAATCATTGTTAGTTTAGTAACGCTCGGCCTATTGACGGGTTGTACAGCCAACCAAACAAAACATTCAGCACCCCCCGCTCAAAAAGAATCGACTAGTCCGCAACAAACGGTTCAAGCTCCGAAAGTGACGCTTGAAAAAGCCCGTGAATTGTACGCAAAACAATATCCTGCATCAGATTTAACCGAGGTTGAGCTGAAGCAATGGGGTAGCCAAATGTTTTATGAATTAACGGGAATGAACGACAATGAAGAGCTTCACATGCATGTGGATGCTCGAACTGGCGCAACCAGTCGATTGTCGAAAGAAGCCCTTGATGCCGATGAACAAAATGGCGTCGAGCGACACCAAAAGCAATTAGCGTTTGACCAATTGTTGACGCCTCAACAAGCTCTTCAAAAAGCGCAACAATACTTCACCGGGAACGTGATCAAATGGTCATTGGAAAAAGATGATGGCCGAACAGTCTGGGAAGTAGAAGGTCATCAAAAACAGCAAAAAATGCAAGTTAAATTAGACGCTGAAACTGGCGCGCTAATTGAAAAAGAAATGGATGATTAAAGCAGTATGTAAAGCGCCGTCGAGAATAATTTCGACGGCGCTTTTTTTGTAGCTTGCATTAATAAATTTGTTATCGATTTGAATAAAATAAATTAGCATTGCCTAACTTTTTATTTACATTTCATTAAAACGGCGTACAATAAAACTGTTATCAAGATCAAAATAAGGAGTGAGGATAATGAATCAACAAGAAAAGGGCAAGAAGCACAAGCTGATTGAATATGCGAACGGCCCATCACTTGAAGAAATTAATGGGACGGTCGAAGTACCAGAGGGCAAAGGCTTTTGGAAGATGTTACTAGCGTATTCAGGACCGGGTGCATTGGTGGCAGTGGGTTATATGGATCCAGGGAATTGGTCAACATCGATTACTGGTGGTCAGAGTTTTCAATACCTGTTAATGTCCGTGATTTTGGTGTCTAGTTTAATCGCGATGTTATTACAATATATGGCGGCTAAACTAGGCATTGTAACTCAGATGGACTTAGCACAGGCAATTCGCGCACGGACGAGTAAACCGTTGGGCATTGTCTTGTGGATTTTGACAGAATTAGCGATTATGGCAACCGATATTGCCGAAGTTATTGGGGCGGCAATTGCTTTGTACTTATTATTTAAGATTCCACTGCTGATTGCAGTATTCATTACGATTTTAGATGTCATGCTATTATTACTCTTAACGAAAATTGGTTTTCGTAAGATTGAAGCAATCGTTGTCGCATTAATTGTCGTGATTTTTGTGGTTTTTGCTTATGAAGTAGCACTCTCAGATCCTGATTGGGCAGGGGTGATTGTTGGGCTAGTACCAACTGCTAAGACCTTTGCCACCGGGCCAGCTGTTGGTGGATTAACCCCATTGACTGGTGCGTTAGGGATTATCGGGGCAACTGTTATGCCACATAATCTATATTTACACTCTGCGATTTCGCAAACACGGAAGATTGATCGCAAGAACGAAGCACAGGTTGCACAAACAGTGCGCTTTGCCACTTGGGATTCAAACATTCAACTCACGATGGCATTTTTCGTTAATGCGTTGTTATTAATCATGGGGGTTGCAGTTTTTAAAACGGGAACGGTTAAAGATCCATCATTCTTCGGGTTATTTGAAGCTTTGTCAGATACCTCAACAATGAGTAACGGAATTCTTGCAAGTGTCGCCCGGACCGGAATCTTATCAACTTTGTTTGCCGTTGCATTGCTCGCTTCTGGGCAAAATTCGACGATTACCGGGACGTTAACTGGCCAAGTCATCATGGAAGGGTTCATTCACTTGAGAATGCCATTGTGGTTGCGGCGTTTGGTAACCCGTTTGTTATCGGTGATTCCGGTATTAATCTGCGTCATGATGACCAGCAATAAACCAGCCTTGGAAGAGCATGAGGCGCTCAATACCTTGATGAATAATTCCCAAGTTTTCTTAGCGTTTGCCTTACCATTTTCAATGCTGCCACTGTTGATGTTTACCGACAGCCGGGTTGAGATGGGGGATCGCTTCAAGAATAGTTGGTTGATTAAAAGCTTAGGTTGGTTATCGGTCGTTGGCTTGACCTATTTGAATATGATGGGGTTGCCAGGACAAATCGAAGCTTTCTATGGTGATCACGCAAGTGCTGCACAATTGGCTACTGCTGATCACATTGCATATGTGTTGATTGCTGGTGTGATGGCATTATTGGTTTGGATGATTATTGAATTGTATAAAGGCAATAAGCGGTTTGAACAGCAATTAGCAACTGAAAATTAATTGGAGGTTGGTCACATGTCAGTTTTAGAAATTAAACGAATTTTAGTCGGGGTCGATGACTCAGAGGATGCGTTATTAGCGTTTGATTATGCAATTGAGCGAGCTAAACGTGAGGATTTAGAATTAGTCATTGTATCGGTATTGGAAAATGACGAAATGAACGTCTATCAAGCATTGAACAAGGATTTTATCCACGGCCAATATGAGGATCTTGAAAACCACCTACGAGAATATCAAGATCAAGCCTATGTGCGCGGTGTGAATCATGTGCGAACAGTAATTGCAGAAGGCGAACCAGGCGAAGCGATTATCGAAGATGTGATTCCTAAGGTTAAACCCGATTTGTTAATTGTCGGTTCGAAATCACAAAAGGGCGTTGCTAAATACTTCGGCAGCCAAGCCGCCTACATGGCAAAATACGCACCAATCCCAGTGCTGGTAGTGAGATAAAGAGTGCGAAAATCGCCGGAGATATTCTGAGGATTAGCCTAACAACGGAAGAATATGGCGATTGTAGCACGTTTAAAAAAGCGTGTGTTCGGTTGCGGATAGCAACTGAGTATTTTAGATTAAGCGGAGGTTGGTGCAACCAAAAAGCACGTTTCAAAAAGATGTCGATAATTTATTTTGTCGGCATCTTTTTTATATGCTAAGCTGAGAAAATAAAAGTTTAAGCGGAGGATAGATTGTGGATAATGAAGTCGCAGCTTTTTGGGATGATTTTGCAGCGGAATACTATCAGATTCAACAAGAGTCACAGGTGTCGATTGTCACTGACGTTGTGGCTTTTTTACAGGATCGGCGATTACTGCCTGTTGAGACAGTGGCTGACTTAGGTGGTGGTAGCGGCCGTTATTTGCCACCTCTAGTGCAAAACAGTCAGGCTTATACGATTATCGACATCTCGGCGCAAATGCTCCAGTATGCACAACAAGAAGCTAAACAGCATGTACCAGACCAACAGATTGCTTATCAACAGCAGTCTGTGGCTGACTTTATGGCGCAAACGCCACAAAAAAGCTATGATTTAATTTGGATGGCGTTAAATCCGGCAATCGAAGCCAATCAAGCATTACTGACGATTAGCGAAAAGAGCCGTCAGTGGTGTGCATTCTTACGGCTCACTAAAAACGAGGACGACTTGTTCACACCGCTTGAACGTTATTTTGGGATTGAACAGCAAGATCCCAACACTACACCGGAAATCATCCCAGCTGTGGAAAACGTGTTAAAAGATGCGGGCTACCAAGTTAGTCAACAAATTTTTCAATATCAAACAAGTGAAGTTTTCGACAGGCCATTTTTGGAGGCCTATTACGAAGAATTACCAACGGACCAACTGGCAGCTTATCTAGATCAAGTATTTGCAACTCAAAAAACACGGACCAGTACAACAACGCTTGAATATACGTTGCTGTATTGGCACGTGTTTTAAGAGTTAAATTCCCATCGCCACCAGTCCTGTCGGAATATTTTCAACTGGTACTGGGTAGAATGGCAGGCCGGTTTGGATGGCCGCAATCATCATGTGATTAAGATCCATGATTTGATCGGCGCTGATTGTTGCTGATGGTGCAAGTGCAGTTGGGATAATGAGTGCTGTTAGTTGGCGATTGTTAATGCGTGAAAGAATAATCTCAGGATCACCAAGGTTTGAATCGCCGTGATACGCACTAGCGGCCCGTTCTGCCAATCCGAGCGCTTTTTGTCGGAGTTCATGACGCGCATTTGTGAGTAACTTGTCGAGTAAGTCGTCATCTGAAAGAGAATCAGGGGAAGTTTGGATGGCTTGATCCATCCGGTAGTTTGGATTAACGACGAGTTCCTTGAAGAGATTTAAGTTGCCGGGTAATGTGACCACGTAAATCGGTGCTTTTTCAGGCAGCAAGTCATCAAGATAGCGGCCAATCACGCGGAAATAGTTAGTTTGATCGATAAGTTGTTCATTTTCTTTTACAACAAAACTGTGGGTTGGACTTGAGAAGCCTTGGACGACTTCGCCTTTACGCTCTGTGCCAATCCCAATTTCAATGGTTGTTGGGGCGTCTTTAGGTAAAGGATAATCCCGAATGACATTTTGTTGAATGGATTTCAAACTAAAAGTAGTCTTGTTGAGACAGAGAATGGTCCCGTTCAGACTCAGACTTAATTCCGAACTGAGTGGACGCAGGTCGGGTTGATCAGCAATTAGAAAATATTCAGTCGTGATCGGATAATGAAGGGGTTGGCTGTAGTGACCAGCAGCTGTGATGTAAAACGCAACTGACTGTATATGTGCTAATTCTTGGGGAGCGGTACTTAGTAAGTCCTCAAGTTGGTTGAGTAAGGTTTTTTCTTCAGGATAGTCGGTGGTTAACTGTTCACGGATTTGCTTAGAAAAACTATTGAGCTTAATCTTGTTCGCATTAATGGCTTGTCCGCCAGTCTCTAAGTTAATGAATAACGAGATGACTGGCTGATTTGAATCGGCGAGTAATTGAGTTAAACTTTCTGGATATAACATATCGACACCTCCGTTTGATTAACTTCACCTTATCATATTGAACAGCTACCTTTCAAGAAAGATGCCTTTGTAAAAAATAAGCCAACGAGGGACTTTTAATCAACTTGATGGAAACGGTATGCTAAAATGGTAAGTAGGTTAACAAGGGAGGATTTATGGTATGGGAGATAAGACGAAAGTGGTAACACCCACGAAGATTAGCAAAAGTATTCGGACCCGTTTTTTTGTACTACAAATGGTTGTGATTCTAATCCTTGGCGCGCTCACAATTAAACTTGTGAGCGGCTTTAGTCCATTATTGACGGATTCAGAAATTCTAAAAAATACAATTTTGACGGCTTTTGGGGCAACCTTAGTCGCGCTTGTAGTGTGGTACCTATCGTATAAGATTATTGCAATGCGCATTCGGCGCCAAATCATGAATAAAGAGCTAGAGGATAGCTACACTTTTAGTTTGAATCATGCTGCTAGCAGTCTTAGCTTACATATTGTGTACTTTATCAGTATGTTGGTGATTGTCTGGTTGATGTTGAGTGCTCAAAACGTGCGCCAGTCGCTAGATGGCTTACACCTTTTCAAAGGTGATCAACCGATTGTCCGGCTGGTCGATAATCACAGCATGAAGCAAATCGAGCAATTCTATCAAGCTGATAAGCAACAAAAGATGACGTATCTTGGCAGCAATCGAGATGTTGCTTATTTCAAGATTAATAATGCAACGATTAGCTTACCATTAGCCAAGATTCAATTCTATGGTCAAGATGAAGCGCCGACTGGCCATCAGAAACAAGTGATTCAACATTATCACTTAAAAGATGTGCAAAATAAGAAATACCTCAAACCTAATATTTATATTAGTGAATCAGGCTTACCTAAGGTGGCCATTACGAAGATGTACCAACATTATGAGCCACAACCAACGGATAAGATTCATAAACTCGACATTAAATAGGATAACTACCACAGGAGGGCTGGATTAAACGGCTTTCATTTGGTACAGTTAGAGATGAATATTTTTTTAAATAAAGGAGATCAAGTCATGATTGAAGCAGTAAACCTCAGAGCAGGAATGACGTTTGAACAAGACGGCAAGTTAATCAAAGTTTTAGAAGCTAACCATCATAAACCGGGTAAGGGAAACACGGTTATGCGTGTTAAGTTGCGTGACTTACGGACTGGCTCAATTGTTGAAACAACAATGCGCCCAGAAGTTAAAGTTGAACAAGCAATGATTGATACAAAAGATGTTCAATACTTATACACACAAGATAACGTGGCATTCTTCATGGATCTTGAAACTTACGAACAATATGAAATTCAAACAGCTGCTATTGAAGCTGAATTAAAATACTTATTAGAAAACATGAACTGCAAGATTCAATTCTTCGGTTCAGAAGTGATCGGGGTTACTTTACCAACTACTGTTAACTTACGGGTCGTTGAAACACAACCTTCGATTAAAGGCGCAACAGTGACTGGTTCAGGTAAACCTGCAACGATGGAAACTGGTTTAGTCGTTAGTGTCCCTGATTTCATCAGCGCTGACGAAGTCCTTGAAATCAACACACAAGAAGGCACATACGTTAAACGAGCAGCAAAATAACAAGCTTAAGGCCGACTAGTCCCATAGTCGGTACTTCAAAGTGAAGCCAAGATGGTTTTCTTTCGATAAAAGAAGGAATCACCTTGGCTTTTTATGTTTGGGTAAAGGGACAAAAAAATAACAGAGAAGCAACTTATGATGGATTGCTTTTCTGTTAGTTATCAAAAATTATTTGACGCAAATCGTGGCTTTAACAAACAATTCTAGTGAATATAAACAGTTATTACGGTAACGAGTCCGAAAATAACGCCAGGGATGTTAGAAATAATAACCGGCCAATCTTTATAGGTTTTATTCCAGCCATAGGCGGTCCATAGACACCCATTAATTGTTGCGACTAAGGGCTGTAAAGGTGAGACAGGTGACCCTGAAAAATTAGCGATAATTTGGGGGATGTATGAAACATACATCGTAATACAGGTGATTGTTGCAACCTTGCTAAGTAATTTTAAACGTTTAACTTTCTTAGGGTGGACGGCGTTTTCGCCGGTAGGGTATTCGCCAGTATCAATGCGCATAATAGACTCCGTTTCATGATTGAATTTTATTATATATGGTTGACTTGAAACCGCTTAAATTCTATAGTGATAGTATGCACGAAGTGAAAGAGAGTGGAGGTTTTACGAATGGCAAAGAAAATAATTCTTGATTGTGATCCAGGCCATGATGATGCTGTTGCTATGATGTTAGCATACGGCAATCCAGAAATCGATTTGTTGGGAGTGACAACGGTGGCTGCCAATCAGACGTTAACGAAAGTGACGCGCAATGCCCTCGCAGTTGCGACCATGATCGGCATGCACGATGTACCGATTGCTGCTGGGTGTTCGCGACCATTAATTGAAGAAATTAAAGTAGCAGCTGATATCCATGGGGAGACTGGCCTTGACGGGGTTGTTCTTCCAGAACCAACGGTGGCGCTTGAAAAAAGTCATGCAGTTGATTTAATCATTGATTTAATTATGACGCATCCAGCTAATACAATTACATTAGTGCCAACAGGTGCGTTGACCAACATCGCAATGGCGGTACGCAAAGAACCTAAGATTGTTGAACGCGTTAAAGAAGTCGTTCTAATGGGTGGCGGTTATCACGAAGCGAATGCGAGTGCAGTGGCCGAATTTAACATTAAATTTGATCCAGAAGCGGCCAAGATTGTATTCAATGCCGGCTGGGATGTCACAATGGTTGGTTTGGATTTGACGCATCAAGCGTTAGCGACACCAGATATTGTTGAACAAATTGAAGGCATTCATACTGAAACGTCTCAGTTCGTGATTGATTTGTTAGCCTTTTTCCGCGATATGTACAAGAAGGGGCAAAATTTCGATGCACCGCCCGTTCATGATCCATGTGCCGTGGCTTACGTGATTGATCCAAGTGTGATGACCACTAAGAAAGTGCCCGTTGATATCGAACTCAATGGAACATTGACGCGTGGGATGACGGTCGCCGATTTTAGATTCCCAATTCCAACAGACTGTCACACATCAGTCGCTGTAAAACTCGATCATCAGAAGTTCTGGGGATTAGTGGAAGACGCAATTAAGACGATCGGCTAAATAGTCAAAATACTTGAGTAGAGAAGGCGTTGTACATGTATCACGCATTAGAAACCCGTTATCAAGGGATGCAATATAACCGCGTCGGACATTCTGGGTTGAAATTACCAGCGATTTCATTAGGGTTATGGCATAACTTTGGTGAAACCGATAAGATGGCGACTCAAAAGGAAACGATTTTTGGCGCGTTCGATATGGGCATCACTCATTTCGATTTGGCGAATAATTAGGGCCACCAGCGGGCAGCGCCGAGGAAAACTTTGGGCGGATTTTACATGATAATCTGCGTCGCTATCGTGATGAAATGATTATTTCATCGAAGGCTGGCTATTATATGTGGCCCGGTCCCTATGGTGAGTGGGGCTCTAAGAAGAATATTATCGCTAGCTGTGATCAGTCACTAAAACGACTTCAGTCAGATTACGTCGATATTTTCTATCATCACCGACCAGATCCAGATACGCCGATTGAAGAAACAGCTCGGGCCCTAGATTTATTGGTGCAACAAGGAAAGGCGCTATATATTGGGATTTCGAATTATTCGGCAGAACAAACCAAAGCGATTACGAAGGTTTTCAGAGCGCTCGGGACACCCTTTATTATTCATCAACCACGTTATAACATGCTCGATCGATGGATTGAAGATGGACTAACGGATGTCTTGGCGGATGAAGGTATCGGTGCAATTACGTTTAGTCCGTTGGCACAGGGATTATTGACCAATCGTTATTTAAACGGGATTCCAGCCGATTCGCGGGCAGCTCGTCCAGATAGTCCCTTCCTATCACCTGAAAAGGTTGATCAAACAATCAGTACGGTTCAAGAATTGAACAAAATTGCGCAACAACGTGTGCAATCATTGGCTGAAATGGCGCTTGCGTGGAATTTACAACAGCCGACTGTAGCCAGTGTGTTAGTTGGTGCTTCGCGCTTGAGTCAATTACAAGACAGTGTGCATGCACTAGATAACTTAACGTTTACGGCCGAAGAATTAGCGGCTATTCAAAAAATATTAGCATAATTAAAACGACGACTAGCTACGTAAGCTAGTCGTCGTTTTTTTTTTTGTTTTTATTCAGCTGTTTCAGTTGCGGCTGCGTTTGCTTGGATTTTACCAAGAATGGCGCGTGAGAAAGGTCCCACGATGATCAGTTGTAATGGTAATGCGACGATGACATTCATCAACCATGTGTGACGATAGACACTACCTAAGTGGTCAGGGATACCACCTTCGATGAGAATTCCGAAAAGTGACATACATGTGACCATGCCGAGAATCATTAAACATGAAATTGTGAGAATCATGACTAATTTATTTTCTTTGTTCAATGGTAAGCTAAATGCGATTTTTTTAGCAATTGTACCGACAACGAATACATCTAGAATAAATGCGACGATGAAACCTGGAATTAAACCGGTAGACAAAGCACCCCATGATAGACTATCATGTAAAACTAAGTTATAGATACTCATTCCAAGTACCATGCAGAAACACATTAATGTTGTAAAAATAATACCTTCTTTTTTATTGGTTGGCATTTTAAATTCCTTCTTTCTGAAAAGTTAACAGATATAACCGTATCACATAAAAAATTTCGGCTTAAGCTTTTTTTTCAGAAAATGAGAAGTTTCTTCTTTTTCAATTTCAATGGGAATCTCGCCATCATGAACGGCGTGAAAAATCGAAACGAGCAATAATGCGCAGACAAAAATCAATGGGAACCCAGCAATCACGCAAACGGCTTGAATGGTTTGGAAACTACCGACAAGTACAATTCCAAGTGAAAATAGAATGAAAATGATCACCCAAGCCATCCGATTCCAACGATTAGGTTGTTCTCCGATTTTCAATTCAAGACTGGTAAATGATGAGACGATGAAGGCCGAAGAAGAGATCGTTGTCGCCAGGAAAATGAAACATGACAGACAGAAAATTGCTAACATGATAATTTTGAACGGTAAGGTCGTGATGACCGCCGCGATGACAGCGGCTTGTCCTTGGGTATTCAATAGATGAACAAGATCGATTTGACCGGAACGTTGTAAGAAGAGCGCATAACCGCCAAGTACAGCGTAAAAGCTCATACAACTAAATGCGCCGTATGTCGCCATTCCCAATAAAACTTGGCGAATGGTTCGGCCGCGTGAAATCCGAGCGATGAATAAGCCCATGACAGGCATGTAAGATAACCACCATCCCCAGTAAAAGAGGGTTTCGTGTTGTGCGAACGCACTGTGTGCACCAGTCTGATTTAAACTTAAACGCCCGAAGTTACCAAAGAGATGGAAGACATCGCGGCCTTCAGCGCCAATTAGCTTGAATGTCGGACCGATTAGTAAGACGAGTAATAAAAAGCCAATGGCAGTATAGATATGCCAAGCACTGAGCTTCTTAATGCCTTTATCTAAGCCGGCATATACCGTGAGGGTGAATAGCACCAGTAAGATAATGAAGAGGGCAAGTTTAAGCCAGATGGTATCATTCAAACCGGTCATTGTGCTCAAGACTTTTGAAATCACGGGAATTTCCATTCCGATTGATGAGCCGATGCCCCCCATAATGCCGAAAACAACGGTAAAGTCGATTAATTTGCGAATTATTTTTTTGTAAGGTTGTGGTCCTTCTAATAGGTCGATTGCGGCACTTAAACGTTGTACCCGTAAGTTCTTAACATAGAGAGCGTAGCCAATTGCGACAGTCGCGGTGGCAAAAATCATCCATGCCATGGGTCCCCAGTGAAATTGCCCACAGACGTTGGCGTAGCGGTATGCTTCAGCCGAGAAAGGTTTAGCGCCAAATGGTGGGTTCTGTAAGTATTGCAGTGGATCAGTGGTACTAAGCATTAAGATGCTAGCGTCAATCCCAGTTGCAAAAACCATACTCCCCCATTGGAAGTCGTTATATTCTGGCTTTTCATTTGGTTGGCCGAGGCGGATATGGCCATAGTGACTACACCCCAACCAAAATAGGAAAATAAAATTAATGATATAAATACCAATGTAAAGCCATTTAGAATGTGCCGTCATCACATCAAGTAGTTGTGAAATCGACTGCTGAAGCGTGTCACCCCCCAACATTAAAAATGCGGAGACAATCCCGAACAGTAACATCGTGGGGATGAAGACGACTTTATCAACATTCTTGCGCTTTAAAATAATATTCCTCCTGAATTTGTTAAAGTCTAGGTTGCTGGATCAAACAAAAAAAGTGCCCATACAATTGGTCAACTGACCACCTGTACAAGCGCGTTATTATAACGTATACAAATGAAGAAACAGCCTAACTTGATTTACTTCTTACTAATAGGATAGCACTTATCTCAAATTTGTTAAGGGTCGATTTTACGGCCGTGCGGTTGTTAACCAATTAAGATAGTCTTGTTCGCGGTTAATCGCGTGTTCTAAAATAAGATAATGACCATAGTGCGCATCCACCGCAGCTTGTTGGCTGAAAAGGGTTTGACGTCGGTCGAGTAGGTGATCTAGTTTGGCTTGGTGTAAGGTTTTTTGTTCGGTGAACATTGCGTCTAAATGAGCATCTTTTTTTGAGTCGATAAAGTATAGCTTCAAAATAAATTCGTCTTTGCTGGCAATAATTTCGCTGGTTGAGGAGTATCGCCACTCGTCAAAAAAGGCAATCCCATCTGCAGTGATTGAATACTGCTTCTTTTTTAATTTTGTTCCGGCGATCAATTCGACGTGGGTGATCCGATCAGCCTGTTCGAGTCGCTTGAGTTCAGGATAGATTTGGCTGTGTTGGGCTTGCCAGAACTCACCGATATCATCTTCAAAGACGCGTTTTAAATCATAACCGGTTTTGGGAGACTGATTTAACAGCCCGAGAATTAAGTATTGGAGAATGTTTTTTTGGGCCATCTGAAAGTGCCCCTTTCTGTGAAATCAACTTAGATTAAGTATAGCACAGGCCAGTGTTGAAAAATGGTTACTTTTTATAAGT
>ENA-UOYY01000313-UOYY01000313.1-food-metagenome-genome-assembly--contig:-NODE-313-length-17197-cov-6.169117_pt1 | contig 17197 bp, 16 predicted proteins | sample MGYA00249878_ERZ772714 | MGnify/ENA primary metagenome ERZ772714 (study PRJEB29005, sample SAMN08379454) | food metagenome | isolation source: cheese spiked with Escherichia coli O103 | study: EMG produced... | reverse complement strand
CCCTTCGTCCCGAACGAAGTGCGCTACCAGGCTGCGCCAATCACCGAATGCGGGCGCATCTTACTGCTGCGATACACACCCGTCAATGCCTTATTATGAAAAATTCGCTCAAGCGGCGAGAAACTCGCCACTCTGCTACTCCTTCTTCGCCGCAGCGTCAGGAACGTGGCACCAGTTGTTATATTGGTTAATCCCGCCGTCCGGCGAGGTATAGCCAAGACAGCCCATAATGGTGTCATACAGCTCGACGTGACGACGCGGTACCTTCATTGCCGCCTGCTGTTTCAGGCGCGCAAAGGAGGCTGCGTGGTCAGGCGACTCCAGATACTTATCCGACATCCACACCAGCATCGGCACGCGGAACTGCTCCGGCGGCGCCATCTTGCGCGGCGTCCCGTGCAGGTGTTCGCGCTCGTTGATGGACTCGCCGTGGTCGGCTGCATAGAAAACAATCGCCTTCTTATCCCGCAGCTGATCCAGCACGCTGACGATAAAGTGATCGACGTAGGTCACGCTGTTGTCGTACGAGTTAATCAGCTCAGCCTTCGAGCATTTATTATCGACGCCAACGCACTCCGGCTTCCATTGGGCAAAGCTGCGCGGATAGCGCTGGGTATAGTTAAAGTGCGACCCTTTGGTATGCAGAATAATCAGGTGCTTACCACTGGGATTCTTCGCCAGCCCGCGCTTCATTTCATCTACCAGCAGCATGTCGTCAACGCTCTTGCCGCGGTTACTCGGCTCAGCGCCAATCTGCTCGCGATAGGCGATGTTGTTCGCCATCGTGTTGCTGTAGAACCACATCTCGCTCTGCATGGCGTACAGGTTGCCGCTAAAGCCAAGCTGGTGGAGGACGGCAAAGACGTTCTGTTCTTTCAGCGTCCGCTGCGGGTTATCATCCGCCCCGCCCTGACGAACGAACATACAGCGCAGCGACAGCTTAGTGGCGGTATCGCAGGAGTATCCGCGGAAAGCGACCAGGTTTTTCTCCTGCGCCAGCTTAGGCGTGGTATTGCGGTTATAGCCCAGGATGCCCATATGGTCCCAGCGGGTGGTTTCGCCGATGATAAACACCACGTAAGTATCATCCAGGCCTTGCGGCGCAACGTAGGTGAATTTTTTCGCCGGATTGATCAGGGATTTATTATCGGAAGACTCATCCACCTGCGCCCACGCGTAAAGCCCCAGCGCTGAGAGCCAGTTAGACGGCAGGTAGGAGTTAGCCACCACCCCGCCATAGCTTGGCAGATCGACTTCGGAACTGCGCTCGAAGTTCTTCTGGCGAACCTCCAGCAGACGAATTGGCCCCCAAACCATCAGGCCAGCCAGCAGCACGATAGTAATATTCTTCATCCGCTGGCCGGGCGTACGAATTTGACGCAGCAGCGTGAAGCGGCAGCGGTTGCTCCAGATAAGCACCAGCGGCAGCGCGCTCATCAACACCAGCCAGAGAATCAGGTGCCAGCCGATAACTTCTCTGGACAAGTCGATGTCAGTGGTCATCACCGAGGCAATAATCCCGTAGCCGATCACCACGTTCAGGAAGGTCATGTAATAGCTGGCGGCGGCGGAGAATAGTACGACGATGGTCGCGAGGATGCGCCAGACCCGGCGGCCAAACAGCGACAAAATACGCAGCAGAAAGAAGGTGACCAGAAAGGTCCCAATCAGCTCAACTGCACCTGAGAGTCCTTTCCAGATGGTAAACTCCTGAGCGTACCCTTCAAAGCGGCGGAAGAATACGGCAGCGTTCATAAACCAGCCGATGTACAGCGCCAGCCAGATACTGAGCTTCAGCTGCGTCATCGTTTTAATGTATTTCATGCAAAAAACCTGGAAAACGAAGAGATAAAACCGCCCGACTTAAGCGATATAAGTAAGCAGGTTAATAAAGTGCGTTTAGCTTGGTTATAAGAAACCTCTACAAAGCGCGATAAGTAGACCACAGCGGAAGGAAAAAGTATCAGGAGGGAATGTGATCCAACCAAACATTTACAAAACATTTGGTTGGATTGGCACTATTAGCTTAGGTGATTAATCATCGGGGCCGTGATAACGCCCGCTTTCAGGCATGAGCCTGGTGGTAGATTTCGCTTTTCGGCTGGCGAATCGTCGTCGACAGCGCCAGGGAAAGAATCAGCAGCGCAAAGATGACGCAGAAGGTCACGTAGAAACCGCCGAACAGGGAAGCAATCAGCGAACCGCAGATGCTGCCGATACCGAAACCGAGATAAATCACGCCGTAGTTTTTCGCCAGGTTATTGAGGCCAAAGAACTCGCTGACCAGCGATGGGAAGACGGTAATCGTGCCGCCGAAGTTAAAGGCCACGCAGGCGATGGCGGCGAAGAAAGTCGTGGCGTTCAGCGGCGCGAACAGCAGCGCCGCCATACCGATAAGCGAAACGACCTGTCCGATGGTAATCACCCGGATGCGCGACATTTTATCCGACAGAATGCCCAGAACCAGACGGCCGCTCAGGTTAGCGATAGAAATCACCGTCACCGCGTTGGCTGCCGTCGCCACATCGAGATGCACCATCCCCTGGGCAATATCTTTCGCCACGCCAATCACGTACAGGCCGCTCATGCAGGCGGTCAGGAACATCACCGCCAGCATCCAGTACTGAGGTTTACGCATCGATTCGGCGAGGGTGAAGTCGTTTTCGACCACGCCATTGGACGCGGAGGCGGTATGGTTCGGCGCGTCTGTCATCAGCGTCGCGCCAAAAACGATCATCACCAGCACGATTGCGCCCCAGATAATAAAAGTTTTTTCCAGACCGACCGTCGCCAGCAGATGGGAATCAATAAACTTGAAACCCAGGCTGCCAAGCCCGTAAGCACCGATAGAGAAAGCAGAAATCAACCCCTTACGTTCCGGGAACCATTTGACGCAGTTCGACAGCGTCAGCAGATAGCCGGCGCCGTCGGCCAGCCCGACCAGAAGGCCCGCGCTCAGCCACAGCATCATCAGGCTGTTTGAATGCGCGGTCAGGAAGAATCCGAGGCCCAGCAGAACGCCGGACGCCATGGTGACGCGTTTGACGCCGAAACGTTCCTGTAATTTGCCCGCCACGGATGAGGAGAGCGCCAGGCCGAGGCTTAACAGGCCGAATGAGAACGCCACCTGGCTGACCGGTTCGTCCAGCTTGGCGGAAAGCGAACTATTGAACAAACTCCATGTATAAACCGATCCCAGCGCAAATTGCGTAATGATAGTGCCAAGCAGCGTAAGCCAGCGGGTGTATTGACGGTTTGCAGCGTTCATAGCAGTTGTCCTGAATAATTAACTGCCGCCACCATAACGAAGTCCCCTTTAAGGCTGGGGAAAAAAGGCATGAACTGCCGTCACCGCGGAATGAAATGCACTAAAGGCGGAATGAATGACAGTGAAAAATATTCACGCCTTAAATATTCATTGAAAAGTGAGTACCTGCTACCGCCGGAAGATGCGTCATTACTGTAATGATGAAGTAAATTAAACGTATCAAATATGCTACATATTCAGCCTAAATAATTCGAGTTGCTTCAAGCGCAGCCAATGCATCTGCCGCTTGAAGCATGACGAATAAATTAAAAATTGGCGCTCACGCCCATTAAGTAGAGATAATTTGCCCCAGTGGGCAGATTGTCCGCCTGCGACAGCGCCGCCCAGGCGGCAAGATGAGAGTTGAGCGACATATCGGCGCCAAAAGTCACGTCCCGCCAGGCACCGTCCTGCGCGCGATTCTGCCCGCCGGCATCAGCCGTAAATCCCTGGTTATAGCTCACCTGGGCCCACGGATGTACACCCCATAGCTTCTGATAATCTACCCGCCAGCCCAGCGTATTCACGTAGCCGGTTCCGGCCGCATTACGGGTAAACGGGGGGGACGTCAGGTCGGAATGTAAACTGGCTACCGGGCCGGAGGTCACGCCGTCGACCAAGGAGAAATTCCAGCCCACGCTCATGCCGCGAGCGCTGTCCGGCGGCGATACCGCCTGGTTAAACGCCAGCCCGGAAGGATCGTCGGACGCATTTATCCGCTCCGCGAGAATATCTTCATAGCGCGGTTGGTGATCGCTGTCCCATGTATAGCGTTCCGCAGTATTACTTTTTGTATCGATAGCGATTTATTCGTGTTGCGTGGCATTCGCACTGGCAACTCAGGACGCCCAGAGGGATACGTACGCCGGGACCAGGAATACCCGGAGGCCATTGCATTTCTTTATTATCATTAATGCGACTCCAAAAAGAGCCGAAACGGCAAGGTTGCTGTGTTTTTTTATGGGGTGCCCTATCCCTGTTTTGGGGATAATAACCCTGTATTAACTATTATCTTTATCTTTCAGCCGTCAAGTTGCCCGGCTGATTTTTATGACAAAAGGGAGAGGCAGATGCAACGTTGCGGATGGTTCAGTCAGGATCCTTTATACATTGAGTACCACGATAACGAGTGGGGCGTCGCTGAAAAGAATCCCCGCAAGCTGTTTGAGATGATTTGTCTTGAGGGCCAGCAGGCCGGACTGTCGTGGATCACCGTACTGAAAAAGCGTGAAAACTACCGCAGCGCCTTTCACCAGTTTGACCCGGTTCGCGTCGCGGCAATGGACGAAGAAGATGTTGAACGTCTGGTTCTCGATGCCGGTATTATTCGCCATCGCGGGAAAATTCAGGCCATCATCGGCAACGCCCGGGCCTTTCTGGCGATGGAGGAAAATGGCGAGCCTTTCGCAGATTTCGTCTGGTCATTCGTCGATAATCATCCCCAGGTGACGACCGCCGCCGCGCTGGCGGAGATCCCGACAACCACTCCGGCTTCTGACGCGCTGTCAAAAGCGCTGAAAAAACGGGGGTTTAAGTTTGTCGGTTCAACGATCTGCTACTCCTTTATGCAGGCCTGCGGTCTGGTCAACGACCACGTCACCGGCTGTTTCTGTCGCTCAGGAGGCCAGGATGATCCGCAACTGGGACGCTAACGAAACCGGCCCGCTGCTTGAACTGTGGCTGGAGAGTACGATCCACGCCCACCCGTTTATCGCCGAAAGCTACTGGCATGACAGTCTGGCGATAGTGCGCGACGTTTACCTGCCCTCCGCCCAAACCTGGGTATGGGAGCAGGACGGCGTGCTGAAGGGCTTTATCAGCGTGATGGAGTCTCGCTTCATCGGCGCGCTGTTCGTCGCGCCGGATGCCGCCAGGCAGGGTATCGGCAGCGCGCTGATTGGCGAAGTCAAAAAACACTACGGTTGGCTAACCCTTGAGGTGTACCAGAAAAACGTTCAGGCGGTGAATTTCTACCATGCGCAAGGCTTCCGCATTGAAGACTGCGCATGGCAGGATGAAACCCAGCATCCGACCTGGATTATGCATTGGTCGGCGGATCAAATGCCGTCAGCGTAAGCTCGGGACCGGTATATTTTTCCAGCCAGGCCAGCGCCGTATTTCCGGCGCAGCCGTTGCCCAGCCGCGATGTCGGAATATCGTTGGTCAGCACGTTCACCGCACCGTTTTTGCAGATCCCCGCCTGAGGGTCAAGGTCGGGCCATGCTCCTTCATGCAGGCAGATAACCCCAGGGCGGATACCGTCGGTCACTACCGCGCCAGCCAGCACCTGACCGCGTGAATTCCATACCCGTACCAGATCGCCATCGGCGATATTGCGCGCCTGCGCATCGCGCGGATGAAGGGTTAACGGTTCACGGCCCGCCACCGCGTAGCGCTCGCGCAGCGACGTATGGTTGAGCTGGCTGTGAAGGCGGTGCGCCGGATGCGCTGACAGCACCTGAAGCTGACCTTCCTGCGCATTGCCATGCCACTCGTCCGGCTCCAGCCACATCGGATGCGGCGGGCAATCCGGATAGGCATACCCGGCGATGGTCGGCGAGTGAATCTCAATTTTACCGCTGGCGGTTTTCAACGGGTTCGCCTGCGGATCGGCCCTGAAGGCGGCAAAGCGGGCAAAGCGTGCGTTTGCGGGCTCCTCCGGCATTTCTATCAGCTGATTATCCTGCCAGAACTGGGCGAACGGCGGCAGCGTAACCTGCTGCTGCGCCCCACGCTGGGCGGCAATCTGGTAAAACGTCTCCAGCCACTGCAGATCGTTTTTACCCTCGGTGAAGCGCTCCCGCCCGCCCGCTTCCCAGCGCTCGCTGAGGTCGGCAAAAACGGCGAAATCATCGCGCGCTTCATCGCGCGGCGCGATCACCTGCTTCATCGGCACCAGGTGCTGGTTGCTGTAATCCCCGGTCATGGTCATATCGTTGCGTTCAATCGAGGTCGTCGCGGGCAGGACGATATCGGCATGGCGCGCCGCCGCGGTCCAGAAGCATTCTGAAATCACAATAAGCTCCGGTTTTTGCCAGGCGCGGATCAGCCGGTTGGTATCCTGATGGTGGGTAAAGTTGGCGCCGCCCGCCCACCAGATAAAGCGAATATCCGGGAAGCTACGCTCCATCCCGTTATGTTGATAAGCGGCGCCGGGGTTCTCCAGCGCTTCAACGATGCGCGCGACCGGAATTTTCTCTACCGCGTCGGTACCGCCCGCCACGCTACCCTGCATTGAGCCCAGCACCGCCGCACGCCGCGTAGGGTTGCCGCCGTTGGCAAAGTGATAGGAAAGGCCAAACCCCCCGCCTTCGGTGCCGATCTGGCCGAGCATGGCCGCAAGGGTCACCAGCATCCAGTGTTTTTGTTCGCCAAACTGCTGGCGCTGCATGCCCCAGCCGGACATCAGCATGGTGGTGTTTTCGTGGAAAAGTTTTGCCAGTTCGCGAATTTTATCCGCGCTGACGCCGCAGATCGCCGCCGCCCATTCCGCCGTTTTTGCCGTTCCGTCGCTCTCGCCGGTCAGATAGCGGGCGAAAACGTCATAGCCGCTGGTGCAGCGGGCCAAAAATGGGCCATCCTGCCAGCCGTTTTCGACCAGCGTATGGGCGATACCGAGCATCAGGGCGACGTCAGTGCCCATATGCGGGGCGATCCACTCCGCCGCGTCGCCAAAGAATTCCGCCGTTTCCGATCGCATCGGATCGATGCAGATCACCCGTTTCCCGCTCTGGCGCAGACGGTCGAACCACGGAATACCCTGTTCGTCGGAAGCGTTCCAGGCGATTTTTAACGTATTTAAGGGGTTAGCGCTCCACAGCACCACCACATCGCTATGTTCCAACACCATTGGCCAGCTGGTCTGCTGCTGATAAACCTCATTACCGCCAACCACGTACGGCATGATCGCCTGGGCCGCGCCGGTGGAATAATCGCCCAGATGTCCGGTATAGCCGCCCGCCAGACTCATATAGCGCTGGAGCAGGGTCGCCGCTTTGTGCAGCACGCCGTTTGAGCGCCAGCCGTAGGAGCCCGCAAAAATCGACGCCGGGCCGTAGCTTTCGCGAATTCGGCGGTGCTGGGCGTGAATCAGATCCAGCGCCCGATCCCAGCTTACCCGCACAAACTCATCCTGCCCGCGCACGCCCTGCGGGCTTTCAGGCGAGGCGAGAAACCCCTTACGCACCATCGGGTACCGTACGCGGGTTTTGCTATGCACCTGATCGCGCACGGCGCTTTGCAGCGAGTTGGCGAAAGGGGTATCAAGCGCCCCCCGCGATGAGATGACGTTCTCGCCATCGGTTTCGACCAGCATGGGCCCCCAGTGGGCTGCGGTGAGGATAGTTTTGGTGGCGGATGAGATTGGCAATGCGGGCTCCTGGTCAGCGATAGCAGGTGTGGTGACGGCACGTTATTCAGCCGTTCAATGTTATTTACAAATTGAGATGCTCTCTGCGGAATTTTCTCCGGTTTCGCGCGTCATAATCAACCGTCACGGTCGCTGTGGCAAAGAATAAAAAGGATTAAGGAAATAAGATGAAAAAACGCGTACTCATGATTGCGGCTGTCGTTAGCGGCGCACTGGCTATTTCTGGCTGTACCACCAACCCCTACACCGGGGAGCGCGAAGCGGGTAAATCCGGGATCGGCGCGGGCATTGGGTCGTTAGTCGGCGCAGGCGTAGGGGTGCTCTCTTCTTCCAAACATGACCGCGGCAAAGGCGCGCTGATCGGCGCGGCGGCCGGCGCGGCGCTGGGCGGCGGCATTGGTTACTATATGGACGTGCAGGAAGCGAAGCTGCGCGAGAAAATGCAGGGAACCGGCGTCAGCGTGACGCGAAACGGCGACAATATCGTGCTGAACATGCCAAACAATGTGACCTTCGATAGCAGCAGCGCCAACCTGAAACCGGCGGGCGCCAATACCCTGACCGGGGTAGCGATGGTGCTAAAAGAGTATGAGAAAACCGCCGTTAACGTGGTTGGCTACACCGACAGCACCGGCAGCCAGGATCTGAATATGCGTCTTTCTCAGCAGCGCGCGGAGAGCGTCGCCAGCGCGCTTATCACCCAGGGCGTAGCGGCTAACCGCATCCGCACTACCGGCATGGGTCCGGCGAATCCGATCGCCAGCAACAGCACCGCGGAAGGTAAAGCGCAGAACCGCCGCGTCGAAATTACCCTCAGCCCGCTGCAGTAATGCCCGCTTTGCCCGGTGAGTCGCCGGGCAAAATGCTTGATATAGCGAATTTTCGCGCTAAGGTGTGTGCAGATTTCAGCAAAGGAAGCCACCATGGCGAAAGCGGCGCGAGCAACCATTAGCGATGTGGCGAAAGCCGCACAGACCGGCAAAACCAGCATTTCACGCTATCTGAACGGCGAAAAGCATCTGCTTTCCGACGATCTGTTGGGGCGGATTGAAAAAGCCATTGCCGAGCTCGACTATCGTCCCAGCCTGATGGCCCGCGGCCTGAAGCATGGCCGCACCCGGCTGATTGGCCTGATCATCGCCGATATCACCAACCCCTACTCGGTCAACGTGCTCAGCGGCATTGAAGCCGCCTGTCGCGAAAAGGGTTTCACCCTGCTGGTATGTAATACCAACAACGAGCTGGACCAGGAGCTGCACTACCTCGATCTGCTGCGCAGCTACCAGGTGGAAGGGATCGTGGTCAACGCCGTCGGGATGCGCGAGGACGGCCTGAACCGCCTGCAGCAGTCGGCGCTGCCGATGGTGCTTATCGACCGCAAGATTCCGGAATTCGCCTGCGATGTCGTCGGCCTCGATAATACTCAGGCCGCCACTACCGCCACCGAACACCTGGTGGAAAAAGGTTTCGAAGCCCTGCTGTTCCTCAGCGAACCCCTCGGCTCGGTCAATACCCGCCGCGAGCGTCTGAGCGCCTTTCGCCAGACACTACAGCGCCACAGCGGTATCATCGCGGAAAACGCCGAAGTACCGTTGAATGATGGCGCGATGCTCGATAACGTCCTGCGCCATTTCCACTCCCACCATCGCGGCATGCGCAAGGCGGTGATTTCCGCCAACGGCGCGCTGACCCTGCAGGTGGCGCGCTCGCTTAAACGCGTTGGCCTGATTTGGGGCAGCGATATCGGCCTGCTGGGCTTCGATGAGCTGGAGTGGGCCGAACTGGCGGGCGTGGGGATCACCACCCTTAAACAGCCGACCTGGCAGATTGGCTTCGCCGCCGTCGAACAGGTAGTGCGCCGGATTGAAGGCAGCAACGACCCGGTCCGCGAACGGGTGTTTTCCGGCGAGCTGATCGTCAGAGGCTCCACCTCCCGCTAACGATCCTTCGTGATGGCGATCATAAATTAGACATCCTGGCCTTTGCTTTGGAACCGATACCATCTAGCGTAATAAACAACGCATCAGATTATCGTCGGGAGTATTGGAATGGCCAGAAAGATTATTGTCGTGACCGCCGCGTACGGGAATGACCATGTTAAAGCGCTGGGCGGGCAGTCCGCCGTACTGCCCTTTATCGCCGGTTCCGGCGCCGACGGCGTAGAGATCCGCCGGGAACTGTTCAGCGCGGATGAGCTGAACCGCCTGGCGGAGCTGGCCGCCGATATTGAGCGCCGCGGCCTGCTGGTTTGCTATTCCGCGCCGGAAGCCCTGTTTGCCGCAGACGGAGCGCTTAACCCCCATCTTTCCGATCTTTTACAGGAAGCGCAAACCCTTAACGCGCTGTGGCTAAAGCTCTCGCTGGGCCATTTTACCCACCACCATGGCCTGGAAACCCTGCGCGATATTTTGCGCGAGAGCGGCATGGCGCTGGTGGTGGAAAACGATCAAACCGACTGCGGCCAGCTGGCGCCGATGCAGCGCTTCAAAGCCGCCTGCCGGGTTAACCAGCTGCCGATCACTCTCACCTTTGATATGGGCAACTGGCTATGGGTCGGCGACTCGCCGGAAGAGGCCGCGCGCCACCTGGCCCCGGCCGTCAGCTATATTCATGTTAAGGCGGCTGAGCCGCACCATTCGCACTTTCGCGCCGTGCCGCCGGATGAAGCCTCCGGGCGCTGGCTGGCGCTGCTCGATAACCTGCCCGCCGATGCCCCGCGCGGGATTGAATTTCCGCTGACTGGCCATGACCTGACGGCCGTGACCCGCCGCTACGTCAACCTGCTGCGCGAGGATTAAGTTATGCAAAAAGCGTTAGATGTCATCACGATAGGCGAAGCCATGGCGATGTTTGTCGCCACCGAGACCGGCGAGCTGTCTGCTGTAGAGCACTTTATGAAGCGCGTCGCGGGCGCGGAGCTAAACGTGGCGACCGGACTGGCCCGCCTCGGCCTGAGCGTCGGCTGGGTAAGCCGCGTCGGCAAGGACAGCTTTGGCTGCTTCGTCCTCAACGCGCTGGCGAAAGAGGGAATCGACGCCCGCGGCGTGAGCATCGATGACCGCTACGCTACCGGCTTTCAGCTGAAATCTAAAGTCGAAAATGGAACCGATCCCATTGTGGAGTATTTCCGCAAAGGCTCCGCCGCCAGCCATCTTTCGCCGGAGGATTTTAATGAATCATACTTCGCCGGCGCCCGGCATCTGCACTTAAGCGGCGTGGCCGCCGCGCTGTCGGAAAGCTCATACGCCCTGCTGGAGCGCGCGGCGCACACGATGAAAGCGCAGGGAAAAACGATTTCGTTCGACCCCAACCTGCGGCCCACGCTGTGGAAAAGCGAAGCCGAGATGGTCGAGAAGCTTAACCAGCTGGCGTTTCAGGCCGACTGGGTTCTGCCGGGTTTAAAAGAGGGCATGATTCTGACCGGCCTACAAACGCCAGAAGCCATCGCCGACTTTTACCTCGGCCACGGCGTGCGTGCGGTCATCATTAAAACCGGTTCCGACGGCGCCTGGTATAAAACCGCCGACGGCGAACAGGGAGCCGTGGCGGCGATAAAAGTGGATAACGTCGTCGATACCGTCGGCGCGGGCGATGGTTTCGCCGTCGGCGTGATTAGCGCCCTGCTGGAAGGAAAACCGCTGCGGCAGGCGGTGAAACGCGGAAACAAAATCGGCTCACTGGCCATTCAGGTTCAGGGCGATAGCGAAGGATTACCCACGCGCGAGGCGCTGGGCGAGTAAGTCGATTCAGCACAACGTCAGGCCGTTCTGTACCCTACCAGCAGCGCGGCGTAACGGATCTTTTCTATGATGAGCGTCACCTCACTCACAGAGGCAAACCTATGAATAGTTCAACGAATGCAACAAAACGCTGGTGGTACATCATGCCTATCGTGTTTATCACGTATAGCCTGGCGTACCTCGACCGCGCTAACTTCAGCTTCGCTTCGGCGGCCGGAATTACTGAAGACCTGGGGATCACCAAAGGTATCTCCTCCCTGCTGGGGGCGCTGTTCTTCCTCGGCTACTTCTTCTTTCAGATCCCCGGCGCGATTTATGCCGAACGCCGCAGCGTACGTAAACTCATTTTCATCTGCCTGATCCTGTGGGGTGCCTGCGCCTCACTGACCGGGATGGTGCACAATATTCCCGCGCTGGCGGCGATCCGCTTTATCCTTGGCGTGGTCGAGGCCGCAGTCATGCCGGCGATGCTGATATACATCAGCAACTGGTTTACCAAATCCGAACGCTCGCGCGCCAATACCTTCCTGATCCTCGGCAACCCGGTGACGGTGCTGTGGATGTCGGTGGTCTCCGGCTACCTGATTCAGGCTTTCGGCTGGCGGGAGATGTTTATTATTGAAGGCGTTCCGGCGGTGATTTGGGCCTTCTGCTGGTGGGTGCTGGTAAAAGATAAACCGTCTCAGGTCAACTGGCTGGCGGAAAGCGAAAAGGCCGCATTGCAGGAGCAGCTGGAGCGCGAACAGCAGGGTATCAAACCGGTGCGCAACTACGGTGAGGCCTTCCGCTCGCGTAACGTGGTCCTGCTGTGCATGCAGTATTTCGCCTGGAGCATCGGGGTTTACGGTTTCGTGCTGTGGCTGCCGTCAATTATCCGCAGCGCCGGCGAGAATATGGGCATGGTCGAGGTCGGCTGGCTCTCATCCGTCCCCTACCTGGCGGCAACCATCGCCATGATCGTGGTCTCCTGGGCCTCCGATAAAATGCAGAACCGCAAGCTAATCGACTGGCCGCTGCAGCAGATTTCCGCCTTCGCGTTTATTGGCTCCTGGGCCGTCGGCGCTAACCATTTCTGGGTCTCTTATACCCTGCTGGTCATTGCCGGCGCGGCGATGTACGCCCCCTACGGGCCGTTCTTCGCCATCATTCCCGAGATGCTGCCGCGTAACGTCGCCGGGGGCGCCATGGCGCTGATTAACAGCATGGGCGCGCTGGGTTCATTCTTTGGCTCATGGTTTGTCGGCTACCTGAACGGCACCACCGGCAGCCCGTCAGCCTCGTACATTTTTATGGGAGTGGCGCTTTTCGTCTCGGTATGGCTTACTTTGATTGTTAAGCCTGCTAATAATCAAAAACTTCCGCTCGGCGCACGTCACGCCTGAAACATTAACGCAACGGAGAACCGCATGAAGCCGTCAGTCATTCTCTACAAAACGCTTCCCGACGACCTGCAACAGCGTCTGGAACAACACTTTACCGTCACGCAGGTGAAAAACCTGCGTCCGGAGACCGTTTCACAGCACGCCGCCGCGTTTGCTGAGGCGGTAGGTCTGCTGGGTTCCAGCGAAAAAGTCGATACTGCGTTACTGGAGAAAATGCCCAAGCTTCGTGCAACTTCGACCATTTCCGTCGGCTACGATAATTTCGACGTCGATGCGCTGAATGCGCGTAAAGTGCTGCTGATGCACACCCCGACCGTACTGACCGAAACCGTCGCCGATACCGTTATGGCGCTGGTATTGAGCACCGCGCGTCGGGTGGTTGAAGTGGCTAACCGCGTGAAGGCCGGCGAGTGGACCAAAAGCATCGGTCCGGACTGGTTTGGCAACGATGTGCACCATAAAACCCTCGGCATCGTCGGTATGGGGCGTATCGGGATGGCGCTTGCCCAGCGCGCCCACGCGGGCTTCGGCATGCCCATTCTCTACAACGCCCGCCGCCAGCACCCGCAGGCGGAAGAGCGCTTTAACGCCCGCTACTGCGATCTCGATACCCTGCTGCAGGAAGCAGATTTTGTCTGTCTGATCCTGCCGCTGACCGAAGAGACTCATCACCTGTTCGGCAAAGCGCAGTTTGCCAAAATGAAGTCCTCCGCCATCTTTATTAACGCCGGGCGCGGCCCGGTGGTGGATGAGAAAGCGCTGATTGCGGCGCTGCAGGAAGGTGAAATTTATGCTGCCGGGCTGGACGTTTTTGAACAAGAGCCGCTGGCGAAAGACTCCCCGCTGCTGAGCATGCCGAACGTCGTCGCGTTGCCGCATATTGGCTCGGCCACGCATGAGACTCGCTACAATATGGCGGCCTGCGCGGTGGATAATCTGATTGATGCCCTGAACGGCAGCGTTGAGAAGAACTGCGTGAACCCGCAGGTGAAATAAGAAAAGAAAACCCGGGCTAAGGTGAAGCCTTGCCCGGGTTGTCAGAACGGTTAACGAGTCGCGTTAACTGCCGCTGTCCACGCCTGATTAAAGGCCTGGTGCTGAGCGGCCAGCGGCCCAATCAGCGTATTATACTGACTGGCCTGCTGCGAAGTCGGGAACTGAATACCGTTCGCCACGAAGCTGACCTGAGTCTCCTGCTGCGCGATAAAATCACCCACCTGCACCAGCTGCTGGGTAAATACCTGCGCTGCCGGGATTAACGGCTGTAGCGCATTTGCCGGGGCCGTCACGACTTTATTATAGACCTGGTCGAAGACCGGCTTGAGATCGTCACCCTGTTTCAGCGCGCCGTGGGCGGCATCCGCCTGTATTTTTGCGTTCTCCAGCTGCTGGCTCAGTACGCCCAAAGCGCCGTTTGCCTGACGCAGCGGTTCGCGCTGGGTAACATAATCCTGCGGTACGCGAATCGCGTTCACGCTATCAACCACCGGACCCAAACCCGCATCCATCCCCAGCCTCACCTGCTGAGAATAACCGTAAATCCGCCCCTAATCCCAAACGAAAGGCCCAAACTGTTTTTTCTGATCGGCGGTCAGCGTCGGCAGACGTTCGCCGCTACGCATTGCCGTATTTTGCAGGAAGTCGATGAACGCTTTGCGCTGATCGCCTTCTTTATCAAAACACCCACTCAGGCTAACCACCATTAACAGGGCTGCAATAGCCGCAAACCAGCGAGAGCAGGACTTTCCTGTCGCCATTTTTTTACTCCTTTCAGCCAAAAAAAGCGCAAACAGACACACACGTGTCAGACGCTGACAAGGATAGTCCAGGTCGGCCTTGCAGGATACCTTTTCCTGATAATCTTCCGCCTTTAAAACCGGGTTTTCGACGTTTTAGCGCGCGGCGGTACCCTCTGTTAAGTTCATCACAATTACCACCATCGTTCAGCGCGCAGCGGATTTATCTAATAAGCTGATTTTACTACGATTACTTTAACCTTACTCCCGAACTGCCCGTAAAGCGGACGATAATCGCACGCTTCCCTTTTCCCCCACATTGCCTGAACCGCCGTTCGATGATTTTATTAAATGAGCGATTAACGGCTATTTGTTCGATAATCGCACAAACAACATCAACGACCGCGAGGGAGATAACAATAATCTATCTCTGTCCCCCGCACTGCCTGCCAGGAATGCCGCATGAAGAAAACAACCATCGATATTCAGGCTTTTATCAATGAACATCCCTTCACGAAATACCAGTGGATGATTCTGGCCTTATGTTTTATCACCGTCGCGATGGACGGATTCGATACCGCGATAATCGGCTTTATCGCCTCTGACCTGGTGCAGGAATGGGGCGTCGAAAAATCGGCGTTAGGCCCGGTGATGAGCGCCGCCTTAGTCGGGCTCGCGGTCGGCGCGCTGACCGCCGGACCGCTCGCCGACCGCGTTGGGCGGAAAAAAGTTCTGATTATGTCCATCGTGGTTTTCGGCGGCTTCAGCCTGCTGACCGCCTTTGCTACCAGCCTTAACCAGCTGACGCTGCTGCGTTTTCTCACCGGCCTTGGGCTGGGCGCCGCCATGCCGAACGCCGCGACGCTGATGAGCGAATATGCCCCTGAGCGGCGTAGGGCGCTGATGGTTAACCTGATGTTCGTCGGCTTTCCGATGGGCTCCTCGCTGGGCGGCTTCCTCTCCGCCTGGATGATCCCCCACTACGGCTGGCAAAGCGTACTGGTGCTTGGCGGCGTGATGCCGCTGCTGCTGGCGGTAGTGCTGATGTTTCTTCTGCCGGAATCCGCGCGCTATATGGTGGTCAAACGCCAGCCTGCCCAGCGTATCGCCGCGATTCTGCGCCGTATCGCGCCGGTTCCCGAGCAGGCTGAATTTGAGCTACGCGAAGCGGGCCAGATACAAGAGAAATCATCCATCGGCGTGATTTTCTCTCCGCGCTACGCCGTCGGCACCATCATGCTCTGCCTGACCTACTTTATGGGCCTGCTGATCTTCTATTTGCTGACCAGCTGGCTGCCGCTGCTGATACGCGAAACCGGCGCGACGATGAGCCAGGCCTCCATTATCACCGCGCTGTTCCCGCTGGGCGGCGGTATTGGCGTGCTCATCCTCGGCGCGCTGATGGATAAGCTCAACCCAAACAAAGTGGTTGCCGTGGGCTGGCTGTTGACCGGAGTATTCGTTTGCCTGGTTGGTTTCTCAACCCATAACCTGCTGCTGATGGGAATAATGGTCTTTATCGCCGGCAGCATTATGAACGGCGCGCAATCATCAATGCCTGCGCTGGCCGCCGGTTTCTACCCCACCCAGGGACGCGCGACCGGCGTGGCCTGGATGTTAGGGATTGGCCGCTTTGGCGGTATCCTCGGCGCCTTTAGCGGCGCATTCCTGATGCAGGCCCAGCTCTCTTTCGAAACGATTTTCTCTTTGCTGGCTATCCCGGCCTTCCTGTCGGCCATCGCGCTGCTGGTCAAATATAAGCTGGGCCAGCGGCAACCCGCGGCTTCGCAAGGCGATGTGAAGAAGCTGCAAAAGGCGTAATACACCGGCCAGCGGGCGCGCGCTGGCCTTTTCCGCTTTTCTTCTTATCTGTTTACAATAATTTGCTTAACGGCTCTGTCTATTACTTTTCAGCACGTTATACCGCCTGAAACGGACGTAAAGAACCCCAGGTCATAAATAATTACCACGGTAATCATTCCTCACTTTTTTTTCCGACTATTCTTAAGAGGCTCTACATAATTCACCCTCCGCCGTATGAAAGAGAGGAGTTCTCAATGGAATATAAAGATCCTGCATTTGAACTGCTGAGCAACCTTGAACAAATTATTTTTAAAGATCAGGCCCAGGCGGCCTCGCTGACGCGTAAGCCCGCCGCAAGCATTGAATTTGACCAGCTACGCAAAGGTACCGGGCTGAAGATAGATGATTTTGCCAGCGCCATGGGCGTCAGTGTAGCAATGGTACAAGAGTGGGAATCGAGACGCGTGAAGCCCTCTCCCACAGAGCTTAAGCTGATGCGCCTGATACAGGCGAATCCGCAGCTTTCAAGACAGCTTATCGACTCATAATTTTAGCGTTTATTGGTTTCGGCTAACGGTCCTGATAAAGGACCGTTTTCATGCCAACGAAAAAAAAAGTTTGCTATCACAACGTGAACATGCGTTAATGCTCGCAGGTTTGATGTAAAGACCACAGAGCATTCGAATAGAGCAGTCCTTCAAAGGTTATCCGTTGATACCCCGGTAGTGAACTTTCCCTTTATCGCTTCAAATCTGTAGTCCAGACCGTAACGCCGAAAGGCTCATTTATTTTTTTTAAAGGTAATTCACTATGTCCGGTAAAATGACTGGTATCGTAAAATGGTTCAACGCTGACAAAGG
>ENA-UOYY01000290-UOYY01000290.1-food-metagenome-genome-assembly--contig:-NODE-290-length-18040-cov-5.616403_pt1 | contig 18040 bp, 16 predicted proteins | sample MGYA00249878_ERZ772714 | MGnify/ENA primary metagenome ERZ772714 (study PRJEB29005, sample SAMN08379454) | food metagenome | isolation source: cheese spiked with Escherichia coli O103 | study: EMG produced... | reverse complement strand
GAGACAGATTCAACTTTATATTATTTCATTTGTCAACTTGACAGGGCCTAGTGCACCGGTGGGCTTTTTTCTATGCTTTAATTTCGCTGACTTGTAAAGAAGCATTCAATAACTGTTCAGCGACGAGCGCCAATTGCTGGGCGTCAAACGCTGGTTTAAACAATGCAGTGTGCAAAACACCGATTAGACCCCAACAACAATAATTCAAAATATAATCGGCGTTTTCCGGCTGCTGAAATGGGATCACCCGCTTGCCGTGAGTCACGGTCAACGCAACTAATTTATTCATTAACTGTGAATCGGGATTGCGACACAATACCCGTAACATAGACTCGTTGTCTTGCACATATGACAAGACCCATCTAAAGAAAGTTTGGCCAACAATCTGTGGTTCAGAAGGCAACTCAAAACGTTCTAGCAACTGGCTGAACTCATTTAAGGTAAAATCTTCTGTCCGGCTTAAAAGATCGTAGATATCCGTATAATGCAAATAAAACGTCCGCCGATTAATATCAGCCCGGTCGGCAATCATCTGAATTGTAATCTCATTAATTGGGTGTTTTAGCAGAAGCTCAATAAAACTTGTGCGAATTAACTTTTGTGTCCGTTTAACCCGTCTGTCTTGCAGATTAACCATCTTTCAGCCTCCATTTACATCACAATTGACTAACTTGTGTGCATTATAACACAGAAACACTTAGATTGATTATTGTTGAATCAACTAACCATCGTTATAGTAGCCTTAATAACAAGTCAGCGGAGGTCGGCATATGTTTCTAACAATCCAAGAATTACGCCATAATAAGTTAAAATTTGGCGCACTGAGTTTTATCATCTTTTTAATCGTTTTCCTAGTACTCTTCATCACCGGACTAGCTGCCGGTTTAGCAAACGATAGTGGCGCGGCTATTAAAAATACGCCGGCGACGCATTTTGTTTTACAAGCCGGTTCGGAAAGTCGGTTGAGTCGCTCGGCACTCACCCAATCTGATTGGCAAGCTCTCAAACACCAATCACTGACACCCATCAACGTCACCCAAGCCACCATCGAGCGGCCTAAAAAACAAACAAAAACTGATATTGCCTACATTGCAGTTGACGCTACGAGCTTCATGACACCCAAAGTCACCCAAGGTCAAAAGCTGTCCAACCAAGCCACTCAAAAAGTGGTAGTCAGCAGCAAATTACAAGCCAATGGTTACCATTTAGGCGACACCGTTAAAGATAGTACCACTGGTCAGCAATTTAAAATCGGTGGCTTTAGCAAGCAGATGGCTTATGCCCATACGCCTGTTATTTATTTAAACCACCACCAGTGGCAAACCATTTTTCCAACGCAAAAGACGACCTATAACGCGTTTGCTAGCAAACGGCCCTTGTCGGTTAACAAGCACTACCAAGTGATCAGCAAACAAACCTTGATTGATAACATCCCTGGCTACTCTGCAGAACAAAGTTCATTGTACTTAATGATCGGCTTTTTATACGTCATCTCACTGTTTGTCCTCGCAATTTTCTTTTATATCATTACCCTACAGAAATTACGGGACTTTGGAACCTTAAAAGCACTGGGCACAACCACACGCTATCTCAGCCAGCACATCATCTCTGAGATTGGCTTGTTAACGGCAGTGGCGATTCTTTTGGCTGGCGGTATCATTAGTGTCATCGCCCAGTCAATGCCTGCCAGCATGCCGTTTATGCTCACAGCACCAACGATTATCGGCACCAGCGTTCTATTCTTAGCCGTCGCCATCCTAAGCGCCCTATTATCCCTTATTCAAGTGATTCGGATTGACCCGATCACAGCTATTGGAGGTCATTAATATGTCAGCACCGATTTTAACGCTCGAACACATCACCAAAGATTATCCCGATGGTGACCAAATTAATCACATTTTAAAAGATGTCTCCTTCACGATTCAGCCAGGTGAATTTAGCGCTATCGTTGGTCCCAGCGGTGTTGGTAAAAGTACTTTGTTGACGATTATGGGCGCGCTCTTGCAACCCACAGCCGGTCGTGTTACCTTGGCCGGTCAAGAACTTGCAACACTCAATCGTAATCGTCAAACACAAATCCGCCGCGAATCAATTGGTTTTATTTTTCAGAGTTCAGAATTAATTCCCTATCTAACGGTCACTCAACAGCTGACTTTTTTACAAAAAATCGCCCGTCGTCGCGATCAACCCGCCGCTGAACAATTACTGACACAACTTGGATTAGGCCATCGATTACACAGTTATCCCGCCATGCTTTCTGGTGGTGAACAGCAGCGGGTTGCCATTGCTCGGGCACTTATCAATCAACCTGCACTCATTTTAGCAGATGAACCAACCGCCAGTTTAGATGCGCAACGTGGTCGTGAAATTGTCCACTTAATTCGCGATGCAGTTCATGAACAAAAACGCGCAGCTGTCATGGTAACACATGACGAACGGGTTTTAGATCTCGTCGATCACGTTTGGCGTATCGAAGACGGTCAACTCCGCCAAACCACATAAAAAAAACGGCCCTTTCACAACTTAGCGTTGTAGAAAGGACCGTTTTTTAGTTCCAGAGGATAGCTACTATTATTCGACGTTTTCAAATTTACCCCACAAGTTCATTGTGGATTGAATATTAACAAAGGCATTCGGATCGGCATCCTTAACGACCCGTTTTAATTCCGTTAGATCGTATTTTGAAACAACTGTCATGATCACTGTTGTTTCTTGGTTGGTATACAGACCGGTTCCATCTAATTCAGTCGCACCATGAATAAAGTCACGCATTCGCTTCTTCAATTCTTCAGGTCGCTTGGTAAAAATCGTCACAGTCACCTTTTGTTGTTGAATATAGATATAATCCATCAACAAGCTTGAAACAAAAATTTCGACGATACTGTATAAGGCAGCACCCCAACCAAAGAAGATGCCGGCTGCAAGAATGATCATTCCGTTGATGATATTATTCACAACACCAACCCGTTTACCAGTTAAGCGCCCAACTAACGTCACAATGACGTCCGTGCCACCAGTTGAAAAACCCGCTTTAAAACACAAGCCAACCCCTAAACCAATCAATGCACCCCCGAACAAGGCACCTGCAAATCGTTCGGTGACAATTGGGTGAACAGGTACTGGAATGACCTTCAAGAAAAGGACACTCGTAAAAACAGCGACGATACTAAAAATCGCGTACTGATGATTAATCTTGAACCATGCCAGAATCAATAATGGCACATTCAAAATAAAGACCAACATCGCAACACTTAATGAGCCGCCCATATAGCTGACTAACGAGGTTAGTAATTGGGCAATCCCCGTGACCCCACTCGAATACGTCTTCGCTGGAATCAAGAACAGATTAACACTCACCGCCGCCAAAAAACCGTATACCATCGCGATAATAATTTTTTTCGAATTTCCTTTTAAAGCAATCACTGTAGCACCTCCATCGATTAAAAAAGCCACACTCCCCCCTTGGAAGAGTGTGACAAATGATTAAAGTGCGCACTTGGCTATAGGTTCTTATCCATGACGAAGGTCAACTTAGAAAGTTGCGTTCCTTCTGTCACCAATTGCGCTAACAAATCGGTTGTTGCTTCATTGTAATGTGCAGCAATTTCATGATTTTGCTGGGTTAAGAAATCAGTGGCATTCGCTTCCGCCTTTACAGCAGCATCCACCGTAGCAATCTTAGTTCTTGCCCATTCTGATAATGCTTTTTGGTAGTCAATATCAGCTTTCTTAAAGGCCCCGTAGTGTGATTCAACAATCATTGCTAATGCTTCATATAACCAGTAAGCGTTCTTCAACTGCATCTTCGCTGGTAGTTCGCGATAACTTTCATCCGTATCCATCGCATTCGTAAAGAATGGTACGTGTGGACAGAATGTTGGTACCCCCAAACCTAACCATTGAACACCACGCACAGCATCTGGCACATTGTTTCTAATCTGACAGATATGTGAGTTTTGCGTCCGTGAAAGTGAAATTGACCGATAAATCGTCTTTTGTTCTTCTGTCCCATTACCAAGTGGATCGTAAATAGTTTCGTTATAATGTGATTTTAACACATATTGAACATCTTCCACACTTATTTTACGGTTAGCCTTGCGAATGAAAGGCAAGTCACTCGATTCAGGTTCTTGTTTGATTTCAGGGTTCAAATAGCGTTGTGCATACCAAACCCGTGGTGTGTTATAGTGACGATCTAATTCAGTATCCGTCCCAAAAATCTTACGGAAGTTCCATTCAGCTTCACTCGGATTCAAGTGATTTTCACTGACGAATTCTTGAATACCTTCTGACCACATGTAATTTTCTGGATCATTAAAGTCGACATCTTCGATGGCAATTTGGTTAGCGGCAACTGCATAACAATCATCCGGAATCCGAACAGCAACCCAGTGATGCCCAGTAACAATTTCTTGATACCAAACTTCATTTTGATCACTGTATTGAACGCCATTGCCTTCAGCTGAACCGTATTTAGCAATCAAATCCCCCATCAATTGAACCCCTTGACGTGCAGAATCGATGTATGGCAGAACCAACGTACACATTGAATCTTCAGCTAAACCTTGCTTGACCAACGGATCATAAGCTAATACCCGTTCGTTGGCATAAACACTTTCAGTTGCGGAGAGGGCGACATTTTTTTCATTAATCCCGTCTTCTTCATTTAAACCATCACTTAAATCGCCGTTGGGGGTTGATGTGTAACGATAACCGTCCGTCGGTAACGGCATGGTTAAGCCGTTATATTTTGAAACATATGTCTCATGTCGATCATGAACTGCTGGTTGTACGAAGAACCGTTTAGGATGGATTGCATAGAAGCGATCCTCATTTCGCGAAATCATCGTAGAGCCATCAATTGACGCATTCTTCCCTACCATCATTGAAGTACATGCTGATAATTCGATTCTGTCTGTCATTTGAAAAACTCCTTTTTATTAAAAATGTGATTCACTAATTGATTAATAAAACTTAGTCGGTTACCCGCCGGATCAAATGTTCTGTGTGTTCTAGATGATTCAAATACACGAGTAATCGTTCATACAGGTATTCACCGGCTTCATCATACTGTCCTGCCAGTGCTTGGCCAATCTGGTGGACACTGCGTTTTCCATTCACATGCCTAAAGACAAAACTACCATAATCATCAAGTTCCAGCTGTGTTTCTAGCGGAATCTTCACATGCAAACGCCGTAATGTCCGTTGAATCCAGTGATTCTGCGGCCGAATAATGATGACCTGGCCAGCTTGTAACTTAAACTGAACTTGCGGATTTTTTTCATAGATGAGTTGTTCTAAAACAATCACCGCTTTCTGTCGTCCCATCTTCTGTTGCCCCTCCTTTATGAATCATCATAAGTGGCACAGTAATCGAAACAACCATGACAACCAATAAGATAATCCCCATTGCATTGGTATTCGCAAAACCAGTAATCACGCGATCTTTTAACACACCGGTTACGTGGAGAATAATCCCGATTAAACCAATAATTGAACCACCAGCAATTAAACCGGATGATAAACTAATCCCACTTTGAACCCGATTATTCTTAATCGCTTCATCACGCGTTGCTTTTTCAATAAAGACTTTAATCAAAGCACCGATCAAGATGATTGAAGTGGTTGAAATTGGTAAGTAAAAACCAATTGCAACGGTCATGATTGGTAAATCTAAAAAGTAGAAAGCTAATGCCATCATAACCCCAACGATAATCATGATCCATGGTAATTTACCCGTCATAATCCCAGATGTTAATGTAGCAATTAAGTTCGCTTGTGGTAACCCAAAGGCTGGTGTTGCACTATCTGTAACGAATTGTGGTGATAAGATGCTGATTGTGCCGACAGTTACGATTACGCCGACAATCCCGGCAATCATGAAATATTTCATCATTTCAGATTTTGAACCACCAATGACATATGTTACTTTTTGAGATTGCATGTAGCCACCACCAACAGCAACGGCGGTCACAACGAATGTCCCGAACATCAATAAGATTTGCGTATGGTTATTGTCCGTCCAACCAAATAATACGAAGACTACCGTCATAATCACTAATGACGCAATTGTCATCCCTGATACAGGCAAGTTAGAACAACCAATCGTCCCAGCAACCCGGGCTGAAACAATGACAAAGAGTAAACTTAAGATGGCTGCTAGTAATGCACCAACAATCCCCATTAAGAAGTTTTGCGCAATGATAATACCAATAACGAAGATCCCAACACCACCAACAACAATGGCAATCATACCAAGCGTATTCTTTTCTTCGCCTGCTACGTTTTTGGCAGCTAGTGTTTTCTTGATTGATGTCACGATAGTTGGGATTAATTTAATCGCACCGATTAAACCACCACAAAGCATCATCCCGGCACCAATGTATTTAACGTATGAACTTGATAAATCGTTAACGGCCATTTGATTCACGGCTAAACTCGTGTTATTCCAAACATGCGCACTGTTGCCCGCCATATCTGTGAAATAACCGATTAACGGTGCAATCGCAAAGTTGGATAAAATCGCACCCGCAAACATTGTTAATGACACTTCTAATCCAACGATAAAACCAATTCCTGCAAGTAATGGATTCACTTCAACGTCTAATTTCCATTTATAAAATGATGAACCAACGTAGCTAATCATGTTGTTGACGACACCAAACACTGATGAAGTTAGCATCGTAATAATCCCACCGATACCAAAGCCAACGCCCATGTATTTAAGCGAATCGCCGCCAGTATCTGACGCAACTAAGGTTTCTGAAATCGCCATGGCTTCTGGATAAACCAACTTACCATGTTCTTCAACCATTAAGTAGTTGTGCACTAATGAGGCTGTCCCCATTGAAAAAAGAATTGCGAGCACCCCAACGATGACCCCTTGAATGAAGTTGATGTGGCCACCAATTAAAATATAATAGCTGGTAAAACATAAATCATCCCACTGGCGATTGATTCACCACCACTGGACATCCCTTGCATAATATTCTTGCCTAAAATCCCTTTTGATTTGGCAAAGGCGCCGACTAACCCAGACCCAATAATTGAACCTGGAATCCCGGCTGCAACGGTTAAACCGGCCTTCATCCCAGAATAAGCTGTTGAAGCAGCAAAAATAATGGCTAAAATACTCCCCATTATTAGAATCGCTAAGTTGCCGACCTTTTTGTCGCCTTGGTTGACATACGGTACATATTTCTCACCTGAAACACCGCCGTATGCGGATTTTGAAAGTTTCTTTTGCATGATTGTTCCTCCTAAAAGTCGCTTTTATTTAAGGCTCTTATCCTTACCAAAGATTTGCATCTTCAATGCAACCCCGGTTGGTGTAGCAGCTAATCCACCTAAACCAGTTTCACGTAATGTAGATGGCATATCTTCACCGATTCGTTTCATGGCACCAATCACTTCATCAGCTGGAATCTTGCTGATTAATCCTGCCAATGCCATATCAGCACTGGTCAAGGCATCGACGGCCCCAATCACGTTTCGTTTAACACATGGTATCTCAACTAATCCAGCAACGGGATCACAAACCAATCCCAATAGATTAGACATCGCCATCGCGAATGCTTCCGACGATTGTTGTGGTGTGCCACCAGCAGCTTCAACTGCAGCGGCGGCGCCCATCGCGGCAGCACTCCCCACTTCGGCTTGGCAGCCTCCAGTTGCCCCGGCAATCATCGCCTTATTGGCAACAATCATCCCAAAGGCTGACGCACAAAACAAGAACCGAATCTGCGCATCCCGATCAAGCGCCAAGCGCTCAGTAATAACAGACAAAACACCGGGTAAAGTACCTGCTGAACCAGCAGTTGGCGTTGCACAAATGATCCCCATTGAAGCATTGACTTCATTGGTAGCCACCGCATTTTGCATAGCGGTCAACATCACATCACCTGATAACGACTTTCCCTTTTCCCGATACCGCTTCAACAGAACCGCTTCACCGCCTGTAATCCCAGTGGCAGACTGAACACCTTCACCGGTCACGCCTTTTTCTTCGGCCGCAATCATGACATCCAAGTTTTTCCCCATGGTTGCCCAAATGACCTCACGACTAGTGTGACTCATCGCAACCTCTTGTTCGATAATCAATTCCGAGATTGGTAGTTGCCGTTCTTGCGCTGTCTCGACTAATTCGTGAATTGTTGTATACATCTTCCCACCACTTTCTATAACACAATAACGTCTTGGCTCATTCCGCGGACCTGTTCAATCTGTTCCGGGTACGGCTTATCAATCAGTTCGATTTTATACAAAAACCGATCTGGCACTTTAACCGATATGCGCTTATCACGATAGTTGCCTTCAAATATCTGGTCTAAAGCATCGCCGATTTCTTGTTCCGATTCGACAAAAACCAATGGTAACGGGCCATCCGTTTTAATCACAATGCCATTCAAATTCACTTGACGAATTTCGATGGTCCCGCCCCCAATTGAACAGCCCCAAATCGTTAGTTCCTTCTCACGATTGATTAACGTTAATTCCGCTGTATTGGGATGGTGCACCGGACTATTCCCTGGATCTTCAATGAAGACAACGTCAATACCTTGACGTCGCGCTAAATCAACTGCCATTGGTACCCTTTGATCGGCCGGATCGAATCCTAGCACGCCACTAATAATTGCATAATCGGTACCATGCCCTTGGTGGGTTTGTGCAAAAGATTCGTAGTAACGCACAATAACTTTGTTAATCGGTGCATGAAAAAGACGATTAGCAACATGTCCAATGGCAACTGCGCCAGCAGTATGTGAACTTGAAGGGCCAATCATAATCGGTCCAATGATATCAAAAACGCTTCGATATTGATTTGTCATGTTCTCCTCCTACTTTCTGAGATAGCATTAACAAATAGGACTACTTATCCAATAAATCACAATCTCTATATCTGTACCATAACACAAAACAAACACGGCTTCATGATATTCTAATAAGCAACTTTGTGAAAAAATGAGAGGATTCTTAGATTTATTTCTAAAACGAATCCCATAATTAGCTTTGCCTATTTAAAGGTTGCCATCAGCCACTTTCAAGATTATATACCCTAAAGCACACTCATTTTTTCGCAAGGTGCCGAATTTTATTGTACTACAACACAGGTTTTTAAATCCACTATCTTTGCGTCACTGTTCAATAACTACTATAATGAACAGCACACACATTTATATTGGAGGTTTTACTATGCGGATTTTTGTTATTGGCGCCCATGGTAACGTTGGCCAGCTCCTAATTAGCCAACTCGTTGCTGCCGGTCACACCGTTACAGCCGGCATTCGTGTCGAACAACAGACGGATGAACTTGCACAACTAGGGGCCACGCCTGTCTTATTCGATTTAACCAAACAACCTAAGGCTTTAGCACCACTATTTGCCGATCACGATGCGATTGTCTTTACAGCTGGTTCTGGCGGTAAAACAGGCGATGATCAAACACTGTTGGTTGATCTCGATGGCGCCGTTAAGAGTATGGCAGCAGCTAAGATTGCTGAAGTTAGTCGCTACGTCATGGTCAGTGCACTCTTTGTTGAGGATCGAACTAAATGGCCTGAAAGTATTAAACCGTACTACGCTGCAAAATACTATGCCGATCACTGGCTTGAATTCTCCGGTTTAGATTGGACCATCTTGCGTCCTGGGACACTTACAAACGACGAAGCTACCGGCCTAGTGACAATGCAACCATCTGGTGGGCAAGTTGCACGTGCTGATGTCGCTGCGATGATTCGCACCGTCTTAGAACATCCAACCGAAACAATCCACAAGAAATTCTCGTTTGTTAACGGCGACTTGCCTTTAATAGACGCCATCAAAAAAGCAGACTAAATTAGTCTGCTTTTTTCGTAGTCTTTTTTTTGGTGGTTGTTTTCTTAGTCGTTGTTTTTTGGGTAGCTGTCTTTTTAGCTGTTGTCTTCTTGGCAGGCGCTTTTTTCTTAGTCGTTGCCTTTTTCTTAGGTGCGGCTTTCTTCTTAGCGGGTGCCTTCTTTTCGACTGGTTCTTCTTTAGGCGCCTGTGAACCGATTACGACGGCTTCCAAGTCCTTTGTTAGCAAGTCGGCAATCTTCGTCCAATTAGCAGCTGCCGCTTCTTCAAACGAAGCTACCGTTCCAATTAAGTCAATCCGCATGTTCGAGCGATTAATGAGTGGCGATGTCACGTATAAATAAAGATTCACCTCTGCTTGGTCGTCGAGTTCAAAAAATTGATTTACTTTTTTAATGTATTGTAATGGTAGATTCACAATCCCTGTCTCCAATGTCACCTTAACGGGTTCGCCAGCATATTCTGTCAGCACCGAAAAAGAGGTCAAAGCTTGTTTTTCAATGGCTTTATCAATAGCGGGTTTTAACTGTGCCAAAATAACGTCCGCCACAAAAGGATCTGGCGTGGGGAGCTCGTATTCATCCGTTAAATATGTTTGATCTTGAATTTGATTGATAAATGCTTGTACTTCTATCTTCATCTCGTCAGTCCTTTTTTAAATCTCTACATATCATAGCTTATTTAGGGCTAAAATACAAAAAACATCCCACCTAGGTGAGATGTTCGCTTAATTGCAATCATTAAAAGACACGGCGTGCAAAACTTGGTGCATAGTATTGCATTGAACCGATCTTAACGTTTTCGCCAGGTTGTGGGGCATGGATATATTGTCCGCCACCAATGTATAGCGCAACGTGATATGAGCTACCTTGTGAACCCCAGAATAATAAATCGCCAGGTTGCAAGTTGCTTAATGAAACAGCATAACCGGCACTTTCTTGAGGGACTGTCCAACCACCGATACTCTTACCAGCAGCATTTCTGAAGACATAGTCCATTAATCCAGAACAGTCAAAACTACTTGGACCATGGGCACCCCAAACGTAAGGTTTACCAATTTGAGCCATCGCTAAATTAATAACAGCTTGCGCATTACCAGTCGTTGCTGCAGGTGCCGTTGGGGCTAGTGTTGGTGTCGTTACAACTGGTGCCTTTTGAGTTGGGGCTGGTGTTGTTTCAACTGGTGCAGTTTCTTGGACAGGAGCTGATGATTCTTGAGTAGCTGGTTGTTGTGTTTGAGTTGTACTTTCTGCTTGAGCAGGCGCACTACTTTCTGCTACAGCTGGTGTACTTTCTTGTGTGGCAGGCGTTTCAACTGGTGTTGATTCACTTTCTGCGACAGGCGCTGGTGTTGTAGGCGTGCTTTCTGTTTGCGCGGGTGTTGTTGCAACTGGTGCTGGCGCAGCTGGTGTTTCAACAGGAGTCGTTGTTGCAGGTTGTGCTGGTGCTACCGGTTGTGCAACGGGCGCTGGTGTGGCTTCAATCTTACCATCACCTGTAAAGCGAGCTGGTACCCAGCCGCCATTTTCAAGTTGACTCCATTCTTCGCCAGAAACAGTTTCTGTTTTCACAACGTTGACGGTTTGACCATAACCTAAGTATTGGCCTGTTGGGGCTGTATAAGTTGCTGTTGACCAAACAGTTGTTGCGCCACCGGCATAGGCAATCCGAGCTGTCTTTTGAGTAGCAGGTGCTTCTGTTGCTGGTGTTGTTTCAGCTGGTGTAGCGTCACTGGTTGTTAAGTAACGTTCAGGTACCCATTCGCCGTTTCCAATTCGGTACCATGTTTCAGCACCAATCTTTTGTGATGCTAAAAGATTTACTGATTGGCCCTTAAAGATGTATCGTTTAGCAGTTTGACCAGTTGTTGGACTTGTCCAAACAGTTGTTGCACCATCTGCGTAGTTGACGGTTGCTGTCGTTGCTGCTTGTACTTGCCCTGCACTCAATAAACCGATCCCAGCTGCCCCTAAAATTCCAGAACTCAATGCAATCAAACTCTTTGTGTTGTTCATTAAACTGTCTCCTGTCGATAAATTTTTTATTTGTGTTTTCTTAATCATCGTAATTAATTCATAACTAACTTTGCAAAAATTTAATTTCTAAATGCAATTTTAGCACAGACCCGAGTAAACATTCAAGTAAACACTATGAACAACTGTTTAAGCATGCAACAAAAAAAGCGCCACTACACGGTTTGTGCGGTGTCACTTTTTTTAAATTAATGGGCAACATTGCCGGCCACATTCAGTGCATCCCACGTTCTTGCAAACGGTGGTGCATAAACAAGGTCAAGTAACCCAAGTTGTTCAGTTGTCATCTTCGCTTGGATCGCAGTTGCGAGCACATCAACGCGCAACACTGCGTCTTTTTGACCAACCACCTGGCCACCAATTAAGATATGCTCTGCTTTGGTGTAAATCAATTTAATCGTTAAATCTGATTGGCCTGGATAATAATTCGTTTGGTTCTTGTCGTGGATTAAAACAGTACTGAAATCAATACCAGCCTCTGTCGCTTCTTTTTCAGTCAAACCTGTGCGGCCCGCTTCTAGCGTGATTAATTTCACACCAGCTGAATTCAACATCCCTGGTAATTGAGCGGCTTGCCCGCCTAAATTCGTGCCGACAATTCGGCCTAATTTATTGGCACCAGTGGCAAGTGCTGAATACATCGGTTGGTTCGTCACGCTGTTAATGACCGTTGCATTATCGCCAGCGGCATAGACATTTTCAATCGATGTCCGCCCTGCTTGATCGACAATAATCGCACCATTTGGCAACTTCTTCAATCGATCATCCGTGATGAATTGCGTATTAGGCCGAATCCCAGTTGCTACAATCACTAAGTCTGTCGCATACTGTCCCTTATCAGTCACAATGCCAGTCACCTGATCAGTTCCTTCTAAGGCTTGAACAGCTTCTGATAAGTGTAATTCAATGCCGTTATCACATAAGTCATCCGCGAACATGTCCGTTAGTTCTGGATCAAAAGCCAGTGGTAAAATTCGGTCTTCTAGTTGAATGACCCGGACTTGCTTCCCTAATTGATGGAACTCTTCGGCAATTTCTAACCCGATAAAGCCCGCACCAATCACCGTTACAGATTGAACCTTTGGGTCTTGTCCTAATTCACGTAAGGCTTGTCCATCTGCCATCGTCCGTAGATGATAGACGTTTTTTAGATCAACATTTTTAATCGGTGGCATCACAGCTGTGGCTCCCGTTGCTAACATTAATTGATCATAAGATTCTGTGCGATCTTGATTGGTTTTCAAATCCCGAACCACGATTGTTTGCGCATCAAAGTCAACTGATAGTACTTCGTGTTCAAGCGCAATATCAATGCCTTGTTGCGCAAATTTTTCAGGTGTCCGGGCAATCATTTGGTTGGGATCTTCAAAGTGCTCGCCAACAAAATAAGGTAAGCCACAAGCCCCAAAGGACACATAGTCCCGTTTTTCGTATAACGTAATGTCTAAATCTGGATTCGTTCTTTTTGCTTTCGCAGCTGCACTTGTTCCGGCAGCTGTGGCACCGATAATAATCGTTCGCATCACTAAACCCTCCATTTTTTTGAAATTAAGCCATTTCGTCTGAATCTTCCGTCAAACTCATATCATTAAACTTGTTCTTATCCAGTTTACCTAATAAGTGAGCCGTTAAAACCCCGGCAGTCATTGAGCCATCAACGTTCAAGGCTGTCCGACCCATATCGATTAATGGTTCAACTGAGATTAATAGTCCGGCTAACCCGACTGGTAAGTTCATTGAAGAAAGCACGATTAAAGCGGCAAATGTTGCGCCACCACCGACACCAGCAACCCCAAAGGAACTGATTGCAACAATCAAGATTAATTTAACCAAGAAACCGATGCTCCAAGGATTAATCCCAACAGTTGGTGCAATCATCACAGCTAACATTGCTGGATAAACACCCGCACAGCCGTTTTGACCGATTGAAGCCCCAAATGAAGCCGATAAGTTAGCAATCCCATCTTCAACCCCTAAACGTTTCGTTTGGGTTTCAATGTTCATTGGAATTGAACCCGCACTCGTCCGTGACGTAAACGCAAAAATTAACGTTGGAATCACTTTTTTAATGTAGTTGATTGGATTTAACCCAGTGAACGTGATTAATAGGAAGTGAATCAAGAACATGATGATTAATGCCACGTAAGAGGCAATCACGAACTCACCTAGACTGAGAATTCCTTTAACATTAGTTTGTGCTACGGTCGTTGTCATTAAGGCTAACACCCCATAAGGTGTCATCCGTAAAATTAAAGTTACCATGCGCATGATAACCGTGTACAAGGCGTTAACGATTTTATTAAACATTTCTGCTTGTTCCGGCTTTTTACGCCGTAATTGTAATGCTGCCACTCCTAAGAAAGCTGAGAAAATCACAACAGCTAATGTTGATGTAGGTCGTGAACCCGTCATATCCATGAATGGATTTTCAGGAATGAAGCTAACGATTTTTTCAGGAACAGTTTGTTCCTGTACATCGCCTAGCTTCGTTTGTAATTCTTTCGAGCGGGCCTTTTCGACTTGGCCTGATTGAATATCACTCGCATTTAAGCCGAAAACATCCGCTGTCACTGAACCAACTGTGGCTGCGATTAAGGTTGTAAAGACTAAGATTCCAATGACCATGCCGGCCATCTTCCCTAAGCCCTTAGATGATTCCAAGTTCGTAATGGCTTGAATAATCGAAACCATGACTAACGGCATAACGATCATCTTTAAGAACGAGACATAACCGTTGCCGACAATGCCGACCCAATCAGCTGTTTGTTTGACAACCGTTGAATCTGTTTTGAAGATAATCTGTAAGAGTGCGCCGAATAAAATCCCGACCCCCAATGCCGTGAAAACGCGGCGACTAAACTTAACGTGAATCCGGGCCATCTTGTTTAAAACAAATAACATGATGAGCATGATCACGATGTTGATGACGACATATGTAATTGTCATTTCTTTACCCCATTCCATTTTTAATACTTACTTATTGTAAACGATAGTGATTATTTTTGCATTAGATAAGCCCTAATTCTCATAATTTATTTCATAATGGTAATTGCCTAGTGTTAACTCACGATAAAATAACAGTTTTATTTCAGAAAAATGGGTTATTAATAATGCATGGGCTTCTTTCAACAAAAAAAGGCGCAGACAAAATCAATTTGCCTGCGTCGCTATTCATGATTATGCTAGGTCATCCCCATTGGTGGCGATTACCTTTTGGAACCAATAGAAAGAGTCCTTCTTAGAACGAGCTAACGTCCCCGTTCCGTCGTCATTTTTATCAACATAGATAAACCCATACCGCTTCGACATTTGTCCGGTGCCTGCTGAAACTAAATCGTTTATTCCCCTAGGCGTGTAACCCATCAGATCAACACCGTCATCTTCCACGGCTTTTTTCATCTGAACAATGTGGTCGCGTAAATAATCAATCCGATAAGGATCGTGAATTTGGCCGTCTGCTTCAACGTGATCAACAGCACCAAACCCATTTTCCACGATAAATTCTGGTAAGTGATAACGATCATTGAACCAGTTCATTACATAACGTAGGCCAACTGGATCAACTTGCCAGCCCCATTCCGATGCCTTGACATATGGATTAGGTACTAAATCGTGTTCTTCATCATAATGAAGTGTTGTTTCACCTTTGTCCTTGGTTGCAAATGACATGTAGTAACTGAAGCCGATGTAATCAACTGTCCCTGCAGCCAATTCTTTCAAATCATCTGCGGTAATGTCCAAATCGTAGTGTTGGTTCTTTTGATATTGTAAGAGCCATTCTGGGTAGCGCCCATGACAGTGTACGTCAGCAAACCAATAACGGGTTTGCATTGCGCGTTCTGCCTTGAGCACATCCTCTGGTTTAGCTGTCAGTGGATAGATGGGACACATCGCAATCATGCAGCCGATTTCGAAATCAGGATTGATTTGCTTGCCAATTTGTACAGCTTTTGCACTCGCGACTAATTCGTAGTGGGCGGCTTGATACATCACTTTTTCAGCATCTTCACCAGGTTGAATCTGTAACCCAGAATTTGTAAATAAGGCAAACTGGCTGTGGTAATTGGCTTGATTATTAATTTCATTGAACGTCATCCAGTACTTCACTTTATTACGATACCGTTTGAAGACCGTTTCAGCAAAGTTCAAGAAAAAGTCGATGACTTTGCGATTACGCCAACCACCGTATTCCGTGACCAAGTGATATGGCATTTCAAAATGCGAGAGCGTTACAACTGGTTGAATATGATATTTGAGACATTCGTCAAATAGGTCATCATAGAATTTAAGGCCGGCTTCGTTGGGTTGTGCCTCATCCCCATTGGGAAAAATCCGCGTCCATGCAATGGATGTTCTAAAGCTCTTGAACCCCATTTCGGCAAATAACTTAATATCTTCTGGATAACGATGATAGAAATCAATGCCTTCGTGGTTCGGATAATTGTGCCCCGGTTGTACACCATCTGTAATCCCTCGTTGATGATTAACATCCCCGGCAGTCATCACATCGGCCACACTAATCCCTTTGCCATCCGCTTGCCAAGCGCCTTCCAATTGATGAGCAGCCACTGCGCCGCCCCATAAAAAATCTTTTCTAAGTTGTCCCATGTTGACCTTTCCCCCTATTTAGTTGCTGCACCTTGTTCTGAAGCATAGTTCAAGTGATCTTGTTTCCGAATAAATGGTAAGTACGTAAAGAACGTCATTAATAACATTAAGGCTTGCCACAATGCAGTCTTCCAACCACCCACTAATAACCCAGAAATGATTGGTGGTGTCGTCCATGGTACCAACGTTCCGGGGAACATTGGGATTAAACCGACCCGAATCGCAGTCCACGTTAAGATTGCTGATAGCATTGGTGTCACGAAGAATGGGACCATCATAATCGGGTTCATCACGATTGGTGTGGCAAATAAAATTGGTTCGTTAATATTAAAGATCGCTGGTGCTAATGATAATTTCCCTAAATCTTTGAATTGTGCTGATTTGGCAAAGAATGCCATGTAAACAACAATCCCAATTGTCATCCCAGCACCGGTCACTGTCATAAATTGATCAAGTAATTGTTGCGTCACAATGTGACCACCGTTAGCTAACGTTAATGCTTTGCCTGAATCCAAGATTTTTTGGTTAGCCAGTGAGTTGGCTTGCAGTAAAGGCCCCATAATCCCACCAACAATTGTTGAACCATGCACCCCGAAGAACCACAAGAATGGTACTAAGAAAGAAATGGCTAACATGCCACCAAATGAATCGGTAATTCCTTGAAGTGGTGCTTGAATGGCATTGTAAATTGATTCTGTTAAGGTTGAGTTTGCAACCTTGTCGAAGAAGATATAAACCAAGAGTGAGCCACTAATTAAAACAGCAGCTGGAATCAAAGCGGTAAAGGAACCTGCAACGTTCGCAGGCACTTGTTCTGGTAATTTAATCCGAATATCATGTTTTAAGAAAGCTGAGTAAATCCAACCGACTAATAAACCGACAATAATGGCAGTAATCATCCCTTGTCCACCAAGCCAAGTCCGATCAATAAACCCGGTTTGTTGACTCATCATTTTAACAGAGACAACAATCTTACCGGATGCCGAAACAATGGCAGTGCTTGGGCGCGTCACTAATAAGAAACAAACAATAGCAAGTAATGAGGCTGGGAACGGATCAAAACCTTCATCCTGAACCCAAGAATAAGCAATCCCCCCAACGGCGATTAACGCCATAATTGCAAACGATGCGTTATAGGCAACGTTCCAATATGGGGTCAAACCAGTTGAAACCATCCAATCGGCCCAACTCTTAACAGGCAAGTTGGCTAAAATTAAGAAAATCGATCCAACGATTGTAAATGGCATCACGTATAGCATCCCATTTTTCAACGCTGTAATCGGCCGCGTCGCAACAAACTTCATAATAGGTGGCATTAATTTAGTATTAATCCAAGTATTCATGTGTTTAACTTCCCTTCGCTATTTAATCACGGCGATTGATCAACATCGCCACTTCAGAATGCGCTTCCATAATTGCAGTATAGCGCGTTGCCATCTGGGCGACTAGTCCTTTAACGGTGATAAACACATGCACCACTGATTGGTATTTGTTTCTTAAAAAAAACATGTTTCAAACAACACTTACTGAGCGCAAGCAACCCGATGTGCTAGCAACTCTAGAATATA
>ENA-UOYY01000265-UOYY01000265.1-food-metagenome-genome-assembly--contig:-NODE-265-length-19219-cov-76.387654_pt1 | contig 19219 bp, 20 predicted proteins | sample MGYA00249878_ERZ772714 | MGnify/ENA primary metagenome ERZ772714 (study PRJEB29005, sample SAMN08379454) | food metagenome | isolation source: cheese spiked with Escherichia coli O103 | study: EMG produced... | reverse complement strand
AAATACCCTTTCATTTTGTGTCTAAATATTTGACATTGGTCCAATCTGGCATTAGGTCTGGATCTTGTGTAGGATCAGAATCTATTGGCTCTTTAGACCATTTTAAGCGTAATCATCTTCAAGGCTATCAATATCTAGTATTTTGATTATCTTTCCTCGGCGCTCAATGAATCCTTTTTCTTCGAGTATTTTGAACTTACGAGAAATAGTTTCGGGAGTTGTTCCGATGAACGTTGCAAGATCTTTCATTTTCATTGGAATCATAACAGAATTTGAATCTACTACTTTGACGAGTTGCAAAAGATAATTAGCGATTCGACTTTCAACATCTTCCATCATGAGAAATTGTGCTTGATATTGCATTTCCGCAGCTCTTCTCACGGTGGTTTCAAGCAATTTCAAACTGAGCTCGGGATATTTTAACAACAAATTTTTGAAATCTTGTTGTCGCAAAAAGCAAATTTGCGTTTCTTCCAATGTTTCACCATAGAGATTATCATTCATTACTCCAAACAAGGCGTCTTCACCTGCGTATCCACCAGGTTCAATCACACGTAGTAACTGCTCTTTACCAGCACTAGAAAGCTGGTATATTTTCAAGGTACCATGCGCCACAATTGCAAGTTGAGGCACTGCAAAGGGGCTGATGACTGTTTCACCTTTTTCAAAAATTTTATGATTAACAACCTGCTCAACTTGCACTAATTCACTTTCTGAAAGTAAACCAAATAGTGGCACGAGCTGTACACAGTGGTGTTCATGATGACTAAAATGATGTTTATACTTACTCATTTTGGGGATTATCCTTATCTTATTATCGCGCTAAAATTATCAAACTGCAAGCCTCATTCAACTAAAGCCTACAGTTTCGTAAAAACTAATTATCATTATCTTCATCTTCGTCATGAAAATCAGCAACGCTTTTACCCAAGTCACCTGCCAAGTTGTGAATAACTTGAAGATTGTAGCCGTAAAGTTCGACTACACCAGCCGCCAAAGCAAATTTTTCTTCTTTGTTTGCTAGCTTGATTGCTCGCGTAATGAACATATTTTGTGCTTGGAAATCCACAATGAAGCTTTCAAGCAGATCTTCATCAGTCCAATATTTGGCTTTTGGATCCTCGGTAATGAACTTGTGATACTTTAAAAATTCTTCAGTTGTACTTGGTACAATCTCATTTTCATCAAGAAGTAAATCCGAAATTTTAAAGAAATATTCAACTTCCTTTTGTGCAATTTCACGTAAATACTCACACTTAACTGGGCTTTTCGCGTATATTCCTGCTTGAGTCAGTCGTATATTTTCTATGAACAAATTGGATAAGACATGTCCTAGCATCGCACCAGCCGTAGGTTTGTGGTGGTCAATCTCTGCTTTATCAAGTTCTTTAGCATATTTTTCATCAATCATTAATTTAGTCATCATTTTTTTCCTTTATTCAATTTATAGTGGTATCTTTCCTGGTATAAATCACACAACAGTTACTTTGCTACTCAAAACAGGATATCCAAGTTTCTCAACCTTGCTGATAAGTTCATCAGTACTGACAACATTTTCGTCAAATTCTGCTTTAACTTTTGATGCATTGAAAAGTACTTTTGCATTTGCTACGCCTTTAGTTGTAGTCATTGCAGCTTCGATTTTTGCCATACAAGATGGGCAGCTTAATTCATTGAGTCTCATAATTACTTTTGACATAAGATTTACCTCTTTCTCTTTCTTTATAAATTAATTATAGCTCGTCAGTACTAACAAAAAATTGATATCTATCAAGAATAACAGTTTTATTTTTTTATCTACAAAATGATAAAATTTCTCAACTCTCTTTTTTAACGCTGAATAACCTGATATGAGGAGCGTAAAGTAGCATCAACTAGAGTCTACCGAGACGGTCCGCGGAACGGTGTTTAAATTATTCCCTAATTTTGCCTGTATAAAATTAAAAGAGCAAATCCATTAGTCACTTTTTGTAAGCGTCCTTCATCCATAAAATGTTTGAAGTGCTCTGAAAACGACATATACCTTCTTACCTGATAATCCTCCTATCTAGTAAATGTGCGAGTTTCCCTTTTTTAAATAATTGTCATTTGGAACTCACTATCTATTTTTATAAAAAAGTTATATTGAGATAGCTATCAAAGCTTTTAAATAAGTTCAAATCCCTAACTTGCTACATTGCCTGCGATAGTCTACTTCACGACCTCAAATTCAATCTCGTATTGAACGTCCCTATTAGCAAGGAAAACTTTAATTGTAAAGATTCTAGAAGCCATCGAAAATGTCTCGATGATTTTATCAAATTATTTTTGATAAAGTTATTATAAAATTTATTGATACCAAAAAATTAATTCCTCTCAAAAAAAAAGAAAACAAACCGCGTAAATTTTGGTTTGTTTCCATTCTTCTATTTCTCTCGATACCTAATCAGTCGCATGGCATTGACAATGACGATGAGGATACTAGCTTCGTGGACGAACATACCTGTTCCCATGTTGACGAAACTAGGTACTAAGCCTGTACCTCCAAGGATTAGACTAGCCAGTAAAAAGAGCACAACTACAATCGCAATCACAATATTTTGTGTCATGTTGGCAACCGTGCGTTTACTTAAACCATATGCGTGGACAAGTTCATCAAAACTAGACTTCATTAGCACGATATCGGACGTTTCAATCGCAGTATCAGTACCAGAACCCATTGCGATACCTATATTAGCAAGTGCCAAACTAGGAGAATCGTTGACACCATCACCGATAAAAGCAATTTTTTTACCAGAGTTTTTGAGTGATTTGACAACTTCAGCTTTTTCTTCAGGCATGAGATTGGCACGTACTTCATCGATGCCGAGTTGGGCGGCGACTGCTTTAGCTGTTGTCTCGTTGTCTCCAGTCAGCATAATCATACGAGAAATACCTTCGTGGCGTAGTTCTTCGAGGGATTCTTTGACACCAGAACGTATTTCGTCCGCAATACCATAAATTAGTTGCAATCTGTTATCAGCTGCGACCAAAACAACTGATGCACCTGAATCAGTGATTTCTGTGATGTCCTGTTTCTGCTCGGGAGAAATCGTAATATGATTAACCACCATCATTTTTTCATTACCAATCAATAGGTTGTCTGCGATGATTCCCTGTCCTTTAACAACGTCCGTTTTTTCAAATTTGATAGGATTGAATTTTCCGATCATGCGTACAACTGCCGTTGCTAATGGGTGATCAGATTCATTTTCTGCTGAAGCAACTGCATCAATCAATTCTTTTGAAGCACCATAATTTTTGACAACAACAACTTCTGTATTGCCTTTCGTCAGAGTACCCGTCTTATCAAACAGAAGCGTATCAATGTGACTGAAGGTATTCATAACATCACCTCCCTTGATAAGGACGCCTCTTTTTGCACCATTCCCGATTCCTGCAACATTTGAAACAGGTGCACCAATCACGAGGGCACCAGGGCAACCAAGTACGAGAACCGTGATGGCTAGTTCTAGATTATGACTAAAAACCCAAGTAATAGCTGCAATAACAAGTACCGCTGGCGTGTAATACTTAGCAAAGCGGTCGATGAATTTCTCAGCAGGAGATTTGGTATCTTGGGCTTCTTCGACAAGTTCAATAATTTTACCAAAGGTTGTATCTTCGCCGACTTTTTCTGCTTCTACGTAAATTGTACCGTTTTCTAAGATAGAACCTGCAAAAACTTTGGTACCAGCTTCCTTTCTGATTTCACGTGATTCACCTGTGATACTGGCTTCGTTGACATAGCCAGATCCTTGGTAAATACGACCATCAACAGGAACTTGACGTCCGGTTTTTACTAAGAGTTTGTCGCCAATTTCAACTTCATCAATGTCCATTTCTTCGCCATCAGCAGATAGGGCTGTGCTGGGTGCCATATTCGTGAGTTCTTTGATACTTGATCGCGTTTTTTCAAGCGTTTTTTTCTCCAAAAATCCACCGAAAGCGAAGAGAAAAGTGACAATTGCTGATTCTTCATATTCACCGATGAACAAAGCACCGATAACTGCAATAGAAACTAGCAGGTCAATCGAAATTTGTTTCACTTTGATTGCTTGATAGGCATGAATTGCAACAGGTATAAAACCGATAATACTTGCAATAATCATTGTCGAATTCCAAATCCATATTTGATTTACACCATATTTACCAAGGTATCCGAGTACAATGAGAATGGCTGAGAGGATAACCAAGTGATTACTGTGTTGTTGAAGTCGTTTTTGAAAGTTCAGTGTTATTTTTGCCATATTTTCTACTTCCTTTAATTTTCTTTATGATACTAGTATAGCGCTACCCTTATAGATAAAAATTGATAACTATCAAGAAAATAAAAAGTATAACTTACTAGACTTTATTAACATAAAGGTAAGGTCTGTCTGACGATTCCTGCGGAAAGTTTTGGCAACTGCAGTTGCCAAAATTGGGCGTTTGCCCCAGACCCCAAGCAAACAAAAAAGACAGTTTCCTGTCTCTTTTGTTCTCTGCTTTTAGTAAATGACTATTTACTTTCAAAATTTGACCAACCATATGGAGAACCACCGGTTCCTGGGTTAATTTGCATTATTTTTCGTGCTTCTTCAAAAAAAACAAGCACATCATCTGAATGAACAAGGTACTGTAAACTAGAAATTAATTCACTGATTTGGGGATCAAAATTTCTACCCTTTTCAATATTGCTTTTTGCAATCAGAAAAAGCTTCTTTTCTTCGCTTGAAATATTATTGCTAGTTAAAATCCCATCAATAATTTTTAATAAATATTTTTGATTATCTTTTAAATTAGGGTAAATATATTTTGTCAATCTAATTCACCCCAATCCACACATCCATTTAGGTAATTGTTTAGGATTCCCATCATTATGACCATTAAGCCAATGAAGAACATCATTCATACTTTGATTATTAGGATAACCACCCCCAACTATTTCTGAAAGTTCTTCATCAGATATAATTTGAAAATTTGTTTGAATTTCCATTTTCTAACTCCTTTGATATTGTTAATAATTTGATTATAATTCTTTAATTAAAAAAATCATTAACAATTGTTAATAAAAAAATTATCAAGAATAACTTCACTAATTTAGCTGTAAAAATAGAATCACTAAATTATATTTATAAAATTTCGCCTGTTTCCTCGTCGATTTTAGAACCATATTTACGCTCTTGATAAACAGCATCAAAATACAATCGGACTAATCCAGTATGTGAACGTCATACGTTTATCAATAATTTATATCAGATTCATAAGATGATTTGATAGTTATGATAATGTTCTCATAATTATCAAAACGTTTCTCATTTTATTTTCCTATTTTTTATCCAAGAGCATAAGGGAAAGTGTCCCCAAAAGTTGGTCAAAGTCGCAGTACGACTTGTTTTAGCGAGGAATAAGATTTTTTCTCATTTATAGTGTTTGTAAAGTGTTTCAAATCGCTCAACCACAGCTTTATATAAAATAGAGAAATTAGAAAAATCTCATAATATAGTCTTTTTAAAGGATTGTACAGTGCTTAAAAAGACTCAATAATCAAGCTTATACTTTGCTTTCATAATAATTTTTTATTGATAAACCCAGACATTGGCATGCGGAAAATCTGATTTTACCGTTTCTAAAATGATACTTACTGGTTTTGATAATATAATGTCATCGTTCGAATCATGATTCCACTTTATCTTTTTATAAAGGTCACTTTGTGTCACCCATTGAACTTCTTCTGATAATTCTCGTTTTGCCTTCTCCCAATAAGAATCATTGACACAATAATCACTCAATATCATCGTTTGCCAATTCATTGTTCCCATATTTTTTGATGGAGATAAAGTGGTCACAAAATATTTCAATCGTCATTCCTCCTGTAATTGTTTGTTGCTCCGTGGGTATTCCTTATTACAAAAAATCATACGACAGTCTTGAAAAAACGTAAGTATTTGTTGGAATACCCTGGAAGGACTTATATTAGGCTCAATGTGATGTTTTTATCCGTTTTGAATGTTACTTTACGATAAACTACTTAAGACTTTTTAAAATGAAAAATATGAGTTTGTAAAGCTACTTCAAAATTTAGTCATCTTTTGCCAACCCATTTATTTTCTAATTTCTAAAAACCCACTTTGGGGAGAGTTTTGCTCTCGCGGTCATAGCAAGTGGGTACTCACTTGCTCAAAAAAATAAAAACTCAAAACCATGTGTTGACGCTTATTTGAATTTTATGTTGATTTTGGAAGTGCCCAAATCCCTATTGTTCTATTACTTTTTAACTAACTTCTTTTCTTTTTTGGATATTTCGGCTTTTACAAAATCTCGTTCATCTAGAGTTTGTTTTACATCCTTGAGCGTTGATTTTTTGAATGTTAAACGATCATTGTAATCCTTAAAGTTAAATCCAAATCCCATAGTAGTCTCTTTCTATTGAGTGGTATAATCTCATTGATTGAAGGTATTTTAATTAGTTCGGGAATCTTATTATAGATAATTTTATAATATTCTTTTTTTATTTTATTTTCAAGACTTATCTTTGTGTTTGAGCTTTTCTATCCTCTGGATTTCTTAATTTTAAATTTTTTGTCAACATTAAAATCTCAATTTATCAATTTATTTTTTAAAATATGATATAAAAAATTTATCCATTCAACGTTACCACGAGCGAAAGCGAGTTTTATTCAAAACACTCTTTTTAAAGGGTATTGTATTAGGTACTCCTAAACAAAAATGTACGTAACGTTACTTTTTGAGGGTTGTGTACACAAACCCGTTGCTTGCCAGTAACTTTTTCAAGACTGGGCAAGCAACGGGTTTACCATGGTAAAGCCAAAAAAAGCCACAAAAAAATGTGACTTTTTTTTTAATCATTATATTGTCTCTCCGCTCGATAACAAAAACTTTATAGATTATTAAAGAAAGAAATGAACCAAGTTATAAAACCAAAAATTGGGAAAATCATCCACCAATAAATTGAAAAAAATTGCCAAAAGTTTTCAAAGCGTTCTTTTTTTTCTTTTAATTTTATGCCCTTAGTAAGAGGGTACTTTTGGTCAAGCATTTCATTTAATTTAACTCCTAAATAATAATTTGCTAGACCTATTAACAATAATAATAAACTTACCCATGCCAGCCAAGAAAGTGTAGTATTATAGCCAGATGCTAATTCATTAATTTCAACACCTAAAATTGACATAACCAAAAGTATAGCTGCTATAACCAATAAAGTAATTGAGACGGTTATAGTTTGTCTATATTTCAGTTGAATAAGCTGTTCTTTAGACATATCCATGATTTCTACCTCTTTTGCTTCTTCCTCAATGCTTTCAAATAGTTCACTTACTGGAACTAAAAGAGCATTAGATATTGAGGCTAAAGTATCTAAACTAACATCCGTTCCATTTTCTATTCTCTGAACCGTTCTAACAGTTATATTTGCTTTTTCAGCCAGTACTTCTTGCGTCCAACCTCTTTTTTTTCTTAACTCAGCAACTCTATATTTATTCATGAATATATAATAAACTATTTTTTTAAACATGTACACGACAGATAGACGACAAAAGAACGACAATCTACCGACACAAAGGTAAAACAACAGTTTTGGAGGAAATAATAAAAGCAGTAATCATACTAAAAACTGCTTTTATTATTGTTTTATTTTTCATGTTGCTCTGTTTTGGACTTTTTATTCTTTAGTTTTTTATATTCTTTATTGACATCAGTCCAAATTTTATTATCTTCTTTTGAAAAATTGGCTTGTAATTTTTCTATTTGCTTAAAAAAGTTATCATTTTAAGGAGGTGGAGTAGGTGTTGGTGTCACAATTCCCATAATATTATACTTACACTTTTTAAAAGTGCCCTTTCTTTAAAAAATTATGATTTAAACATTTTTTAATAAACCATTTATAAATCCAACAATAAAATCATAAAATATTGGAAATGCAAGGCCTAAAGCTAAAAAGATAAAGCCAAAACGACTCCATTTATTCATTTGTGAATAAAAACTTTTAAAACCGAACATCATAATGACTAATCCTATAACAGCAATGTAATAACCAATTGTATAAATCATTTAAGTTCTCCCAGTTCTTTATTAATCATTCTGACTTTTTGAATTTTTTATCCATAAAAAATTTAAAGGAAGATAAATGATGAGGACAACAAAAAGTCCAATAATACGACCTATCCAAATATTGATATTAGACTCGTCACTTAGTACATCTAAAACCAAATTACCAAGATAAACAGAAATAAAAACTGTTATCATGATTTTCAGCCCCTTGCTCATTTTATATTTCATTGTTATCATCCTCTCTTAAAAATTTTATAGTATTTAAATTAAAATCCCTATCGTAAAAATAAAAATATTGTAGTGATAGAATCGACTAAAGTATCAAAAATTGATTTGATTGTCTTCTTCTGTCCATAGGTCTTTTTTCTTTTCAAAACACACCTCCATTATTTATAAATTAGATATAGTGCCATTGACTTTAATTTACGCTTTGATTAATAAGTCTATTTTAGTTTAAAATGAGATAAAAAGAAAGTGAATAGAGAAGGGCAGAGTGTTTTAAGTGGGAAACAACTCTAAAAAGATACTGCATTAGTAAAATTTATATCTCTTATTTTATTTTGGAAATAGATTGATTTTTTTGGTTTGTAGTTAAAACTTTGATTTCCGTATATATTCAAAATCCGAAAGACGTGCAAGCCTTCGGATTTTTGCTTGTATGCTAGTTAAAAGCTCCAGATAAATACAATAAGATTAATCCAAAGATAGTTATAATACCCCCAAAAAATATTTGAGAAAACATACTTCTATCACCAAAAACTAAGCGTAAAACAATCCATTTTTTTCCAAAGCAAAAAATACTCATTCCGATTAAAAAAACAACTACTCCCACTATAGTTAGTGGATTATCTACATAATTATCCATGATTTTACCCTTTTTCTCTTTTCTTTATTCTATCATTCTTAGTTTTAAACTATCCAAAATCTGTTTGGTCTAACATATTCTCTCGGCTGGCTTGATCTAAACCGAGATAAGTTAAAGTCATTGCTTCGCTTGAATGGTTTAGTAAATGTATCACTAAACCAATATTATAATTTGACTGCGTATAAACACGGTAAGCGCCCGTTTTACGCATGGTATGTGTTCCTAAATAGTTGATACCTAAAAGATCTCCAACGTGCGCCATGACCTTATAAAATTGCTTTTCAGTGATATGACGCTTTGGGCGAGAGGTTGACGGAAATAACCATTCAGAATTAAGATTTTGTTGGACCAGCCAATCATGATAAATCAATAAATCTTGTTTTACTGGTTTCAAATATAACGTATTCGCTTTTCCTGTTTTTTTATCATGAATAAAAGCCGTGCTTTTGATAGAACCATCTGGGTTAAAGACATCGGATTTTTTTAATGTCATGACATCACTCACACGGAGTAGTGTGGCCTTACCGACTTGGAAGATCGTATAGTTACGACGGCCAGCCCGAAAACTATCAAGTAACGTATCTTGCACCATTTTTAGAACGTTCGAATCTTTGATGGGAAGAACGATTTGTTGAACCATATAATTAGATATCCTTTCTCAATCATATCATAATTTTTTTCAGCTATAATAGCATAGCTAGACATCCAAGGGCCAGTCCACCAACCAATAATGCCATAAGTCTTAGCATATTTAATACGATAACCTAAAGCGATCAGGTAACTGAGATATTCTTTTTTATGATTTCTAGTATCTAATATTATTAATAGCGCCTCTGTTTTTAGTACACGTGTAGCTTCATCTAAGGCTTTGTATCGGTTCTGTTTTGGTTTAATATTATGAATTGCCATACTTGCGGTTACAAAGTCGTATTTCTTATTTTCAAAAGGTAGCTCTATCATATCCGCAGTTTTTAAATCAGATCTATTTTCTAGATTTTTTTCCTGTAAAAGCTGTTGTGTGCTTTTAAAACTATTATCGGATTGATCCCTATTTTTCCATAGATCTATTCCGGTCACATGTCCTTCGCTTGATATTTTAGAGGCGAACTTTATCAGTACAAGTCCATGTCCGGTCCCTAAATCTAGTATAATACTATCTTCTGGGATCACTAAAACAATATCCATTAGATAAGGGAATGTGAAATAATTAATAATGTAATTGGCCTTTTTAAATTGTTTGAAAATTCTTGTATTTTTTTTTTTTGGAGTATACTGATATTATCCAAAATATAAGAAAGGGCGTAAGAACTATGTACATCAATCTTATTAATCTAAAACGTTGGTGTCTGCTCATCTATTCAATCTTTTCTGCGGTTGTTACAGTAATTTATATCATGTTTAATTCCACTTTTTATAAATTAGATTTGGTTAGATATAGTAATGATATTAATTACTATAATAAGATGAGTGCAATTTTACCGAAAGGGTTACTTCAACTTAATGGTAATTTCTCTCAACTCAATTCACCTTTGTTAATTATCGTCTACCTATTAGGAGTTTTGATTTGTTTGATTTCTTTAATATTAAATTGGGAGCCTTATTACAAAAGAACATATACACCATTAATATCTATGATAGGATTTTTTCTTCCTCTGCTAATTCGCAATGGAGAAAATATTATTTGGATGTTATTACTGGGGTTAATAGTTGCATTTATTGGTAGTATTTTTTATGTTCTTGCAATTGGTAAAGTATGACGTTAAGTCAAGTTCTTAAATTCGGAATAGTAATGCATTAATCAAGATAGAATCAGTTAGGACTTTTATACTATATTTGAAAAGTTTATCAATACTTGTATTTAGTTTAAAATTTTAAAAAAAGCAATTGAAGACAGTAAATATGAATCATTTTAAAGGTAAAAAAATTCCAATCAACTTTAACTAATTCACTTTCAAAATATCACCTCCATTTTTAAGAACTATTATATCAATAAACAGAAAAACAACCCCTGTAATATGAACTAAAGATTATAGGGGTTGTTTTAATGGTATTTCCTAGGGGCCATTATCTAATGATAGACCCTGAGCTAAGGAATGTACTGATGTTTTCTAGTATAGTCCCTAGTCTGGCATCCCAAACAACTTTTCGTTTATACCCTTATCATGTGACCATTTAATCAACATATCAATTGTCAGAGGATATATGGCTATCTTTGAATATTCTAACTCTCATACTGTGAAGGAAGCCGCTGAAGCTATTAAATTATTGAAAGGAACCAGCCTTTTAATAAGTCAACAAAGAAATTCTGCTTTAAATCATATTGGGGTATCACAAATACTTTACAAATATGTTTTGCGTCGCAGCAAAAACCAGCAAATTAGGCTTAGTATAACAGAGATAATCAGCACAGCAAAAACACCATAAGAAGATTTTTCAAACGGGCCATCGACATTGACTCCCCAAAAACCAAAAATGATTGCTGGAATAGTCAAAACGATTGATATCTCTGTTAGAGTTTTCATAATCATGTTTAGCTGATACGAAATCATATTGTTTATCATATTTTCCAAATAATCCAAATATTGACTGTAACCTAAAATAATTCTATCCATTGTGTCGCTTGTATTGTATATCTCATCAATTATTTTTTGGGTGGTAAAATCAATATCATTAATAGTTGTAAAATTTTTTTTAATGAAATCCAGCGCTTTGTGATTAGCGCCATAGGTTGTTGACAAAGCTATCATGTATTTTTGAAGAGTCAATAAATCACCAAACGTTGGTCTGAGTGAACCGGACGTTGATATTTCTGAGTCTAAATCATCAATTTTTTCCTTGACTCCACGAAGGTCGTCAAGCATCACATGGAAATCTTTTTGCATGATCTTTAAAAGTACTTCCTGCATGAAATTATCGACATCATGTAAAACCATATTGGATAAGAGTTCGGGAATGAATTTTAATTTTTGTTTTGTAAAAATTATCAACTTATTTTTAAATACCAAGAAAACAACAGATGTCGTCAGATTATCTAGATGCCCACCTTCATGTATCTCGGGAAACAAAAAACTTACGAGCAAACTTTTTTCATCGTTCTGATCTATCATCGTGTCATATGCAACTCGATCATCAAACGTTAGTATATTGTCTATGTTAAAGTCAGATTTATGTTCAAAAGATTCGATATATTCTCGTTCGTCACCATACACATAAACAACAGACGAATTTTTGATATTTGATTCTGACGAAACTAATAATGTATTTTTTGTTAAAGAATAAGTTTTCAGCATTGTAATCCTCCTGCTTTATATTTTTCTCAAAAATAAATGCGTAATTGTTGTGGAATAAATACGTTATCAGTTTTAAAAACATTTTGTCTTATGTATGATAACCTGCTAAAAATTTTATCTCGCACATTATCTAGACAATCTCGTCTCCAGCTTCTAATGTATTATCTAATTTATAATTTTAGACCCTAAACGAACATCTTTTGTAAAAAGCCTTTTTTCTGTTCTTTCAACAAATCTAACTTCCGTTGATGAAGAGTTATGGTGTTGTCTAACTGTTTGAAGAATGAGCCTATTTTCGTCTGTTCTGCTAGTGTCGGAACATTGATTGGAACTTGACCAATCTCATTCTTGTTAATTTTCTTTGGAAAGGCGATATGCAAAGTCCTCTTCCAAATCTGGTCTTGTACAAATGGTGCATAAATACTTGCCTGCAAGAAATAAGGATTTAACTCCTCAGATTTGAATAGTGCAAGACTAACGTAATAGGCGAGGTCTTCGTCTGTTTCAACGACATTCGCAGTTCCTATATCCCCGATTCGAGTCATCAAGACATCACCTCGTTGTGGTCTTATTTTGAATTCATCTTCAAAAGCCTCACGAGAAATGAACTTATTTGAAGTCAAAGTCTTGATATTCTCAACACTAAGAAACATCACACCATTATCTTGATACTTAGGAGTTTGGTGGGTTCCGTCATAAATATCGGAAACCTCGTTCAACTTACGCTGTTCCCAATCGTCAGCAAACCCCGCAAATCGCAATTCAGGAACTTTGGCACCATTTTTAGGGAACATTTTTTGTAAGTAGCCTTTTTTCTGCTCTTTCAACAAATCTAACTTACGCTGATGAAGAGCGATAGTCTTGTCTATGTTTTCAAAAAAAGAAATAATCAATTGTTGTTCTTTATCATTGGGCATTTTCATATCAATATTTAAAAAATCAGACTCATGTATTCTCCATTGACCATAAACAACACCTTGACGAAATTTTACCATTTTAGAAATAAAGTCCTTTCGGGCAGACATAATCCCTATAAATTGACTTTCTCGTGATTTTTTTGACTTAAATATACTATAGACAGGGGATATAACAGCTTTTCCAGTTCTATTAAATCCAATTGAACCTGTTTCAAGATTATTAGAACTATATATGAAATCTCCCAATTCAGTTTTTTTATATTTTTTTTCTGAATCCTTGACTAAAAAGCTGCGATTATATCGTTCTCCTTTTGGAGTAACTCCTTTGCCTTGTACAAAAGACATAAGAGGATATTCATTCGTTTCTGGCGTTTGATCATTACGTTCAGATAAAACATCTCCTAACTTACGCTCTTCCCAATCATCCGTAAAACCTTCAAACCTTAATTGTGGACTTTTTTTACTCATCATGACCGCCTCTCAAAAGAAGACGCATCGATTCAATCAAGGCTTGATTCTCTTCACTTTCTGAAAAATCGTTAATCAACGATAAGAGCGTTTGATCTTGTTGAACTAATTCTTCATTGATCTTAAGGAGATTGGTATTCACTGCAACCAAATCAACCGGTTCTTCTTCCTCAAAGGTATCGACATAACGAGGGATATTTAAGTTAAAGTCATTTTCTTGGATCTCATCAAAACTTGCAACATGAGCATATCTTTCAATATCTTCTCGCTTTTTGTAGGTAGAGACAATTTTATCAATATGTTCATCCAACAGGACATTTTGATTTTTTTGTTTTTCAAAATCTTGAGAAGCATCGATAAACAAGACATCACGCCGAGAGCGGTTTTTCTTCAAAATAATAACCGTTGTCGGAATACTCGTTCCAAAAAAGATATTGGCCGGCAAGCCAATAACCGAATCAATAGCTCCCATCTCTAAAAGAGCTTGACGGATGGTTCCTTCTGCGGCTCCTCTAAAGAGAACGCCATGAGGCAGGACAATCCCCATTGTTCCCGATTCTTTCAAATGGTAAAAACCGTGAAGGAGAAAGGCAAAGTCCGCTTTAGATTTAGGCGCTAATTTTCCAAAACGTTCAAAGCGAGGATCAGAGAGAAACTTATCTGCCGCTGACCATTTCGCAGAGTAAGGAGGGTTCATGACCACAGAATCAAACTGATAAGGCTCTTCTGACGGCCAATCGGCGTCTAAAGTGTCCCCGTTATTCAGGTTCATGCGTTCTTTATCTACTCCATGAAGGATTAAGTTCATACGTGCTAAGTTAAAGGTCGTCGTATTTAGCTCTTGGCCATGATAATGGACTTGATTTGGATTGATGAGATAGCGACGGATATTAAGCATCAAAGAACCCGAACCCATCGCAGGATCGTAAATATGAAAAGGCGCTCGAGATTCTTGTCCGATCGACGTAATTTCTGACATGATGCGTGAAACAGCTTGAGGGGTATAAAACTCTCCTGCTTTTTTACCTGCACCTGCCGCAAACATCCCGATTAAATACTCATAAGCGTCCCCAATCACATCGCCATTGTGTTCAAATAAATCAATCTCATCTAAGGCACGTAAAACCTCAGTAATCGTCACATTACGTTGTTGTGCATTTGAGCCTAATTTTGTGGAGTTTAAATCAATATCCGCAAACAATCCACTAAATTCTTCTCCTTGACGTTCCAACTCATTAAAACCTGCTTGTAAGTCGGTCAAGTTAAATTCATAGTTATCAGCTTTAATGCGGTAGTGATAAAACAATTGATCGGGTTGGATAAAGTAACCTTGTTTGGGTTGGATATTTTCGATTAAATCGTCTTTGTCTTCTTCGTACCACTCCATGAATCCTGCATACTGAGTGGAACGTTCTGGGAAGGTATCTGTTTTTCCATTTTCTTGTTCATAAACTTCTCTAAGCTGCGCATCAGACAAGTACTTATAGAAAATTAATCCCAGTAAGTAGTTTTTGTACTCACTTGCATCCATCTTCCCACGTAAGATATCCGCAGAAGCCCATAGTTGTTGATTTAAACCTGTCGCCATTATAATTCTTCTTTCCATTTTTGAATTTGTTCAAAGTTTTGTTGTAGTCGTTCTTCTAAAACTTTTGTTCTTCTTCTGTATTTTTCACCCGTTTTGGCTTCGAACTCTTCTTTACTAAGAGTCATCGAATCCAGTAAATGGGTTAAATAAGGGATCGTTTTCTTATCGCCTTGATATTCATTCATTGCAGACTGTAAAAAGTCGAAGGATAATCCAAATTCCTCGGCTTCTTTTTGAAGTTGTCTTTGAATTTCATTTTGAATCGAAGTCTCTTTTAATTGAGCCACATCAATCTCTTCAGTAGTATTGACGAGTTGATCTTTCAAGGTGTGATACATCTTTTGGATTTGAGGATCCTTTTGTTGGATTTCTTTTTCAAATTTTTCAACGGCCCCTGCTTCGTTTAATTGGATCGCTTTCAAAAGTTGATTAATATAAAAACTATCCACGACGTCTTTATGTGTCGCATTGAGCTGCGAAGAAAAAGCAATCTCTTGTAAAAGCTTCTCGAAGTCTTCCTCAGGATGCCCCTCATCCTTGATCATTTCTTTAATCTTTGTTTTAACATTTTCTGTTTTACCTTGATATTGTGGCAACTGCTCCACTACTTCTGAAAATGCTTCATAGTCATCTTCGTATTGATCATAGCTTCGGAGCGCTTTATAACTCTTTTCTAGCTTTTGATAAGCACTCACTTGCGCAATCATCGTTTTAAGATCGTTGGGATTATCCGATAGGTCAGCTTCGCTTTGTTTATAAAGTGTTGAACATTCGATAAATTCTTTTTTGACTTCTTCATATTCTTTTGGAATCAGTTGATCAAAGTTTTGCTTTTCATTTGAGAATAGACGAAACGTGTTTTTCACATTTTCTTTCATGGTGAAGGGCTTTCTAAAAGAGACAATCAAACCAGAATCTTTGCCCGTATAAATACGATTCGTTCTTGAGAACGCTTGAAGGAGCTTTTGATAGTTCATTTCTCGATCAATATATAAGGTTTGAATCGTTGGAGAATCAAAGCCTGTCAATAAACGATCGACAACAATAACAAAATCTAGCCACTGACCATCCGATTGATATTGCTTTTCCTTACGGGCCAACCGTTTATTAATATTTTGATTGTAGAGTTTCTCATCTTGATAAGGAGAGGCATCAAACTGTTTCGCATACTCTTTCATGATCTCTACTAATTCATCGTCTTGTTCATTTTTTTCTAATTGATCCGGATTGGTTGAGAAGGTAATAGCTACTCTTGGGAAATCTTTATCAATCAGTTGATGACGTTCATCAAATTGTCGCCCATTCAAGAGTGTCCCATTATCTTTCATTTCCTTTAAAATCCGGTAAATATGTTTGGCTTGGGCAATCGAGTGAGTGGTAAGAATGGCTGACATCGTAGGAAAACCATTCTTTACCTTGAACTTTTTGACCACACTTCTCCGATTAAAGATTTTTTGTAACATGGTACGAATATGTTCATCTGCTTCATACAGTTCCGTAGGCAATAATTTTTCTTGTTGGAGGGCATCGTCTGGCAACTTTCCTTTATTGAGTTGGGTGACAATCACCTCTTGATCCTCTTCTGAAATCAGTGAATGATACTCGACTTGAAAGCCTAACACAGCCCCATCATCCATGGCATTTTTGGTTGTATAGGAGTGAAGGAGTGGCCCGTATTGCTGGCTCGTCGTTCTGGCAAAGGTTCCATTTTCTTGCTTTTTATTTTCTTCAAAAATAGGCGTCCCCGTTAATCCAAACCAGGTTGAATTGGGTAATATTTTCTTAATTCGCTTCATTTCCTCATCACTAACCGCACGATGAGCCTCATCAACAATAAAAACAATATGTTCTTGCCGTAGCTTCTCAAATTGATTCGAGCCTTTTTCTTCACTCTCTTGTTGGGCACTTCGCATAGCCGCAGAGAGTTTTTGAATCGTGGTCACTAAAATCGTATTATTATTTTTTGATGATAGGAGGTTTCGAGCCAACTGTTTTTGATTTTTGATCCCAACAATCAAAGTATTGGCTACCGAATTTCCGGTCGTTTGTCCGGTATGGTATTCCGAGGCAAACTTCGTAAACTCATCCTGCGTTTGAGCATCTAAGTCTGTTCTATCAACAACCATGACCGTACGATCGACACCGATCGCATTTTGTGCTAATAATTTCGTTGCGACAAAACTGGTAATGGTCTTTCCTGAACCTGTCGCATGCCAAATAAATCCTCCTTCATGCTGTGCCGCTTTTTGACGAATCTTACGAATCGCATGAATTTGGTAAGGTCTTAAAGCCATGAGGAATTTTTGATTTTTTTGATCATCGACGAGAATGGTATATTGGCTAATCAATTCATGGGCATCGGGTATCCGCAAAACTGTACGAGTAAAATCAAACAAATCGGAAACCGTTTGATTGTCTTCAGTCCGCCAATTAAATAAAAACTTCTTCATCCGAGCATAGCCTTCAGCGGTATCTTCACTAGGTCTTGCAAAGTATCGGGTATCAACTTTATTGGAAATCACCATGATTTGAGTGGTTGCGTAAATCCCTTTAAAAAATCCATCTTCTGCATAACGCTGAATTTGATAATAAGCTTGCATAAAACCGTCTTTAGCAGACTCTTTTTTGAGCTCAATATGAATGATTGGGAGCCCATTAATCAGCAAGCTCACATCTCCACGATCTACTCTAGAGGAATCTGGGACCACTTGGTGAACCACCTCATAAGAAGAAGTTCCTCCTGAGATATCCTTATTTCTAAAGGCTTCTAAAGTCACTTTTTTCCCATTTTCTCGCTCTAATAAAACTTGAGCCACCCCGTTTTCTCCTCTAAGCCATTGAGAAGCTAAAAAAGGCGTTCCGGTCAAACGTGAAAACTCGACTTTGACTTGCTTAAATTCTTTGTCCGTTAATAGTTGCTCTTCCAATACTGCTAAATTTATTCGGTTCAAATGGCCTCTAAAGTTTTGCCAAAGTGCTTCTTCCGACTTCAAGTCCGGACGATAAGTCCACTGATTTTCTTTCTCACTTAAGATCTGTATGAACTGGTTTTCAATCATTTGTTCCGAATGACTCATTTGATCCCCCTCATTTCCATAGTTTCCACCATTTTTTAGATTCTGTTTTTACCGGCTCTTTTTCTTTTGCCTTGTTTCGTTCTTTTTCTGATAACCTCAATTGAGCTTTCAATTCATTGATTTCTTCCTGCGCCTCACCCCTTATCGACGAGCCATCTTTCATATCCTCCTGAGGCATTTTAAGAGCTTTCAATTCATTGATTTCTGATTTATACTCTTCTAGTACTTTTTTATCCTGTAAGGCTAGACGTTGTTGCTGGTCTAATAGCTTATGAAGATCTTTTTTTTCTGATTGGAGTTCGGACACTAGATTCCTTAAAAATAAAATCTCTTCATTCCCCTCTGGATTGTCATCAACTGAATTATCCACGTTGTCGTCAACAAAAACTTTTTGTTGACGTTTTTTAGTTGACGTTTTGTTAAAAAAAGCATTCTTAATAACTTTTTGACCATCAACGTCAACGTAAACGGTATTTCCTTTTTTTGACGTAAATTGACGTAAATCTATTGACGATTCTTTTTTTATTTTTTGCCATACAGCTTGCTTTGAAACACCTATTTCATCCGCAAGCTCTTTGATTGTCTTTAACTTTTCACTCATCATAAGTCCTGCCTTTTAACCGTGGGTAGGTATTGCTCGATTGCTTTTTTGAGATACTTAGTGATATTTTTCTTTGAGTAGTCTTCTCGCTTAGCTCTCACATAAGACAAGTGGTCTTTGACCCCATTCAAACCTCGTAAGTCTTTCAGTTCGTCATAGAGAGGGTACACGTGTGCTTGTAAGCCTGAAAGAATTTTAGTATCCGTCAAGTCTAGATAAGACAATAAGAAATGTTCCATAAGCAGCTTGGTATACGGACTTTTTAGGGCTTGTACCGTCAGCATGTCTTCGGTTTCTGCTTTACGTGCTTTATCTTCTTGGTAGACTTTATCTTCCAACT
>ENA-UOYY01000261-UOYY01000261.1-food-metagenome-genome-assembly--contig:-NODE-261-length-19265-cov-4.109422_pt1 | contig 19265 bp, 16 predicted proteins | sample MGYA00249878_ERZ772714 | MGnify/ENA primary metagenome ERZ772714 (study PRJEB29005, sample SAMN08379454) | food metagenome | isolation source: cheese spiked with Escherichia coli O103 | study: EMG produced... | reverse complement strand
CGGGTTCTGGAAAATCATACCGATTTCCCGCCCGCGCACCGCCGACATTTGCCCTTCGCTGAGGGGTAAGATATCCCGGCCGTCGAGCACAACCTCACCGCCGCTAATCCGCAGTCCGTCCCCCGGCAGCAGGCGCATCAGCGCCCGGCAGGTCACGGTTTTTCCCGACCCGCTTTCGCCAACCAGCCCCAGCATCTCCCCGGCTTCAAGCGTGAATGAGACGTTATCGACCAGCGCGATATCCTCGCCGCCCGTGACCGCCAGGCGATTCACCTTCAGCAAACTCATCCCCGTCCTCCTAACTTGTCACCGAGCCCATCGGCCAGCAGGCTAAAGCCCATCGCCAGCAGCACGATGGCGAGCCCTGGAAAGGTGGTTATCCACCACGCGGTAGTGATAAAGCTCTGCCCTTCGGCCACCATAACGCCCCATTCGGCGGTTGGCGGCTGCACGCCGAGCCCGAGATAGCTCACCGCGGCTCCGTTCAGCAGCACCAGTACGCAGTCGGACATCGAAAAAACGATCGCTCCGGTTAGCGCGTTCGGCAGCAGATGGCGGAACAAAATCCGCAGATGGCCGTAGCCCAGACTGCGGGCCGCCAGAATAAAATCGCGCTGTTTCAGCGTCAGTACCTGAGCGCGTACCAGCCGGGCGTAGGAGACCCAGCCCACCATCGCCATGGCGATGTAAAAGCTGCTCAGCCCCGGCCCGAGAATGGCGTTGATTGCGAGCATCAGCACCAGTAGCGGAATGGCGAGCACGATTTCATTTACCCGCATCACCAGCGCTTCGACCACGCCGCCAGAATAGCCGGCAAGCGCCCCCAGCGCGGTACCGAGCATAAAGGGGAACAGCACCCCCAGCAGGCAGATTTGTAGATCGACCCGCGTGCCCCACAGCACGCGGGATAAAACGTCGCGGCCAAAGTTGTCGGTACCGAAGAGATGGGCGCCGCCCGGCGGCAGCAGGCTGGAAGAGGCGTCCTGGGCAATCGGATCGAACGGCGCTATCCACGGCGCCAGACAAGCGACCAGTAGCCATAGTCCGACTATCGCCAGCCCGGCGAAGAGCGCCTGCTGACGTGGGATCGCCCGCTGACGCAGGCGGGAAAACGTCGCTATCGCCTTCATAGTTTTATCCTTGGGTCGAGGGCCACGGTCAGAATATCCGCCAGCAGGCTGACCGCTACGGTAGCTAGGGCAAAGACCATCACCACGCCCTGCACCACCATGTAGTCGCGGCTAAAAATCGCCTTAACCAGCAGCTGTCCGAGGCCGGGGATAGCAAACACGCTTTCAATCACCACCGTACTGCCGATGAGCCAGCCAATATTCACCGCCAGCAGATTGATGGTCGGCACCAGAGAGTTCGGCAGCACGTGCCGCCAGAAGATACGTCTTTCCTGCTGCCCCCGCGCCCGGGCCGCCACCACATAGTCGCTATTCATCTCCATCAGCAGGCTGGCGCGCAGGTTGCGAATCAATACCGCCGACAGCGCCAGCGCCACGGTCAGGCACGGCAGAACCATATGGTGCAGCTGGTCTACAAAATCGCTGCCGTAACCGGAGACCGGAAACCAGCCGAGCACGATACTGAACAGCAGAATCAGCATGATGCCGAGCCAGAACGCCGGAAACCCGAGCCCGGCGGTCGTAAACAGACGAATCAGCCGATCGGCGAGGCGCCCGCGCTGGCGTGCGGCCATCGCCGCCAGCGGTACCGTCAACGCTATCGCCAGCAGAACGCTGCCGAGCACCAGCCACAGCGTCGGTTCCAGACGCGAAGCAATCAGCTTCAGGGTATCGACCCGGTAAACAATTGACTTACCCAGCTCGCCCTGCAGCAGATTGCGCAGAAAATAGCCGTACTGAACCCACAGCGGTTCGTCGAGGCCAAACTGCGCGCGGATGCGGGCCAGCGCCGCCGGCGTGCTGCGCACCCCGAGCAGAATACGCGCCGGATCGCCGGGGATGGCGCGCACCATCATAAAGGTGATCAGGCTGATACCCAGCAGAACCGGCAGCAGCTGTAGCGGGCGAAGAAGCAGAAAGCGGTAACGGTGCATCAACAGCCTCCCGCGTCGCGCTGGCGCGCCAGAAAATCGAGCAGCACCGGATAGTAAGCCTGCGGCTCTTCGTAAAACGGCATATGGCTGCTGTTGGCAAAAATGGCTATTTCGGCGTTCGCCAGGCCCTGCTTCATTTTCAGGGCGCAGGCGGGCGTCAGCTCATCGTGCTGGCCGCTGGTGATCAGACAGGGCGCGCGGATTGACGCCAGCTCAGCGCTGCGGTTCCAGTTTTTTAAATTACCGGTATAGAGGAATTCGTTCGGCCCCTGCATGGTGGTATACGGCCCCATATTCCAGTCGCCGAGCGAGCGGGTAACCGGCTCCGGCCAGACGTCGAGACGGCACACGTGGCGATAATTCAGCAGCGTAATCGCCGCCTGATAGGCCGGATGATCCAACCAGCCGAGCGCTTCGTAGCGCTGCATCATCGCGACGGTTTCTGGCCCCAGCGCCCCGCGCAGACGGTTCAGCTCCTGCACCAGATGCGGCATATCGGCGACGGTGTTTTCCAGAATCAGCGAGCGAATTGCGCCAGGATGGTGCAACGCCACTTCAATCGCCAGCCATCCGCCCCATGAGTGACCAAGCAGATGCACCTGACCGAGCCCCAGCGCCTGACGCACGGTCTCCACTTCACGCACGTAGCGCGCCATCGTCCACAGGCTGGCATCATCCGGCCGGTCGGACTTGCCGGTACCCAGCTGGTCAAAAGCGATCACCCGATAACCGTGCTGCTTCAGGCAGGAGTGGGCTTCGCGCAGATAATCGCAGGGCAGCCCCGGCCCGCCGTTGAGGCAGAGGACGGTCTCCTCGCCGTCGCCAAACTGATAGGCCACGACGTTATATCCCTCCACCGCAATGTTATGGTACTGATCGGGCGCTATTTCGCTCCACATGGTGTACTCCTCATCGTCGATGGCCCGGTTCTGGCGTTGCGTTAACGCTAACGGCAACGCCGGAGGCTGAACAGTTAGCAAAAATACTAGTTTTGCGCGGCGCCGGTGCGGCACCGGAATTGCATGCCTTTTGCGCTAACTATTGACGGATTTGCACAAATCGTGCCCGTCGCAGGTCTCGTTTTAGATGAAGGGGGTTATATGCGACTGGAATTTGAACGCCCCGGCAGCGCGCGGGCGGCTAGCCTGGATGAGGCATTCAGCGGACTTTTTCAGGCCACCCGGAAGTTAGGATTTGACGCGGTCATTTACGACTACACGCCGGTCCCGCGTTCTCTGGAAGGGGAGCTGATTACGCCTTCGCTGCTGAAAACGTGCAATGTGCCGGAAGATATGCGCCAGCTATGGTGCGAGCGCGGATATTACCAGCTTGATCCGGTGCAGCACTGCGCGCTCGAAAGCTGCGCGCCTTTTGTCTGGTCCTATCAACGACCGGACAACAGCATGCTGCGCGGGAGGCTGAACAATCACGCCACCGCGGTCACCGACTATATGCGCGAACATAATATGCCCTGCGGGGCGACGGTTCCCCTGCATCTCCCCAACGGCAGTTTCGTCACTCTCACCGGCATCCATACCGGCCAGCGTCAGGAACGGGAAATCAGCGCCACCCTGGCGCAGCTGATGCTGCTCGCCCACCAGTTTCAGGAGTCGGCGTTTCCGCTGTTTGACAGCACCCTGCTTACCTGCCGCCATGTGAAGCTAAGCAACCGCGAGCGCGAATGCCTGGCGTGGTCCGCCGAAGGACTTACCGCTAAAGAGATCGCCCGCAAGCTGCACCGCTCGGTGGCGACGGTGACGCTGCATCTTAATACCGCGGCCAAAAAGCTCGGCGCCAGCAACCGCGTACAGGCGGTAGTCCGCGCCCTGCACTACCGCCTGCTCGACAGCTAAGAACTAGCATTTTTGCTAGTGTTCAGCCGCGGTTGCCACCCTTTACCCTGAAAGCCGGTCCACTTAGCAGGGTAAAGATGATTCATGTATACCATCAGCGAAGGTTACGCCCCGTTTCGGCGCTATCAAACCTGGTTTCGCATTTGCGGCGATATCGATAGCGGGCTCACGCCGCTGGTCATCGCCCACGGCGGGCCGGGGTGCACGCATGATTATGTTGATGCGTTCCGCGATATCGCCCTCAGCGGGCGGGCGGTGATCCACTACGATCAGTTAGGCAACGGACGCTCAACCCATCTCCCGCAGCAGCCCGCCGATTTCTGGCAACCGGCGCTGTTCCTCGACGAACTGGCCAACCTGCTGCAGCATCTCAATATTGCCGATCATTACGCCCTGCTCGGCCAATCGTGGGGAGGTATGCTCGGCGCGGAGCACGCCGTAACGAGGCCAAAGGGGTTAAAGGCGCTGATTATCGCCAACTCCCCGGCGTCGATGGCCCTGTGGCTACAGGGAGCGGCCAGGCTGCGGGCGCAGTTGCCCGCCGACGTCCAGCAGACGCTGCTGGCCCATGAGGCGGCGGGAACGCTGGACAGCGCGGAATATAAGGCGGCAAGCCAGGTATTTTATCAACGCCACGTCTGTCGCCTCGATCCCTGGCCAGCGGAAGTGCGGCGTACCTTCGACGCCATGGATGCCGACCCGACGGTTTATCACGCCATGAATGGCCCCACCGAATTCCACGTCATCGGCAGCATGAAAGCGTGGACGATTATCGACCGCCTCGCGCGCATTGACGTTCCGGTCCTGCTGATTTCCGGGCGCTACGATGAAGCCACCCCGGAGGTGGTACAACCCTTTATGGACAACATCCCCGACGCGCGGTGGGTCATTTTCGAAGCCTCAAGCCATATGCCGCACGTCGAAGAGCGCGAGCTGTGCATGAAGACGGTAAACGACTTTTTAAGCCGCGCGATAAACGAAAAGCCGCTTACAGCGCCAGCCCGCCTCCGCCGCTGAACGGCCGCTCGCCGGCGATTTTCATCACTTCGGCCCCCAGGGTGACAAACGGCGCCCGACGGCTGGCATAAATCAGCCCGCCCGATGTCGGGCGCACCGCTTTGACCATATCGGTCAGCGGATCGATGATTTCCGCGACCACATCGTCGGCGCTGACCCACTCGCCGGGCTGTTTTAACAGCACCAGGATGCCGGTCGCCGGGGCGGTAACAATCTCCCCGGCGGCAAACGGCAGCATTACCGTTTCCTGCTGCGGAATCTCAGGCTTCGCGCCGGCCAGTACGCCGCGGTACTGCAGATAGCGATAAAGACGTTCGGCATCGTCGCAGGCGGTGGCGTGATCCACCTCCTGCTGGCCGCGCAGTTCGACGGTCACCGCCATACAGCCGGGCTGCTGCTGCGAGCGCGATGAATCACGCGCCGCCAGGCGCTGCCACGGCAGGCCGCAGGCCTCATCAAACGAATGACCGCCGCTCTCCTGCGACAGCAGCACGGCGCCAATACCGAGGAAAGCCGCCAGAACTTTCGCCTCGCGTTGCCAGGCCGGGTCAGCGTAGAGATGCAAAATCGCCTGGTCATCGCAGTGCAGATCGAGTACCAAATCGGCATCGCAGGCGAGGCCCAGCAGATGATGGCGCAGGGCCTGAACTTCGCTGACCACGGGCAGCGCCGCCAGCGCCTCCCGCATCGCCGCGCGCACCTGCTGCAGGTACTCGCGGCGCGAGCCGGGCGATGGCGCACGCAGATAGGGCTGCGCCAGGGCAGCCAGATCGGGGAAGTCGCGGTTAAAATTACGCCCGCTTGCCAGATCGAAACGACCTATGCCGCCGCTGAGCAGCACCTGGGCCAGCCCCGGCGGGTTGGCCACCGGCACGAGAATGATTTCGCCGCGCAGCTCGCCGCGCCGTTCCGCCTGACTGAGTAATCTTTTAAGATAATGCAGAACCAGCATGCCCGGAATTTCATCGGCGTGCAGCCCCGCCTGCAGATAGACCTTCTCTCCTGTGCCGGGCGCGCCGAAATGAAAATGGCTTAATTGCCGCTGCCCACCGAGTGCATGTTCAGGTAATGTATAGTGTTTAATTTTCATTGGACGTCCTGGTTGTGGAAAAGAAAATCCGGCTTGACCGTATCGATCACAAGATCCTTGAAATCCTGCGCCGGGATGGCCGCATTTCTTATCAAAAGCTCTCGGAGCAGGTAAACCTTACCGCCCGTCCGTGCCTGGAACGGGTGCGCAGCCTCGAGCGCGACGGCATTATTCGCGGCTACAGCGCCATTGTAGAACTGCCCGAGCCGGAGCACGCGTTTGTGGTGCAGGCGCAAATCGCGCTGGCCGACCACGGGCGATCGCAGCCGGTGTTTGAACAGGAGATGCGCCAGACGCCCGAAGTGCTGGACTGCTGGCTGGTCAGCGGCAGCTTCGACTTTCTGGTGCGTATCGGCTGCCGCAGCATGGCGCACTACTGCCAGCTGGCGGATAGCTGGCTGACCAGTAAAAAGTTTCACGTCGATAAAATCGTCACCCTCACCGAACTGCAGGCCATTAAGCGCTCCTGATTAGCCACGACGGATAAACGCCAGCCAGCGCCGCTCGGCGCGCGCGAAGGTGAAAATCAGCAAAAAGGTGCAGAGCAGATACAGCGCCGCGGCCATCAGAAACGGAATAAACGGCGAATAGGTCATGGCGTAGAACGCGCGGGCCACGCCGGTAATATCCAGCAGGGTCACGGTGCTGGCCTGCGACGTGGCGTGCAGCAAAAAGACCATTTCATTATTCAGCGCCGGGATCCCACGCCTCAGGGTCGCGGGCAGAACCAGACGGCGAATAATTTGCCATTTCCCCATCCCGTAGGCTTCTCCGGCGATCCACTCCTGGCGCGGGAAAGTCACCATCATCCCCGCCAGCAGCTCCGCAACGTACGCGGCAGTGTTGAGAACCAGCGCCAGGGTGGCGCAGAAGGTCGCATCGCGAAACAGCAGCCAGAACGGCTGGTCGTTCATCCAGCCCGTTTGTACAATATCGAACTGCGACAGGCCGTAGTAAATCAGCATCAGCTGGAGATAGAGCGGCGTGCTGCGAAAAAAATATGTAAACGCGCGAATGGGCAGCGCCAGCCCGCGCGGACCGTACACCTGCCCCACCGCCATCGCTATCGCCAGCGCCATTCCGGGAACGATGGCGAGTAAAAACAGCTCCGCCGTGACCGCCAGTCCGCTGGCGGCGCCGTTGCCATCGCTCCACAAAAAGCTCGGAATCGCATCGATAAAGGTTTGCAGATTCATAAGGCCGCCCCCGCCGTGGAAGAGCGCAGCGCGTAACGCTTCGCCAGGCGGCTGAACAGCCAGCTGGAGAGCGCGGTAATCACCATGTAAATCAGCGAGACCAGAAAATAGAAGAGGAACGGCTTTTGCGTGGCGCGCCCAGCCTGTTCGGCCAGCCAGACCATATCTTCAAGGCCGAGGATCGACACCAGCGCTGACGCTTTCATCAGCCCCAGCCAGTTGTTGTTGATGCCCGGGATCGCGAAGCTCAGCATCTGCGGCAGCATCACCCGGCGGAATACCGTCCAGGGTCGCATCCCATAGGCCTGCGCGGCTTCGGTTTGCCCGCTATCGACGGTCAGAAACGCGCCGCGAAAAGTCTCGGTGTAATAGGCGCCGAAAACAAAGCCAATCGCCAGCACGCCGGAGATAAAAGTATTGAAGCGCACCGGCCCCAGCCCCACCAGACCCAGCAGCAGGTTAACCAGCATCTCGCCGCCGAAAAACAGCAGCAGCATAATCACCAGCTCCGGGATCCCGCGTACCAGCGTGGTGTAGGCGGTGGAAAACAGGCGCAGCCACGGCGGGCCGAAGAGCTTAATCAGCGAGTTAATCAGCCCCAGCAGCAGAGCAACCAGTAATGAAGAGAGCATCACGCACAGCGAAAGCGCCGCGCCGCGTAACAACAGGGGTAAATAGTCTGCGACCATATTCAGCCTTCCGCGGAGGTCGTAAAGGGGCGCAGGCCAGCGCCCACGCCCGCTCCTTTACGACTTATTTGCCATAAATATCAAAGCTAAAGTATTTTTTCTGAATGGCGTCATAGGTCCCGTCGGCGCGGATTGCCTTAATGGCCCCGTTCAGCGCATCGCGCAGCGCCGGATTGTCTTTATTGACCGCAATCCCGACGTCGGAGGAGATGCCGCCGTCCTGGATAACCGGGCCGGCAAAGGCGAATTTCTGCCCGCGCGGGGTATCAATAAAGCCGGTCGCCGCCTGGATATTATCCTGCAACGCGGCGTCGATGCGCCCGGAGAGCAGGTCGAGGTAGACGTTATCCTGGTTAGCGTAACCGACAATCTTCACGCCATGATTGGCCCAGTTGGCCTTTGCAAACGCTTCATGGGTAGAGCCGGTCTGAACGCCGACGGTTTTGCCTTTCAGGCTGGCGGCATCCGGCAGCAACGGGCTGCCTTTGCGCGCCACCAGCTGCGCCCCGCTGCGGTAGTAGCGGTCGGTGAAATCCACTTCCTTTTTACGTTCATCGGTAATATTGAGCGAGGCGATAATGGCATCGAACTTATGCGCGTTGAGGGCGGCGATCATGCTCTCAAACGGCTGCTTCACGAAAACGCATTTGGCTTTTAGCTGGGTGCACAGCGCGTTGGCGATATCAATATCAAAGCCGGTGATTTCGCCGCTGGGCGCCAGCACGTCAAAAGGCGGATAGCCGCCATCGACGCCAAAGCTGATGGTGTCAAACTGCTGGGCGGCCAGCGGCGCGCTCAGCGCCATACAGGCCAGTAATGCGGCAAGGCGTATTTTCATTTTGATTCCCCGGTGTTGGCGCGATGATTAAAAACGCAGTGAGAGGCAGGTCAGGCCGCCATCCATTTTCTTAAATTCGCTGGTGTCGAGCTGCACGATAGGCATTCCCAGCTTGCTGATTTCGCCGAGGGTATGGGGATAGCCCTGCGGCGTAATTAAGCTATCGTTGATCCACAGCGTATTTCCGGCGTAGGCCTCCTCCTCCGGGATCACGATGCTGTTGAAACCGCTAAATGCCGGATGGTTAACGTAGCCTTCCGTCAGCAGCAGCGTATTGCGGCCCACGTAGTTGACGATTGATTTCAGATGCAGACCGGCGCTGACTTCGATCGCCGCGACCTGATAGCCGTGCGGCTCAACGGCGGCGGCAAACTCGCGGATCCCCTGCTCATCGGTGCGCGCCGTCAGGCCGATAAAAAACTGCTTATCCACTAACAGCACGTCGCCGCCGTCCATATGCCCGCGCTCGCTCATCCGCGCCAGCGGACGAAACCCCGCCAGCACCGGCGCAATGGTATCAACTTCGCCCTGACGGCTCGGCGCGCCCGGATGGGTAATCACCGCCAGTTCCGGCATGACCACGGCGGTATCTTCAACAAAGTGCGCATCAGGATAATCCGCCGCCGGGGGCAGCACCGTGACCTTCAGGCCAAGCTGCAGCAGGGTTTCCACATAGGCGAGAAACTGGCGGGTGGTGGCGGCGATATCCGGCGCGCCCAGCTGGGCGGTAGTTTGTCCCGCGCCGCAGGTGGCGGCCGGTAGGCGGGCGATAGCCTGGGTAAAATGCATAAAGAACCCTCTGGTATTGGTCGCATTGTTTAAGGCAAAACGGTGAGTGAATTTGATTATTAATCAGATGCCGCCGCCAATCAGGCTGAATCACTTCCCCGGGCCGCTTATTCAAGCTGTATATCAGTTCAGGTTCGACGTATTCCGCTGTTGGCCCCCTGAAAGCGCCGAATGAGGGTAATAAGCAGCCCTGTTCGCCAGGCCGGTAGTCGAAAATGACTAAGCGTAAATTGCGCGTAAATATTCACCGTAAACGGCTCAGCGAAAAGCCTTTTTTACAGACATATCTGGACAGTCTTTTCATAATTCCTCCATTTTTAAGCAGCGTTCGCTGGCTAAACTAGTATCATTCCGTGAAACGTTTCAGGATGAGATAGCAAATTAATGAAAGGTAGCAATAAAAGCCGTTGGGCAGCCGTGCTGGTGGTGGCAATCATCGCGGGTGCCGCGTACTGGTTTTGGCAGGGTCGCGAAGCGGCAAACGCGCCGTCAGCAACGGCGGCAGGTCCGGGGCCCGGCGGCGGGCGTACTGGCCGTTTTGGCGCCGCCCTCGCGCCGGTGCAGGCGGCAACCGCCGCCAGCGAAGCGGTGCCCCGCTATCTTTCCGGCCTCGGTACGGTAACGGCGGCGAATACCGTCACCGTTCGCAGCCGCGTCGACGGTCAGCTGCTGGCTATCCACTTTACCGAAGGCCAGCAGGTTAAAGCGGGCGATCTGCTCGCGGAAATCGACCCCAGCCAGTTTAAGGTCGCCCTCGCCCAGGCCGAAGGCCAGCTGGCGAAAGATCGGGCAACCCTGGCCAACGCCCGCCGCGATCTGGCGCGCTACCAGCAGCTGGTGAAAACCAATCTGGTTTCCCGTCAGGAGCTGGATACCCAGCAGTCGCTGGTCAGCGAAACCCAGGGCACGATCAAAGCGGACGAAGCCGCCGTCGCCAGCGCCCAGCTGCAGCTGAACTGGAGCCGCATCACCGCGCCGATCGACGGCCGGGTCGGCTTAAAGCAGGTGGATATCGGCAACCAAATCTCCAGCGGTGATACCACCGGGATCGTGGTGCTGACGCAAACGCACCCGATCGACGTCGTGTTTACGCTGCCGGAAAACCAAATCGCCACGGTGGTACAGGCGCAAAAGGCGGGGAAAAAGCTGGTCGTCGAAGCCTGGGACCGCACCAATAAACAGAAAATCAGCGAAGGCTCACTGCTGAGCCTCGATAATCAGATTGACGCCACCACCGGCACCATCAAGCTGAAAGCGCGCTTTACTAACCTGGACGATGCCCTGTTCCCGAATCAGTTCGTTAACGCCCGGATGCTGGTCGATACCGAGCAGAACGCGGTGGTGATCCCAACCGCCGCGCTGCAAATGGGTAACGAAGGCCATTTTGTCTGGGTTCTGAACGATGAGAACAAAGTCAGCAAGCACACCGTCACGCCGGGTATTCAGGACAGCCTGAAAGTGGTGATTAACGCCGGGCTTTCCGCCGGCGATCGCGTAGTGACCGACGGTATCGACCGTCTGACCGAAGGCGCGAAGGTTGAAGTGGTGGAAGCCCAGAATGCGGCTAGCGCCGCCGAACCGGCGAAAGCCACCAGCCGCGAATATGGTAAAAAAGGAGCGCGCTCCTGATGCAAGTGCTACCGCCGAGCAGTACGGGCGGCCCATCCCGTCTGTTTATCATGCGCCCGGTCGCCACCACGCTGTTAATGGTGGCCATTATGCTGGCCGGGATTATCGGCTATCGTTTCCTACCGGTTTCGGCGCTGCCGGAAGTGGACTACCCGACGATTCAGGTGGTAACGCTCTATCCCGGCGCCAGCCCGGACGTGATGACCTCGTCGGTGACCGCCCCGCTGGAGCGGCAGTTTGGCCAGATGTCCGGCCTTAAGCAGATGTCCTCCCAGAGCTCCGGCGGCGCGTCGGTGGTCACGCTCCAGTTCCAGCTCACGCTGCCGCTGGACGTCGCTGAGCAGGAAGTGCAGGCGGCGATCAACGCCGCCACCAACCTGCTGCCTTCGGACCTGCCTAACCCGCCGGTCTACAGCAAAGTGAACCCTGCCGATCCGCCAATTATGACCCTCGCGGTCACCTCTTCCGCCGTGCCGATGACCCAGGTCGAAGATATGGTCGAGACCCGCGTGGCGCAAAAAATCTCCCAGGTTTCCGGCGTCGGACTGGTGACTCTGGCGGGCGGGCAGCGCCCGGCGGTACGCGTCAAGCTCAACGCCCAGGCCATCGCCGCCCTCGGCTTGACCAGCGAAACGGTACGCACCGCGATTACCAGCGCTAACGTCAATTCGGCGAAGGGTAGCCTCGACGGCCCGTCGCGGGCGGTTACCCTCTCCGCCAACGATCAGATGCAGTCGGCGGAGGATTACCGCCGGCTGATTATCGCCTGGCAGAACGGCGCGCCGATTCGCCTCGGCGACGTCGCTACCGTGGAACAGGGCGCGGAAAACAGCTGGCTCGGAGCATGGGCCAACAATCAGCGGGCGATCGTCATGAACGTCCAGCGCCAGCCGGGGGCGAATATTATCTCGACCGCCGACAGTATCCGCCAGATGCTGCCGCAGCTGACCGAAAGCCTGCCGAAATCAGTCAAAGTACAGGTGCTTTCCGACCGCACTACCAACATCCGGGCGTCGGTTAGCGACACCCAGTTCGAGCTGATGCTGGCTATCGCCCTGGTGGTGATGATTATTTACGTCTTTCTGCGCAACGTCCCGGCGACAATTATTCCCGGCATCGCCGTGCCGCTATCGCTGGTCGGCACCTTTGCGGTAATGGTGTTTCTCGATTTCTCGATTAACAACCTGTCGCTGATGGCGCTGACCATCGCCACCGGCTTCGTGGTCGATGACGCCATCGTGGTGCTGGAGAATATTTCCCGCCATCTCGAAGCCGGCATGAAGCCGCTGCAGGCCGCGCTGCAGGGGAGCCGGGAAGTCGGCTTTACCGTCCTGTCGATGAGCCTGTCGCTGGTGGCGGTGTTCCTGCCGCTGCTGCTGATGGGCGGCCTGCCGGGAAGGCTGCTGCGCGAATTCGCCGTCACCCTGTCGGTGGCGATCGGCATCTCGCTGGCGGTCTCTTTGACCCTGACGCCGATGATGTGCGGCTGGCTGCTGAAAAGCGGCAAGCCCCACCAGCCGACGCGCAAGCGCGGGTTTGGCCGCCTGCTGGTGGCGATTCAGGGCGGCTACGGTAAGTCGCTGAAGTGGGTGCTGAAGCACAGCCGCTTAACCGGCCTGGTGCTGCTCGGCACCATCGCGCTAAGCGTCTGGCTCTATATCTCGATTCCCAAAACCTTCTTCCCCGAGCAGGACACCGGGGTGCTGATGGGCGGCATCCAGGCGGACCAGAGCATCTCGTTCCAGGCGATGCGCGGCAAGCTGGAGGACTTTATGAAGATCATTCGTGAAGATCCGGCGGTAGACAACGTCACCGGTTTTACCGGCGGCTCGCGGGTCAACAGCGGGATGATGTTTATCACCCTGAAGCCGCGCGATGAGCGCCATGAGACGGCGCAGCAGATTATCGATCGACTGCGCAAAAAGCTGGCGAAGGAGCCGGGGGCCAACCTGTTCCTGATGGCGGTACAGGATATCCGCGTCGGCGGTCGTCAGGCCAACGCCAGCTATCAGTACACCCTGCTGTCAGACGACCTCGCGGCGCTGCGGGAATGGGAGCCGAAAATCCGCAAAACGCTGGCGGCGCTGCCGGAGCTGGCGGACGTTAACTCCGACAGTCAGAATAACGGCGCGGAGATGGACCTGATCTACGATCGCGATACCATGTCGCGGCTCGGCATCAGCGTGCAGGACGCCAACAATCTGCTGAACAACGCCTTCGGCCAGCGGCAGATCTCCACCATCTACCAGCCGCTGAACCAGTATAAAGTGGTGATGCAGGTCGACCCGGTCTACACCCAGGACGTCAGCGCCCTCGATAAGATGTTTGTGATCAACAGCGAAGACAAGCCGATTCCGCTTGCCTATTTCGCGAAATGGCAGCCGGCCAACGCGCCGCTGTCGGTGAATCACCAGGGACTTTCGGCGGCGTCGACCATCTCCTTTAACCTGCCTACCGGCAAGTCGCTGTCGGAAGCCAGTGACGCCATCAACCGGGCGATGACCCAGATTGGCGTGCCGTCCAGCGTACGCGGGTCGTTCGCCGGGACCGCGCAGGTGTTCCAGGAGACCATGAACTCGCAGGTGATCCTGATCCTTGCGGCCATCGCCACGGTCTATATCGTGCTGGGGATCCTCTATGAGAGCTACGTTCATCCGCTGACCATTCTGTCGACCATTCCGTCCGCCGGCGTCGGCGCGCTGCTGGCGCTGGAGCTTTTCGATGCCCCGTTCAGCCTAATCGCGCTCATCGGGATTATGCTATTAATTGGTATCGTGAAGAAAAACGCCATCATGATGGTCGATTTCGCCCTTGAGGCGCAGCGCAACGGCAACCTGCCGCCGGAAGAGGCCATCTTCCAGGCCTGTCTGCTGCGTTTCCGGCCGATAATGATGACCACCCTGGCGGCGCTGTTCGGCGCGCTGCCGCTGGTGCTCTCCGGCGGCGATGGATCCGAGCTGCGCCAGCCGCTGGGGATTACCATTGTCGGCGGTCTGGTGATGAGTCAGCTGTTGACCCTGTACACCACGCCGGTGGTCTATCTGTTCTTCGACCGTCTGCGGCTGCGTTTTTCGCGAAAAGTCCATCAACCGGTAAGCGAATAACATGACAGACCTCCCCTCCAGCGTGCGCTGGCAGCTATGGATAGTGGCCTTCGGCTTCTTTATGCAGGCGCTGGATACCACTATCGTTAACACCGCTCTCCCCTCGATGGCGAAAAGCCTTGGGGAGAGCCCGCTGCATATGCATATGGTTATCGTCTCCTATGTCCTGACGGTAGCGGTGATGCTGCCCGCCAGCGGCTGGCTGGCGGACCGCATTGGGGTACGCAATATCTTTTTCTGCGCCATCGTGCTGTTTACCGCCGGCTCCCTGTTCTGCGCCCAGGCCGCTACTCTTGATGGGTTAATACTCGCCCGCGTGCTGCAGGGCGTCGGCGGCGCGATGATGGTTCCCGTGGGCCGCCTGACGGTGATGAAAATCGTCCCGCGCAGCCAATATATGGCGGCGATGACCTTCGTCACCCTACCCGGCCAGGTGGGCCCGCTGCTCGGCCCGGCTCTCGGCGGAATGCTGGTGGAGTACGCCTCGTGGCACTGGATCTTTCTGATCAACATTCCGGTCGGTATTGTCGGCGCCATCGCCACGCTGTGCCTGATGCCCAACTACACCCTGCAAACCCGCCGCTTCGATCTCTTCGGCTTTGTTTTGCTGGCCGCCGGGATGGCGACGCTGACCCTGGCGCTGGACGGCAACAAAGGGCTCGGGATCTCTCCCCTGTGGCTGGCGGGGCTGGTGGCGGTCGGCGTGGCGTCCATTCTGTACTATTTACGGCACGCGCGCGGCAACCGCAACGCGCTGTTTAGCCTTAAGTTATTCAACAACCGCACCTTTTCGCTCGGCCTTGGCGGCAGCTTCGCCGGGCGCATCGGCAGCGGTATGCTGCCGTTTATGACCCCGGTGTTTTTACAGATTGGCCTCGGCTTTACGCCGTTCCACGCCGGTCTGATGATGATCCCGATGGTGCTCGGCAGCATGGGGATGAAGCGCATCGTAGTCCAGGTGGTCAACCGCTTCGGCTACCGTCGGGTGCTGGTGGCCTCGACGATCGGCCTCGCGCTGGTCAGCCTGCTGTTCATGGCCGTCGCCCTCGCGGGCTGGTACTGGCTGCTGCCGGTGGTGCTGTTTATGCAGGGGATGATCAACGCCAGCCGCTTTTCCTCTATGAATACGCTGACCCTGAAAGACCTGCCCGACGATCTGGCCAGCAGCGGCAACAGCCTGCTGTCGATGGTCATGCAGCTGTCGATGAGTATCGGCGTGACCGTCGCCGGCATGCTGCTGGGTTTCTACGGCCAGCAGCATATCAGCGCCGATGCGCCGACCACGCACCAGGTCTTTCTCTATACCTACTTAAGCATGGCGGTGGTTATCGCGCTGCCCGCGCTGATTTTTGCCCGCGTACCGGACGACACCACGGTCAATACCGTGATTCGTCGCCGTAAAAGGAGTGAGTCTTGAAGTTCTGGCGTCCCGGCATTACCGGCAAGCTGTTTATCGCGATCCTCGCCACCTGCATCGTGCTGCTGATCAGCATGCACTGGGCGGTGCGCATCAGCTTTGAACGCGGGTTTATCGACTATATCAAACGCGGCAATGAACAGCGGCTGACGATGCTCGGCGATGCCCTGAGCGAGCAGTATGCCCAGCACGGCAGCTGGACGTTCCTGCGCAACAACGACCGCTTTATTTTCCAGCTGCTGAAAACCTTTGAACGCGACAACGACGACCGCTCGCCGCCGGGCCGCGGTATGGGTCATGGTCCGAGAGATGAGCCGCACGGTGGCCCCGGCCCCGAAGAGATGCCGCCGGATGCCGCGCCGGACCGGCCGCTCGACGGTCCGCGCGGCGATCGTGGCGATCGCGGTCCCGGCCCCGATATGCCTCCCCACGGCTGGCGCACCATGTTCTGGGTGGTCGATCAAAAAGGGCGCGTGCTGGTGGGCCCGCGCGAGCGCGTGCCGCAGGACGGGACCCGGCGCAGTATTATGGTCGACGGCGTTGAGGTTGGCGCGGTCATCGCCTCGCCGGTTGAACGCCTGACGCGCAATACCGATATCAACTTCGACCGCCAGCAGAAGCGCACCAGTTGGCTGATTGTCGCCCTCGCCACGCTGCTGGCGGCGCTGGCCACCTTCCCGCTGGCGCGCGGCCTGCTCGCGCCGGTCAAACGACTGGTTGAGGGGACGCACCGTCTGGCGGCCGGGGATTTTTCCACCCGCGTCGCCGCCACCAGCAGCGATGAGCTGGGGCGTCTGGCCAAAGATTTTAACCAGCTGGCCAGCACCCTTGAGCGCAACCAGCAGATGCGCCGGGACCTGATGGCCGATATCTCCCACGAGCTGCGCACGCCGCTGGCGGTGCTGCGCGGCGAGCTGGAGGCGATTCAGGATGGGATCAGGAAATTCACCCCGGATTCCATCGCCTCCCTGCAGGCGGAGGTCGCCACCCTGACCAAACTGGTCGAGGATTTGCACCAGCTGTCGATGTCCGATGAAGGCGCCCTCTCCTATCAGAAAAGCGCGGTGGATATCATCAACCTGCTGGAGGTCGCCGCCGGCGCGTTTCGCGAACGCTTCTCCAGCCGCGGACTGTCGATCGGCGTTTCGCTGCCGGAAAGCGCGACGGTTTTCGGCGACCGGGATCGCCTGATGCAGCTTTTTAATAACCTGCTGGAAAACAGCCTGCGCTATACCGATAGCGGCGGCGGCCTGCAGATTAGCGCCAGCCAGAGCGGCGATAGGCTAATTCTCGATTTCGCCGATAGCGCCCCCGGCGTCACCGATGAACAGCTGGAGCGGCTGGTTGAGCGTTTTTACCGTACTGAGGGGTCGCGCAATCGTGCCAGCGGCGGCTCTGGTTTAGGACTGGCGATTTGCCTTAACATCGTCGCGGCCCACGGCGGCACTTTACGTGCCGGCCATTCGCCTTTGGGCGGGGTTAGCATTAAAGTAGAGCTACCTCTGGAACGTAATTTATCGAGAGACGTATGACTGAATTACCTGTTGATGAAAACACGCCACGCATTCTTATCGTGGAAGATGAGCCCAAGCTGGGTCAGCTGCTGATTGATTATCTTCAGGCGGCGGGCTATGCGCCGACGCTGATTAATCACGGCGATCGGGTTCTGCCGTACGTTCGCCAGACGCCGCCGCACCTGATCCTGCTGGATCTGATGCTGCCCGGCACCGACGGGCTCACCCTGTGCCGGGAAATCCGCCGTTTTTCTGAGGTTCCGGTGGTGATGGTGACCGCCAAAATCGAAGAGATCGACCGCCTGCTGGGGTTAGAGATCGGCGCCGATGACTATATCTGTAAGCCCTACAGCCCGCGCGAGGTGGTGGCCCGCGTGAAGACCATTCTTCGCCGCTGCAAACCGCAGCGCGATCTGCAGGCGCTGGATGCGCAAAGCCCGCTGATTGTCGACGAGGGGCGCTTCCAGGCCTCCTGGCGCGATAAGCTGCTGGACCTCACTCCCGCCGAGTTCCGCCTGCTGAAAACCCTCTCCCAGGAGCCGGGTAAAGTCTTCTCGCGCGAGCAGCTGCTGAATCATCTGTACGATGATTACCGCGTGGTCACCGACCGAACGATCGACAGCCATATCAAGAACCTGCGGCGTAAGCTGGAGTCGCTGGACGCCGATCAGTCGTTTATCCGCGCGGTGTACGGCGTTGGATACCGCTGGGAAGCCGACGCCTGCCGGCTGGCGTAGTTAGCCCCGGCTCGCGCTGCGCTTACAGGTTCACCGCCGTCCGCGGCCGGGTAGCCCGGACAGGCGCGTCAAGCGCCGCCTCCGGGGAAAAGCAGCGGCTGAAACCAGCAGAGAGCGGCCGCGCGATTCATGCCCTGTAAAGATTTGCCGCCCGCTGATCGCCAAAGATACCCGGCTGATATTTACTCCCCTCCCCCACGGCGCTACAATGCCCGCCCTTAATGTGGGGGCACTCCCCAACTCGCCGCACCGGGTGCGGCGAATCTGACCTGTCATCAGAACGAGAAAATCATGTTTAAACCGGAACTCCTTTCCCCGGCGGGAACGCTGAAAAATATGCGTTACGCTTTCGCTTATGGCGCAGACGCCGTGTATGCGGGCCAACCGCGCTACTCGCTGCGCGTGCGTAATAACGAATTCAATCACGAAAATCTGCAGCTCGGCATCAACGAAGCCCACGCGTTGGGTAAAAAGTTCTATGTGGTAGTCAATATCGCGCCGCATAACGCCAAGCTGAAAACGTTTATTCGCGATCTGAAGCCGGTAGTGGAAATGGGGCCGGATGCGCTGATCATGTCCGATCCGGGGTTAATTATGCTGGTGCGCGAGAATTTCCCCGACATGGATATTCACCTCTCGGTACAGGCTAACGCCGTCAACTGGGCGACAGTCAAGTTCTGGCAGCAAATGGGGCTGACCCGCGTGATTCTCTCCCGCGAGCTGTCGCTGGATGAGATCGCCGAAATTCGCAGCCAGGTGCCGGAGATGGAAATTGAAATCTTCGTTCACGGCGCGCTGTGCATGGCCTACTCTGGCCGCTGCCTGCTCTCGGGCTATATCAACAAACGCGATCCCAACCAGGGCACCTGCACCAACGCCTGCCGCTGGGAGTACAACGTTCAGGAAGGCAAAGAAGACGACGTCGGCAATATCGTTCACAAGCACGAACCGATCCCGGTGCAGAACGTCGAGCCGACGCTGGGCATCGGCGCGCCCACGGACCAGGTGTTTATGATTGAAGAAGCCAAGCGTCCGGGCGAATATATGACCGCGTTCGAAGATGAACACGGCACCTACATCATGAACTCGAAAGATCTGCGCGCGATTGCCCACGTTGAGCGCCTGACCCAGATGGGCGTCCACTCGCTGAAAATCGAAGGCCGCACCAAATCACATTACTACTGCGCCCGTACCGCTCAGGTCTACCGCAAGGCCATTGACGACGCTGCCGCAGGCAAACCGTTCGACGCCAGCCTGCTGGATACTCTGGAAAACCTCGCTCACCGTGGCTATACCGAAGGCTTTCTACGCCGCCATACCCACGATG
>ENA-UOYY01000234-UOYY01000234.1-food-metagenome-genome-assembly--contig:-NODE-234-length-20341-cov-49.954106_pt1 | contig 20341 bp, 10 predicted proteins | sample MGYA00249878_ERZ772714 | MGnify/ENA primary metagenome ERZ772714 (study PRJEB29005, sample SAMN08379454) | food metagenome | isolation source: cheese spiked with Escherichia coli O103 | study: EMG produced... | reverse complement strand
TCGCCGTGGTCAGGGCAACATCACGACCGGCATTCACGCTGATATTGCCGGTTGCAGTAACGGATGACGCAACAGCGGTGATATCCCGTCCTGCGGTGACGGTGGTATCGCCACCGCTGGCGATTTCCGTTCCCTGCTGGCGAACGGTTTCATCAATGACCGTTTTCTTTTTCGAGTATGAGCTGCCGCCGGTCACGGACTCTTCCGCCAGCAGATTAACGTCGCGCCCGGCCCGGACAGTGATGTTGTCTTCCGCTGCGATGCCTGCCGCCTGACTGCTCACATCCCGACCTGCACTCAGCATCACACTGTCGCCGGCAGTAATGGTCGTAAGTTCTGCACTGCGCTGGTGAGATTCACTGTTTGCATGACGACTGCTGCTTACCCTGTCAATGGCATTCAGACTGAGATCATTGCCGGCAATAAGTGCTGCGCGACCTCCGGCGCTGATTTCTGCCCCTGTGACCGAAATGTTTTTATCTGCCCGGATGTCCAGACTATCCATGGCACTGACAGAGGCAATGCTTCCCGTATAAGTGTGTTTCAGGGCGAGGCTGTCTTCCGGTGCATCAAGCTGCCAGTGTGAGTACCGGGTGAGATTATTGACATTGCCGGCGAGACTCTCCAGCCGGACAGTCTTACCGGTAATCGTGGCACTGATATTGTTGATATCGCCCATCGCTTTCAGTCCGAGAGCGCCACCGGCATTTATAAGCCCGGACTCAAGGTTACCCAGACTGTCAGCGCTGTCGATGGTGAGATTATTCTGCGCCATCAGGGTACTGCCACTGTTAGTGACATTCCCTCCTGCCAGGTGCACATTCTGACCGCTGATAATACTGCCGTTCTGCAGCGTCACATCTTTCGGTGACAGATATACTTCCGGCACCATCATCGTCTGACCATTTATCGTGACGGCTTTATACCACAGAATACTTCGGTCCAGAGCCGCCACCTGGTCTGCTGTCAGTGCCACACCAAACTTCAGACCGAGCGCCTTCTGTGCACGGGCAGCGTTATCCATCAGGTAGCGCATCTGGTCGGTGTCTGAACCAACCCCGTTGATATAGCGCCCCCCGATCTGGTTCAGCATATAGTTCGATACATAGCGGGTATCAAAAGCGGCATCCCCCAGGAAGCGATAATCTTTTTCCGGTTTCAGCCCGAGCCGGTCAAGAAAATACGATGAACCCAGGAATTGTTTTTCATCAGTATACGCCGGGTCTGTTTCACGTGGTGCCTGCCCGGGGTGCATCCTGAGCAGGTCATACAGTCCGGCAAACAGACTGCTGTCCACCTTTCCGAGACCATCCAGTTTCGGATTCACCGTAATCAGATACGGACTGTCAGGGTCTGCTGACGGGACAAAATAACCATTGTTACCGGAAGGCAGGGGATAGTTCCCCTCCACGATGCCGGAAACCAGGTCCGTACCACTGCCGATCGTCAGACGGGTAATGGTGTCAGTCCAGTCCGGGGCTGTGACGGTCAGCGCCTCTGTACCATCCGGCGCCAGTTGAGCCATTCCCGGGCTGATATTTTTCTCTGCCGGCGTGTTAATTTCAGGTGCCGCAAGGGTATTTGTGATCCGTCCTGCATTTGAGGTGGTGGATGTATTACTGATATCACTGGAAAAAACGGCAGTGACATTTTTGCCTGCCTGAATCACGGCTCTCAGAGCCTGACCGGTGTCTCTGGTGACATATTCCGGGGCTCCGGAGAGAGTAAAGGTAACGCGATCATCGGCAGAAGCATCTCCATACTGCAGATGCCCGTCGTTGGGGATCATGGCCAGTTTGCCGTAATAGCGATACACATTGTATTCATCCTGTGTATAGCCAAAGAAGGACTGATTATTCAGTTGTGAACCCGACAGGCTGACAAACTCACTGGCAAGAAGATGACTTCCCGTATTATCCAGTTTATCCGCGTCAATCAGCAGATTATTACCGGCCGAAATTCTGGCATCCCCCCCTGTTGCACCAACATCGACGCGTGTTGTGCCAGTCAGAAATTTCCGGGTGGCTCCCTTTTCAGTCGGAACGGCCCATGCCTCAAAACCACCACCGGCAGTACCGCTCCAGGACTTCACATAATATCCCCATCCATCTTCACCTAAATCGCCCACTCTGACTGAAACAGAATTTGCACCATCAGGTACTGCGACATTCTCAACCGGAATGTATGATTTTGTCTCATTTATACCCTCCCGCTGATTCAGTAAATGTCCGGTTCTGATGGTGATATCACCGCGGGTGGTTTCGATATTCCCGGAAGTATTAATCACTTCAGCATTCGCGGCACCACTGACATCTTTCTGCATCACCAGTCTGTCACCCGCCAGCATATCGCCGTGATGGTTCCGGATGGTGCTGGCAAACAGCGAGAGGTTATTGCCCGCATACAACAGTGCGGTGTTAATGACTGCCCCGGCAGCCGTTAACACCAGACTACCCGTCGTGCCGGTAAAACCGTCGAGAGTGATATCTCCCCTGCTGGTCAGGCTGACGTCCCCGCCTGCCTGCAGGCTGCCGCTGGCATTCATCGCAATCCCGCTGCCGCTCAGTGCCGTGGTGCCGTTGCCAGCGGTCAACTGGCCATTGTTGGTCAGCCTGCCTGCAGCATTCAGCGTGATACCGTTGCCCTGCAATGTGGCGCCATTGGTAATATCACCCTGGCTACTGACGGAGAGTTGTTTATTCGCGGCGATAACGCCCTGTGCGGTCAAACCACGTGTGAGCTTCAGCGTCAGGTTACCGAGTGCAACCAGCTGGCCCGCGCCGCTGAGAGAGACCATTTCAGCAAGCATATCACCACCGCTGAACACCTTCCCGCCGGCGTTGTTCAGGCTGTTCCCTTTTATTGTCAGGCCCTGATTACCCAGCAGCGTGCCGCTGTTGGTGATGGTCTGCGTGTTGACATTCAGTTGTGCGGCCTGGAACAGGCCACGGTTGGTCAGACTGTTACCTGTGAGCGTTGCCTGATTCGTCGCCATCACAGTGCCATTACCGGCAAGCTTCGCCACGTTCAGCATCAGGTCAGTGGCCTGTAGCCAGCCACTGCCACTGTAGTCCGGCGTGGTGAACGTCAGCTCACCGCCGGAAAGAATTTTGCCGCTGTTGTGGGCCTGCGTTGCCGCGCTGAGCGTGGTTTTACCGTTGCCCTGAATGGTGCCGTCGTTAGTCAGCACGGGTGCGGAGAGCGCTGATGCATTCTGGCTGAGAAGCACACCGCTGGCCTGGTTGGTCAGGGCATTCAGCAATGTAAGAGTCAGCCCGCTGTCGCCCTGCACGCGACCTGAGTTGGTCAGCGAACTGGCGGTGATTCGGTTATCCGCCCCCTGAAGCTGCCCACTATTGCTGATGTCTCTGGCGTTGACGTTTAATGCACCGCCCGTCAGCATTTTACCGTGCTGTTGCAGATTACCACTGAGTGTCACGTTCAGGTCGTTAACCCCACTGATTTCGCCACCGTTGCTGAGCGAATCGCCATTCACTTCCAGCGTCTTCGCGCTGATTAATCCCTGGTTACCCAGCACTTTGCCGCTCAGACGGGCATCGCCCAGGGCGGTAATTTTGCTGCCGGTGGCGGCAATAACATCGCCACTCAGGGTCAGAGCCAAATCCAGCGCACTCTGAACAGCACCGCTGCTGGTCAGGCTGCTGGCATCCAGAGTGATGTTCTGCCCCTGAATCCGGCCGCTGTTGGTCACATCTCCTGCGCTCAGCGTCAGCGAGTTCTGGCTCAGCAGCGCGCCACTGTTGGTAAGCCCGTCCGCGCTGTGCAGGGTCAGACCGCTCAGCCCCGTGACCGTACCGCTGTTGTCAGTGTTGCTGTGATGAAGCGTGACATTGTTACCCTGGACAGTGCCGCTGTTATCCAGTGAGTTTCCATCAAGGGAGAGCGTGCCGGCCGAAAGCAGACTGCCCCGGTTGTCCGTGGTGGCTGCTTTCAGCGTGGTGTCACCCTGGCTCATGATATCGCCGGTACTGGTCAACTGACCGCTTGCCGAAGCGGTAAGGTTACCGGTTGCCAGCACGGAACCACTGTTCGCCCAGTTGTCCGCCTGCACGGTGAGATTCTGTCCCTGCGTGGTCCCTGCGGTATTCAGTGTTTTACCCCGGAGGGTGAGGTCGCCCGCCGTCAGCCAGCGCCCGTTACTACCCTGTGAGAGGGTGTCGCCAGCAAGCGCCAGTGCACCGGCGCCCTGCAACAGGCCGTCACCATCCAGCGTGGTCGCCCTGACGCTCAGCGTGTCAGCGATGATTTTTCCCGGATTGCTGAGGGAGACAGCATTTAACATTAAACCATTATCACCGGTGATAAGCCCGCTGTTGCGGATGTCCGGTATATCCAGCGTCAGGTCTGCAGCACTGTACAGCGTGCCGTTCTGCTGATTATCAAGCCTCTGTGTGTTAACGGTGAGTGAGGCCTCCCCCTGCAACAGACCGCTGTTGGTCAGGGTCTGTGACTGTGTATTCAGGGCGGAACCAACAAGTACGCCGCTGCTGGTCAGTTCCGGCGCACTGAGGCTGAGCGACGGGGCACTGCTTTTCCCGCTGTGGGTGAGCTTTTCACTGGCGTTCACCACCATGGTCTGTTGTGCTGCCTGCGTACCTGCAAGACGTGCATCTCTGGCGTTGATGCTGAGATTTTTGCCGCTCTGAAGTTGTGCGCCCGCTGCGGTACTCAGTTTGTCTGCCTGAACCCGGAGGGTGTCACCGGCACTGGTTTCCCCGTCCAGCGCCACTGTTGTCACATTCAGCGTCATCGCAGCATCGCTGTGGGTGACCGATTTTTTACCGGAGCTCAGCGTCTGCGCACTGACCGTCAGCCCTTTGCCGCCGGACAGCACACCGTTCTGTGTCACATCCTGCGCCTTCAGCACCAGTACATCATCGCTCACCAGCGAGCCTGTACTGGTCAGTTTCCCGCTGGCCGTGATATCCACTTTGCCCTTCGCGCCAGTGCGTCCACTCTGGTTAAAGTCGCGGGTATTCACGGTCAGGGGACCGCCACTGAGCAGGGAGCCACTGTTGCTGAGCGTTGTACTGCCGAGCGTCAGGGAAGCCCCCTGAACAGCACCACTGTTATTCAGCGTGCCGGCATCGAGTCCCGCATGACCTTTCGCCAGCAATATTCCGTCCTGTGTCAGCGTGGTGGCGCTGGCCGTGAGATTCTGCCCGGCGGTTATCTGTCCCTGTGTTGTCAGCGTGTCACTGGCGTCAGTCACGATATCGCGGGCCGCGTTAATCTGGCTGGCGGTATCCTGTGTGATGTTTTTCGCGGCAAGCGTTACATCCCGGCCGGCAGTCAGTTTTTCATTCTGTTGAGTGATTCTGCCGCCGGCGGTCAGGCTGAGGTCCTTGTCGCTGTTAAGCGTGCCATTGCTGAGAACGATATCGCTCCGGCTGCTGACGCTCAGGTTACCTCCCGCTTTATGGTCGCCGGTTAAGGTGACGCCCTGACCTTTTGCAGTGACGGCCCCCGTGGCGAGACTGTTGTTGACAGTCAGTCTGCCGCTGGCATCCAGGGTGATATCGCCATCGCGGGCATAAAGGTTACCAAGATTAACCCCGACACCACTTTCAGTGGAGGTCAGATGAATACGCCTGGCGTACATTCCACCGAGCGCGCCGGTATCAACAGCAACTTTCGGCACATCACCTTCGCCCTTCAGGGCACTGACACGACCATCTGCAGTTACCCGGTTAGCGCCTGCAGTGACAGTTAAATCCTTCGCATGAAGCGCGGCATTCACTTCCGTTGCACGGGCAATAATGGATACGGCATCGCTCCGGGTGCCGTCCAGGCCCGCGCCATTGATGGTGATACTGCCTTCAGTCACCTCCAGCGCCTGCAGGCTGCCGTCGGCATTCATCACAGGTCTGCCCGTGGTGAGCGTCGCGTGCGGCGTGTTGATAAAACCACAGCCGTCACAGGTGATACCATACGGGTTGGCAACCATCACATTCGCCGCTTTGCCGGCCACTTCCGTATAGCCCTGCAGCAGTGAACGGTTACCGCCGGTCACTTCGTTGATGATACCCTTCGCTTCCCCGCCCGCTTTCAGGTTCGGGTTATTCTGTATCAGTCCACCAAGCTGCGTCGGATTAAGCTTACCGGTGGCATTATTGAGAATCAGCCCTTCCTTCCCGACGTTGTAATCCGTAAACCGGTTATGCGAAATCCCGGCCCCGTTCGGCGTGGCAATGTTCACGACCGGCACACCATTTGCCGCTTTATCCATTCCGGCCCCGTTTTGTGGGGTGATGACGGCCCCCACAGCCGGTAACAACGGCTGCCCGGCGATAATCGCACTGACCAGGTAACTCAGCAGGCGGTAAGTGAAGTGAACGGGAGGCTGATTCATGGTAATAATCCCTTAAAACGCGACGGCAACGTGCCAGTAAACCGTGAGATGGTCAGGGGCAAGCCAGTCCGGGTAAACCAGAGGCAGCCCGGCAGTGAACGAACCGGAAACATAGTCACTGGTGGTGCTGAGCCCGGCAGCACCACCCCACAGCGTGCCGGACGAGTACGGGTCATCGCTGTCAGAGTGCAGCCAGCCGCCGTCCAGTGCAGCCACTGCACGGACAGTTCCCACATATGGCAGGGAGAACAGAGACCAGGACAGCTCATTTCGCAGATAACCGCCGTTATTACCGGAGATATACTGCTCCTTAAAGCCACGCACTGAACTCTCACCCCCGAGGCTCAGTTGTTCCACACCATGAAGACGGTCCGGTGACCACTGGGCATAAGCGCTGGTCAGCCACCACACCCTGTCCGTGACGGGGCGCTGAAAACTGGCACTCACCGACCATTTCCGGAACTGATTTACGGGCAGGTCTCCCCTTTTCCCGTGGTCGCTTTCTGCGCCGAACCAGGGCATCCCCCGTGTGAATACCGGATTCAGTGTTCCGACACCCCCCAGAAACTTGTGTGTGTGATTCAGCCCGACAGAAAATGAAGTGAGTTTACGGCTGCTGCCCTGAAGCAGAACATCATCCAGATAATTGTGAATAATGCGGTGCTGCAGACCTCCGGTCAGTGCTGTCTTCATGTCCCCGTTACGGAACAGGACATGCGACAATCCCAGCCGGTGAGTCTGCAGGTCTCCCGTGGAACGCCACCGCCAGCCCCGGTTATCAATGGTGCTGAGGTAGTCACTCCATGAATACGTGTAATCCACCAGGGTATAGCCATACGGCAGACTGACACCGGCGGCAAAATTCCTCGCATCATGTGACACCGAAAAGTCACTGCTCCGTCCCCCGCTGACAAACCAGTTGTCAGCCAGCCCCAGCGGATTATTAAAGGAAAGGACACCATTTAACTGCCCCGTACCGGTATTCTTCTGTCCGCTGTTGTCGAAGCCCACGCTCCCTGTGACAGGCCATTCCGGCGATGCCGTCAGTGTCACCACCGACCATCCCTCACGGTCACCGGGCGATATTTCAATCTGTACCGGCTCCGTACGCAGACGATTAATCTGCTCCATCCCCTGCTCAATATCCCGCAGGTTCAGAACCTTCCCCTCCATTCCCGGGAAAACCATCTTCAGGGTGCGGGCAGGAAGGTCAGCGCCTTCCGCCCGGATTTGCTGCAGCCTGCCTTCCATGACCGTTATGTGCAGTACGCCCCCTGAAAGGTCCTGCTCTGTCAGAAAGGCCCGGCTGGTGATATATCCCCGGCGTATATAGCCGTCCGTCACGGCATCCGTGACCGCGGTCAGCCCCGTGATATTCAGACACTGATTCACCCACGGTGCCACCAGTCTGTCGGTTTCTGCAGACGTCAGTCGGGTGACCCCACTGACAACAATGCGTGACACCGTAAAGCAGGGACCTTCAGTACCGGCAGACGTTTCCGGAGACGGCGTGATGGTCAGCGGCGCACTGCGCTCCAGCGCATCACGCTGACGCTGGTTTTCATCCAGCAACTGCTGCTGTTGCTGCTGAATTGCACTGCGGTCACCCGGAGACAGCATGGCTGCCGGAGACGAAAATGAAAGAATGCAAAGGCAGGGGAGGAGGGAAAAATAGCGTACCACCTGAGATAAGGTACGGATCCTGAATGCGTACTGACCGGAAACCATACCAGGAAACGACGTTCTGTTCGCCAGTAAGTTATCCTGCCGGTGCTGCATATTCTCCTCGTGTCATGGGTATTCAGTGTAAATTAACGTAAGCGGAATGTCAGTGCTGAAATTTACACCAGATAAAAAACATACAGAAACAATCCTGTTATGTAAAATCCGGAAAAAATGTCAGAAATGTGATCAGAGTTGTGTTTTACGGAGGGGAGAAAGGAAAACAGTCATCCTTTGATGGTAAAAAAGATGTTTCCTGCAGAGTAACACTCAGGGATGCAACACAAGTTCCAGTTCAGATGTTGTGGATTTGAGTAAAAAAACAGTCATAACTCTCCTGAGAACCTGAAACTCCTCAGTGTGTTCTTATAAATGGAAAATGCGCAATAACGATGATTCCAGTCACTACTGATAACGCGTTTTGCGTATGCCGAACTGTGATCGATTCAGTTGTCATTTTGCACGTTTCTCATCTTTGATGTAACCCACCATCCCTGACCTGGCATCGCAATAAAATTAAGTCTGAATAAAAATTACGACAATTTCACAGTTTCCGTCGATTGTGGCATTATCAGCAGCATCCACCTCCGGGGTTTACACCGGAGCCTGAACAGGTAAACTACCTGTTCATCCTGTTTATTATCCCTGAATGCTTATGTCGCAGTTCGATTTTACCAGTCTGGATCCCTTTGCCCGAGCCATTTCTCCTTTTGAGGAAATGGCGGCTTATGAGGCGTTATGGTCAGAAAAAGGCGCGACATTCAAAACTATTGCGGATAAATTTCGTGCAGCACCAACCGGCTCGCTTCCTTCTGACTTTGTCTCAGACAGCATTATTGCTGCTTTTAAAAACCGGCTGAAAGAAATTATCGCGCGTTACGATATTGACGATCTGGGGATACGTGTCCATGGGGCCGGAGAATATCCAGAAAAACTGCGGGATGCGCGGAACCCCATAGAACTTCTTTACTATCAGGGGTGGTGGGACCTGATTAACACTCGCTCGGTAGCTGTTGTTGGTTCCCGTAGAGTCTCTGAAGAAGGAGCAAAACGAACCCGCAAAGTCGTCAAATTTCTGGTTGAGGATGGTTTTACCATTGTTTCAGGACTGGCTGAAGGCGTGGATACCAACGCGCATCAGACGGCACTGGCTCTGGGTGGTAAAACGATTGCAGTTATCGGGACACCACTTTCACATCATTATCCCAGACAAAACAGTAATCTGCAGAAAAACATTCGCGACAACCACCTGCTTATCAGTCAGGTTCCGTTTCATCGATACCTGGAGCAGGACTATCGGAGCAACCGAATATTTTTTCCGGAGCGAAATGTCACGATGTCTGCACTGACAGAAGCAACGATTATTATTGAAGCATCAGAAACATCAGGTACTCTGACTCAGGCACGTGCGGCACTTGCCCAGGGCCGAAAATTGTTTATTCTGGAATCCTGCTTTCGTAACCCATCAATTACATGGCCTGCCCGTTTTGAAGCGCAAGGGGCCATTCGGGTCAGGAATTACGAAGACATCAGGAGGCATCTCCGTTGACACTTCGTCTGACTCTGATTGATGAACTGATACGTAAACAACATCATTATCTGGAGGATGGTGATCTGTGTTATTGCTTTGGCGAATACACAGCCCGACAAGGTGCAGCTTACAGCAAAACTAACCAGTTAATCATCAATCTTAAAAAGGGGTATGAACGTCGGGCATTCCCTGATTACCACTATAAAAAGGCTGCTATTGAGTATGTTGCTCAGATGCTCATATCAAATATCGGTAATCTTGAGGAATACACATTTGTTCCCGTACCACCATCCAAATGCCGTACAGATGCCGCTTACGATGACCGTATGACAGAAATTCTGCGAATTGCGCAAACCTACGAACCCTGGCTGGATTACCGGGAACTGGTTGTGCAAAACGTATCAACAATTGCCTCTCATACAGCAGCAAATCGGCCCTCACCAGAAGCAATTATGGCAAACTACCAACTAAATGAACAATTACTGGAAGGGTGCAGGCCCTGGATTGTTATTTTTGATGACGTTCTCACTGCCGGTAGTCATTTTAAAGCGATGAAAAGCCTGATACTAAAACATATTCCTGACGCCTGTATACTGGGGCTCTTTGTTGCCCGTACAACCCGGGGAGCTCAAATTATTTAAAAATGGTAAAGTACTCCTTAGAATGAAAGCCCTTCACCATCAGCCACAATCCTGTACCCCATCGCCTTATAACCCCGCTGGCGTTTATCCCACATTCTGAGCAGCACTGGATACGCGGTATCCACAAAATCAATGATCCTGACATCGCTTTTACCGGTATGCTCTCTGTGTAGACGTCCCGCATACTGCTGTAACGTCCCTTTCCATGACACAGGCATGGCAAGAATCAGCGTATCCAGCGGAGGGTGGTCAAATCCCTCACCAATAAGTCTGCCTGTTGACAACAAAATACGGGGAGAATCAGGAGGAAGAGCATTCAGCCCGGAAATCAGCATAGTACGCTTTTTTTTCGATAATCGACTATGGAGAACAAAGGGAGACAATTTCAGTGTGTTCATCACTGAGGCTATATCATCCAGATGATCTGTACGTTCAGTCAGTACCAGAACTTTACGCCCCTGCCCAAAAGCTTTCATGGCTTCTTCAGCTATCGCCACAGTTCTGTCATGATCCAGAGCAATTTCTCTGAAAATATCCTGGATTCTCGCATCCGATGGTAAATGACCAGATGTAAAACGGGAACGGGTCAGCACTTCCAGATTATGTAGGCTTTCCTTCGGACGGGCCGCAGTATGGCGAATGGCACCACAGTACATAAAAATAATGGGGTGCAGACCATCCCGTCGGATTGGTGTTGCCGTCAGGCCAAGCAGATATCTGGCATTCGTTTCCTTCAGAATCGCAGAAAATGAAACCGCACCAATATGATGGCACTCATCCACAATGATTTGCCCATAATTTCTGACCAGAGGTTCAACTTCTCCGTGTCTGGATATGGACTGCACCACCGCAATATCAATATTGCCACAGGGTTTATGTTTACCTCCCCCGATAATACCAATACTGTCACCGACCTGCAGAAACACCGCGAGACGCTCCTGCCACTGCTTCAGCAATTCAGTCCGGTGTACCAGTATCAGTGTATTCACTTTCCGTCTGGCAATCACTGCCGCTGCGGTAACTGTCTTACCAAAAGCCGTTGGCGCACAAAGTACACCAGTGTCATAACGGAGTAATGCCGAAACGGCCTCTTCCTGCTCCGCTCTGAGGTTTCCCGTAAAAACGGCATTACATTCCGTCCCGGCAAATCGTTTATCGATTAATTCTGCAGCAATATTGTTGTACCTAAGGAAAGATAATGCACTGTCCAGACATCCCCGGGGCAACGCAATATGTTGCGGGTAATTCTCCGCACAACCTATAACACGGGGCTTATTCCAGACTGACATACGCATGGCCTGAGCCTTATAAAACTCAGGATTCGGAAATGCTGCCAGCCGAATCAGTCGGTTGACCAGGGCCTGAGGTAATTGCGCTTTTTCGAAATAGATCTGGTTTGCCAGCGTGATTATCAGCGGCTCAGTAACAGCAATATTCAGTCTGTTTCCTGATGATTTTTTCTCTTCCCACGGCGTACCCAGGTCTTCTTCGTTGATAAAATTCACATCCAGAGGATGGATACTCCCTGTAGCCCGTAATATCGTCGGTTCAATATCCTGCACATTCATCGGGATCACCGATACAAGAAAAGCCCACTGATCAGGATAAGGCTGGAGATTCATATCAACAAAAACGCTTCCCCCCAATTCACGCGGTCTTTTTTGCAGAGGTAACGCTATGAGATTACCAAATCCCCCTTTTGGCATAGTATCCTGATTAGGAAATAATCGGTCATAAGACCCCAATCGCAGCTGTCGGGTCCGACTACACGTATAGCTAATAATAGCAGTCCCCAGACGGCGAGCTTCGCGGGCCGAAACTCGTGAGGCAAAAAATATCCAGACATGCGCCCCCTGACGTGAACGGGATATTTCCAGCGCAGCAGGTACACCCAGCTCATCACAGGATCGCATGAATGCGGATGCATCCTTCTGCCATTCAGCTTCATCAAAATCAACTGCCAGAAAATAACAGGAATCATCTTCCAGCAACGGATACATCCCGGCAGTATGGGTACCGGCCAGATGATGGTAGATGACGAGATCGGATACAGGAATCAACTGACGGTGAGCGCAGTCCCCACATTTTATCCGGGGCTTACCGCATATTCCCAACTGCCATTCGTTAGCGCAGGCAGGAGAGTACCCTGATTTGCCGCTGGTTTTACTTTCCCATCTAAGTGCCCATACATCATCACGCCCGCGAAACAACCGACGAAATAATGCAACCTTCTCATTGGTGGATAATACAGAAACGCGCGGCACAGGGCTCTGCGGTTTACGTCGCCATTCAATCCCATGAGCTTCAAGTAATGAGACCAGACGGACATTTTCTGCCCTCAATGCAGCTAATTCATCACTGTCAGATTTATGAACCATAGTCGTTACCTGTATCCGAACCACTGAGGCACCACGGCAGAAATTCGGGTCCCCTACACTGATGACAAAGCGCCCCACCCTCTTCTGCCTATTAACAAGCACCTCCCAACAACTTACAGAAACTTAATTCTAATACCTAATACAGCTGTAATTCAGTTGTGTCGTGGTCGGCCGCGGTTACTTTTTTCAGGAAGCCTGCTACGGCCCAGAATAATACCGTGTTCTTTCTGATCTTGTTTAGCCAGGTAGCTGAGGGCGTAACGTAAGTCGTCTACCGCGGACTTATCACTATAGTGAATTACGTGATCGATACGCACCGGGTATTTGTCTTTAGCCCGGCACAGATGAAAATAACCATCCCCTTCCGTGATCCGCCTCCAGATATCTCCCAGTTGCCTGGATATCCGATAAGATTTCTTGTGACGTTGTCCATCCAGGTAGCCGATAAAATGAATATGAAGCCCTTTGTCTGGTGTATATTCCATAACCCAGTAATATCCTGCCAGCATCGTCTGGGTTTCGCTAAGTAAACGGTATATTTCCATACACATACTGTGCTTACAGGAATGCCCGAAACTGGGCGTGTCTTTCCTGTAGGCAAAATCAATTCTGAAAGGTAACAGTTTAGAAAAACATTGAAACAACCCCTCCATGTGTTCATTCACATCTTTCAGAATCGCGAAATTTATTTCGTAATTGGGATTGGCATTATACATTTTATAGTCCTTACTTTATAAAACTCACAGGAAGAGGAAATTATGTAAATGCTGAGGGTACAGAAACGTCGTACCACGGCATTAATAAAAGAGATAACCAGCAGTACAGACAACCAGTTAAAACAGTTTTGTATTACCTCATTACAGCAATGAGGTAATATTTCAGAATACAGTGAGACTCTCTTAAACTGAGGACCAGTACAAATTACAATGGTAAAAACACCACCTCATAGAATTGAGTTTAAGAAAACACCATTCACTCAACCTGACATTCACAAAAGTCAGTACCAGGTAGCCGCAGGTAACATCGCTATTAATATTGTCCTGCCATTAAGTAAAAACAGAGACTCCGTGAGGAAACCTCACTAATATTTAATCAGCGGCACAAAAGAATAACGATATGAGAGACACGCCCACACCAGAGATGATTACCCCATACAAAAAGATAATATTTATTAATACCACCGAACCTCAATAGAGTAATAACACACTAATAGCGTTTTGGTACACACTTAACACTAACTATGCACCAGACACATACTCAGGATTAACATTCTCAACATTTATGGTACTCTCAAAGAGTATAATTCACCACACAGATAAACTCTCACACCAGTAGTATGGAGATAGTGCCGTACACATACTTACAGAGTAAAGTGTACAGTTAGCATACAGTGGCGAGCAGACATTACAACATAAAGACATAAGATAGCATAATAAGAACACAACAAAACTCCCACTAATAATACTAATTAACCTTAATTCTTTTTTGAACAGGAAATCAACATAGCTCCAGACCTCTTCAGGTCATACACTTTTGTATTGGATGTTCAATGTGTACTTCTGCACAGACAAAAAAATAAAACCCACAAAATAAAATATCAACCCCAATAAAAAATTTTAAAATACAGCGTGAAACACCACGTTATGGATATGTTTTCATATCACCAGAAGCATATTTCACACATACAATACAGAAACAATTCATCATATAATCAGGGTTACTGTTCACTCCTCTTGGTTATCCGCGAGACGATAAAACATGACACTAATCACAAAAACGAGAGATAGTATTTGCGAAATGTAAACAACATAAAAATCAATGCGTTGCAATTTTTTATTTTTTCAGACATGCATGCCCTCTCTGCTATTGTTGCTAGCCGGCTAGCAACAATAGCAGGGATATACAAACATCGGATGCCAAAAACACGTTCCGATAATATCATCGAGGGTCTGACTGGTTGTTTTTAGTATCATCACCACAAATGATGGTTAATGCGTTGTAGATCAGTCTGCGTCTGTTCTTGTTTTCAGCATTATTTCCATACAACATCATGACATTTTTAATATCATCAACCGGTGATATTACATAATCAACCAATACGCCAAGCTTCTCAATACATTGCAGTAAAGTATATTTGTGTCTGCCCGTAAATAATCCTATCAGGTTTTCTTTACTTTCACGACTGGATAATATTTTGTTCTCTGTAATTAATTCAGCCAACGTTTCACCATCGTAAACACGTTCTTTATCTATCAGAATATTTATCTTATCTAACGCCCTCTCTACATTATCGAGAAGACCTGTAATATACGGAGGCTGAATATCTGACTTTGTACTAATATTTGCAAGCATCGAATTATACATTTTAATGACACGCATCAGAGTAAAATTATTCGCATCATATTGTATTTCATCTTCATTATACGCAGGATCCGTCACGACCCTTAAGTCCATAAATGCATCCTGATAAGCTTTTACATAATCAAGTAATTCGAACAGTGAACCATGCTTTATTTTCTCCCTGTTTAATTTGATCTCCAGCGCTATCCTGAGAACTGAAAAAGCGCCGGGAAGATACCCAGAAGGTAACTCGTATTTTTGGGATTCATCATAAAACCGAAGAGCTTTGTGAAGTTTGTTCCGCCGAATCAGATAAATAAAAACGGCCAGTAACATGTAGCACCTGGTCACATAACCACGGGCATTCTGCAACTGTTCAAAATAATTAATAATGTTTTCCAGATATACATCATCATAACTTTTCTTATCAGAAAGATTAAACACCATATCTTTTAAAGATTCGATATATTCTTGTGATTTATCATCAAGTGACACAATATAACGAGTTAATGCTCCTTTGGGGCCACTCTCAAACTCATGAAACCGTTCAAGTAATGCTCTTGCATAAGGCGTTGTGTCAAAAATATTAAAATCATAAAGATAGCGTGCAGCGTAGCCATACAACCCATGTACCCAAAGCCCTTCTCTTATCAGCACTCTGAGATAATATGCAATACTGTCAAGTATCTTTACCTTCCGTTGCATATCAAGCAAAATACTTAATGAATAAAATGCATAATAGAACTTGTCAATGTTGTTGAGTATTCTGTCCAGCTCACTCTTATCAAGCTTCTTCTCTCTGTAATCCTTTTTGTATTCATTCTTACAGGCCTTTATATATTGTTTCATAAGGCTCTTCCTTTTACCGTACCCTTTTCGAATAGTTCCCTGGTATTTTCCCAGCTCATACATTTTTCCGTTTTCCCGAAAATCTTCTCTGTTAAATCCCAGTTCAGCAAGATACTCCCGGAGATAACGTTTAACGGCAGCCTCATCGCTTTCTGTACCAGAGTAATCCAGGCAGGGACAATATGATTTTTGCAAAAAATTATAGATATGATAATAAAACCCTGTTTCATTCTCCGGACGATATGTGTTATATATATCCAGCACAATAAAAACAACTCCAAAGCTTTTCAGAAAATAGTTACGGATATATTCGGACTTTAATGTTGAATACACAGGGTAAGAATTCATCATGTAATAAAAATATTCATACCGGGAAAATATAATTCGCCGTTGTTCCAGACTATACACCCCTTCAGCATCAATAATGTGACTGAGCTCATTATAACGTTGATCCCAGAATCTTTGATGCGCTCCAAAATCAGTACTCTTCCGCTTATCCCTCGGACTCTCTCCTTCCTTAAACAACTCAAAAACTGTACAAATATCATACAAAAGATTTGTAAACATGCGCATCTGCTCTGATCTCCGGTTGGTTTCCGTTTTATCACAGGGGACATTCTGGCCTTAACGTAGCAAATTAATGACATAGCCTTCAACTCACATGGAGAACAATATGTCAACCCAGACCGGACATTTTTATACCCCCTCACGCATCCTGCGTATGGCTGAACTTACCCGGCTCCTTGGTATATCAAGATCGACCATCTACGAAAAAATGAATCCGGCATCAAAATACTACGATGCCACCTTTCCCCGGCCTGTCCGGCTTGGGAGTTCAGCTGTAGGCTGGCGGGCATCTGCCATTGATGAGTGGTTAACTTTACATACAACACCAACCAGATCCGTAACTAAGGATAAATAAGGAAAACTGTACGCCATGACAAAATTATCCCCCCCTGAACTTGACATGACTAAACTGCCTGACAGGTGCCAGGCATTACTTGATGAAATGCATGAAGAAACGGGAATAAGCCGTGAAATACTGCTGTCTGTTATGCTGACGGTCAAGGCTGCCTCGGTCCAGGATACGCATGAAGTTGAACTTTCTGGAGGGCAGCGTACCAGTCTTCAGATATATATGTGTCTTTCATCAGCATCAGGCAGTGGAAAAACCTCTGCCTGCGCAAAATTAATCGCCCCTGTTCATGAAACAGAAGAAGAACTACATCAGGCATATATCGACGATAAAAAAAACTATGATCGCATGATGGAAATGTGGACAACAGATAAAAAAATCCTGGAGCGGAGATATAAAAAGGAAATGGAAAGATCCCCGGAAAATGCTGCTGCTGCACGAGCAGCGCTTGAAAAGTGTATAGCAAATAAACCCGTACCTCCCGTACAACAGGTTCTCATCGTGAATGACGCGACACCAGAAGGGATAGCTTTGAAACTCAGCCAGTCACCTTCTCTTCTGTTGCTGTCTGATGAAGGAGGAACTATTCTGGATAAGCGTTTCGAACGCAAATCGGCGCTGTACAACACATTATGGAGTGGGCAACCAGTCACCGTAGAACGGGCATCCAGACCCGGGTTCCGGGTAAAGGATTCCCGTCTCACTATGCTTATACTGACTCAACCGGTAATATTTGATAAGTTTTTTACTCTCACTGGCGACCAGATCCGGGGCAATGGCTTTCTGGCCCGGGTGCTATTTTGCGAACCCGGAGCAAATAAAATAATGACGACAGAACCGCATACTGCCACTCCTGTTGTAACGCAGCAATGTGCAACCTGTTTTCATGAGAAAAGTTTTGGCAGTCAGATCAGAGACTCTCTGAGAGCGTCCCGGGAAAGGCGTGCAAAAGGTGAGCAACGCATCTGCATGACATTATCAGACGCAGCATCCCACGATCTGGAAATCTTTCACGAAGAAAATATGAGTGCTGTCAGGCAGAACCCACGTATGACCACTTTCGAAGACATTATCGTCAGGAAAAGAGAACAGGCTGTTCGAATAGCCGCACTTCTGGAGCTGGAGAACAATCCACATGGTACAGTAATAACACGAGAAAGTATCAATAGTGCTATTTATCTCGTTGATTTTTATTTTCAGCATCTTATATCCAAACTGGAATCGCTTCGGGAAATATCTCCTGCAGAAAAACTGGATAAATGGCTCAGAGAAAATATCATCCGGGTAAAAGGATACGAATATCAAAAAAGCCATATACTACAATATGGTCCATATGCTCTCAGAAATAAATGTGTTCTTGATGAAGCACTTGATATACTTGCAGAACAGAAAAAAATCGTAATTGATTATTCAATCGGCCAAAAAATCATTTATATCGGGGACGCGATTACACCTTGTGAATTAGCAAATGAGGCAAACATCCCGATAATGGAGCGTGGAATGTTTATGGTCTGTTGGGACCATAAGCTGAATAAGTACAGAAATGAAGAACAGACTAAAATATGGAACACAACTACAAAAAATTAAAGTTCCCGTCTTTTATCATTCAGTTACCAACCTGAATATCTGAAACAATGCCAGACATCACTTACAGACTGGCATTGTTTTTATCATTCAATTTATAAACTACAATATTACGTATTATTTTTACATTTATGTCATTGCAAATATCAGACAAACAAGCATTATAACTCAATAAGTATATTTTTCGTGATTACAGACGACATCTGCAAATCTGTGAGATGTGATTTCATCGCTGGTTTTCCATAATCTGAGACATCACATAATCCGCCCATGCCTGCATCATCGGTATACGCTGCTCCAGCAGATCAGTCCGGTGATATGCCGCCTCAACCTTATTTTTCAGCGTGTGGGCAAGCGCCCTTTCCGCCAAATCCCGCGAATATCCCTGTTCGCTACACCAGTCCCTGAATGTTGAACGAAAACCATGTGCTGTAGCCACTCGTCCGGGTATATCACTGATGGCCTTCTTTTTACGTAGAAAACTCGTCAACACCATATCTGAAAGGATCTGCTGCTTTCTGGGAGAAGGAAACACCAGTTCGTCATGCAGACCACGTATATTTTCCAGAACGTGAATGGCCTGTCGGGATAAAGGAACACGATGCTGTATCCTGGCTTTCATTCTTTCTGCGGGTATCGTCCATATCCGCTTATGAAAATCAATTTCAGCCCAGCGCATTCCCCTTGCTTCGCCCGAGCGGGTTGCTGTCAGTATCACCATTAATAACAGTGCCCGGGTAACATTATAAGGTTCATCTGTATACACACTGGTCGCCACAAAAAGCGGTAACTGCCTCCAGGGCATTGCCGGCTGGTGTTCATCACGTCCTCTTGATTGCTGTGGAAGCAAATGATCAACCACATCAACAGGATTCGCCACACAAAAACCATGCGCCCAGCCCCACTGCATAACAACATGAATGCGCTGTTTAACCCGGCTTGCCGTTTCTGATAAGGTCAACCAGACTGGACGCAGTGTCTCTGCCACGTCCGCAGCCGTAATCGTATCCAGCGTTTTTGCTCCCAGTTGAGGAAACACGTAATTTTCAAGCGTCGACAACCACTGCCTGACATGCTTTGGGTTTTCCCATCCCGGTGACAATTCTGCATGTACACGCCGGGCTGCATCGGCAAATGTTGGGATAACAACTTTTTCAGCTTCAGCCTTTTTAATCTCCAGAGGATCATCACCTGCAGCAAGTTGCTCTCGCATTATCCGGGCAGTACGTGCAGCTTCAGCAATACTGACCTCTGGGTAAGTTCCCAATCCAGCATTACGTCTTTTTTGTGTCACCGGACTTACATAACGAAAAACCCATTTCCCCCGCCCCTTTACTGAAGAAGGATGAAGAGTCAGTCCTGTAATTCCCCCATGGGGCAATGGTTTGTCATCAGGTTTGATATGCCTTGCTTTAGTATCCGTCAATACTGCCATACGCTAATTCCTGTTACTCTGGTATGCCATCCAGTATGCCATTAGTCTCTCACTTCACTAAGAATACATTGGATAACATCGGACAGCAAAAATTGTAATGCATTGTTTATAATGAGGTTATATAACGTTCCCGGATTAAGTCAGATTTATTTCAGGCGGTCCCCCTCACCGCCATATTTAAAGAAGAGCTCGTACGAAAGTACGGGCTTTTTTTTCGTATATTGCACACACCGGGGGGATGAGAAGCCCCGACCGGGGTTCGACAACTGGCGACAGCCAGTTGGACAGACCGTGAACGCAGTGAGCGGGCTGCCCGCAGGGCGAGCGAAGCGAGTCAATCCCCCCCTCACCGCCATATTTAAAGAAGAGCTCGTACGAAAGTACGGGCTTTTTTTTCGTATATTGCACACACCGGGGGGATGAGAAGCCCCGACCGGGGTTCGACAACTGGCGACAGCCAGTTGGACAGACCGTGAACGCAGTGAGCGGGCTGCCCGCAGGGCGAGCGAAGCGAGTCAATCCCCCCCTCACCGCCATATTTAAAGAAGAGCTCGTACGAAAGTACGGGCTTT